>Ga0208744_1000044_pt1 | contig 60404 bp, 86 predicted proteins | sample CryBogCBH24Aug09_FD_184620 | JGI IMG/M metagenome (GOLD analysis project Ga0208744, IMG submission 184620) | Freshwater microbial communities from Crystal Bog, Wisconsin, USA - CBH24Aug09 (SPAdes) (version 2) | ecosystem: Environmental > Aquatic > Freshwater > Lake | place: Crystal Bog...
CTTGACGAGGCAGCCGCGCCGTCGAGCCTGACAGCCTGCGGCTGACGGGCGCGTCGGCGCGGTGGCTGGGGGAGCTGCGTCCTCGAGCCAGCCTGCCGCAGGCTGTCAGGCTCGAGGACGCAGGCGCAGAGGGCGCGGCGGCTGGGGGAGCTGCGCCCTCGAGCCAGCCTGCCGCAGGCTGTCAGGCTCGAGGACGCAGGCGCGGAGGGCGCGGCGGCAGGGCGGCTCAGAGGCCCGTACAGCGCGTCGGCCTGCCGTCCGCAGCATAGCCCCACGGCAATCGATCTTCGCGCTGTAGGGCGCGTTTCCGGGGCGAGAAAAGGCTATCTAAGGCTGATGTTGAGTGGGCGGCCACCAACCGACAGCCCTTCCGCTCATGCAGCTTTCAGACAGGCGAGCGCAATGAATGCGTGCTGAGCTGCATGAATCGTTTGACTTCGGGGTCGAGGTATGAGATAGATTTGCCACCGGGCGAGGAACGCCCAGCGCACAGGAGCCTACCATGACCGAAGCGACCTTCACCTACGAGAACGCCAACAACGCCAAGTTCGAAACCCTGCGCGACGTCCGCGAAGCCCTCTTCTGCATCCGCGCCCTGACGTCGGCTCTCTCCGACCGCCTGTACGACGAGCTCCGTGAGCGCAAGCTGCAGGCTGGCACCGCCGAGTACGAGCAGTTCCGCCAGATCCAGAAGCTGATCGACGACAAGTGCTGGCTGGCTGCGCGCGAAGCCTGCCTGCTGCTCGAAGACTTCGTCTGATCCACGCCTGACCATCGACCCTGACCTGACCGGAGACATGACCATGAACGCCATCACCACCTTCGCCCGCCCGTGGATCGCTGAGCGCACCGCCGAGATCAACGCCGCAGCCGACGCCATCAGCGCCCTCGACATCGGCGACGGCGTCAGCGTCTCGGTGTGGTCCGACATCGAAGCCTACACCATCATAGCCAAGACCCCGACCACGATCACGCTGCGCGGCGACCACGCCAAGCTGGTCAACGGCGACGAGCTGATCTTCGAAGCCGGCGGTTTCTGCGCCAACTGCGTCAACCCCGAGATCCAGCGTTACGAGTACACGCGCAACTCCTGCGGGCATGTGATCAAGATCAGCCTGCGCCGCTGGACCGACGAGGATGGCAACGAGCGCCGCAAGTGGAAGCGTTCGGGCACCAAGACCTTCGAGCAGGGCGGCGACGCCTACGCTGGTCGCCGCGCCTTCCACGACTACAACTTCTGACCAGCCTCGGCGGGGCTTCGGCCCCGCCACCCCCTTCCAACCGGAGTGAGCGCCATGACCACCGTGACCAGCACCCCCATCCGCACCGACGGAGCCAACTACATCGTCAAGGTGCGCGAGGCCGAGGGCATATCGCTGTCCAACCTTCGCGCCTACGACTACTACGTCGGCGAGATCATACGCATCGATACCGGCGCAGTCGCGTACAACACCCGCGGCTACGACTCGATCCGCGCTGCCCGCCTGCAGGCTGCCCGCTACATCAAGCGGTACGAACACCACCTTGCCAAGCACGGCATCGGGTTCGAGGAGCAGGAGGCTGCGCGCAAGGCTGAGGAGCGCGCGGAGCGCGATGCCAAGCGCAGGGCTGACCGCCGTGTGCGCGACGAGGCCCACGCCACGCTAGGGTCGCTGCGCAAGATGCTTGGCCTGCTCGATGCCGTGTGGTCGCTGACCGAAGACAATTACGCAACCGGCGACTGGCAGGATGTCCTTGAGGCCCAAGCCGTCCTTGCGCGCATCGATGGGGAGGCTTGAGCCATGTTTCACACCGTTTGCATCGAAGACAACATCGACCCCGCCCAGTGGCTCGAGATCGCCAAGTTCCGCTGGCACGCTGACGCCTGCGAGTACGCCAAGGAGATCAGCCGCAGCGACCGCTGGGGCAAAATCGTCCGGATCGAGAGCGACCACAGCTACGTCAACGTCTACTTCAAGGAGGGCGCTGAGACGGTGAACGAAATTTTTGCATGAGCTGGTATTGAAATCTGTCTGAACGCACTTACATTGAACTCGGGCGGTGGCTCAGCCCCGCCCCTTATCTGGAGATGACGCTATGGCTACCAAGTTCGCCCCGACCATCAAGCCCGCCTCGATCATCGACCGCCTCGGCGAGATCAAGGCGCAGATCGCCGACCTGACCGCTCTCGAGAAGGAGCTGACCGCTCAGATCAAGGCCGAGGCTGCCAGCACCGGCAGCACCGAGTTCGACGGCGAGTGGTTCCGCGCCGCTGTCGTCACTGTCGCGGCCCGCGACACGCTCGACCCCAAGGCTGCCGAAGCCAAGCTGCGTGAGCTGGGCGTCGATGGCCGCTGGTTCAGCAAGAACCAGAAGACCGTCGCCGGCTACACCACCGTCCGCATCGCGGCTCGCAAGACCGCTCGCTGAGGAGATCCTGACGTGACCACCACCAGCGAGTGGACCCCAGCCCTGCGGGCAGCCTGCATCGAGCGCAGCGGCAAGCTCTACGCCTTCTGCTACAGCGAAAAGCGCGCCCCCTGCGACCAGTGTCGCGCCGCCCTCAACCTCACAACCGGGAGCAACTGACGTGAGCAATAAGAGCATCGAGCGCATCAATCGCGAACGCACGATCCCCTTGGAACGCTATCAGGAAGAAGGTGCCGAAAGTCGTTACGAATACTTAACCGACCTTGCTGAGAACGCGGGCGTCGATCTTGAGATGGTTCTGACGCTGATCGATGTTCTCGGACCCAATGAAGATTTCGACGGTCTGGTCTCAATGACTGAAGACTTAGCAATGGGAGCGTTTTGATGAGCAAGAAGTCACCCGCAGAACTCAAGGCGATGGGCTTTGCCATCGCCGACGAGATCGAGACCCGCATCCAGCCGCTGCTCGACATCGGCATCACCCGCCAAAACGCTATCAACCTGACCGTCGCCCTTCTTTCCAACCGCCTCATTATCGTCAAAGCTTAGGAGATACAGACATGAGCAAGCACCCCTTCCCCTCGACCCAGTACATCGTGAACGTCGGCTACAACCGCTACGCCTTCGACACCATCGAGAAGGCCTCGCGCCTTGTCGAGCTGCTCTGCCTCGGGCAGCGCGTCGAGTACGACTACGACGCCGAGCGTCGGGCAGACAACGCGCGCTGCTACCACAAGGTCTTCGACACCACCGTGGCCGAGATCGAGGCCGTGAAGGCAGTCATCAGCGACAAGCCCTCCGTCCCCGCCGTAGAGCTTGTGGAGATCCCCTCCAGCGATGCGGAGGCGTGATCATGAGAGACCGCGTTATCGTCCGCTTCGACGACGCCCGTGGCACTGCTTGCGGCGTCTACCTCCACTGGCACGGCTACGCAGTTCTGGACTGGCTCAAGGAGGCAGCGCCTACCATGCGCAGGGGTGACGCCTCCTGCGCCAGCGCCCGCTTCGTCGGCTTTTGCTGCCAGAAGGTGCCCGGCGGCCTGTCTGTCGGCATCCTTCCGCCGGATCAATGCACGCTGGCAGAGGCCCAGTGGCAGGACAACGGAATGGTGATCGTCAATTGCTCGACGTGCGCTATTCAGGTTGCGCAAGGCCCAAACGACAAGCCCCACACCTATGACGTAATCGAACTGGGAGAGTTCTGATGGACAATTTCACCGCCGTGATGATCGCTGAGGGCGTCGAGGAAGCTGACGAAGCAACCCAGATCGCTGCGTGGCAGCATCTGCACGATACCGGCCTTGCCTATGAGCTGCAGGGCTGGTTTGGCCGGGCAGCTCGAGATCTTGTGAACCGCGGCATCATCGCCGCCTAAGGAGGACACAATGCGCCGCAGCACTTCAACCAAGGTGGTGAGGAAGGTTCGCCGGCGCGGCACTCGCCCTGTCACGCTCACCGCAAAGCAATTCAAGGCTCTCATCGAACGCCACTCCTTCCGTGTGATCGATGCGGCTTGGATTTGCGACTGCGGGGAGCGGCAGGGCACGTACTGGGGGGTCAGGGGCGTAAAGGGCGCCCCTGCCCTTCTCCTCAAGGCCTTCGACCAAGGCCTGATCCCGCTCGAGTGGTTCGTCGAGCACGTCCACCGCGAGATCCCCTAGAACGGACAGTCGTCCACCACCGCGATGTCCGAGATGTCCTGATCGAGGTCGGTGTCCGACGTCTTGAGGTTGTTCAGGGGGTCGTCGATCTGGCTATCCGTCTTGATCACCGTGGCTCCGGGGAAGGCCAGCTTGGCGTACATTGTCGCCGTCTGCTGATCGACCAGAGCCGCAACCTCATCGAGCGACCAGACCACCTTCTTCCGGCCATCCGCAGCCACCTTGACCACATCATCGGGGTGCTTCACCACCACCAGCACAGCCCCGAAGTCCAGCACAGCCTCCCACTGCTCGACCGGCTTCCTGCTCTCGCCTGCAGCCTCAGCGGCCTTGTCGAGCGCGCGGTAGGCGCTGATCATCCGCTTGGTCTGTGTGCGCAGCTCCTCAAGATCCCCAGCCCAGATGGCCTGATTGGTCAGGTACCGCTGCCGGTCGAATTTCTCGCGCAGCTCAGCCCCGACCTTCATCCGGAGCGCACCGACGCCCCACTTATCCTCCATCGCCCGGATCACCACCTTCATGTCATCGATGGCCTCGCTGCCGGCAATGTACAACCCGTAGGACGTCTGCCACGGAGCCGAGCCCGGCCTCGACGGGGGGAGGACAATGTTCGGGTTGCGCTTGCGCTGAAACGACTTGGCCATCAGTTGCACTCCTTAATCGCCCACGTTGCCCACTGCAGGGCGTCGGGGTGGTTCTCCATCAGATTGGTAATGAACGCGCCGCCGGTGATCCGGCCATCCTTGTGCGCGAGGTGCCAGACCTTCTTCCGCGCCTTCGCATCATCCAGAAACAGCTTGTAGCTCTTCCAGCCATCCCTCGACCACTCGGGTACGTGCACCAGCACCCACCGATCCTTCTTTGCCACATCGACCTCACCATCGTGCCGCATGTAGGCCCTGCCTCCGATCATGCGCGACAGCTTACCGGCCATTGCGTCCGCGCCCCCCTTCCGGCCATTGCGCCCACCGGCACGACGACCACCAGCACGATCATCCACACGACCGTCCACACGGCCATTCCTTCCTTCAGCCATACAACCTCCATCACATATCGCCTGCGCCAGCGGAAAGGGGGCGAAGCCCCCGTGCGGGACGAGCCCCGTCAAGGGGCGAGATCACGCTTCCGCGCCCGGCGCGCTCAACTCCATATCCCTTATAGGTGCGCGTACCTCAGTACGCACCTTATAAAATAAGGTGGCCCCCTTCCGTTTTCGACTTCCGTGGTTTTTTCTTTTCTTTTCAATGAGTACGGAAGTCGCTTCCGCAGCTTCCGTGAGACTTCCGTAACGACTTCCGTGCAATGATTTCAATCACTTAGAGATAGTAAGCACGCTTACTTCCGTGAGCTTCCGTGAGACTTCCGTGACCACTTTTGCCCCGTGCAGCAGGATGGCCGCGAAGCTGATCATGGCCAGCGGCGTCCACCACCACCTCTCCGGAAGGTACGTCAGGGCCTTGCCTGCCAGCCAGTAGGCTGCGGCTGTCGCTGCCAGATCGAGGATGGGGACTGCGGGCTCCTACTCCTTCGGAGCCTTGGTGATCCGCCCTGTCTTCTCGTCTCGGAAGAGGGCGTTGCGGACCTTGTTGTCGAGCTCGACAATCTGGTCCTTCTGCATGCGCACGCGGATCGACAGCTTGCTGTTCTCCAGCCGGCTGTTCCTCAGGTCGTCCTTGAGCTTTCGGATCTCCCGATCCTTGTCGATGACGTGCTGCAAGAGGTTCCTGACGGACTCTTGAAGCTCGGCCAGCTTCTTATTGGGGAAGATGGTGTCCAGAATGCTCATGCGCGTCTCCTGCCTTCTCTCACTTCATTCCGTGATCGACTTGAAGAGGGTTGTGCCGATCAGCACCACGCTCTCGCGGTCGAGGGGGTCGCCCCTGTCGTATCGTCCACCCACGCCTTCGGTGAAGGTCGCGGGGATCTTCACGTAGGCCAGATCGTCCGTCCACTGCACGAACAGCGCGGTGTTGAAGCCCTTCTTGCTCCAATCAAGCAGCGCGTCGTACTTGCCCCGCCCCAGCATGTACGTCTCGTACTTGTTGCGGGTGTTCGAACGCTTCTTGATCTCGACGATGGCCTTGGGCTTGCCCTCGGTGTGGAACAGAAAGTCGGCGCGGCTGTTCTGGGGCAGCTTGATGTATTCGGACTTCAGGTGCTTCCCGATCCTTTCCGCGATGATCAATTCCGCGTCGAGATCGGCCTGCGTTTCGTACCGGGGACGTGCCATTTGTATCTCCGTTCTTTCGCCAGATGTACCATAAGCACCCAATTGGTACAATCTATTGACCAGTTGGGCGGTTTTTCAGGTTCGCCTGCGCCCGCGGGACGAACGACTGGACGACGCTGCCCTGATCCCACTGGCCTGTTTCGATAGCCACCGCGCACGGCCGCCCCCAGACCTTGCTGGCAAGGCATAGCCGGCGCGCTTCCTTCATAACCTCTTCGCTCAATTGAGGTGCTCCCCAGCCTCGATCTGCCGCGCCGTCTGCTCACGGCCGTGCTTCCTGAACCAGCGGGCGATTCGCTCCCGCTCCTCGAGCCGCGCCGCGACTGCTGCAGACGCAGCCACGGTGGCGATAAATTCGTTTTTGTCCTCGGTCATGCCTTTTCCGGTGTGCGGGTTGCGGGGTATATCCCCCTGCTCGCGCGCTTGATCTGGGACAAGCAGTTTTTGACCGCCCGCCGATTCGCCTCATTTGGCGTCAGGGGCAGGATCGCGACGAGATGGCCATCCACCCTCACCTTGACGTGCCGAGAGCCCTCCACGAGCTCCCACGGGCGTCCTGAGGCCTCTAAGGCCGATATGATCTGCTTATCGATCTTCATCGATGACCTCCCAGCCCAGCGCCTCGAGCGCGATGTCGCACATGTCGCTTGCGGGGCACAGGACGTCTGCATCGACCAGCACGATCTTCCTCAGCGCCTTCTCAAGGGACAAGATGCGCATCGCGGCATCGAAGCAGAGGTGCTCTGCGCCTTCCGCCCCGAAGGTGGCGCAGTCCATCAGCTTCTCGACGAGATCCTTTTCCACGCCTACCCCCTGACCTTGAGATTGTGCAGCTCGAACCTCTTGTCCGGACACATCTTGTGCAGCAGCGCGACCAGCCACCGCGCCTTGTCCTCGCTGACAAAGGCCGGCTCGATGATGTCCGCGCCCGTCCCCTCCTTGTAGGACCACTGGATCACCCAGACGTTCATTTGCCCTTCCTCCCCAAGTCGTAGATGGCGGTGAGCAGCGTCAAGATGCCCACAATCGGCAAGAGGATCGGCCACAAGAGGCTCAGGGGCGCAAGGGCCAGCTCGTCAACATCAAGCCTGCCTGCCACATAGGCTGTGGCCAGCGCCACTGTCGCATAGACGGCGATTACGATTGCGATGCTCATTTCAGATGCTCCCCATCCTCGATCTTCTTGGCGATCTGCGTGTAACCGTGCTTCCGCAGCCATGCGGCGATCTCGGCCTCGGTCTCCTGCCGGATGCTCTCGATGCGCGCACGCTGCTCCTGCCAGCGGTCGGTCATCCGCATCAGTTTCCAATACAGCTCGCCCACCCACTCCTCGAGGCGCGCGATCTCGGCCCGGCTGTCGCTCATTGCCAGTGCTCCTCGTCAATGATTGCGGCGGCGATGGTCGTGGGCGACTGGTCGCAGATTTCCGCATTGTTCTTGCGCAGCCAGTCCGCGATGCGCTCACGCTCCTGCTTGCGGCCCTCAGCCAGCAGGCCAGTGCCGCAGTCGGCCATGAAGGACAACGTGCTGCTCTGCCAAGTGAACTCAGCCTCCTGCTCGCTCAGGCCCTCGACGGTGTCATATGGTTCGTCGCTCACCACCACCACTCCTCTGGATCTTCCCGCTCCTGCGGCGGGAGGACGTTCGGCTTGGTCGTGGCCAGCCAGCCTGCCGCGCACAGCACGGCCACGATGACGGCGAGCAGCCAGTGGTTGCTCGTCATTGCCGCTTCTCCCACAGGTCGATGGCGAGAAGGGCGGCCCGTATAGAGTGGAAATCATCCCAGTCGCCTGTTCGGAAGTTATTCGCGTCCTCCATACCGCTCTCCTCGAAAATCTGCGCACAGGCCTCGCGCACGAGCAGCAGCTTGGGGTCCACAGGCGGCTGCTCGTGCTTCAGGATCATGTCACAGAGGGCGCGGTACGCGCTGTGGGCGCACGAGCGGTACAATTGGAGCAAGGTGTGCGGGCTTTTATCAGCCCATCCACTCCGCTTCCCGGCCTCGATCAGCACCCACTCGGGCATCGTTTCGTCGCTCATTACGCGTCCCCCGTGCGGCTGTAGCTGACCTGCCCGCCGTCCTTGTAGTAGACGCAGGCGTAGGGCTTGCCGGGCTCGGCCCAATGCTCCTTGTAGTCCTCGATGGGCGTGCCGTAGATCATGGGCGTCTCCATGCCGTCCTCCCAAGCGCGGCTCCAGCGGGTGCCGCAGCACTCGCAGTCAACCTCGTAGTCATCGTCGAAGTAGATGCCGATTTCCTGCGCCCTCTCGTCAGCATCCTTGGGGCTGTCGGCCTCGATGAAGACGTTGTGGGCCACGCGGTCATTGACGATGAAGCCGCCGCCCGAGTTGTTCTGGTTGTATTGAAAAAACATTGCTTTGCTCCTTCTAAAATCTGATCTCATCATCCCGCCACTCGTAAACGTCGATCCCGAAGTTCACCCACAGCCAGTGGCGCAGCGCGGGCGGGATCATTGGTCTGCCTTTCCCGCGAGGGCGGCGCGGGCGACATTTGCCCATGTGGACGATGCGCCCATGTTGTGATGGTCAAGATAGATAATAGCCCGCAACGCCTCCCGCAGCCGCGCGTTCTCCGCCTCCAGTTGCTTGACGCGGTCGGCGGCCTCCTTGCACCCAACGCAGAAGTTGGTGCGGATGTTGTCCATATCGCTCACTGCTCTGCCTTTCCTGCTTGGTAGGCTATGATGTCACGGTGCAGCTTTTCCAGCCGCTCGATGCGCCTTTGGCGTATGCCGTTTTCCTTTTGTAGCCGCACGTTCTCCGCCTCCACCTCGGCCAGACGGGCGGACAGGGCTGCGAGCGTGTCGGCGGCTTTGTCTGCCACCATCCCCGCTATTTCTGGGTACGGATGCCTTAGATGCTCAATCAGTTCGGCCACATCGGCCTGTGTGGTGCTGGTCATGCTTGGTCCTCCTCAATTCCAAGGGCTTCCCGAAGTTTCGCCTGCGCGTCAGCCTTCCCGTATTCGTAAGCGGCGTTGATCATTGACGCGATCTTGAGGCCAAGGTCGAGGCTGTCGCCGGGCAGGTCTATCGGCCCCCGCCCGAACGATACCGTGTAGCCATAGCTATCGAATATCCCGACCGAATTGGCAGGTTTCAACTTGTTGTTCGCGTTGCTGCGAACGGCGGCGGTGACGGGAAACAGGATCACAGCCCCAGCCCCCAGCAGATAACGGCCACCGGGATCAGCAGCGTGAAGGCGACAGTCAGCAGGGTCAGCAGCTTGGTGGTGCGCGGCGTGCGCGGATCGTCCTCAAGGCATACCAGCACGGTGATGACGCACCCCAGCACGATCAGGGCGCTGAACACGAGGGGTTGGATGCTGTGGGTCATTAATCTACCTCCTCAACGCTCATGATGCCGATCTCGACATCGTGGCCATAATCATCAACGATCTCCTCCTCCGCGATGTCCTCAGCGGACTTGGCGTCCTCCGCCTCCACTACCTCATCGAAGCTGGCCTCGACGGTGTAGCTGTAGTCGAACTTGACGCGGAACCGCCTCATGTTCTCCGGCTGCGGCTTGCCCCAGTCGGAGTCATACCAGCAGCGCATGGCCACGACAGACTGCGAGATCGGCATGTTGGCGATCTCCTGCAGCGTGGGCTTGTTGGGGTCATCATTCGCCACGGCCGCCTCCCGCTATTCAGCAACGCCCAGCGCGCGACGGGCGATCAGGCCACGGTCGCGCTGCACAGCCGGCGGCTCGGGGTCGTACTGCGCTGCGAAGCCGGTCGAGGCGCACAGCCAGTTGTCCTCATTCGCGTAGAACGACAGGGCCCGTTCGAGCTCCTTCACGCGGCTGTAGAGTATCTCTTCGGGGTACTTGATCACAGCTCGATCCTCCATTGTGGGTGGTTGGCGGCGGTCGCCAACGTGACAACCGCCGCCAGCAGTCAGGAAACGCGATAGATGCGGACGTGCTTTTCGCTCACGCGACGGCAAACGAACTTCTTGCCAGTCTTCTTGCCCTTCGCCGACGCGCAGGCCGAAACCGACTTCCAGCTCGCATAGCGCCCGCTCGAGTCAACCTCACCCTGACCTTCAACGTCAAAGGCATCGCCCACCTCGAGCTTGTCGAAGGGATAGGCGTTGTTGTAACGGGCATTGCTCTGGACACGAGCAGGGACAGGTCCGGCGTTCTTGATGATCGCGATGGTCATATGATTCCTTTCTAAACTAGCCCTATGGGGCGGGCATTCTTAAATCATAACGCGAAAGTTGTGTCAACTGTGTTGTGTGAGTGTTGTGGCTGTCCATAGGTGACCGCGGGTGTTCGCCAGCGTTCAGTAATAGAGGCCGGTGATCACCTTCAGCCCCTTAATCTTGTTCTGCCTGTCGCACATATCGACCTCGACGATACCGTTCAGGAGCCAGCTATTGATCAACCCCTCGGCCACCTCTTCGCTCATCTCCCAGCGGGTCATCAGCATCGGGGCGTAGCGGCCATCCCTGCGCGTGTTCGGCTGGGTGGACCACGGCTTCTTGTCGTTCCAAGCCCGCTCCATCGTGTTCAGGATCTCCTGACAGGTGAACTTGCTCGGCAGCTCCTGCACCACATGCAGGTCTTCCTTGGCCGCAGGCTCGGCGAACAGGCTCGTGTGGCCCGCCACGTCCCCGCACAGCACCTCTGTGAGCTTGAAGGCCTTCGACCACCCGTCAGCAGCCGCCTTGATCTTCTTGGCCTTCATTTCGCCAATCGTGACGCCTTCCTCGCGCCGGATCTCGTAAATGAAGTCGGCCGCACCATCGAGCACGCTCGATCCGCGCATGCCCTGCTGCTTGTTGGTGTGGTGGATACCGAACATCGTGCAGCCGAACTCAACCTTGAGCTGGTCGCACGCACGCACGAACAGCGTCATGTCCTTCTGCAGGTTCTCATCCGCACCGGGCAGGGCACGGCTGACCGTGTCCACGAACATGGCCACAGGCATCTCGCCCATCATCATGTTCGAATACTGGATGGTCATCGACAGCCGCTCGATCTCGTCCGGGCTCATGAAGTTGATGGGGACGTGGATCAGGTAGAACGGGATGCTGTCCACATTGATGCCGGTGGCGACTTCCCAAGCCGCGATGCGGAACTTGAGATCGCTGACGCCTTCCGACGAAATGTAGATCACCGGCCCGTGCTTGTTGATCTTGTGCCCCCACCACTGCGCCAGCCCGGCCGCAATCGACAGCGCCATCGAGAGCGAGATGAACGTCTTCCCGCAGCCCGGCGCACCGTAGATTATGCCGAAGGCGTTCTCGATCACGACGCCCTCGATCAGCCACTTCGGGTCAGGCATGACCTTGATCATCGGGATCGACATCATCGGGAAGGGCTCGAAGACCGGCCTCTGGATCCCGTCCTCGTCCTCGGTCACCTCGTAGACCTTCTCGGCCGGCGCAGGCGCATCGCGCTTCTTCGGCACCGCTGCAGCTTCGGCCACGTCGGTGAACCACTTGCTCATCGCGATCTGCCACTTCTTGGCGAACTCGGTGATCCCGCGGCCTTCTCGCTCGAGCAGGTCGGCGTTCGAGATCCCGGCCTCGCGCAGGCGGCTCTTTACGCTGATGGCGTATTGGTTGAAGGCCTCGAGCATCAGCCGCTTCGAGATCTCGTCGGTCATCGAGACGTAGTCGCGCCTGTGATCAACCACCTTTGCCCAGATCAGCTTGGCCATGTAGTCTTCGCGCCCATCGATGATGGCGCCGAAGTTGTCGAGGGCGACGTCGGGGCTGTCCGTATGCTGCCGCGGGCCATCGACGCGGGTTGCCCCGCCGTACTTCTCCAGCACGTCCTCGACCGCCTCGAGCAGCCACTCAGCGGCGTCGGGGATCTCGATCTTCCACGGCTCGCAGCCGGGCATCCACGAGTAGTTTTTGCCGCTCTCGTGCATCGACGGGGGCAGCACGGCGAAGCCGCCGTGGCCGCGAATATCGACACCAATGGACGTCTTGCCCGTCGGGATGACATAGCCCTCGGGCGCGCGGACGAAGATCTGCAGGCCACCGCCGCCCGTGCGCTGTGTCGGCGCGGCCAGCGGCATGCTCGAGTTGTAATCGTCCAGAATATCCTGCCACCATTCCAGAGCTTGCGGCAGCTTTTGAATATCCAGATCGACGCACATAATGTTGCCAGAGCACTCGCCAGTCATCAGGCCGAGGTTCAGGCGGTGAAGGAACTCTCCGTTGTCGCCGTACCAGTCATTGAACAGCTCGTCGGAGATCAGCTTGTCCTGATATTCTTTCCACTTCACGCACGGACGCTTCCAAGCTTGGTTCTCGGACGGGTGCAGCGAGGGAACTACTTGCCAGCCAATGCTCCGATACATGTGTGCGTATTCCGAAGGGCCAGCAAACTCCTCGTCAAAATCTCGCATGCTTCATCTCTCTTGCAAATATGCGGTTTCTTATGGCAGAGAGAGGTGCGCTACACCTCCATGTGCGACGACTCTGGGGCTGGCATGTTCACAGACAGCCAGCCCCATTTTTAGATGTGTGCGCCGTAGTACGCGATCAGGGCAGCGTCGGCCCGACCGTCATCCTTCTTCCGGCTGAAAAGCTTTGCCTGCTTGGGAAAGAGCTGCATGGCCCTCTCCCGCGCTCCATCCTTGCCCCCGCGCACGTTGACCTTGCGCTGCCACGTCGTGGGCGGGACGATGGTGGTGGGGATGTCGAGCGTGGCGAGCACGCCCTCGATCATGCCGACAGATCGGCCGAAAGAGAACGTGCTCGAAACGCCCTGACCGGGCATCGCCCCCACTCGCTCGAGGAACGCCTGATTGGCGTATGCCGCGGCAATGGCCTCCGAAAGGAGCTGGGCGCTGATCTCGCGCTTACTCTTCCCGTTGCGGACAATCTCGACCGTCGGCATGTCCTCGACCATAAGGTCTCCGGTTTCCGTGTCGTAGGTTGCGATAGCGCCGCTGAGGCCGGGGTCGATTCCCATGATGATCATGACGGGATGGTATCCAGTTAAGAGGACAGAGGGAAGGGCGACGTGATGATCCGCGGCTCGATGTAAACCGGCTTCACGTCATCCTTGCCCGGCACCCGGCACAGCACCCAAGTGCCATCGGCCGCAGCGGGGCTGAACAGGCCATTGGGGTCGGCCTGCGGCATCGGGATGTGGCCATTGTCCTGACCGTTGCTCCACACCAGCTTCTGCGGGCTGGTGTACTGGGTGGCATAGGGCACCCCGTAGCCGATGCTATCGCAGACCTTGTGCAGCCGCCCATTGAGGTCGGTGAGGTACGTGTAGGTGACGAGGTTCGGCGTGTCGCGCAGCTCGAGGATGTCCTTCAGGATACGCTTCTCCTGAAAGTTGGTAATGGCCGGCAGGCCGACAGACTGGACCGACTGCTTCGACAGCCGTTCCTGCTGCTGGTTGGCCAGTTGATCCGAGGACTGCGGCGTCCGGTCAACGCACGCCGCGAGGGCGAGCAGGGGCAACGCGATAATCATTCTCTTCATGATCTGACCCTTACTTGATGCTGTCGTAGAAGGCGGCGAGATCGGCCGGCAGGCGGCCTTCGTCATACACCTCGAAGCGGTGGCGGATGATCGGCCGCAGCGCGGCCTTCCCGTCGGCGTCGGCCTGCTTGTACTGGCGCTCCAGCTCGGACAGGTCGCGGACCATGCCCTCGTTGTACTGGACGCTCTCCTTGAAGACCTTGGCGTCAATGGCCGTGTAGCGCGGCGCAAAGAAGCCTTGAGCTGTCAGGGAGACGTAGTTGAGGCCGAAGGCCAGCAGGACCACGCCGCAGAAGGCGGCGATGGCGATGCCGATGATTGCGAGAACGTCCCTCACAGCCCCAGAGCCCCCTTGTACAGTTCGACCATAGCCTCTTCGGCGTCACGCTCGTCCTTGTTCTTTTTGCGCAGCTTGATGATCTCGCGCATCGCCTTGACGTCGAAGCCGCCAGCCTTTGCCTCGAGGAACACGTCCTTGATGTCGTCCGAGATGTTTTTCTTGTCCTCGTTCAGGTTCTCGATGCGCTCGATCAGCAGGCGCAGGCGGTCTTGTGCAATTTCATAGGTCATCAGATGTTATCCCTTCTATCTTCAGTCTTCGCGGAGGAATTCGTCGCGCTGTTCTTCGGTCATGTCGCGGACCTGAAGCAATGCGTCCGAGACGGTGTATGCCGAAACGGCACCCAATTGCATGGACAGGTCGGAGCCATAGCGCGTCACCAGCGCCTGCATTGCGAGGCCGGCGAACCAGTCGCGCAGCTCCATGCCGGGACGAGGCCCCGCGGGGAATGCGTAATTATCCTTCACGTCTATCTCCTCTTCGTTATGCGGCCTTCAGCCGGTTGGTAATCGCTTCGTCGCGCAGCCCCCAGCACTTCAGGTCTTCCATCACCGGGCTTTTGATCTGCGCTCTCTCGGCCTTGGTCAAGACGACCAGACGCTCGAGTCGTTCAATCTTCTTCGTCAGGCGGATCCACCGCTTCTGGCTTTCCGTCAACTTCATCGATCCCTCCCCTATGCGATGCGGACAACGCGAATCACGTTTTCCTTCCTCGGGTGCCAGCCGATCTCGAACCGATGATCGGGGTTGCGCTTGCGGAAGAAACCCACAGAGTTACGCACGGACACCTCGCGGCGCGAGCGGCCGTTTCCGTAGTTCCCCATGTCGTCGGGCAGGTCGAGGCCATCGCCGACCTGAAGCTCGTGTAGTGGGTAGCTTTTTGTCTTTTTGTTCAGCGGCGCGGAGGCCTGTCGAACGATCTTGATCATCTCTTTCCTTTCGATAGCGGCGCGCTTGGGCCTGCCGCTTCATGGCGTAAAACGATAGTCAGTGCAAGTCATGCGAAGGAAATAATTTTCAGACCATCGCTTGACAGCAGACCCCTTTTGCCCGATTTCTCGGGCACGAGATACGCAAGGACAGATATGAGCCCCTTCGAAAAGTACGGGATGCAGCACCTTTCCCCGTCATCCTGCAACACCTTCGTCAACTCCCCCGCGGCCTTCATCCTGCAGAAGTGCATGAAGCGGAACAACCCCGTCGGGCCGGCGGCGCACCGCGGGACAGCCTCGGAAACAGGCATTGCCCACGGCCTCGTGAACCCGAAAGCATCGCTCGAGGAGTGCGTTGCGGCCGCGCGTGAGCAGTACAACACGCTGACTGCGCTGAGCACCGATCCCCGCGTCGAGAAGGAGCGGGACGCGATTCCCGGCTTCGTGAAGACCGGCCTGCAGGAGCTGCGCCCCTACGGCATCCCGTCGTCGCTGCAGGGCCACGTCTCGCACACGGTCGAAGGCTTGGCCGTGCCGATCATCGGCTATTACGACTTCGAGTGGGAGCACAAGGGCATCCTGATCGACCTCAAGACGACGCACCGGCTGCCCAGCAAGATCAGTGTGCCGCATGCCCGTCAGGTGTCGCTCTACAAGGCCGTGCGGGGCAACAACCTGTCGGCCCGCATCTCCTACACCACGCCCTCGAAGGTGGCGACGTATGAGCTCGAGAATTACGACCAGCACCTCAAGTCTCTTGAGCGTGTCGCCCTGACGATCCAGAAATTCCTGTCCATCAGCGAAGATCCGCTCGAGCTTGCCGCTCTCGTGATCCCTGACGTTGACAGCTTCTATTTCGATGACCCAGTCACCCGCCACGAGGTGTTCGAGATCTGGGGCATGTAACCAGTTTCCGCGACGTGCGGAGAAGCAAGCGGCGGGCTAGATCGCTGCGAAAAAGGAAGACGTAAATGGCTATTGGCATCAACTACGAAGCGGCCTCGAGCGGCGACATCATCCCCATCGTCAAGTACGATGCGAAGGCTGGCCGCATGTTCCGCCGCGACCGCGTGAACGGCGAGAACGAGCAGATCGACATCACCCGTTCGTTCAAGGCGGTCTTCGACTTCGAGAACCTCGAGACCGGCTTCATCGACTTCAACACCGGTGGTGCGCCGAGCTTCGCTCTGGCCCACATCGACAGCAAGTCGAAGGTGACCAGCCCTCCGACTCCGGGCCACAAGCCGGGTGCGCGCGTTCTGGTGAAGCTGACCAAGGAATGCGGCGGTGACGTCCGCGAGCTGGCTTCGACGGCCAAGGCCTTCCTCCGCGGCATCGACGCCGCGCACGACGCCTACGTGTCTGGTGCCGCCGCCAACCCCGGCAAGCTGCCGGTGTTCGTGCTCAAGGACACCATCCCGATCACCTCGGAAGGCGGTGGCAACAAGACCACCAACTATTCGCCGGTGTTTGAGCTGGTCTCGTGGGCTGCACGCCCCAGCGACCTGACCTACGTGCCGCGCGCTACCGAAGCGGCCACCGAGACCAAGGCCTCGCACGCTCCCACGACCGGGAGCACCAAGGTTTCGGCTCCGGTTGCTGATGAAGACGACTTCGGCTAAGTAACGAGTGGAGGGCGGGGCTACGGCCTCGCCCTTTCCTCGGAGCTATAGTATGCGATTTCTCTTCACAATGAATATGCCGAGCTTCAGTGGCCATCTCGTCCACCAAATTATTGGCGACCATGAGGCCGATACGCTCGAAGATCTTATGGAGATCATGGCCGAGTCCGACTTCATCACTGTGAACGAAGTCTACAAGGACAGCAGCCACAACTCCGTCACCTATTACAGCAAGGGGCCTGTAGCCATCGGCTGCATGCACATCGGCAAGGTGAAGGAATTTTCCGCATGAAGCGAAAGACATGCGAGCACGGAACCCCGAAGGCCAACTTCTGCGCGCCCTGCATCGACGAGTATCTCGCCAATTTCCACATCCTGCCGGACCAGCACGGAGATCTCGACATGACGTGCAAGCCTCTCGCCTCGGACGATCTCCCGCCTCGCGCCGATTTCCAGCACCTCCAGTTCGCAGTGACTGATCACGCCGCAGCGGCCGCTGAGGCCCTCGGCAAGCTCCAGCAGCGCCTACTGACTGGGGAGACCCCCGAGGACATTGGCCCCGAGGTTATTCTGCTGGGCCGGCTGCTGGCCCGCCGGACCTGAGGCAGCACGCATCTTCGCATACCAGTCCTGCCACCCTTCGGCCTTGATCACGGCCGAGGTGCAGGCGACTTCATCCAGCTTGGCCTGTCCACCGGCTCCAGCAGCACTGGCGGGGGTTCCGGCAGCTTGGGGCACAGCGCCGGATCCGGCCGCGTCGAGACTGGCTTGGGTGTTCCGCAGGCGCTCAAGAGCATCAGCAAGCTTGCCGCGAATAGATCTTTCCTCATCATGACTGATCGCCTTCTGGTTGCCCTCAACTGCAGCCTTGTTCGCCGCGGCCCTCGCATTGACCTCGGCGATTCCCTGCTTGAGGTTGTCCACACTTTGCTGCAGCGCCTTCACCGACTGCTCGGCGTGAAGGTACTTTTTCTTGTTCATCTCGCCCCAGCCGGCCACCAGCGAGAACATGATGGCGACCGCAAAAAGGGCGAGAAGCAGCGGCTCCTTGAAGAGGCCAGAGACGAATCTCATGCCCCCGCTAAGCAGGAGGCCAAGCACCGGTCACTTCTCGGGGAAGACGGCGAGAAGGATAGCCGCGCCGAAGGCCACGTAATTCCAAGGGCTCGACAAGTTGTTCGCCACAGTCGCAGCGCCAGCCGCCGCGGCGATGATCGCCCCGATCTTGGTCGAAAGCTCCTGCGAGCGAGCGCGCATCCATTCCATCATGCTTCGGTTCCCTTCCTATAGATGTCAGCCTCTGCGGCCCGGCGGCTCACAAGGCCGGGTAGCTGGATCAGCTTGCCATTGACGTGGGCATAGCACCACTTCGAAAATTCAGCCGCAGCGCCGGCATAGTCGCCGGCCTTGTGCTTCTCGAGAAGGGTCGAGCCGAGCAGCGCGTTGACGCCGAGGTTGAAGGCGAAGTCGGTCAGGGCATCGCACTGGCCCTGTGTGCACTTGCCGACCAGCTTCTGGATGCCGCCCCAGCTATGAGCGACGTCAGCGGCCATCACCGCATCGGCCTTGTCCTGCTTCCACGTCAGGCCCGGCGACACGTCGTGCCCCGTGTGGCCCCAGCCGATGGTCCACTTTCCGGCCGGGCACAGGTAGGCCTCGGGCCGGAAGCCTTCAAAGCGGCGGATCAGCCAGAGGCAATCGCTTGAGGGGGTCATTCCGCCGTGACCTTCAATTCCGACCCGTGCATGCCGAGATAGTTCTTGGCCGTCACGATGCTGTCGCGTGCCTCACGAATCGCGGTTCTCATCTCCGGCGGCTCGCCGACCACGTCCAAGGCCGTCAGCAGCTTGTCGAAGCTGTTGACCATCAGGCCACAGATCTTGTCGCACCGCTCGGTCGAGGCCGCAGTGGACTTCTTCCGGCCAAGCCAGTTGCCGCCAATGGCACCGGTAACCAGAGTCACGATGCCTGTAACGAGAGAGGATTGAACTTGGGGGTCCATTGACGTGCTGCCCTTAAGTGATCGCAACAGAGATGTTGGCGTTGGCGGTGGTCCCGAAGGGATTGGATGCTGCAGTCCATGCCCACGAGGATGAGTTATACCCAGCCGTGTAGGTGGCGTCTGTCGCGTTGTACACGCTACCACCGACACTGACATAAGTGAATGCGTTCTGATTCGGAACCACCGAACCGGTGAGGACCAGAGAAAGGGTGCACGATCCGCTTGAGCCGTCGCCCGCCCCAAGAGCGTAGAGCGAAGAGACGGTGAACTGCGCGGCCTGCGAGTTCGAGAAGTAGGTGGTGGGGGTGATGCTGCCGTAGCCGACGCCCAGATAGCCGGAATTGAACCGCTGGTTGCCCTGCGGGCTGAACGTCGCATAGTACACGGTCACCGTGTACGCCGACGACGATCCTGCGAAGTTACTCGCTCCCTGAAAGGCGACCATCATCCCGGTCATTACGAGACGCCAGCCCCGCCGACCGAGAAGATCCCGGTATCGACGCAAAGCACCGAAGCCTGCCCATAGGCGGCCAAGGTGCGGGTTCCCGTGACAGACGAGCCGGCGAAGCGGATGGTCGTGCCTGTGCCGGCAATGATCGAGATCGGCGAGGCGCTGCTGTTCACGATCAGGAAGTTGTCCTGCACGTTGAAGTTCGCGGCCGTGATTGTGACGTTGCTGCTTGTGTAGACGAAATACCCGTTGGTCGCCGAGCTGACGGTCGGGCTGGTCGTCTTGAGGAGCTGCAGGTAGCCGACGGGGTTGTTCGTTCCGGCCACGTTGATCGCCGACAGGGCGGTGCCTGTGAGCGAGGCGATGATGTAGTTGGTCGTGAGCGCGGTAAACGAGGCCGTCGTCACCGTCGCGCCTGCACCGCCGGTGTTGGTCTGGCTGAGGCTGTAGCTGCCCGCGCCGCCCGTGGTGCCCGAGACCTGAGACGTGATCGTCACGGTGGTCGGCGAGGTGAAGGTGCCGCCTGTGATCGTGCCGAGCGTCATGCCGGGGTAGATCGTGCCCGAGGGGCTGGTGACGACGAGGGTGTTCGTGCTGGCCGCGATGGTGCCCGTGAAGGTGGACGACAGCGCGTTCCACGTCAGCGACGAGGATCCCGACAGCGTGCCGCCGTTGTTGTACTGGATCTGGGTGGTGCTGCCGCCGGCCGCCGAGGGCACCGTGCTCGAATAGGTGACGTTGGTGCCGTCGCAGATGACCGAGGAATACGACGCCGCTGTCAGCACGACAGACGATCCGCCGCCGCCCGAGGTCAGGGTGACGGTGTAGGTGTTGCCGCCCGTGTTCACGCAGTTGTTGTAGACGAACCAGTAGCCGCCGATGCCGCTCGGGATCTGGATGGTGACGTTGCCAGTCAGGGTGCCGGCCAGCTTCAGGATCGGCGGGGTGTACTGCGTGGAGGTCAGGGTGGTCGTCCCCGACGTCAGGCCGGAGATCGAGGTCACACCGCCAAAGGCACTGTCGATGTACCCGAAATTGGTGTTCAGCGCCGAGTCCCAGTTCGAGGAGCCGGTGGCGGGCTGATTGAGGTTCTTGTTCGTCGTGGACATGATCTACCTCAAATTGCCTTCTTGGCCACGCGCAGCGCGCGAACAATGGTCTGGTCGTGATGGTTGAGCAGAGGCTTGGTCGTTTCCTGCTCCGCCATCTTCGCCTTTTTATACCCGGTCATGAGGCGCTGCACCAGCGGCTCGATGCCCGAAGTCACCTTTCCGCCCGACTTGTATGCAGTGCGGCCGCCATAGTGCATGCCGGGCTCCGCCTGCTGCGCCGGCGGCCGATAGCTGTAGTCGTCCGAATACTCATCATCGGCCTGCGCTTGTGCGGGCGCACGGCTTTGGGCCATGTCCGCGGCCCGAGCCTCAGCCTGCAGCTTTTCGTGCGGGACAGGAACGCCCGAGGGCAGGCCTTCGGGTACAAGGTTCACGCGCGGAGCAGGCGGCTGTTCAGGCGCTTGCTGATCCTGATCGCGACCCAAGGACGAGGCGATGTTCGATCCGAGCGTAAGGCCCGCGCCACCGTAATACTGGCCGGGAGTGAGCGAGAAATTGCGGGCAGCGTCTGCGCCAGCAGCTTCCAGCCTTTCCGCAGCAGAGGCGGCTGTGCCCGCGCGCTTTGCGGCGGAGGACACGGCAAGGTTCTTCGCGCCTTCCGCAAGCATGTTTACAGGGAATGGAAGGCGCATAGCGCCCAAGAGGGCATCGGCACCCGTATTAATGATTGGATGTGTCGCCAGACCGCCGCCGTCACGCGGAGCCGTGACCGAAGACGGACCGTAGGTGCTCGGATCTTCGCTCAGGATTTCCTGCGCAACCCCCTTCACGCCGGTCGCTCGGGGCGCGACCGAGACGTCGCCTCCAGAGAAAGACGGGTCGTAGCCAAAATTTTGCTCGTGGAGCCGGCTGAGGTCGGCATTGGCCCGGTCGCCGACATAGGTGCCGTTGGGGCTCTCCCACTGGCCATTCTTGAACCGGAAGTCACCAATGGGCTGAGGCGGCGGAGGGGCTGCTGGAGCGGCGACATCGTCCGTAAGGCCGACGGCTTCACGGGCCGCGGCCCTGTTCGAGTCCGCGTAGGCCTGCGCGCCAGTACGCTGCCCGCGCGTAGCGCCCACGGGAGCCTCGCGGTGGGCCATGCTGCGCGTGATGTTCTCCGGATTGACCCCGCCTTCGCGCAGAGCCGCTTCACGCACAGTGGCCGGAGAAATCGTGCCCTTGGCATCAGCCACGTCCTGCAGCGTCTTGTGGAACTTTCGGTTCTTCAGCAGGACGCGCTGGCTTGCCCTCGAGAGGCCACTGTTCTGGACGGCCTCAACGACAGCCGGAGTCGGCGTGACATGTGGCAGCCCCGTCGTGGGGTGCGGGACCGTGTGAAGCACCTGCGGACGCGCCCTCGGGCGCAAAGGCGGCACGAGCGACCGGGCGGCAGCAGTCACACCGCCGCGCAGACCGGCCGCCGACATGCCGCCCAGAAACGCTTTGGCCGCGCCGAAAAAAGGAATGAGGGAGAGAGCTGTCCCGACGGGGTGCTCGACCATCTGCTGCTCTGGGTTGTTGTAGATGTCAACATACGGCTGATAGAGCCCCTGCGCAGCGGCCAGAGCGGTGTCCTTGGGACTATGCCACGCAGCGGCGGGAAGCGAGGCCAGCCCCTTCCCCATCTCCACGATGTCGGGAACGACATTGCCGGCGGCTGCGCGCACATCGCCAACCAAGTTGCCGCGGGCCTTGTTGGTCTTTGTGAAGAAGTCCGAGAAATTGTCAGGCATGGCTGTTTCCTCAGTTTGCCATCAGGCGGCTGCCGGGCTTACCGCCGGGGTAAGGTGTGCCATTGTCATATTCGACAAGGCCGTTCTTGAACCGATACAGCCCGTTGCGAGGCGTCCCGTTTTTCGGAACCGGCGGAAGGTACTGCACGTACTGCGCCTTTTCCTGCGGCGTCATCCCCTTGATGAAGCCGTTGCGGCTCACATCCTGACCAAGGAACTTGGTGACCGGGTTCCCGGCAGCCCATTCGCGGTTGAACTTCGACATTTGCCCAATCCCACCTTGCCCCGAAAGCGCGGTGTCGTGGTGATAGAAGGTATCGGCCTTGTGGTGCGCGGCATTGGCGGCCGCGCGCTCGAGCATGACGCCATAGTACAGCGAGCCCGCCGAAGTCGTGGCAGGGTCCATATTGGGCGTGGCGAACGGGATGCCGTACTTGCGCGCAATACCAGCGGCGCCCTGCGCCATTGCCCTTGCGGCAGAAGCGTCGTCGGTGATGTTGGAGGCCTCACCCCCGACAACCCCATAAGGCGAAAGGCCGCGGCTCATCTGGTACACCAGACCGCGCCCAGTGCGGCTGGGATCGTGATCCTTGGCGCTGGCAAGGAACGCATCGGAAGGCGTGACCACAGCGTCCCGCTCGGTCTTGTAGTTGCTGGCGCCGTTGCGGAAATCGACTGCCGAACGACGGTCGGTATCGACATTGGCCCGCTGGGTCTTGAGGCCAGAAGCCCAAGACGTATACGCGCTGTCAGGGCGCTGCGTGCTCGCAACAATCGGGGCGAAGTCACCGCTGCGATACCTGTTCAGCAAGGCAGCAGCCCCCTGATCGCCCGAATTCGCACGACGCTGCAAGACATCGGGGTCCGTTTCCGGGGTATATGCGGCACCCGGCGTCCTTGCCGGCATGTCCGTGTACTCTGGCGCGGTGGCGTAGTTCTTCGGCTCCGCCCAAGCTGGCCCAGCCGAGACGGCCTTCCGCATCGGATGGTGACGGGTGATGTGCTGCGTGGGCTGCCCCGTGGGGGTTGCGGCCGCGTCGGGTGCGGGTGTTGCGCCGCCAGTCGGGGCTGGGGTCGGCGGCATAAGCCCTCCGCCACCCGGCCCAGCGTCCGGGCTCAGGCCGGCCGCAGCCGACACTTGGGTGGGGTCCATTTGGTAATTGCGGGCGATCTGGTCGATGAAATTGCCGCGCAGGCGATCCATTTCGCCTGCGGTAAGCATAGGACGTCCATTCGCACCAAGCGGGCCGGATCCGGCAAAATGCCCTGTCGGGTCGTAGAAGTACCCGTTGCCTGCATCTCGGAAGCGGCTCATGAACTGAGGCACGGCGTTCGTGAGGACATGCAGGCGGTTTGTGTCAGCTTGCCGCTGCGCAACGCCAAGCTGGCCACGACGGATGTCGTTTTCGAGCTCGTACTGGCGAAGGCCCTGCGCCGTCTTGGCACCGGCCGCCAGCCCCTGACCGAGGCCAACGATGCCGCGGTACGGGCCGGACATCGAAGCACCAATGCCGGCAAGCAGCGGAAGCCACGAGTCAGCCTCGCCCTTGCCAAGGCCGCTGATGAACTTGCCGTGCAGGACGTTGCCGAGGACGCCACGGTCGCGGGGAATGCCCTCCTGATCGGCCATCTGATTGATGCGCTGCCCAGCCGCACGCCCCGCCTTCGTGAGGAAGGGCTGGAGCTGGCGCTGCGTGTCGGCATCGGCCTGCGCGGCCTCGTCCGTCATGTTCTGATTGATGTTGCCGCCCGCCTGATCCAGCGCGTCATTGACCAGCTTTTCGCTGTACGGGCTCGCGAACTCACTCGAGCCCATCTGCCCGGACGGGGTGTAACCCTCGTCACCGTACCCTTCGGAGTCATCGGAGGAGTCTGACGGATCGATCAGGTATCCATTTTCGTCGGTCCGGATCGGGGATCCGCCCTCTTCGTAGCCGTGACGGCCAACAAGGCCGCCCGAGGCGTAGCCCGCCTGAGCGCGCAGGGCCTTGCCCTCAGGACCTTCGTTGCGGAAAGCCGCCCAAGTGCCGGCGAGGTGGCCATTGCGCTCACGGGCCAGCTCAGCCGCCAGAGCGTCTTGCACCTCGGGGGTGAACTTCATCGAGCGCCAGTTGTCGCCGTAGAGCTTATGCGCCAGATTGGCCAACGTATCGCGCGTGAACTGATAGGCACCGACAGCGCCGGTCCCCAGATTGGGGCCGAGGCCGCGGACCTTGCCCTTCGTGGCACCGATCAGTTGACGCTGAAAGTCCTGCACGTCGCCAATCGGCATCGAGCTCAGATGGTCGTGCGGGTTGGCATACGGCGACAGGCCTGTCCGCGGGTTCGCGCCATAGACCACGTCGTATGGGTTCGTGAACTTGTCGGTCCCTTCGCCCTTCATGATCTTCGCACGCAGGCCTTGGGCGATGCCCGAGGCTGCCGGAAGCGGCGCGCTTCCACCATCCTTGGGGCCGAGGCCGATAGGCGCGGATTCGGGCTTCGGAGCCGCGCCGTCTTCCTGCATCTCGTCCAGAAACTTTTCCTGATCGACGCCGGAAAGCTGGCCCATGATGCTGCGCAGCAGAGGCGAGTCATCACCATCACCAACGTCACCGCCTTCAGCATATCCAACGGCGCCACCGTTCTTGGCGGCCATGAGCAACGGCAGGATCGCAGCCATAGCCCCAAGGCCCTGCGATGCGCCGCTCATCCCGCTGTCGGGCTTCGGCATATTGAGCGGGGGAACATTGAGCTGCGCATGCGGGTTGTCGTCTGGGATGTCTTCCTTCTTCGGAACAAAGTCGCCCGACTCTTCGTCGTCACCGCCGTCACCAGCGGAGCCGCCGTGCGCAAAGGCGAGCAATCCAGCAATCTTGCTGCCAGCGCCAAGCGCGGACCCAATAGCCTGCCCGCCGGGGATCAGCGAGGCCAGCGAGCCGGCCGCGCCGAGCAGGCCGCTCGCGCCGCCGCCGCCGGGCTTGGCAAGGCCCGACGGATCGGCCTGCATGAGCTTGTTGGCGTCTAGCTTCTCGTCCGGGACGTCGGTTTCTGTGGATCCGGCATAGGGCATGCCGCCGCCAAGGCCGAACCCGATACGGCCGCCACGCTTTTCGAACGAAATGTCCGCACTTTCCGACCCGAGCGAGTCCGTGCCGGAGTCCGTGGTGGCTTCGGGGTTCTCTGTGCTTTTCGCGCCGATGCCGCTGCTGTTCGCTTCCGAAGAAAGAGCGGCGTTGTTGCGGGCGATGATCGGGGCCATCGAATTGACGAGCTTCGAGCCAGCCACACCCGACGAGACAGAGGGCTTGCTTGTCCAGTTCCGGTCCTCGGCGTTGCCAAAGTGGAACAGGTGCGCATCGTTGCCGAGCTTACCCAAGGCAATGGCCGTGTCGGCCGCCTTCTTGGCCTCGTCGCCTGCGCTCGGCAGCTCCGGCATTTTCATGCTCGGAGTAACCAACTGGGCACGGCCGGGGGAGCCGGTCGGGATGCTGAAGCCGCCCTGCGCGCCCATACCGCCCTGATGCCCCAGCAGGCCGCCGTAGAGCGACTGATAGGCTGCTGTCGGGTCGTAGCCAACGAAAGGCGACGAGCCGTAGCCCATTGGCTCGGCCATGCCGCCGCCAGCGTAGCCTTCGCCCATGTGGCCCATGTGGACCATCCCGCCTTCACTGTTGCCGGCGAGGCCGCCGTTGGCGAAGTGGCCACGGCGAGCAGCGTCGTGGGTCGCCTTGCCGTAATCGACGGTCTTCATGCCGCCAGCAAGCCCCACGGCTTCGGGATGATGCTTTTCGACATCCTGAGCCATGAGGCCGATCTGGGTACGGTCGTCGCCGTTGTACTTGAAGTTGTAGATCGGCTGGCCGTCGAAGGTGCGGCCAATCTCGTGCACGTCGTGCTTGGCGCGACGGTCCGAGAGCTCCGACGATCCGGTCGTGGTCGATCCGGAGTTCGCGCCGATGCCTTCCGAGATGTTCGCCTGCTGCTGGAGCTGCTGGTAAGGCAGGGACACTGCCTGCTGATGCTGGCTGTATAGCGCGGTCTTGCCGGCCTGTTCGGTCTGCTGCTGCACCTGACCAGCCGAAAGCTGGGCCTGCGCACCCTGCAAGGCAGCCGTCTGCGCGCCAGCACCAAGGCCGGCAAGCGCGGAAGCGGTCTGCTGCAGGGCCTGACGGTTCGCCTGCTGAGCGCCAAGATCGACGCCCTGCTGCTGCAGAGCTGTCTGCAGCGCGGTGTTGTAGCCCTGCGTCAGCAGCGGCGAGATAGCGTTGCCAAAGGCCAACTGCTGCTGGCCTGCGAGGTTCGCCGCGGCGATGCCCGCGCGGTCGCCGCCGAAGGCACCCTGCTGAATGGCGTTGCCGGTTTGGCCCGACATCTGGGCCTGCTGCTGCTGGTTGAGTAGCGCGGCGGTGTTGCCGACCACAGTCCCCAAGAAGGGGTTCATGTACTGGCCGATCTGCTGCGCGCCGATTTGGGTGGGATTAACGGCATTGCCGCCAGCAAGCGCGTAGTTGGTGGCCGCCCCGTAATAGGGCTGAGCCTGATTGGCCGCGGCGTTTGTGTTGGCAATGCCGTAGTTCTGGGTCTGATTGAGCGGCGCGACAAAGTCGTTCGGGTCGTTCGAGTACGGCTGGAACGCCTGCTGATCGATCTGATTGGCGCGCTCAGTGACGGCCCGGTACTGGGCAAGCACCTCTGGCGGAATCGAGACCGTCTGTGTACTCTGTGACGACTTACCGCACATTACTTACTTCTCCGTCACTGCAGTTCCCCGGTCTTCGCCCCGTAAAGGAAGAACGCCCCGGCCGGTTCACCAAACTGTCGCCTGTAAAGGCGAATTTTTGCTTCAGTACGCTGGTTCGACACCACCCCGATGATCAAGGGTAGACCAAGAGAATCTGCGACTTGCTTGGAGAACTCACAAAGTCTCCGAGCCCTTCCACCCTTTGCACTTCTGTACTCGGGGCGAATAAAAACCGCCTTTTCCTCGATCACCGGCACATCCGAATACCACATTGTGCCGAGGCGTAGAAGTACCACGCCTTCAATAATATCTCCGGGCTTGCCGATGACTCCGACAATCCCGTGATCTTGGACCAAACCGTGCCAGAAGTCTTCGATCAGCTTCTCTGGGTTCGACTTCACGAAAGCATTTTCTTCTGCGCCTTGGAGCGCGATCTCGACAATTTGATTCAAGTCTTCAGGCGTCCCCACTCGGACGACAATATCGTCATAAGAAGTAGTCATTTTCATCTCCAAATATATCAGTCTTTCTTCGGTCCGGGCAGGTTCTGCAGGGTCTTCACAGTCTCCTTGCGCATGCGCTTCACAAATTCGTCGAGCACTCGGTGCCCAGTTTCCATGTCGCCGTCGCCGATGCGCATCACCTGCTCAGGCGAAACGACGTGCTCGCCGCCAGCGGCCACAATCGGGACTGTCGCAACGCCGCCTGCGGCCTTGCCGGGCAGCGGCTCATTGTACGGGGAGCTTGACTGGCCATAGGGCATCGCCTTGCCACTGTAGGGGATGCCGCCGAAGATCCGACGCATGACGCGGAAGCCGGCCATCGTGTTGCCCTCACCTGCGGCCGAGACGATGTCGGCGGGGATCACGTAAGAGCCCGAAGGGACGTGCATCGGCAGGTGGTCTGTCCGGCCAGCCACGGAGCTGTGGATCGGGCCGACATGCACGGTCTGAGAGCTTGTGCCCTCTTGGCTGTCGTCGGGCATGCCGCCGCCCGCCGCGCGGCCCTTGCGCGCCACGTTCAGGGCTGCCGCCACCGCCTGATTTTGCGGGTGACCGGCGCGAACCATCTCGGCGATGTTCTTGCTGATGGTCTTCTGGCTTGAGCCCTTCTTGAGAGGCATGACGTGTTCCTTATGCGGCCGTGTTGGAGATCAGGACGCCCTCGACGCCGATGCCGACAGAAAAGGTGCCGGAAGCGGGATTGCCCGCAGCCTGCCATTGAATGTCGGTTTTTTGCGGGTACGCCCGAGGAGAGACGCGAAGAGTCTGGTAGTTGGTTGTGAACGGGGCCTGCAGTACCGTCTGGACGAGGCCTGTCGAGGTGAAGGTCTGCACGCGGTAATTGGCGTAGTTTCCTGCGGTGTTGCCGTTCAGGCTGGAGTAGGCGTTCGAGCGCGTCAGGTAAAAGGTGTACCCATTCGGCACGGTGTACACCATCATCTGGCTCTTGCCATTGCCGACCGTGATTTCGGCGTATTGAACTGTTTTCCCGGCATTGCCGAGGTTGATGGTGCCGACCGCGTTGACGGAACCAGAGGTTTGGATGCCATTGATCCGCAGGTAACTGTTGACCGTTGTCACGCCCGTCGTTCCGTTGGTCAACGTCAGCGTTTCGGAAATTTGATTGTACGAAGCATCGAGGCCTTGGATCAGAATCGACACGTTGGTGTCAGACGCCGACGACGACCACAAGAGCATAGTCGTAGCCGATGCGGGATATGTGTACGCGGTCGCGTTTTCCCAGACCGGGTAATAGGTTGCGCCGCTGCTGGAGGGCAACGCGCTCTGAAAGCCATAGATATTGACCTCCGAGCAGCCGGGGACGAGGCCGCGGGCCACCTGCATGTACCAAGGTGCCGCGACTGAGCTGGACGTCGAGACCGGTGCGGGAGGAAATGAGGTAATACTCATGTTGCGCTGCCCCCAGCAATCGAGAACGTTACCGTGGCGGCCGAGGCGCTGCCCTGCAGCGTGCCGCCGGTGGGGATCACCAAAACGCCAGTCCAGAGCGTGGTCGTGCTGGCCAAGATCTGGCAGTTGTAGAAGATCGCGTTCGAGGCCGAAGGCGTGCCGCCCGAGGGGACGATGTACAGCGAAAACGTCGCCGAGGTTCCGGCCGTGTTGCAGATGTTGATCGTATTCACATGCGAATTTGTCGCACTATTCGCAGTGTACAGGACCGATGTCGAAGTAGTCGCAGCGCCCTCGAAAAGAGAAACGGTGGCGATGTTGTTGTACAGCGAAAGAACATTGGTCGCGATGTTTGACAAAGCGACCACCACGTTCTTCATCGCGGTCAGAATATCTGTAACCGATGCCGTCATCAGAACTTCCCATCCTGCGTCACGCGGTAGCGGATATTACCAAGTCGCCAAAAAGAACCAACGTCGTTGCTTGAAACGCCGACGGAGACCAGACGTCCGCGGAAGCGCGGCGAGATGTACTGGGTGCTTTGCGTCACCGCGTAGGGGCCGTAGACCTGCGGCGTCTGGCCGGCATAGTCGGCCACGTAGAAAGTCAGGTTGACCGTTGCGTTCTGGCTGCCGCCGAAGAAGCCCCACTTCATGTCCGGGCGGACCTGATCGACATAGGCCTTTTCATCACTCTCTGAGATAGCAAAATAACCCGTCTGCAGCGAAGACTGCATGGCCGTGCCGGCCGCGTCGTTCGATGTCTCGTGCTGATAAAGGTAAAGACTCTGGGGATCCGCGCCGATGGGGGCGCCGAGAACCGACTGGTCGATCCACGCCGACCGGCCAAGGGTGCCATAGTCCCAGATGTTGAGCGCGGAATTGTACTTGGCGTAGGCCGTGACCTCGCCGCCCGACGACACGGTCGGGTAGTACCATGTGATCTCTTCGAAGCGGGCATTCACCGCAGTGCGGATCTTGTATAGGTTCGCGCCGTTGTTGCTGTTGTCCAGCTCTTGGAAGATCACGTCCCAGATCGGGCACAGGATCGGCTCAACGCCGCCGCCAGACAGCCTGTAAAACTGCGTCGGCCCCATCCAGTAGACCACGCCGTTCAGCGACCCAGCGGCCTTGCGCGCGATCAGGCCGCAGTTCGAGCCGATCTCGTTGAAGCTATAGACATACGGCTGGCCGACGTACTGCATCGCCCAGAGGTTGAGGTCGGTCCAGACAAGGCCCTGCTGCGGACCCTGCATCGCGCCGACGATTTTCGACCCCTTGGGCAGGCGGTACGAGCCGGCCTGATTCGTGACCGTGCCAACCCATGAGTTGAAGTTGTTGACGTCGCACCAGCGGATCAGCAGCGGATCTTGAATGCCGGTGAAGGTCGAACCCCAAGCAATGATCTGGCGCTGAGGCATCGCAACGAACATTCCGTCGTTGACCGGCGGAGCGTTCGGGATGACCGTCGCCGTCGATGACGAGGAAAGCGGGTTCCACTGATAGATCGGCTGGTAAGGCGCGGTGCTCCACGTCACGGTCCCCACAACGGTGGCGGTGGTCGTGGTGGTCGAGAAGCTGATGGTATTGGTGGTCGATGCAGTCACCGTCTGGACGGTGTTCAGGCTGCTCGGAGACCAGCCAGACAGCGTGATCTGCGAGCCGACCGGGATCGGCGAGGCAAGGTACTGCGAGAGCGTGATGGCGCCGACCGAACCGGTGCCCGAGAACGACGCGCAAGCGATGTTCTGCGTCGAAGGCATGATCGGGCAGGCCACGAGGATCTCGCCCCAGTTGTCCAGCGTCCAGTCCACGGCCGGGATTGCGTAGCCCGTCGAGGCGACGACGCTCGAGCCGGTGCCGTAGCCGCCCGAGCCATAGCCGCCGATGCCGTAACCGGTCGTCGTCGGGGTCGATCCAACGCCGTAGCCATAGATGTAGAGGGCGTTGCCGTTGTTCAGATAGCCCGTGCCGCTTGAGGCGGGGGTGAAGTTCGGCGCGATGGTGAAGTCGGCCGTATCGATCACCGACGTGACGACATAGTTCCCGTAGAAGGTCACGCCGGCCACGGTGGTCGAGGCGAGGACGGGGAAGGTCGATCCGACGCTATAACCGTGGTTCGGCAGCGTCACGGTGACGCTCGAGGATCCCGACGCCACGGTGAACAGCGGCAGCGTCACAGGGGCGCCGGTGATGGTCGTGCTCGAGACGGCCGTGGAGGTGTTGACGGTCCACGAAGTGCCGCTGCCCGACAGGATCACGGTGCCGGCCGGGACGCCAGTGCCCGAGAGGGTCTGGCCGACCTGAATGGTACCCGTAGGAGAGCCTGTGACGGTCATCACGCCGCCGGTGATCGAGGCGGTGAAGCTCGAGGTCGCGGCTGTCAGCGTGGCCGCCTGCGGCGAACCCAGAATGTTCGCGGCTTGGATGGTGTACTGGGTGCTGCTCAGGTAGCCGTTCGGGTCGCACGCGTAGAGGCCGAACAGCACCACGCCAGCGACCGCAATCGGGGTGGCGATGTAGACCGTGTCGTACTGGGTGATGCCGGTCGTCGTGCTGTCGGTGATGACGAAATAGGTACTGCCGGCCGTCGAGGAGACGGTCGGGGTCACGTTGTCGGCAATGTATCGCGGCGTCTTCGACAACATCGAGCCGTTGGTGATGACGTTCAGCAGGGCGTTGTTGGTGTACACCGCCGCGGTCGTCACCGAGGCCGAGCCGCCGCCGGTATTGGTCTGGCTCAGCGAGTACGTGCCAGCGCCGCCAGAGGTGCCCGACACCTGCCCCGTGATCGTGACTGTGGTTGGCGAAGAGAAGGTGCCGCCGGTGATCGTCCCCAGAGTCATGCCGACGTAGATCGTGCCGCTCGAGACGCTGCTGACCACGAGCGACGACGAACTGGCCGCGATGGTCGCGGTGAAGGTCGCATTGTTCGAGGTGTTGTTGGCGTAGCTCTGCATGCCCACGGCGAGGTGGGTGACCGCGTTCGTGTCCTCCCACGGCCAGAGGGCGCGGGTGATCGAGGCCATCGCAATCGGCGAGGTCGAGCTCTGGTAGTAGGCCGTCCACCCACCCAGCTTCTGCGGCAGCGCGCCGTTGTGGCCATCAGAGATGAACCGGATCAGGTTGCTATAGGAAATGCCAGCTTCATTGAGGGCCGGCGTCGTGTTCTCGTTGACGCCGGGCAGAAGCTTGAGGCTCGAATATGCCATAGGCCCTACCTCGGCAGCGAGGCGGCTGGGGCCGGTGCCATCGATGTCCAGCCGGCCGAGGCGAACCTCTTGCGGGCCTCTTCGGTGGACGATCCCTTGAGCAGCATTTCGTACTGGGCTTCGTAGGTGCCCGGCATCTGGGTGTCGTTGCCGACGGCGCCGAAGTCGCGTTGGTAGGCGCTGATGTAGATCATGCTCGCCATCAGCAGCATGTCCGGATAGTACGTGCTGATGAAGGTGGTGCCGGTGCCCAGAGTCGGCCAGCCGTCGCTGCCGACTGCCGGGTACAGGGTCTTGAGGCGCACGGTGCCCGTAATCGTCAGGGGATACGAAACGCTTGGGTACGGGCCGACAATGATGTTGTTGTAGGCCGTGCCGCCCGTGGTCAGATCACCGCCATACATCGCGAAGAAGCGGGGCGTGCCCAGCGACGACGAGTCGTTGTAGGTGTTCTGGATGTATTCCTTCGACGTCGGCACCAGCGGGGTGTTGGCTGTGCCGTTCAGGATGCTGACGGTCTGCACCGTCACGAAGTCGTTCGTCTGCAACTGCAGGAGGTTCGATCCCGCGGTCAGGGAATACGAGGTGTTCGAGGTGAGGGACGGCAGAAGGTCCAGATCGCGCTGAATACGAAGCTCAGCGTAATTCAGCATCTGCGGAAGGATGGTGTTGAAAGGCGAGGTGGGCGATGTCGGACTCGTGTCCGTACCGACCACAATAGAGTTCGAACTGACGTTGGTGATCGTCCCGTAATTGACAACAGCCATCGTCGCCACTTGCGCGACGTACCCATTATAGGTCAGCGGAGTTGTCTGCGGCGTCGTCACTTTACTATGTCTCGCCTTTCAATTTCCGCCCTTCTACCAAGAAAAAGGCGAAGGCGCCAGCTTGCTTAGGCCGCGGGTTCTTCAGCGTGCGGCGCTTCGACTTCTGCTGCAGGAGCCTTCGAGGCAGCGACGGCCATGTCGATCTGCATCTTGACGTTCTGCATCAGCGGAAAGGCGCCGCTCGCGGTCGGAAGCTGGCCGAGGACGTTGACGATGTCGTTGGCGGAGTCCAGATCAAGGGTAAGGGTGACGTTCATCATTCGCTCCAAGGAAGTGGCGGGCTGACAATGGGAGGGTTGGCCTGAATATCGATTTGGGCCGCCACAGACGCTTCATACGCGGCGGCCCGTTCGTTGCCAAGCGCCTCCTTCACCCATCCGATCACCTGATCCTTGGTCAGGCTCTCATAGGGGGTGAAGGCATCATCCGCCTCATACGCGATGGGCGTGGCACCGTAGGCGTAGCTCGAATAGGTGCCGTCCGTGCCGCTGAGCGTCCAGTGGCAGGTGGAAACCACCTTATCGTGCCCATCGTGCTGCGGAGAGCACTCCATTTTCACGATGTCCCAAGTGATGACGCTCATGTTCTTCTCCTATGCCCAGTCTTGACCGATCATGCGCTCAAGGTGTGGCCTGTAAGTCCGGTAGACGTTCGCGACAACCGCGTGCCCCGAAAGGGAAATGATCTGGTGGCTCTGCCTGTCGTCTGGCAGGACGCAGAGCTCGCCCTCGTTGACGTCGATGAACCACTCAAGGTTCTCGCCTGCAATGCGGACACTGCCCCCATCCACGGCCACGTCGTGGTAGTTGTCGGGGGTGTGCTCGTGGTACTCAAGAACGTCGCCATCTTCAAAGTGGAGGAGAAGCGCGATCTTGTCGCCTCGGCGCACGAATTTCTGCTTCGGGATCATGTGTAGCTGAACTTTACTGTGCCCGTGGCGCCCGCGCCGCCAGTCCCCGGAGGAGCGCCGAAGTTGCTACCCGCGCCGCCACCGCCCGGAGGGTTACCGGCGGCAGCGGCCGTGTTCTGCGTTCCGCCGCCATTGGGCGAGGCACCGCCGGCCTGTGTGCCGGCTGCGCCGCCCGTACCGGACGTGTTGGTGTCGCCGCCGCTGGCTGTGCCGCCAGTGCCTTGGTTACCGCCGCTCGCGCCCGCCACGCCGCCACCGCCACCACCACCGGTCAGAGACGTAGCGGTGCTGAAAGTGCCCTGCACGCAGGTGCTATTGCTGCCTGCCGTGCCGTTATTGACTGTGCCGCCCGCGCCGCCCGCGCCGACTGAATAGGTGAAGGTCTGCCCCGCGTTGCCGCCAGTCAGCGCGTAGGTCTTCTTGACGTAGCCGCCGCCGCCACCACCGCCGCCGGGGATACCGATACAGTTGTTGGATCCTCGGCCACCGCCGCCGCCGCCGCCCCAGACCTCGATCACCACCTGTGACGCACCGGTCGGGATCGTCTCGGTGCCCGAGCCGCTCGTGTAGGTGTTGGTCACGGGGGTAAAGCTGGTGACCGCTCCTGCGATGGCGCAGAGGATCCCGGTCATTACGAGACGCCCGCGCCGCTGATTGCCCAGACAGTCGATGACACCTTGACCAGCGTGGCGAGGCCGTACTGGGCCAGCGTGCGGCTGCCGGTATTGGCCGTGCCGGCCTGCCGCAGCGTGTCCGTAGTGATCGAGATCGTCTGGTTCGAGCCGCTGTTGTTGAAGACAACGACGGTCGCGCCAACTGGGAACGCCACCGAACCGTTGGCAGGGATAATCACGCCGCCGGTGGTGATCGAGATGTGCTTGCCCATGTCGGTGAGGGCAAGCGTGTAGGACGCAGTCTGAGAGTTCTGCGGCATGCCCTTGTAACCCACGGCGTCAGCCAGTGAGGACGAGGTGATCGAGCCGGAGGAGGCCACAATGAAAAGGCCGCCGCCGACATCGAACTTGCCGCCCGGATTGTTGGTTCCGATGCCGAGGTTGCCTGTGGCAGTCAGGCGCATCAATTCGGTCGGCGTGGCGGTCCCAAGGAACGTCAGGTCGCCGTAGGAGTACAGCCTGCCAATAAACGTCGAACCATTCCAGTAGTGGCCAATACTGGCCACTTCGGTCGTGCTATAGAAGCTGGAAAACTTCGCGCCGTCGTTGGTGGCAGCGTTCGAGTTGGAGACTGCGGCCGTGGTGACACCCGTGGCGTTCTTGACGGCAGCGAGAAGGCCGAAGGTGCTCGGCGACGAGGTGCCAATGCCGACGTTGCCGCTGGAGTCAACGCGCATGCGCTCGGAGCCATTGGTATACCAGATGGCGGGGTTCGCGCCGTAAACATAAGTGATGTAGCCAGTTCCGCTACCCACTGCCGCCGCTGCGTCCCCAATAAACCAAGTGGCCGAGCCGTTCTGCTGGCCTTGAATCGCGCCGCCATTTGCAGCGTTGTTCGTCGCGTTGATGATAAAGGTGGTGTTACTGGCGGCCGTGCCGCCGACCCCAAGGCGCATGCCCGCGCCAGCCACATCCAGCTTGTAACTGGGCGAAGTCGTCCCAATTCCGACATTGCCGCCAGAAGTAACGCGAAGATTTTCATTAGAGCCTGTGACAACGCGCCAGTCGTTGCCCACAGAGCCAATGTAAAGCGAGCCGGCCGTGGTGCCTGCGTCTTCCATGTAGAATGCGTTAAGGGCACCGCTAGTCTTCACGCGACCGGAAATAGTTCCGGTCGCCGACACATCCAGCCTATAGCTGGGCGAACTCGTCCCGATGCCGACATTGGTGCCGTCATCATAGACCACGGACTGAGCCAGCGCCGAGGTACCTGCACCTTTGTACAGGTAGTTCGAGGTCAAGGTCGTAAGGCCGGTGCCCCCATTGGCCACAGCCAAGGTGCCCGCAAGGGTGATCGCGCCGGATGTAGCCGACGAAGGGGTCAGGCCAGTCGTGCCGCCGCTGAACGTGGTGACGGCGATGCTCGAAAGCGTGGACCAAGTCGGAGCCGCGCTCGTGTTCCCGACCAGCACCTGACCGGTGGTACCAACCGACACCGAGGACAGGGCCGAAATACCGTTACCAAGCAGAAGGCCGTTGGCGGCAAGCGTTGTGGCGCCGGTGCCGCCATTCGCCACATTCAGCGTGCCCGACATTGTCAGCGTGCCGCTGGTGGTGATCGCGCCACCGGTAAACGTCATGCCGGTCGTGCCGCCAGACGCATTGACCGAGGTGACGGTGCCGCCCGAAGAGGTGGCCGCGATGGTGATCCCGCCCGCGCTGTTTGTGATGGTGATGCCGCTGCCCTGAGTCAGGGTAGCGAGCGTGAAGCCCGAGCCGTTCCCAATCAGCAACTGGCCGTTGGTAGCCGCCGTACCAGTGCCAGTGCCGCCATTCGAGACGCTCAGCGTGCCAGTGATACCGGTCGAGAGCGGCAAGCCGGTCGCGTTGGTCAGGACGGCGGCCGAGGGCGTGCCCAGCGCGGGTGTCACAAGCGTCGGCGAGGTAGCCAGCACCACAGCTCCCGAGCCCGTGGTCGAGGCGTTCGAGATGGCCGTGATCTGGCCACGCGCGTTCACGGTGAAGTTCGGGACGGTGTAGGATCCCGCGGTCACGCCGGTGTTGGTGATGCTGAACTGGGTGCCGGACAGCGTCAGCCCCGGACCGGCCGTGTAGGACGCAATGAACAGCGAGAGCTGGGAAACTGTCATGCGGCTCGAAGTACCGCTCTGAACAACTTCCATCATCTCCGTGCCGTTCAAAGAAATGACAGGAGGCAGATTGGGGATTGTGATGTTCGCCATTGACTAGATCCCTGTCTGCGGAAGCTGAGCGTAGTTGTACGGAAGGCCGATATTGACAGGATACACCAGAGTGGTGCCCGTCAGCAAGGAGCCGGAGGGGACTGTCTTGTTGGTCAGATAGGTCAATGCCACCGCGGACACCACAGTTACACTGTACGTGCCATTGGCATTTGCCGAGGACGATGCATCGACCGTGATCTGATTGTTCGTGACGAGGTTGTGCGGCGCGCTCAGCGTGATGCTGACCGTGTAGTTCCCGTCGCCGGTGACCGAGAGAAGCGACAGCGGCGGAAAATAATTACCCTCGCCGAAGGCTGGCATAGCCGGCGAGGAGCGCGTCCCTGTCGGCGGCCCGTAGGGCTGCGTCGTCAGGTTCTGACCATCCTGCGTGACCAACTGGTTGACCGTGTACACCGGCAGGCCAGTGGTCGGGTCAATCGTGGGCACCGACGAGGTGGCACGGTAGTCGGTCTCGGCATCAGCCCAGTTCTCGACGCGGGGGTTGTTGATCGGCACAGGGTCGGCCGGCACGACAATCGCGCGCTGCTGCTCCTGAGGCTCGTCCAGACACTCCCTGCAGACCAAGATCCGCGTGTTCTGCAGGGTCGATCCGCGCCAGTCGAACTGCCACTGCAGATTGACGTGGTTGTACGTGAAGCCGCAACGGTCGCAAATGGCCAAGGCCTGCGGGTTGCTGGCGCTGATTCTGGCCTTACCCGCCCTCGAAGCATACGCCATAGCTTACGTCCTATAATAACCAGTGATGCCCGGTGAGATGTAGAAGGCCGAGGTTTCGACGTTCTGAGCTGCAGCGATGAGATATGCCTCGTCGGCCAGCCCCTTCAGGCCGGCAGCCTTCTCAGGCGCCCAAATCGTCGCCAGACGCTGCCCAAGCCCGTAGGCGAAGGCCTCGAGGAAGTAGACGGGGACATTGACCGTCTGGCCGTTCGAGAAGTTCGCATCGTCGATCTGGCAGACCTGATAGAACACCAGAGACGTCTGAGAGCCGTCAGGAACGGGCCACAGCGTCACGGTGCTCGAGATCAGGCGATCCTGCCAGTAGGTCGTCGGGAAGCCTTCCTGAGCCTTATTCGGGTACGAGGCGTACTCCGAGCGGCTCATCGGCAGGATCAGGCGGTCGGTGCTGTTGCCTGAACTGTCCGTCGTGCGGATATAGGTGTCCAGCATGACGATGTTGTTCGACGGCAGGCTGTACGTCGCCTGCCCAGCCACCAGCGGGATCGTCTGCTGGTTGACCATCCACAGGTTGACGCCCTGACTGCTCCAGCGACCGAGCAGCAGGTTGGAGGCCATGCGGGCCGACTCCATATGCTCCTGCACGATCTCCGTGTTCCGGATCCCGCACAGATTGAAGGCATAGAGAGTCAGCTCGCCAAGCGAGGGATTGTACGTGTATGTCCCGCTCGCCGTCATTTACCGTCCTTTACGACATCGCTTCCTGAGCGATGATGCTGGCGCCGACCGTGTTCGTACCGAAGCCGGAAGGCGTCGTGATGGCCACTGTCAGGATGTCGGGGATGTTGCCCTGCACCGTATTGTACAGCGGGAAGAAGTTGGTGAGGTCGAACGCCTGCAGACCGCCCGAAGGCAGTGGGGAGTTATAGACGACTTCGCCGCCGCTCAGCGCCGTGGCGCTCACGTCGCGCTCGGTGAAGCTGTTCAGCGAGCCTAGCGAGTACATCGTGCTAAACGACGCGCCCGTCAGCGTCACCGGCGACTGGTAGGTCGAAGCAATCAGTTCCAGCGTGCAGTTGGCGCTCGAGTAAATGCTCAGCGTCTGCGGCAGGATCTGGCCACGGTCGATCAGGCCGATGATGTAGTTCGCGCTGGCGCCCGGCTGGGCGACCATCGGGTACGGAATGCCGGCTGTGGTCATCGTCTGCGAGGCGTAGGTGCCGCCCAGCGACACAACCCACGAGTTGCCCGAGCCGCTGACAATGGTCCCCAGCGACACGCCGGTCGAGGAGAACACGTTCTGTCCAGCGACGAGCGCGGGGTTACCGGTTGTCGTCAAGGTGGTGCCCGAGCACGAGGCCGTGAACGCAATCGGCAGAGAGCCGAGCACGTTGTCCACCACAGTGAGGGTGTTGGTGGTGTTCGAGGCGATGCGGCCAATCGGACCCAGACCCTGCGTGTAGGTCAGCGTACCGCCCGGCGTGCCCGAGCCGCTCGGGACGTTATAGGTGAAGGTCGTCGGGCCGGTCACGGTGATCGGGAAGACGCCGTTCGGCGAGCCTGTGCTCAAAGTACCGCCGGCGAAAGTCAGGATCTTGCCCGTGGTCAGGAAGTGCGCCGACGAGGTCGTCACAGTCACCACGTTGGCGGCGGCGGTAAAGCTGGCGGCCGAGGCCGTTGTGCCGCGCGACCACACGTACTTGCCCTGCCACTGGTTGGCCGTCCAAGGCGTGCCGGACACGGTGATCACGGTGCCGGCCGTCATGTACATCGTGGTCGAGGCCACGGTCTGCGAGACGTTCACGGTCCATGTCGAGCCGCTGCCCGACAGGATCACTGTGCCCGCGGCAACGCCGGTGCCGGCGACAAGCTGGCCAACCGCCACGGTGCCCGAAGTGACCGAGCCGACGGTGAGGGTTGTGCCGCTGATCGTCGAGGTCGCGATCTGGGCTGCAAGCACGGTCGAGCCAGTGATGGCTGCGCCACCAGTCGGCAGGGTGCCGTTCGCGCCCGAGTAGTTCGTATCGACGCCGTATTCCAGCGTGCCCATTGTGCGGTAGCGGATCGAAAGCAGCGGGTAGCGGGTAGCCGAGGCACCGGGGGCGCGCACAGGCGTACCAGCGGCCATGCCGTAGCCGTAGGTGAAGCCGCGCTGCGTATCAATCTTGCCCTTGGCCAGCACCGACACACCGAAGTGGGTCATCGAGCCAGCGGTCGAGGGACCGATGTTGCGCAGCTCATAGCGAATCGGAAGGTTGCCCGTGCGCGACCAAGCAACGAGCTGGCCGGGCAGGTTACCGATACCGATCTGATGCAGCACGTAGGGCTCGCCACCGATCAGCACGCCCCAGCGCAGCAGGCCGGCGCCGTACCAAGCGAACTCCACCCACCACATCTGGATGTTGTTGACGTTGAAGACGCCGGTGATCGGGTTGATGCCGCGGAACACGCCCTGCGGGTCGCTCCAACTGTTGGCATAAATACGGGTCTCGCTGACGCCGTTGCCGCCGTTGTCGGTGCGGTAAACGGCGGTCATGCCGCTCGGGTTCGCCGCGGTCGGGTCGCCCTGCTCGAAGAAGACGCCATTGCCGTCATCGAAAAAGCCAAGGCGCTGACGCTGGTTGGCCACCGCGGCGCCGAACTGCAAGCCGCTCGACATGTAAAGCGTCTTGCCCGGCTGGTAGCGCACATACGGACGGGTCTGGCGGATGGCCACGTCGCCCGAAGCCGACGTCACGCTCATCACCACGCCGCCGAGGGTCGAGGAGGCCGAAATGGTCGCGCCACCCGAGGTGTACTGCTCCCAGCGCATCGGCTGCGCGCTGTACTCGAAGTCGGCCTCGAAGAGGTTCTGGACTTCGGAGACCTCGAGCTTGCCGAGGTTGTCGCGCAGACGCTGCGGCGCCGAGGCAATCGCGCTCGCGTCAGCAGTGAGATTGGAAGGAGAACCCGAAAAGCCGGACATAAGCTATAACCCCTATTAGAACGGAACGACGCCCGACTGAGCGAAGATCGCGGTGACCGAGCCCGAGCCGTTGTTGAGGGTGACCTTGGCAAAGGTCGGCGTGGAGACGTAGGTGCTCTGCATCGTGGCGCTGGCGTTAACCATGTTCGGATCCGAGATGTTGATCCAAGCCACCTGATACGGCGAGACGGGGTTTGTCGGGCTGTTGGGATCCTGCATCGTCTGCTGCACCGTGTAGCTGACGGTGCCGCTCGCGGTGGCCTGAATCGAGGTCTGGGCCGAGGCCCATTCGTCCAGCCGGACCCACATCGACGAGGCCACGTTGTTCGTACCCACGGTGATCGCGCCGGCGGCAGCCGACCCCATCGTGATCGAAGAGACCTTCGAGTAGTCGAGATTGGTGTACGCCGTCGTCACGCTGTTGGCGTTGACGAGGGTCAGCACCTCGGTGATCGGAGCGCCGTTGATGTCCGACCCCACGAGCGTCACGGTCTTGCCGTTGTCGCTGGCCGAGGTGGTGGTGAAAAGGACGCGCCGGGCGGTGTCCATAACGGCAACGCCGCCAGAAACCAGCGAGCCGTTCAGCGTAAAAGTCGAGTTCGGTGTCTGAGAGAGACAGATAGCGTTCGCACTCGGCGTGGCGAGCGGACCCACTGTGACAGTAATCGGGCGCATATTATTTTCCCTTCGTGTGTCCTGCTCTGGACGCAGCCAAATTATCTACTAGGTTTGGGTACGGTCGTCCAGCGGCGCGAGCCTTGGCCTTGGCCATTTTCACGCCTTCGCGGTCCAGATGCTTGTGCATCACGTCTTTGGGGGCGTCTTTGTCCCAGAATGGCTTCTTCAGCATTTCACGTCCCACCGCTTGAGTGCGAGATTGATCCGGCTGTTCGGATCATGAGCCGTCTTCGACGACGTCAGCTTCTCCTTCATGCCGCACATGCGGGTCCGGAAATTCTCGCGCCGCTGCGCAGCCTCAGGGCTGTGGCTCGCTTCCTTGGCCGTTACCGGCCGCTTGATGTCGTGGCCCTCGGCACGCAGGGACGCGCGCCCCTTCTCGTTCAAGCCACCCTTCGAAGACTGACCAGCCTTCTTCTGCCATGTATCAGACATCGCCATCTCCGATGGCAAAACGGGGGCTGTTACGCCCCCGTTCGCTTCGTGGACTAAGGCCTAAGCCTTACTCAACTTCACCGTCCATCTTGCGACCCTTGGGGAACTCCCCCTTACGGGCCGAAGAGAACGGGCTCGATTCGCACGAGCCGCCGCTCTTGCGGGGCTTGCGGCCAGCGTGGTGCATAGCCTTCTCGCCCTCAGCTTCGCCGCCATGCTTGCGCTTGCGACGACGCTTGTGGCCTTCGTGCTCCTTGTGCATCTCGTGCTTTTCGTGATGGGCGACGTGGCCCCCATGACGACGCTTTTCGCGATGCTTGGCGCGGCCACCATGCTTGCGTTCTTCAGCCTCGCCTTCGACGCGGCTCTCGTTGTAGCGTTCCGGCTTGCTCTTGAGGTCTTCGTCGGCCTCATTCACTCCACCGGTCTCGCGATGCTTACGACCTTTCATTTACAGGCCTCCTTATGCCTGAGTAACGCCAAACAGGCCCGTTGCCGAGCTGATGTTGTACAGGGCGGGCGACTGACGGACAATCAGTCGGTTGGTGTTGGTCGAGGACGCTGTCTGCACAGTGTATGTCCCTCGCACGTCACCGGTGGTGGAAGTGGCCGTTGTGGTCACTGCCGCTGTGTAACCAGTCACCGAGGTCACCACGTTCGTGGAGCCGGTTCCGGGGTACACGATCAAGGTATCGCCGAAGAAGTCCGAGCGGATCGGGAGACCAAACGTGTCGGTGGTGCCGACAGAATAGGTCACAGTGTCCGTCACCGAAGGAACGACCGAGGAGATGAACTTGAACGCCTTCTTGCCGCTGACGGCCGTGTTCTGTGTCGAACCGGTCGTCAGAGCGATAACTTCGGTCATCGGGTAGCCATAGATGTCATAGCCCGAGACGGTGAAGTTGATGCTGGCAGTCGGAGTGCCCGAAGTCGGCGTGACGCTGACCGCGCGAGCCGTCAGGGCCATCGGGTTCCAGAGCTGAACGGTACCCGCCGAACCGAACGGAGTGCGTTCGGCAGCGATGGCGTTCAGCGTCGAGTTCCCCAGCGAGGCAGTGATCGTGATTGGCGAGCCGCTTGTGCCCGCGGCCACCGGAGCGCCGCTGACAGTGTACGAGCCGGTCAGGCCAGCGCCAGCGCCACCGTTGGAGACGTTGACGGTCGGGCCGTAGCCAGTGATCACCACGTTGCTACCGATGCCGGTGCCGCTAATCACCATGCCAATCGTCAGCGGGGCGGCCGAAGCCGTCGAGACGATCAGAATGTTGCCGGCGGTGCCGCTGGTGCCGTTCGAGATGTAGCCAGTCACCGAGGTGTAGGCGTCGATCCCGATCAGGCCAGTGACCGTCGCACCGGTATCGGCGCGAGTGATCGACTGGTTGATGGCGATACCGGTGGTGGCCGACGACGCCGCAGCCAGAGTCATCGCCGTGTTGGCGGTGACGGCGACAGCGGTGGTGACAATCGCAGTCTTGCTCAGCGTGTAAGGGAGGATGTTCAGAGACACCACATCCTGCACGCCGAGGAAGCCAGCGGTGGCCGCACCGAAGTCTTGGCCGGGGTTGTATGTGTACGGAGTGCGGGGATCAAGGATCCCCGAACCCGCGTAAAACAGCGACGGACCAATCTCCGGGTTGTAGTCACTCGCCGGATAAGGCGACTGCCCGAAGGAAACGAGCGGACCCGCAAAAGCAGAAATAGACATTTTGCTTCTCCTTTCTGCTTAAGTTACGAAGTCGGGAACGAACCGTACACAGAACGCCAGTTGTAGTAACCGAAGCTGTAACGCTCGTAGCCCTTGACAAGAAGGTTGTCTGTCACAAAGTCAACCTGCATGTCCATTTCAAACTTCATGCGTTCCATGTACGACAGACCGTCGATGTTGGTCAGCAAGAACCAAGCATACGACGAGGTCAGGAAGTCGTTGACCAAGTAGCCTTCCGACAGGCCGCCAGCGACTGTGTGCAGCGCGTTGACGTCGTTGTCCGAAGTACCCGGACGCAGTTCGGTCTTGGTCAGACGGACGGCGACGGGTTCGAGCTGAGGCGGAACGATCAGCTTGCGGCCACGGGCGTGGATCTTCAGGTTCGCCTGATCGCGGAAGTTGGTGCGGATGCCGATCAGAGCGTTCAGCAGGGTCGATTCGTTAAGATCGACGTCCACCACCGGCTTGTTGGCAATCGTACCGCCGTCAATCGGGTGAGCGGTTGAGCACAGGGCCACACCGTCACCACCGACCGCCGCGTTGTAGGTCTGGGCGAAGTTGAAGATCGAGGCGCCGTAGATTTCCTTGGTCTGACGGAACGACTCGATGAGGCCCATGTTCGAGGGATGGAACTGGGTCTTGTACAGGTTGTCGTCGATGGCCTTGCGGGTGATCGCGTAGCCAAGGCCAATTTCATTGTGCTCTTGGTTGTACACGAAACGCTCGCCAGCGCCGTTGTCGAACGAGGTCTGACCGCCTTCATTCTTCAGTGCGGCAAGACCAAGGAAGCGCATCTCGACGGTGCGCTCAAGCGCCATCTTCGAGTCGTGCTTCGTGAAGATCTTGTCGTACTGAGTTGGGATCATCTCGTACTTGCCTTCAACCCCACGGAGGCCGGGGAGCAGAAGGTCTTTAATTGCTGAAAGATTGACAGCCATTTTGCCTTACTCCTTAGATACCAGCGCCGGGGCGGTTGGGCATCGCGTTGTTGAAGCCAACAACGATCTTGTTGTACGCGGTGGTCGGGTCGCTACCGTTGATCGAGACCAGCGGGCTGGTCTGACCGGGAACGTAGTTCAGGAGCGAAACGATGCGGAACGGCAGGACGGCGTTCGCGTAGTAGCCCTGAGCCGAGTTGGCCGACAGGGTGTACTGGTCCGCGAAGTAGGTCGAGATGCCTGTAGCGGTGTTGCCGTTGGTGGTGGTCACACCCGACTGCGAGTAGCTGAAGCCGATGTTCTGGCCGACGTTCGCAAGACCAACCGCAGTGGCGGTGGTGTTGCTGTTGCCGGTCTGAACAACGAACTGCGCGTTCGGGTCAGTGATCGCGTAGGCGGTGACGTCACCGTTGGCGTCCGAACCCGGCCAGTAGTTGCTCCAGACAGTGCGCTTCTGCGATGTCGAGAGGTACTTGCAGCCTGTGAACACGCCGGCAACCGGCACGTACACGGTGGCAGCACCGAAGGTCAGGGTGCTCGAGAAGGCGCCGTTGACGGTGAAGGTGACGGTCGTGGTCGAGGAGGCTGTGATCGTGTAGGCGCTGTTGAAGCTACCGCCGGTGGCGAAGCTTGTACCAGTGAACACGACAGTGGCGCCGACCGGCGGGGCGGCCGACAGGGCTGTGAAGGTCGCGACGGCAACGCCGGCGGTAACCACGATACCCGAAACGGCCAGCGACACGGGAGCAGCAGCCTGCGCGATGTAACCAGTGCCGACACCAGTCGAGGCGCTCGAAGCCTGAACGATGGGGTCGTTGAGGAAAATCGGAGTAGTATTGGTCGAGGCAATGGCCATCGCGGTCTGTTCGTAAGACGGCGTTGCGCCAGTCCCCTGAAACTGAGCGAAACCATTGGGCGCAAAAGTATTCGCCATTTTGGTGACTCCTGTGGGATGACCGTTGTCGCGCTCCGGGGCAACTGAGGCCAAATAAATACGAGTCTCCCACGCCGGGGGGAGTGATCACGACTCATACATCTACAGAAGATACTCTGTCAATAAACAAAGGCCCGGCTTTTGACCGGGCCTCTGTAGTATTCATTTCGAAACGACTCAGTTCTCTGGGACCATGATCGGTTCGAAGGAGCTCTTGATTTTGTGTAGCGAAGAGTCCTTGTTCCTGCGCTCGAAAGTCCCGCGCGGGCTTTCTCCGGCCAGTTGGTGAGGAAGGCGCTGCAGTTCGCGCGCTTCGTTCAATTCCATCCGGCGAACGGTCTCGGTCACTTCGGCCGGCCGCTCCATCAGGATCATGCCGTTGCGGGTGATCGTTTCGTCGCGGACGCCCGGAGGCATCAGCTCGGGGTGACGGCCCGAAGGGACCGGCTCCCAGCCGTTGCGGCGCAGTTCGATCCCATAGGCGTCTTCGTTCTTGTTGACCGTCTGAGCGCGCTTCCACTCGTAGGTCCAGCCGTCGGGGATCGAGTCCGGATCGATGTAGAACTGGTCGGACGTGCCGGCCGAGAACGAGCCGTGGCCCAAGATCTCCTGCGCGCGGCGATCAGCGCGAGCGCGCGGGTCTTCCTCGCGGATTGGGGCGCGAAGGTCTTCGCGAACGATCACAATCTCGGGTTCAGCCTCGACAATGACTTCTTCTGCAGCCCGATTGGCCGCCGCCCGCTGGGCGGAGAGGCGCTTCACGGGCGATTTACGGGGGACGCGTGCCATCTGTAACTCCTGTTAAATGATGCGCCCTTCACGGCGCATTTTGATGAGGCTCTGGGCGTATTCCTTGTCGGTCATCCCCGACATCCTCGCAGCCTCGCGCTGCGCCGGTGTCAATGTGACGTGGGTCGGGCGGGAGCCGCCCGTGCCCGAAGCGCCCCGGCTGACCGGAGCGGCCGGCGGTGCGCTGGCCCGCTGCCGCGGGGTCTCGTGGCCGCTGTCGTCGATGCCGAGCACGCGCTCAACGGCCGAGAAATAGGCCGGGCTATCGACCGGATTGCCCGAGGCCACAGCGAACTGGTGGGCCGCGAACATCTGCTGCTGCAGGGCCGGGTTGGTCACGTAATCGGGGTGCGCGCGAACCCAGTCGGCCGAGCGCGGCGTGCACTGAGCAGCGAAGGCCTCGACGGGATCCGAGGGCTGCGGGGGCTGATAAGTCGGCGCCTGCGGCTTGGGCGCCGCCTGCATCGTGTCACGGCCCTGCTCGAGCATGAGAAGCTCGGCCGAGTTGCGCGCCATCGCTTCCTGAATCGCAGCGGCTTGGCTGTAGTCGCCGTTCTCCATCGCCGAGGCGTAGTTCGCCTTGAGCACTTCGGAGTTCTGGCGGTAGCTGTCGATGCTGTTGCTGATCAGGTGCAACTGCGTGGTCTGGGCTTCGTTCTGCGCGCGGAAGGCGCGCTCCGATTCAGCCTGAGCGCGGCGCTCAGCCTCGATGCGGGCGTTCTGCTCGGCCTCAAGGCGCTGGCGCAGGGCTTCGATGCCCTTTTCCGGCTCGATCATATCCGGCTTCGGCGGATCCTGTTCGACCTGAACCTCAACCTTGTCGGCCTCGGGGGCTTCGTCGTCGAGGATGACCTCGAGCGGCTCCATCACTTCTTCTTCCATAATCGTATTCCTTACCAAACGGCGTCAGGGGCGGGGACTCGCATGTTGATCGAGGTGTCCTTGACCATCCGGCAGGGCACGCCATTGATGGTAATGGCCCAGCCATCAGACGGCCGGTAGACCACCCAATCGTTCACGTTGATGTCGAAGTCGGCGAACCACTCGGGGTTCTCTTCCTTGAAGGCGACAGGCCCCTTCTTGAGGACGAGGGCGGCCTTCGACTGATACCGGTCTTCGTCGCGGTAGTTGTCGGGGAGGACGATGCCCGACTTGGTCTTTTCGGGGCGGATGTAGATGGCGACGAGAACCTGATTGTTCGCAATCGCAAAATCCTCGAGGCTCCCGACCTTGTCCCAGATTTGCTTCTTCGGATCCGTTTCATGATCCATAATCATATGAGGCACTGTATTCTCCTACTTCTTGGCAATAATTTCATTCACTTCGTCGCAGGCGTCCAAGATCCATCGCAGGGCGGCGACTCGCCCCGTCTCGTGCTTATATTGGCCCATGTCGTCAATTGAAAAGCCCACGAGGAGTTTTTCTGCAATTCGCTGCAGCTCCTCGTCGATCATCTTCTTCAGTTCGGCTTCGAATAGTGTGCTGATATTCATCATAATGAATGGGCGCCCCCTCGGGGACGCCCTTTCTCCTTACTTCTTGTGGAGCAGGCGATGCTCCTTGTGAGTGCTGCGGCCACCGAACTTGCGACCCATCGGAGGTGCCCCGGCAGGGGCGCCCGAAGGCATCGGCATCGGGATGGGCATCGGCATCGGAGCGCCGGCGGCCGGAGCACCAGCCGGAGGCGCGACAGGCACAGGGCGGCCCATCGGCTGCTGAGGCGGCATGCCGGGCTGGGGGCCAAGGCCGCCCATCGGCTGCTGGCCCTTGCCAGTCGCGATCACGATGTTGATGTTGGTCTTGCCCTTGGCGCGGCCACCAGCCTTGCGGGCGAGGCGGTCACCGGTCGGACGAGTGCCTTCCAATTCACCGTCACTGACCGAGAGAGAGCCTCCACCCTTCTTGTGCGGGAGCTTCTTCAGCGTCTCGGCGAGGCGAGCGCGCTTGGCCGTCACAGGGTTGCTGCTGTGTTCGGCGCGAAGGAGCTTCTTCTCCGGGATCTTTTCGCCCGCAGAGACGCCCAGCGACTTGTGAAGGGCTCCGGGATGCTTGACGGCTTCCTTGATCCAGTTGCCGCCGCCCGAGGCGCGCTTGGCGCGACCGCCCCAGCACCGCTCGCAGCGGCAGCCGTGGGGATGGTCAGCCGAGCCGCCGCGCTTCAGGCCCTTCATGTTCTGCTGCTTGTCGTGCTTCTTGTCGAGATCCGAAGCTTCCCACTCCTTGAAGGTCATGTGGTGCTTCTTGGCCAGCTTCTTATCCTCGACCAGATCCTTGCGCGAGCCCTCCCACTCCTTCATGGGCATCTTGCCGCCGCGCTTATAGCCCATCATGCGCTTGACGTCGGCGTCGGTGGGGATGCGCTCGCCATCGGGATCGTTGAACGGGCGCGGCTTCGGCTGCTGGCTGGGCAGCGGCCGGGTCTTGATCGGGGTCTTCGGCGGGTAGATGGTCTTGACGTCACCGCGCTTGGCGGCGCCGAAATCCATGCCGTCATCCATGTCAGAATCGTCGTAAGCTTCGCCGCCGGCAGCGCGGCCGCCGCGCTTCAGGCCGGCGGCCTTGCTCATGCGGCTCGAAGTGGGCTGGCTTTGCATGCCATACAGGCCCGGCCCCATCAGGCCGCCGTCAGCCTTCTTGGTACGCCCGCCGCGCTTGTAGGCGCCGAGGTGCTTGACGCCCTCGCGATCTTCGTTGGCTTCGCGCTGGTCGCGGTTGATGTAGTCCTTGACTACACTGGCGCCACCGCTCTTGCGCGCCTTGCGGCCAGCGTGGTGCTTGGCCTTCTTGCCTTCGGCTTCGGTGCCCGTAGCCTTGACCGAGCCTCCGCGCTTGTACAGCTTGCGGGTCAGCGGCCGAGCGCCGGTCTTCACGCCCACGTTCAGGAAGTCGGGGACGACGTACCCCGAAGCGTCAACCGCGCCCTCGCCCTTTTCCATGTAGCGCGAGATCTTGTCCTTCATGGACTTGCGGGCTTGCTTCAGGTGTTCGGACATTACTGTCTCCGTGTAGTCACCGCGTAGTGGGCAAGTGCGGTATAGTTGAAAACTGGAAGAAGAGGCACAACGCGTCAGCTATACCTCATCTTTCGCGCAATAAGAAGTGCTCTTTCGACGGCATCCTTTGGCACATGAAGCGGCGCTCGGCTTGTCAATCCTCCCCCGATGTACTTCTTGGGGCGAGGAGCCGGTCTATTGGCGGCGTACTGCGCGAGCATCTTGGCGGCGGCGTCAGAGTAATCCGCAGGCTTCGCCTTCTCGGATGCAACCCCGAGCTTGTTGAAGAGGTCTTTTTCATGAAACCACAGCGCGGCCTGAATGTCCGCGACACTGATGTCTAGGCCTTGCTTCTTGAGCTTTTTCTGGGCCTTTTCGATGGTGTTCTGCTGAAAATCTCGCTCAAGGTCGCCGCGCGGCGCAGCAACGGGGTTTTCGCGATTCTCGATCCAGTTCTTGGCTCGACGCCGAAGGTCGCTTTTGCCCTTGTACCCGCCCTTCCGGTACAGGTCGTTGGCCTGCTGCGCCAAGCTCAGCATCTTCTCCGGATCATTGACAAGGCTGTCCATCTCGTCACGGCCCAAAGACCCCACGTCATTGCCGTGCAGCCAAGGTTGCGGGCGGCCGCTGGTGTCCATCTTCACCTTGCCCGCAGAGGTCTTGTATGGCGATGCCTCAGGCAATGCCTCGTCTGGATTGTGATGGGCATGCTCGGCGACGAGGGCATCGCGGAAGTCGCGATACTGCTTGGCCTCGACTTCTGGGGTGTGAATAAAGTTGTGGCCCAGCAGGCGGTTCCAAGTGCGGCTGAACCAAAGGTCGGCCGTCAGGGTGGAATAGTCGCCATTCAGGTTGTTGATGAACGAACCGATCTTCGGGCCAAAAACCGTCCAGCCGGTGACTTTCTGATTGCTACCCCCCTTCATCCCCAACGGCTCTCCATCGAAATGGAGGCTTGGGTTGTTTTTCAGGTACTTGTTCCAGTCTGAGACGCTCATCTTTTTGTTGAGGACATTGCTCAACGCGTCGTAGCCGCCCGCCTTCTGGGACAGGTCGTGCAGCTTCATGAGGTTGGTCTCAATCGCTCGGGTCTTGTCTCCAAAGGTGCCGCGAAGCTTTTTGACGACATCAGGGATTGGGACCCCCTTGCGCAGCAAGTCATATGCGCGAATGGTATGGCCCGAGTTCTGGAAGACATCCTGCCCCTGCGAGGTGATCCCAAGGATCGCCTTGAAGGCAGCTTGCGCGTCCTTGTTGTTCTTCAGCTCTGGAAAATGATCCTCGTACTGCGACATCGCTTTTTTGAGGGCGCTGTCGTACCAACCGATGGCCGACTTTCCGGCCGTATCGGTATGATACTTCACCTCTTTGGCCACGTCCGAAGCGATTCTATCCATCGCCTGAGGGCTGTGGTCGCCGGGGTTGATCGTGCCGTGACGCGCGGCACGATTTTGCAGTGCGAAAAGAACGTCGCCGACGTTGGCTTTGCCGTTCGCCCCGGTCGGGCGGACATCGAGCGGCTCCTCACCGTTCATCAGGGGAACGGTGGTTCGATCAGCCGATCCTTTCGGCAGCATGGCCGTGCGGACCTTCTCCGTCTCCTCCGGAGTCAGCCCGTATGTCTCCGCTAGCCTTTCGGGTGAGATCCGGTACCCTTCCGATGCGACGGCTTTGGCGTATGGTGCAAGAACGTGATCGACGATCCTTCCGAATAGATGGGGTGATCGTGCGGGGCGTGAGTCCATCCCCTCGCCTTCGCCCGCTCCTCCCACCGAGCCAAAGATTGCGGGGAGATAGTCCTGCGCATTTTGAAGGTCTCCTGAAGTCTTAACGATATGCCTGTGCGGCAAGCCCGATGCGTTGGCGATGTTATCGACAGATCTGTCGAACCTGTCAAGGTCTTCGCCATCATCACCGAAATGCAAAAACTTTACACCCCTGCCATCAGAAGTTTGCGAGTAATCAAGCCCCTCCTTCTGGGCGGCTTCCGTGATCCTCTGCAAATCCTTAGGGGAAAGCTTTGACCCCTTCCCGATATAATATGCCGGGATGCCGTCACCCTGCTGGTCCGCGTTGTGGTGATGGTGGACCACCGCATCCTGCTGGAAACCAAACCCCAGCAACGGCGCAAGCTTGCTGACATGCTCGGCAGTCAGGTCGGGGTGACTGATATGAAAAGAAGGCTCGGCCTCGCCCTTCCACGTCCCATGAATCGGGCTGACCTTCAGGTTGCGAAGGCCGGTCAGATCATAAACGAGGTCGTTGAAGCCCTTGCTTTTGAAAATTGGCGCCGTCAGCCTGTGCAGGCGATCAAGGCGCGGAGAATTGTACACCGGCTCCTGAATTGGAGGGGGCGAAGGCATGTGCTCGCCCGGCTCTGCTGCGTATGTCCAAGGCTCATGCTCATCCATTGTGCCTTCACGGACGGGGTAGCCACCCATCTTGCCGGGGCGCGGAGAAACAGTGATGCCGGGTACATTTTCGCGAGCAGCAGACATGGCCATAGGCGCGTCGGTCTCGCCGCCGTCAGCGCGGGTCAAAACCGAACTAGCCTTTTCCTGCGGATCATAGGCAGCGTGCTTCATCCGCAGGGGGTACCAGCCGGTCTGCTTGTCACGCTGAGGGAACACGATGTAGCACTTCCTGTCTTCGGCGTTCGCGGTTTCGTCATCGTCGGTGTTGATGTAGCTGAGGCCAACGTATCCCCGATCCCGCATGCGCTTGCGAAAATCCTTCACCACCTTCTTGATATTGCGCTCACCCGGCTTCAACGTCCTGTGGCTTGAGAGGAAGTGCTCAATATCCCGATACGGAAACCGGGAAGAACCCATGTAGGGGTCGGCAAAGGGTTTGCCGGACTGGAAGCCCTTCACATATTCGCTGGCCGTCTCTGGGTCGTACCCGTGACCTGTCAAAACTTCGTGGGCAAGTTTTGGGTTGTGTCGGAACACGTCCGCATAAACGGTGTTGTAAACGGCATTGTCGTCATTGTCTTCTCTGAAGCGAATAGGCGATCCGTCGTCATTGAGCTTCTGCTTGACGGGGAAGAACTTCTCATCGGGGAAGGTGTTGAGCATCATCACCTTACCTTGGGCGTACAGCGGCTTGCGCCCGCCTTCTTTGTGCTCCTCCCCCGTGGTGAAGCGGTAGTCGCCGGAAATGTTGGGGTCACGCGCAACGTGCGGCCCAAGCGCGAGAGCCGTCACGTTCTCGGCATTGTAATCCAGTGAGGGATGCTGGGCGTCAAACATCTCCATATTGAACCCGCTGGCCATCGGGGACGAAACCGATTCGCCCTTGGTGCCGTGATAGACCGGGTTGGTCAGCGGGTGAGGTTCAGGCGTGCCGCCATCCTCATATCCCTCGACCGAGCCACCGCTGGCGTAGGCCGAAAAGCCGTGCTTGAGAATGCTCTCGCGCATCCGCGGCGTGATCTCGAGCGAGGGAAGGGTGTAGGAGCCGCGAGGGTCGCTGGAAGCGCGTTCCGGTTCCTTGGTCTGAACGGTTCCCAGACGCGCTTCGGGATCGTGCATCCGCGCCAGCTTCAGCAAGCGGTTCGGCACGATCTCGTTGTAGAACTTCTGCATGCCCTTGACGCGGGCAGCCTGCTTGGTCTCGTTGTCTTCACGGTAATGGGTCGCCTGCATGTCACCCGGCGTCCACGCCAGATGCTCATGGCCATTCGCCGCGGCGTGCGAGAGCAGGTGCTTCAGGCCGAGATCGACCCAGTCGTTGGTGCTGCCGACATAAGGGCCTTCAACAGGCACGTTCAGGCGGCGGAGGTTGGCTTCTCTTTCCGCCTTCACGTTACGGCCATGCTCGAAGACCTGTTCCAGCTCCCCCGTCTTTCTGGCAGCATCGTAAATATCGGGATAAGGGCGCTCGGGCTCGATGTGCATGCCCGTGCGCTGCGACAGGTCGCGGATGTAATCCTTGAAGCGGTCCTGCGCCTCGGTATCCTGCCGCACCTTTCTCCAATCCGGGTCGCGGAAGCCGCCGGTCCCGTCGCTTTTCTTGCGCCCCTCCTGCCCCCAGTCGCTCTGCAGCTCCTCGGCATGCAGAACCTTCTTTCGGTCGGGTGTTTCGCGATCCTTCAGGCGGGCGTGAACGTAGACGTCGGGAATATCTTCGGGTTCATCCGTGTCATCCCAAGGATTATAATTTCCGCCGACCTGCGTCCAATGCGAAGACAGATGGCGCGTTTCGTCCGGATTGGCTTCGTGGAGCAAAACCTCTCGGTATTCCTTACCCCCCGGCAAGGTGTGTGCACTGTATTTCGTGTCAGGCCCGCGCAGTTCGGTCTTGTGGATGTCGGGCTGATAGATGTCGAAGTGGCGCGCGACTTCTTCGCGGCTCACCGTCGGCTTGTCTCCGAGCCGCCTGTCGAACTCGGACCATTTGAGCTCAGCCGGCTTCACGCCCTTGTTCAGGAGCGTGGCCTTCCACTGCTCGGGCGAGGCCTGCTTCATCGGCAGCTTGGAGGCAACGTCGGCCGCCTTGCTGTACATGTTCATGTAGCTGTCGGGAGCGGAGTAATCCGGCTCAGGTTCGGCATGCTGCTGGCCCAGCCGCGGGTCGCCCTGTGAGCCGCCGTCGGAGTACCCCGTGCGCCCACCGGACTTGCGCACCAGAGGCACGCCAGTTCCCACCTTGGGAAAATTGACGCCCCCAAAGCCGGGGTCGATGTTCTCCCCGATCCGCTTCGCAATGTTCAGCGCGCGGGAGATGGCTTTGGGGTCGAGCTTCATTCGCTGACGTCCTTCTTGAGCTTGCTGACGCCACGCTCGGCGCCTGCAACGCCTTCAGGGTGGGTCAAGACTTCCTTGGCCAACTGCATCAGCTCGACACGCTCGCGGCTCTGGCGGTCCAGATCGCGGTTCTGGTCCTCGACCATCGTGTCGTGGTGCTTGATCCCGACGGCCTCAGCGCGGGTCGCAGCATCCATCTGCTTGATCTTGAGTTCCGCAAGCTGCATCGGCGTCGGTTCCTGCGGCTGAGCCGGGCCACCCAGCCCGCCCTGCGGCTTCGGCGCGAAGGCGCCCTGCTGGATCTTGGCCTGCGTCTCGGCGACTTTGGCCTGCGCCTCCATCATCCGCGCCTGAGCGTCCGTCTCGTCGTTCTTCATCTTGGCCTGAGCTTGGATCAACTCGGGCGGCGGCGCGGCCTGCGCGTTCGGCGGCACGAGGAACTGCTCGGGGTTGCTCCAGCCGATTGCCTGCAGCGCCGCGGTATCGACCGCAATCGGGTCGTACATCGACGGGTTTTGCTGCTGGAGCTGCTTCAGGGCCATGATCTTCATCACCCGCTGGCCGTGCGAAGCGGTGTTCGGGTCGGCCTGCGGGACGAGATCGCAGTTCTCCAGCGCCTGCAGGAAGGTCTGCTGATCCCAGTCCTGATTTGGCCGGTTGTTGCGCTCCCAGAAGCTGTTCGGGTACTCGCGGAACCGCTGCTTCAGGGCCTGAAACTCCTGCGCCTGAGCCGCGTGCATGCGCTTGTGCACCGAGTCCAGAACCTTGGTGGCCTGCTCGATCAAGGCCAGCGTTGTCCCCACTGGCGCGTCAGCCCGGCCTTCGCCGACCTGAAGCTCCGACGTGCCACCAATCCGCATGCCGGTCTGGGCCATGTCCTGCACCAACTGCATCATCGCGACGTTGGGCGGCTGGTACGGCAGCGGCATGATGGCGTCCTTGATCGGCAGGCCGCCTGTCTTCACCAACGCGCCACCCCCCGGAGGAACGCGGAAGATGTTCGTGTTCTGCCTCGCCCCCGTGTCGGCCATGAGGAAGCCGGGGAAGTTCGAGTACATCCCCGCGTCCAGCAGCTCACGCCAAGCAGCCGTGATAGCGTTTGTCGTGTTCCCCAAGATGTGGAGCAGGCCAATGTCGTAGAACCCGATGCCCGGCACGAAAGTATACTTGACGAATACTTTGCGTGCTTCGGGCAGATTGTCGGGATCCTCTTGATCGTAGTTGCGTACAATCGAAAGGATCTCGCGCGACGAAACGTCAATAGTAACACAGTAGGGCACTTCGAGGCCGGAGACTTTGCCCTTGTACTTGTGCTCGAACCCCTTGAGGTCGAGCTCGCAGTAGCACTCGTAGATCTCGCGGTCGCGGTCCTCGGGGTTCGATGCCTCAGGCGCCAGCCCCTGCTGCTCCTTCTCCTCGCGCTGGAACGAGTCGAGGTTGCGCGGCTTGGCCTCGCCCAGCGACACGTCGCGGTAGACGCCGAGGATCTGCATGCGGCGCACAACGGACGGCCGCATGATCAGCCGGTGCGTGATGCGCTTAGCGTTGTCGAGGTCGGTCGCGTCGTTGTTGACGATCAGGTCGTCGGCATCGACGGTCTCGGACACCGGCCGGTTGCGCAGCGGGCAGTAGTAGACCTTCTTGAAGGACGTGCCGCCGAAGCCCAGCATCAGCAGCATGCGGTCGGTGTCGGGATAATACTCGGTGGCCGTGGAGGTCAGGTAATGGTTGAAGTCGCGCTCGAGAGCGTTGGCCAACTGGTCGGTCTGTAGGGTGTCGGACACCTGATCGACGCGGATCTTCACCGGACCGTCGGTCGGAAGCATCTCGGAGCGCGCGTTGGCCTGAAAGCGCAGCACGGCCTCGAGCAGAAGCGGGTGGCGGACGCGTGACATACCCTCGACAGGGGCGCCGTCGGAGGCGCCAGAGACGCCCGGCAGCTCGACCTTGAGGCCAAGCAGCTTCAGGCCCTGCGTGCGGTCCTCGATCCAGTCCTTGCGGCTCTCGATGTCCTCTTCGATGCCGCGGATCAGGGTCTCGGAGATGGCCGAGAGCTCCATCGGGTCGATCTTGTCCACCAGATTGTCGAACCAGCCGCCATCGTCGCCGGCACCGCCCTCGCCCGAGATCAAAGGCGAGTCATCGAGCGAGATTGTCACCGATCCATCGGCGTGCTCGATCTCGATGACGTTGCCCTTGTCGTCTTCCTTGTGGGTGTCGGGCTCGGGATCGGCGTCGGAGATAACAATCGAGTCCAGATCGGGGTCTTCCTGATCCGGCCCCGGCATTCGCATGTTCATCAGGGGAGCACCGAGGCCGTTATCCATGTTCAATCCTTCGATTTGCCTGCGCGGACGTCTTCCATCTCCGCGGTGAAGCGTTCGATGCCCTCGAACGCGGCTGAATTATCATCTTTCGCCGTCAGAGTATAGATTCTGGTGACGTCAAATGGACTTTCGCCCCAGACGGTCACCTCCCAAGTGCAATCAGACACACTGTCAACCGTCGCATGACACAGGATGCGATTATTCGGGTCCATCAACGCCCTTTTCCTCTTCTTTTTCGCCGACCATCTCAAGAAATGCGACCGGTATAGCAGCAAATTCGGTCCAGAGGCGACTCATTCTTGCACTTTGTTCGGTGACGAGCCCCGCAATATGGTCAACGCGGCCGATTTCTTCGAGCAACCGCCGGCGCAGGTCTTCGGTGCGCTGCGCGTTCAGTCGTGCGGTGAAAATTGCCCCGCCAACCGCCTCGCGGACAGCCTCGCGGTCGGCCGCAAGGCGCGCATCCATCTGGTCGGACCGCTCAATCCGAAATTCGACGCCCGCCTCCTCAAGGGACGCATTCGTCTTCCCCAAAACGCCGGAAACCACCTTCTCGAAGGCAAAGATCCCACTCTCATACTCGTTCATAACGCCCTCCATCACGCCGGATATAGCGGCACCGGCCCCTTGCCGGGGTACACCTTCAGCGACTCAAGTTCCTCCATTCGTTCCGCGGTGCGGGTCAGAAGCCCCAGATCGCGCAAGTGTCGGATCGACATGCTCACAGTATCGACCAAGTCGTCGTGCTTCCCCTTCGGGAACATCGCGACCTGATTGATGACTTCCTGCGCCCACGAATAGTCAGGCGCAAAGATCAAACCCTCTGCAAAAAGATGCTGAATAGAAATGAGGCGCGATAGCTTGTCCATACTCTTCGGATCGGACAACTGAACAGCCCAGCTTGCGCTGCTATACAGTCGCCGCATTTCCTGCGACACAGAAATACCCGCGGCCTTATTTTCAATCAGCAGCTTATCTACACGCAAACGCCGGCAGGTGTCGGCCACCTTCTCGATCAGTTGGTGAAACTCGAGCCGCTCCTGCCACGCGTGCATCAGCATCAGCTTCGGCGAGCCCTCAACGTAGGTGCGCTCGACCTGTCTGGCCCCCGATCCCTTCATAAAGGACCGGATCTCCTGCGCCTTGAAGTCTTCGGTGAACACACCCCAGACGGTCAAGGCCGAGAAGTCATTGGAATTGACGGTGGTGTAGGCGGTATCGAGGGATGCCAAGATGAAATCCATCCCCGGATAGGCCTTGTGCTCCCACAGGTTCCACCACTCCTGCTTGATCACGCCGCCGCCCGGCGGGTCGGGGCGCTGCTGCAACTGGCCGGCGGCGCCATACGGCCCCAGCACGCGCTCCAGACGGGCCACTTCCTTCTCGCCGAACCGCTCATCCCACAGCAGTTCGCCCTGCCGCTCCTTCAGAGCCACCTCGGCCTTGTGCGAGACAGGCTCACGGACCCCTGTCTCACCGATCTTGACCAGCGGCTCTCCGTCGTCGTCGCAGCCGCGGGGGTCTTCCCAACCGATGACCGTCGAGCAGTGGCGCTCCCACTCGTACCGCATCGGCAGCACAAGGTGGGTCCACTCGCCCTCGGTGTCGTTGTCGAGGATGTGGCCGGTCAAGTCGTTCTCGGCCAGCCTCTGCTGGATCACGATCATCGCGCCGGTCTTCTGGTCGTTGAGGCGGGTGCTCATCGTCCCGTCCCACCAGTCAATCGTGGACTGGATGTTGGCCTCCGAGAAGGCCTCATTCGCCGCGTTCGGGTCGTCCACAATGATGATCGAGCCGCCCTCGCCGGTGATCTTCGCATCGACCGAGGTGATCAGGCGCTCGCCGCGCTGATCGTTCAGGAAGCGCCCCTTGGTGTTCTGGTCGGACGTCAGCTTGAAGCGGTCGCCCCAATACCGCTGGTACCACGGGCTCTCGATCAGTCGGCGGCACTTCACGGAGTCGCGCATCGCCAGAGACGAACCGTATGAGGCGCAGAGGAACTGGACTTGAGGCCCCGAGGTGGCCGACCGTTCCGTCTGCGCCCACGTCCAAGCCGGGAAGGCCACAGACGTGATCGATGACTTGCCCATACGCGGAGGGATGTTGATCACCAGCCGCTTGATGTCGCCATCGACCACGGCCTGCAGGTGCTCGGCCACAGCCTCAATCGGCCAGCCGTCCTTCCACGGCGAGGCGTCAATGTGCTGCCACGCGCCGACCAGAAAGTCATAGAGGCTGTTCTCGTAATCGTACCGCTCGAGAAGCCGAAGCTGCTCGCTCGGGTCGATCAGAACCCCACCCCCAATGTCGATCAACCGGCTCATTCGTCGTCGATCTCTTCGACTTCCGCCTCGTCGGTCCCGTCCGAAATCATCGTGTAGTCAGCCTCCGGAACCTGAGACTGCCGATAGCCGCTGGCCTCGTCGATGGCCTCGCGCAGCACGCCGGACACCGCCTCGCGCAGCGCGTAACGCTGCTCGTCGGTCAACTGGTAAGGGTCGAGCGTGGTCGTCTGCTGAGGGTCAATCGGCCGACCGTCCTTGCCCAGAAACTGGATCTGCTGCTTCTCGCTGAACACCTCGGGCATCAGCCGGCTCAGCATGAACTTGCCGGCCACGACAGACTGCTTGTGCCCCGGATCCTGCGCGATGACGGCCATGTTCGAGGCGATTTTCGTCATCAGGGACGACGTGCCGGCCTGCATCTCTTCGCCGTAATACTTCTCGACCGTGGGCAGGCTCACCCCGACCAGCTTGGCCACCTGATCCTTGCGCAGGCCACCAGCGCGCAGGCGCTCGACCATCGCGGCCGTCACGTCGTCGTATTCGTGCGCAGGCGTAGGGAGCGGAATAACCCCGCCGTCAGGGCGCATGCGCGCCAACGGGCTCTTCGAGAGTCTCGGCTCGGCTGGTGGTTTTTTGGGCATAGCTCTCGTCTCTTCGCGTAACGGCCCAATATGTAATGGATCAGCCGCCTCTTGGGAAGTGACAGAAGAGAATGGTGCCGGATGTGGGGATCGAGTGGTGCTTCAGGAGGGAATCGAACCCCCTGTCTCCGGGTTACAAATCCGGCGCATCGCCAGCAATGCTTCTGAAGCCTAAAAACTCTTTTTCTCGGCGTACCGCACCCTTCTCTGGTGACGGCCGTTACCCCTATTGCGGATTTTGTACGTATCCGTCTGCGAGTGGCAGTTCGGGCATAGTATCAATAGGTTGATAAGGTTGTTATTGTCCCCGTTCCCGTCAATGTGCTCAAGCTCGAATGTCAGCGCCTTGCCGTTCCATCCTTCAATGCCGCACTCTTGACATTGCCTCCCGCGAGTGTCCAAAAGGTACCGCCTGACGGAGGCATGGCTTGCTGTTCCGCAAGTGACTTTCTGCGCTCTGGTGTGCGCATGCTGGCACTTGTTCGAACAATACTTGCCCATCGTGTTCACCCGAGTAACTGTGACTCCGCAGTTTAGGCATGGGTACGTTTTGTGCGTGGGCATAATACTTCCTCGCCGAGAGGAAGAACACTACCTTAAAGTGAGATGCTCTGCTACAAGAAAATAAGCTAATCCGGCGAAACACGACGCCCATAGTCTGACAGCTTCTTCATCGCAACCATCTCGCCCACGCCGAGGCGCTGCGCCACGCGACTGAGGGGAACCTCGGTGCCGGCGTAATAAGCGTACAGCTTCTCCATCCGCTCATTGTGCTCAGCCTCAAGCCGGCGCTTCTTCATGGCCGACTGCAGCTTGCGGTTGGACTTCATCGCTTCGACATCGTCGCCCATAACTACCCTCGATATGTTGGTCTGGGTGATAGCTTCCATAAAAGAAGATAGATCGTGGGTATGTGGGCCTCAGGTCCTCAGTTATTCCCCGGATCGGAGGACTCCACGGGACGCTTTCGCGTTTCATGCCATCTCAGGCAATCGTCAGCCGTTTCGGGTTCCGGGCCAGATGTGCGCTGTACTCCCACGCGCACCCACGGTCTATCTTCTCTTCTACTTCGATTTCAAACTGGTCTGGGTGACAGGACTTGAACCTACAACCTCCTGCTCCCAAGGCAGGCGCTCTACCACTTGAGCTACACCCAGATCCGAGCGTAGCCAGTGGCTACGCCCTCAGGTCGTCGGTCGAGGCGCTGTCGTGTTCATGGCCATTCCTGTAGCCGGCCTGTGCGTGGGTGTAAAGGGGGCAGGGCAGTGCGCCTGTTACGATACGCATCCAGCCCACCCGGAGATGGACCATGAGAATCCCCGCCCCCTAGACGCAAAGGCGCCGTCCGCCGCCGACATACCCCCACCCCGCCCTCACAGTCAATTGGGGGTATACCCCCTTCGGCGGATAGGCATGTTTTTCCTAGGAAAAATATACCCCACCCCCGTTTTGCTCCAGTTTTTAGGGGGTATGTGGGTTTGTGGCACCGGCCCCTACGGTGCCTTTTGTTTCCTGTTGTCAAGGGGGGTGCCACCCCCCAATGCAAGTTTTTTTTATTTAGTTATCCACAAAAAGTTAACGCAGCAACTTGTCAAGGAAAATTTTTTTACTGTCAGCGCGCAGAGTATTACTTGAGCGATACTTAGTGCACGCTCGTCAATACTTGACGAGGCAGCCGCGCCGTCGAGCCTGACAGCCTGCGGCTGACGGGCGCGTCGGCGCGGTGGCTGGGGGAGCTGCGTCCTCGAGCCAGCCTGCCGCAGGCTGTCAGGCTCGAGGACGCAGGCGCGGAGGGCGCGGCGGCAGGGCGGCTCAGAGGCCCGTACAGCGCGTCGGCCTGCCGTCCGCAGCACCGCCCCACGGCAATCGATCT
>Ga0208744_1000046_pt1 | contig 57688 bp, 78 predicted proteins | sample CryBogCBH24Aug09_FD_184620 | JGI IMG/M metagenome (GOLD analysis project Ga0208744, IMG submission 184620) | Freshwater microbial communities from Crystal Bog, Wisconsin, USA - CBH24Aug09 (SPAdes) (version 2) | ecosystem: Environmental > Aquatic > Freshwater > Lake | place: Crystal Bog...
CGCAGAGCGTGCGCTCGACCGCATGCGGAAGTAGGGCGATCTTATTCATCGTCATCGTCTTCCGCCGGTGGATTCAGCGCCATATCGAGCAGATCCAGTTCCTCGTCGGACATATGCGACAGATCGATGTGCTCGACCTTCACCGGCCCGCCATCCTTGCCGGTCAGCTCGGTGCGGTTCTTCTGCTGATACCGAGGGGCGATCTTTTCGGCTTCCCACTGCTCGAACGACACTTGGATCTTGAGCAATTGCGGATCGACGCCATCAGCCTGCGCGGTGGCGATCTTGTCGCGGATCTTTTTGATCCGAAACTCGGTCAAAGCCTCGCGTGCGCGCGCGCATTGTGCGTCAAAATCAGGATTTTCGTGCATCCAACGATAAACGGTTCTGCGATTGAGTTTCAACGCTTCGCATGCATCGACGAGGTCAGAACCTGCGATCATGAGATCACAGATCTGATCAGCGATTTCCTGCGTAAATTTTGAAGGGCGACCGACTTTTGACATGTTAAGAACCATAAAACCTAATGAATTTCAGCATTTATAGCACAAAATGCATGATCGGCAAACCCATGGTCAAATCGGTCAGAATATAAGCAAAAATACTTAGTCTGCATTTTTTTTGAAATTATTTCGTTTTGGGGGTTTACAAACGAAATTATTTCGCTTATATTCAGATCATCAACAGGGCGACGCCCTAACAACAGGAGCCGATCATGACAAAACGCATCACACTCGCAACCGTTAAGTCCTTCATCAAAAAGAACGAAAGCAAGCTTTTTGTTAATCCAAAATCACGTTTTGACGGCATGGTTGACATGGTCACACCCAACGAAGGCAGCAAGTTTAACCCAGCAGAACCTTCATACACCCCCCATAAAAACAATTTTAACATGCGCGGTGTTTGGTTCGTTTTCGATGGTGGTGACAGCTACACTGCTTATGATGATGGGAAATATCAGGGCTTTGATGTTTATAACTGCTGCGGCAATTTCATCATCGCTGTTGAAAAACAAGCTTAATCAATCAGGGGCTTCGGCCCCCAACCAACCCAACAGGAGGCTTTTATGGGCAAGGCAAAAAAACACGACATCATCGCTATTGAAGAGCGTCACAGCATGACCGAACTGAACGGCAAAACCAAAATTTATGAAACCCTGTTTTTGGCGTGCGTAGTTCGCGCTGACCGTCAGGGCATCGTGCAGGAGTTTAAAAAAATTGGCGGCACCAAGTGCAAGGCAGAACGCCCATACCGCGTCATGACCATCGACAACGCCGACAAACAGGCATTGGCAAAGGCATTGGCTGTCAAGCTTGAGGCAGAACCAAACAAAAATTATTACACCACCCCCAAATTGCTGGTTGATGCCATCAATTCAGGCGTCGCATAAAAAATGAAATAATTTCGTTTTTGCTGTTGACGGGTGAAATTACTTCGCTTATGGTAATTTCATCAACAACGGGCAACGCCCACACCACAGGAGATCGTCATGACCGCTTCCAAGCAAAACTGGTTCCCCACCCTGAATGCAGCACTCGAATCAGAAGGTCTGCTGGATGCGTGGGACTGCTTTTGGCAACAGATTGGCTATAACGAAACCCGCTCTTTTACGTTTCAGGATGGCACAAAGCACGGGCATTATGTTTCAATTTATCGCAATGAACAGGGCCAATATGAACGTCCTGTCCATTATGCCCGCTGATCAAATCGGGGGCTTCGGCCCCCACCACTAATAGGAGATTAACATGCTTGATTTTATTATGATCGAAAACGACGGAATGGATCGGGGTCACCAATCCCTTTATGACCGTGGCGCTGCAGACAGCTATTACGGACGCAAGCCCGACCCGCATTACTACATCAACACCAGCCGCATCATCGACCTGACGCAAGAGCAAATCGATGAATACTGCTTGGGCTATTCCGAAAACAGCGACTTCAAAGATTGGGGCTGATCATGAAAAACATTTTGTGGGACGTGTTTGAATTGTTCGGGCTGGCGACGTTCGTCGCAGCCCTCACAATATGGCTAGACTTCCTTGGTCAGTAAAAATACTTATTGCGAAAATACTTCTTGCAATAAGAAATTATTTCGCTATTCTCACCTTATCGGGATGTTCCGATTTTACCTTATGGAGATTTTATCATGACCGCATCCAACCTCCCCCTCGCCGACCGTTACGCAGCAGCCAAGGCAGCATTTGACGCAGCAGAAAAGGCGCTCAATGCCTTGAAGGCAGAAGTCAAGGCAACCGGCGCTTCGCACATCGAAGGCGTCTCATGCGACTTGTCTGTTAATCTTTCGCAGCGTTCATCGGTCAGCGAAGACCTGCTGTTTGCCAAATACGGCATCACCCTGACCGAGCTGGACACATGCAAGGTCGAAGGCAAACCTTTCGAGGTCATCAAGGTCAAGGCAAAGCAGCCGACAGCCTAATTGGAGAGGGGGCTTCGGCCCCCAGCCACCGCAGGGGAACACCATGACCAAATTGATCAACACCTACCGCAAGCTTCCATCCATGAAAAACCGCAGCCGTTTGCAGGCATACATCGAAAGGCACCCCATGGCGATTTGCGTTGCCACCGCAGAAGAAATTTCGTTTTTACTTACACACCAATTTTTGATTTGAGAGGGACAAACAATGGATACCCATAATCTTTTAGAAGCAAAATATGAAGCACACCGCTTGGCTGATGAGGCCATCGTGGCGCATTATTCAAGCAGCAGTGAACTCGGTAGGCAGTGGCACATCCGCGAAGTCCACCGGCATTTTCTGAAAATCGCCGACGCTTTGGGGTATGACGTTCAGCTTCGCAGCGCCGAAAATACAACCGACGAGGCAGCATAATGTCACCGCAGGATCTGGCCGAATTTATGTCTGTCCAAAATTTTACCCAAAAAGACATGGCTTACATGACAGGCAAAAGCCAGCGGATGGTGCAATTTTGGCTGATCGGCAAACACCCCATCCCGCAGACCGTGTTCATGCTGTGCGCGGCATTGAATGACGAGCTGGTCGATGTTGACTGGGTTGTCGAAACGGTTACCGAGTTTCAGGGCGAAGACTGAACGGGCGGGGGAAACCCCGCCCTTTTCTTTTACAGGCCGATTGATGCGGGCAGCGGATCATTTAAGCCAAACTGCCCAGCACTGATCTCGTTTAAGGGATCTGCTATGTTTATCCGTGATCCGGTGACCTTCGCCCCGTGAAAGGTCTCCTTCACAGCCATCACGGTCGGCAGGGCGTGAATGAGGCGCCCGATCTCCTCCAAAGTGTAAACCTGCACAAGCCTCCCCTCCGCCATGACGTGGCGCACGTCGCCATTCTCGCGCACGAGGGCGGCCACTGACCCGTCAGGCAAGGGAACCTCCCACACCGAGGGGGACACCTTGTCAGCGCCCGCCTCTGTCGCTTTACGGTCGAGAGCACGCCATGCAGCGATCATGCGCCTTGCCTGCTGCCGCAACTCTTCCAAATCGCCATGCCAAATCGCTTGATTAAATAGGAATCGTTGCCTATCGAACTTTTCCCTTAATTCGACGCCGACAAGCAGTCTGAGCCGATCGACACCCCACCGCTTTTCCATCTCACTCGCCGTCAGATCCACCTCATCGATTTCTGCCTGTCCGCCGATATACATTGCGGGCGTCATCGCCCATGGCATGTGCGCCGATTGTACCGCCGGAGGGTTCAACGCCGTGTTTTTTGACCCTGATTTCTTCACCATAAAATTACCTCCTGATAAGTGTCCCAGACATTCGGGGGACAGGGGACACTTATATAGTGTTGTGTCCCTGTCTGTCCCCCTGATGGTTTTTTGTCTTACAAACTGTCCCCTGACTGTCCCTCCACTGTCCCCGACTGTCCCCCAACAAGTTAATCCGTTGGAAACCAACAATAATTTGCCCAGCTACAAACTGTCCCCGTGGACACTAGCCTGTCAATTGCACGCGAAAACGTCTTTTTCTTGGTTTCCTGCTCATTTGGCGACGCTGAATAGTAAAATTGCCTCCAAACACCCACATTGACGACCCTCGCGCCGGTCGGGATTTGGGGCAGCCCGACCATCTCACCAGCATCATTGATGGCCGCTTTCAGCGCCGCCAAGACCGCCTTGTCGTTCTGGTTCAAGGCACGCTGAGGGCGCTTTTTAGCTGGTGCATTGGCCTCATCGACAGGCACCAAAGCGAGGCTGTTGTTGTCTGGATCGATGGCAGACAGGCTGACGCTTTCCATGTGAAATAGGAATTTTAACCCGTCTTCGCCATCCTTTTGCTTCGTAATTGTGAGCTGACCGACGCGATGCACCGAGTCGTCTTCGCTCAATTTCATCAACTCCAATTCGCTATCCACGGCCCCCAGAAGGCTGCTGTGGCCGCGTTGTCCGCGTGCCTCGTCCTTACCACTATGGTGAACGAGAAGGACGGCAGAATCGGTCGCCTGTTGCAGCAGGCCTACCATGGCAATGAAGGCACCCATGTCCTCAGAGCTGTTTTCATTGCCGCCCGCAAACGCACGCGCCAAAGTGTCGATAATGATCAGGACGGGTTTGATTTGGTTGGTTTTGATTTCCTTAATCAGGCCCGCGACGTCATCCACCTTTGACCGCATGTTGAGCTGACCCTTTAAGAAAAATAGGCGCTCGACCTCCGGCAGATCGTGCCGCTTGCGATTGGCGTCCATGCGCCGTTTGAGGCCAGCTCCGCCTTCTCCTGCGATATAAACGACGTCTCCCTGCACTGTCTCCTTGCCGAAGACCGGCAGGCCAAGGCTGATGTTTGTGCCTGCATATGTCGCAACAAATGATTTGTAAGTGCCAGGCTTGCCATACAATGAACCCAAGGCCTTCACAGGCAGGATGTCCTTGATCAGCCACTGCACCGGCTCGTCTTTGAGCTGATTGGCCGGTATCAGCTTATATTTGTTGGGCTGCTCCGCCTTTGGCGTCGCTGCGAACTCATCGTCAATGCTCAAATCGGGATTTGGGTATTCGCCAAGGATTTCGCCCGTTTCGGGATCAAACCTGATCCCGTCCAATTCTAAAGGGCCGGATGACGCCTTCTTTTTGGGCGGCTCCTGATGCGCGTGCTCTTTGACCTTTGTTGTCCATTGCTTATAGGCATTCTGCCACTTGTGCCGGAACATCGTGATGCCTCGGCCTTCCTGCTCCAACAGATCGGCATTTGTCTTTGTCCCGTCATTGGGTATGCGGCTCTTGACCTGCCGCTCGTATATGAAAAAAGCCTCATCGCAATATTTGGCCATGAGGTAGTCTTCAATGAATGGCGCCTCGCGGTACAAATCAACCACGCGGCCCCAAACAAAACGGGTCATATAATCTTCGCGCCCGTCTTGGATTTGGCCGAATGCTGTTAGACTTTGGTCTGGTGTCGATGTTTTGACACCATTGACAGATCCGCCCCCGCCATATTGCGCGACAAGGCCGTCGATTTCATCACACAGCCATTTGGGCATGACCGCGATTTCGATTTCCCACGGCTCTTGCCCCTCAAGCCATTCATACCTGTCACCACTCTCGTGCATGGATGGCGGACACATGATGAAGCCGCCCTGCCCGCGTATGTCCACGCCGATGCTGGTCTTACATGTGGGTGGCGTCCATCCTTCTGGCACCTTGAACAAGTGCTGAAAGCCGCCTCCGCCTGTCTTTTGGCAGACGGTCGTGATTTCCTGCGCCACTTGCTGCTTATCGCGCATGACGTACCACCACAAAGCAGCTTGCGGGTTTTTTTGAACATCCAGATCCACAACCACCAGATTTGAACATCTGCCGGTGATGATGCCCATGTTGTCACGATTGGCGTGAATGCCATTCGGGCCATACCAACGCTGGAAAGTCAGATCTGGTGCAAGTTCATGCTCAAGGTCGCGCCATTCAGGCAGTGCGGGCCGTTTCCATGACTTGTCTTCCTTTGGCGTCTTGGCTGGCACCACTTGCAAGCCAAGGTCACGATACATTTGGGCGAAGTCAGCCGCGCCCGCAAAGGACGCATCGAATGAGGGAAGTGACATTTGCATCTCTAATAAAATCAGGTTGTTTCATGTAAAAATCGTGCGAGAAGCGCCGCCTCGGCCCGACCGTGATCCTTCTTGCGAGCAAAGTGTTGGTTAAGGGGCCAAAGGCTGATGGCTCTGGCTCGGCCTTCATCCTTATCGGCACCGAGGCGATAGTGCTTTTTCCAGCGTTGTGGCGTGGCAAAATGCAGCGGAACCCAGCAGGCACCCACAACACCAATGGCAATGCCGTATGACTGGCCGAATTTAAAAGTGCTGCTGACGCCCTGTCCTGGCATTGCATGCACCGCCTCGATCATACCCATCTTTGGGCCATAGGCACGGATGATGCGTGCCATCTCGGCACCGTTCACAATGTTATTCGCCACCGGCATGTCATACACCGCAACGCGGTCTTGATCGGGGAAAAAGAAGGCAATTGCGCCCGAAATGCCTGGGTCAATGCCCATCACGCACCAAGGGCCATCATCATACAATTCGGTCATTTTACGCCCCTCTTCTCGTCGTGCTTAATAAAATTGATGATAGACAATGTCCCGCCGGATGCCAAGATCAGCGGGTAGCGCCACTTGTGAGGCACGGAATCGCGGTGCCTCCATTTTTTGTAGTTATTGTATGGCACGCCGATTTTCTCGGCTATTGCCTCGATTTGATTCCAATCAAGCATGTTTTTCATCTTTCATGCTAAAGTCAATCAGCTTTGGTTCATTGACTTGATGGCAAGCCACGCAAAGATAAGCAATTTCATCTTTGTGTTCTTCTTTTTTGCTCAAACCGGGCAATTCATTAAAGTAAGTATCGCCAATACCAGCAACGACTTCCAGCAATCTATCGTATTCACAATAAGGGCAGACAAATTTAATGTGTATTTTTGACATTTAACCCACCACCACATAGTTTTTGACTTCGCAGCTAAGAGCACGAAAATCTGTTTCACTCCAACGGAACCATGGCGCGTCTTTTTCATACTGCACATAATATTCGTTTGTGTCCCATATCTTTTTGACCGCATAAATGTGCTTGCATGGCGCCAAGGCCAGCATTGTTGCCAATATAATACCCGTCATGCGTCATCCCCGTGCTTGCCCATGCCATAGCGGATAAAACCAATAAGAGGCATGATGAGGGGCATTGCGACGACAAAGCCACCCAACACCGCCAACCAGTTTAAACAGTACTCTTGCCACCATTCATTCATGATACGACCTTTGTTAAATCATCGACCAATGCGCCGTAGGTAATTTTTTCTGGGTTAGTTATGTAATATGAAACATCCTTCGGCGCTGATGCGTCATGCAAATGCGTCCAAGGGTCATTTACCGATGGCCGATCATGCAACAGATTTTCCAACATTCGTTCAGCCATGACCTTCTGTGTTTCTTCAATCGATGCAATCAGCTCCTGCCATGATGGGCTTTGTTGATACTGCTGCGCGATCAATTTAGGGATGAATGCTTTGCGAGTGATTTCTGCTGCTTCAGCCAAACTTAAATGTGGGTGTGTAATTGTTTTAAGGGCTATCCCATCCGGCATAATTATCTTTTTGACAGGCATAAGGATCTCTGACTTTACGATTGCAGGCGCTGCAATCAAGCCAAAGACGCCCTTTAAAAACGACCTGCGCTCCATCATTTCACCTTCACACAAACATGCCTAGTTACTTTTGTTGTATTGATCGTAAGCACTTCTGCTTCCTTACCGGCAATTTCACACACTTCCTGATTTTGCATCGGTATGGTTGCCAAAGCCACTGAATCGCCTTTTGCAAAAGGGCCAGCGTAAATATAAAGAACCAAAATCCATTCCATCACTTTCTATCCTTCAACCATTCGTTGTATCCATCATCATTGATTGTGAAATGAATATTCATATCAGCCAATTCCAATATTTTTTGATAAGCGTGTTCATACATTTTATTGCAGATCAACATCCTTACAGGATTGATCAATTTATAAAATTCATCTCTGTCCATCACTTTTTCTCCCTTAATGCGTTGTATTGATCCAAAACAGCCTTTGGTATTTTAGGCATAAGTGCGTTATTCCAAAATTGTTGCCTTGAATAATAAGTTTGCAGGTCAATGCCCTCCTTACGCGCCTCGCGGCGGTCGAGCACCATTTCCCTTTTTCTTTTAAACAATTGGGCGCGTGCTTCTTTTTCACGTTCTGCTGTTATGCCCAACCGATCCTCAATCTCTTTGATGCGTTTTCTAAGTTCATCCAATCCACTTTCGGTGTAAAATTCACTGTAACTGCCACCCGATGCTGCAAAATGATCCATCACTCATCCTCCTCCGGCCCAAGCCGCTTCACAATTGCTTTAGCCATATCTAAACGACCAGATTGCCTTCCAGCAAAAAATGCTTCAATAATTGCCAGCTCTGTCAACCCATATCGTTCAAAAAAATACTGCGGCACATTGTCTTCCGCCTTTTTAAGTTTCGGGCTTGTGAACCACGCTTTACTGCATATTTGCCGTATGTCGCGCTTCAGCCATTTGATCTGCATCCGCGCCTTTTCAAGATCCGTTGCACCGACCATCACAACATCCCATCAAATGTGTCACGCAGCGCTTCCCACATCCAAGCGGCCATAATAACCATCGCGCTGCCGACCATAAATAACAACCAAACAATGCCAATAAATTCAATCAGTTCTTCCATCACAGGCCCTCCCCTTCTTCGCAGTCTATTATGATTTTGACGCAGGCGATGCGGTCATCTGGATATGTGTCAGCCGCTTTTCTTGTGTAATGCAAAGACGAATAATCATTATGTTTCACATTCACCCAATACTCACGCTGGATGCGGGGTTTGACTTCTATGAGGTCGTACTCGGATTCAGCTCCCCAACTCCCCGTATATCTCCAAGCCCGAAATTTCCATTTGCCATCAATTAAGACGGCTCCGTGAATGGGAAAATCACCGCCAACATCTGTTGCGTAAATACGAACTTCAAGCCCGCTTTTTGTGCGGTATTGTTTATCCATGCTAATCATCATTTCACCCTTTCCAGCAATCGGCGATAATTGTAATACGAGCAAACCATCTTTGCGCGTTCATACGTTCTGTATTTTTTCAATCCTTTGGCAATGTGCTCCCCAAAGATAGTATGCTGAATGGGCATAGACCAAACGAACCACCAACCATCAGGACGCTGTTCAATTGGGTACATCACTCTTTCTCATGCTTTTGTGCTTTCTTTCTTTTGCTTTTGTGCTTTCTTTCTTTTGCTTTTGTGCTTTCTTTCTTTTGCTTTTGTGTGCCTTTTGCTCGCCAGAGATTAAAACAATATCTGTAACCTCTTGTTGTTCAAATAATGTAAGCATTTGCCCATTTGAAAGCACAGTATCAACGGGTTTTAAAGCACTCGATATAGATGTTCTTACGGTGATTTTGGTTCCGGTGTTGTTAATAATTTTGCAGATAACATCAAACATTTGGTTCATCTCCTTTTGCTCTAATCAAATTCTCCCCTAGTGCATTGTACGCAATCCATCCCAACGTACTCATATCTTTTTCGCCAAATTTATTTACACCTGCGTCACGCTCAACAATTTTCCGCAACGCTTCCCGCAGCCGTTCAATCTCGTCAGCGGCTTCATCAAGCCTCATTGCGATCCGTAAAGAAGTAGGTGAATATCCGCGCAACCATTCAACAATGTCCATCACACATCATCCTTTTTGCGCATTGATTCCAATGTTTCGCGTGTCAGCCTATTCAGCTCTGAAACATTGTAATTGGCTTTGATGATGTTTTCTTCATGCTTTTCATAGTGCATGAATGCGCGTGCGCGGCCATTGCCAACGGCAATTTGCAAATAGTCTTTTGCCGTCTTCAGCAATTCTTTGTTTTTGCCTTCATACTCGGCATTATGCAATTCGTTGACCAGTGACTCGACCATCTCATTGCACCTGTTCAAATTTTTATCCAATGCAGCAGCCATGCCATATTGAATTGTCACTGCATGCTTTTCTGTAGCAAGCTGCAAATTTAGTTTTTCGCGTTCGTCAGTCATTTTGTGAATGACCTGCAAATAGGCTGCGTTTTGGTCAAGCAAATCCTTGCGCGATTTGTAATACTTGTTCATTAAATATTCCCTTCCAATGCCCTGCGTGCTGACGTTATGCATCCCCACAGCATGATCTCCTTCAAGTGCGGTGTGTATTCAACATCTGGGCCTTTATCGGCCTCAGCAATCTTTTCTAGCTCCAACCGCAGGCGTTTGATTTCGCCTGCAGCCTCTTGATGCAAAAGCCAATGTGGGCTTACAGTGGGTGTGTTTTCTAAGGTTGTGACAAGGCTCATGACGACAATTTCCCTTTGCCTTCCTTCATCTGATTTTCGGTGATCAGGATCTCTTTCATTTTTGTGAAATATTCGATTAGGTCATCACAATCTTCTGCACGAACAAACCAATAATCATATTTGTCGTTAATATCTTCACGAAAACTAATTCTGAACGCAACGTCTTCTTCATCTTCAACGCGAAGAGCAAAAACAGGCACGCCTTTAGTAGTTACAAAATCCAACCGCTTTTTTTCAGCAATGCCTTCATAATCATTGCGGATATAGCGTTTGCCCTTTTTTTCTTCTTTAGTCAGACCTTCAATATCAGCCATCATTGATTCGATAAGTTTATCCAACATTTTAGTTCTCCTGCTTGGTTTAAATTATTTACTCGATTTCCACTGAATTATCCCATCGCCTAACATTTGACGGTCGGAAAAATCTTGGTAGTCATAACGGTCATACGGATCAGTATTTGTTAAACCGATCGGCATCATGTTTGCGCCAATGATTGCACGCTCTCTGCCATGATATGGATAAGTGCGGTGACGCAACCATGCAGGAAACAACACAAGTTTCCCCTCTTCAAATTTCACTTTATGCAGGTTGTCAAAAAAGCTTGAACGCATGGGCGTCGTTTCATTGTTATGAATTGAGCTGTGCGTTTGGCGCTTTAATTTGATCGGGTTGTAATCAGCAGCCACGTTTTCAAAAACAGTGCCAGATTCGCTTGGACGATCAGCATGCAGGTAATACACGCCAGCCCACAAATTATTGCCGTGTGTGTGGCTAGAATGCTTTCCTTGTATCGTTTGATACGTCCCCCACATGCTGGTAATCCCAAAATTCCAGTCAAGGTCGATGTCTTGAAGCATCTGCTTCATCGACAATTTTAAAAATTCTGTAAATGGCCTAAAAAGAGCCTCTTTGTGTAAATTGGGGTGCGTGTAATTGATGCTCTCATATTCAATGAATTGATGATTGCCGCGAATATAATTTAGCCACGCATCTTTGTAATACGCATGCTCCCGATTGATAAATTCATAAACCGGTACGCGAAAAATATCGACCTGCTTCATTTTAGATTTTCCCGATTAGTTTGTTTAAACGATTATTTGCACTTTGCGGATATGCCGAACCAATATGCAAAATGCTCGGTATTTCGGACATTACTTTGCGGCGCCTGACATAGCCTTCCATGTTGCCATTTTTCATCAGCTCGACGTCACGCATGACGTCAAGTGTTTTTGAAATTGCTTTTTTAACGGCATCGATTGTTTCCTCTTCAATCACCGATGCATTATTTAGACGATCCAATAAATTATCAGATGACCTGTTATTGTCACTTGGTCGTGAAAACAGGCAAGCGTGATTGATATACTCGTCAACCAATTGATGAAAAACGACAATTGCATTGACGATGACCGATTTTTCATAAACGGCATTCATTGACCCAAATCCTCAATTTTTTTGCGTTTCATCATTTCGTGCGCGTATTTGTAAGCCTGTTCAGCGGCCCATGCATGATCAGTATAATGATCCGCATGCATCATGCCCTGCAATGCAGCCATGGCAAAAAGATCCAACTCGGTCAGATCCCAACCCTCTTCATCCCTTTTGGATAAAAGCATTCCCAACATATTCACCATTTGATTTCTCCTGCAAATCAATCCGAACACAATTTGACATTTTGGAAAAATTGTCAAGTGGGGTTGACGAATAATTTTTCGGGCTTATGTTGGCCACATCATATTTTATTGAATGGAATCACAATGAACCCTTTCGCCAAGTACGGCATCGAACATTTGTCCCCTTCGCAGTGCAACACGTTTGTCGCATCGCCAGCCATGTACGTCATGGAGCGTTGCCTTAAATTACGTTCAAACGTCGGGCCAGCAGCTCACCGAGGCACTGCAGTCGAGGCGGGCGTCGTGCATGCATTAGTCAATGGGGCAAGCCTTGAAGAAGCGCAGGCACTGGCCAAAAAAGAGTTTCAACGCCTGACGGCCTTATCCGCAGACCCCCGCTTGGATAAAGAGTCTGCAGCCATTTCGGACATGGTGGCTCAGGGCTTAAAAGAGCTTATGCCATACGGCAAACCGTCATCCACGCAGGGTGCAATCAAGTATCATGTCGAAGGCCTTGCTGTGCCTTTAATTGGCTTTTACGACATGGAGTGGGAAAACCACGGTGTCTTAACTGACCTTAAAACGACGCACGCTTTACCATCCAAGATCAGCACGAATCACGCGCGTCAGGTGGCGCTGTATTGCGCCGCGCGTGGCGACAATTTAGATGCGCGTGTGACGTACGTCACGCCAAAGAAATCAGCCACCTACAGGCTGGAAAATAAGCGTGAGCATGTTTCCGCTTTGGAAAAAATTGCTTTGTCTATTCAACGCTTTCTGTCGATTAGCGATGACCCGCATTACTTGGCATCCATCGTCGTTCCCGACGTTGATTCGTTTTACTTTTCTGACCCCATTGCGCGTCAAAACGCATTTAGCATTTGGGGTTTGTGAGCTTTGCCCGTGTGGGCAAGAGCATGCTGCTGGCTAAATAGCAGCAATTTGATGGAGACTAAAATGGCACTTGGAATTAACACTCAAGGATCAGTCGGCGGTGAATTTCTGCCAATTGTGAAATTTGACTGTCGCGCCGGTCGCATGTTCCGCCGCGACCGTGAAAACGGCGAAAATACAGACGTTGATATTACAAAGTCATTTAAAGCCGTTATGGATCTTGACAATATCGAGGTGGGTTGGATCGACTTTGACACTGGAGGCGCCCCATCCTTCGCCCTCGGCCCTATTGGACAAGAGCCTGAACGTCCCAGCGAAAAGCACAAAAAGGGCGTGCGTTTCGTTGTTAAGCTTGCAAAAGAATGCGGAGGCGATGTGCGCGAAATGGCGTCAACAGCCAAAGCATTTTTGCGCGGCCTTGATGATCTGCATGACGTGTTTATAGCCGAACAGGCCAAAAACACAGGCAAATTGCCCGTCGTCGTGCTTAAAGACACTGTACCCGTGACGACTGGCGAGGGGGCCAGAAAGTCAACAAATTACAGCCCCGTCTTTGAGATCTCGTCTTGGGTGGCTCGCCCTGCCGACATCAAGGCCGCACCCCGCAACATCGAACCGGCGCAGGTTTCTGTCAAAACCAGCGCCCCATCAACCGGATCGACGAAGGTAGCGCCACCTGTCGCTGACGACGAAGATTTCGGCTGATGGTTCAGGGCGGATTATACATTTTGATCCTTTCAGTATAATCCGCCCACCAACCATTATACCTAGGTACAACCATGAAATTCGTGATCACTATGAATATGCCCGCCAGAAGCGGGACTGCTGTCCACCAAGTTGTGGCTGACTATCCGGTTAAAAGTTTGGAAGATTTTTTACAAGCCTTGACCGATAACGATTTTTTAATGGTTGAAGAGTACTACAAAGACCCCGCAAACGGCGCACTATCCAGCAATGGTTTTATTGGTATCAATTATCGTTTTGTGGGCAAGGTTAAGGTCTTAAACAACAAATTCTGAGGTATTACAATGGATTATGAATCAGCAATGAGCCGCGCAATCGGCGCAATCAAAGACCGTTCTGACTATGGCAACATCACTGACGTGCATGATGACATCGCCAAAACACTGACCATTCTTATGGGCAAAACCTTCACCATGTATGACGTGGCCATGGTTCACCATGTGACCAAATTGGTTCGCGCCAAACGTGACCGGCATAACCCAGACCACTTTGTGGATGGCATCAATTACTTGGCCTTTGCCGCGCAATTTAGCGGCGCACATACGGTCGAGCAGGACATCAAGGACATTGCCGCTAAATTTGCTCCAATGCCCCGTGCGGAGCCTTTTGGCGGCCCTAGCAGTGTCACCACGGTACCAGCCGAATGACCGAGGTATTTGCATTTATTTTGGGGATAGCGGCGGGCTTTGCGCTCGCCGTCTATCTGCTGGAGGAGCGTTATCATGTCTGATCATATCCCAACCGTCGATGAAATTTTATACTATGCCGATTTTTGGTTAAGCCTCGTGCCAAAGCAGCATTCCGTTTATGGCGATGAACAAGCAGATGCACTCGTCGCAATCAAAATGGCGCATGATCGCTATCGTGACGCGCTCGAAAAATACACGAAAGTGACAAATCCGCCCAATGACATTGGGCAATTAGCCACACGTCTTCAGGCAGAATTTGATGCCATGATGGAGGAATAAAGTGAGCACAAAAAAAATTTTATATACGGAGATCAAAAATAAAGACCATCCAGACGTCGTTGAATTTCTTAAAAGGATGCCACTGTCTGGATTGATTATTTTTGGACACAGTCACTACACCGACGCAACCGTCTCGCGTGCAAGGCAAGTCATCGAACGCATCAAATCACGCAATTTATATATTAGCTTGTGGGACGCATGCACAAGGGAATTGCCGGATCTGCAAAACATCGGCCCCATCATTCATAATTGCATCATGATGAATGTGAATATGTATACCGACCGCTGCATGAACGTGCAGGCAATGAAAAAAGTTGAAATTCCTAATGACACAGCAGAGGAGGCTGTTATGGAAAATGTTACAAGTCACCCAGCAACTGACACAAGTGGCGAATGGGTCACTGCAAAGCAGGCCCATGAATTGGGCATCAAGGCCGAATCAACCATCCAGAAATATGCAGCAACAGGCCTGATCCCTTTTAAGAAGGGATGGAATGGCGTTCGTTTGTTCCGCAAGTCTGACTTGATTGAATTTTTTGATCCAACCAAACCGTCAAAAATTGTTGAACAAAGCATGGATGCAAAGTTGGAAAATTTTGAAAAACAACCTGTTGAATCGGTTGTTCAAATGCGTGCGGAATGGAAGGCCATGAAGGAGGAAAATGAAAAGCTTAAACAGCATAACACTTTCTTGATGGATAAGCTTATCAAGGACGCCAACAGCAACACAGCGATTGATTGGCAGCCAATTGAAACAATACCTAGCGATGGCACGCCTATCTTTGTTTTGTATGAAGGCAACATATTTGTCGTTCGGTATCTTAAAGGTTTGTTTTGTTTGGATGTACCCAACCAAGACACAATGCACCTCATTGTCTATCTTAATTTTAGCAATTGGGCAGCCATACCAGAATTACCAGGAGCCTTTGAAAGGGTTTAACAAAGCGGCGCCAGAGGAGGCCATCATGCCACGGATTGAATTGACTGAACTTGAACGGCAAAAATTGGCTAAGGCTGGCGCCGATAGCGTCTCATGCCAACATGGTTGGAGGCTGATCGACACCGCGCCGGATGACGGCACGCCAATTTTGGTTTATGGCAATGGCGAAATTTGTACCATTCGCAACTACGGTGAATGGCACGTTGTATTAGCCACGCCTGTTGAAGACAAAATGCAGATCACCCTTGAGTTTGAATTTACCCATTGGATGCCACTGCCGGAGGGTCCAAAATGAATTGGCAACCGATTGAAGACGCGCCGAAAGACGGAACACCTGTGTTAATCAAAAGTTACAACCAAGTTTCCATCGCTGTTTACAACGCAGAGATATTTGGCAATTGGCAGTGCTGTTATTTGGCCCAATTATCCAGCGCAGGATGGAAGGGGTATAAAAGTGACCATGCTTTGCCGCTCCCGACCGAATGGCAACCATTACCAAAACCATTATAAAATGAAATGGATTTTTTAAAATGACAAAGAAAATGGGCATTAGGCTTGATCAGGAAAAGCGCGAATATGTCAGCACGCATAGTGATGATTTAGATAAAATTTTGGATGCAATTGGCGCAACGCTTCAAGATCATGAATACGGCGTCGGCATCATTGCCCTGCAAATGGCATTCATCATCCTGATAAATGCTTTGGATAACCCAAGCCACAGAAAAGACGCACACGATTATGCGATAAGTTTTTTGATGCTCAATGAAGAGCCGCTTGTAATACAAATGCAGTGAGGGAATGATGGTCAAGGGCAGCGTAAAATATCAAGATTTGATTGACATGGGTTTAATTATTACGCCAAAGGCCGACTATGAAAAAGCGCAGGTCGATATGCAGATTTTGGCGTTTGAAAACCAAAAATATAAGCACGCTTTGGAAGAGATTGCCAACGGCCCCGCGACAGAAGATAGTGAAGCAGAGCACTATAAAAACATCGCCAGATGGAGCCTTTGGAATTTCAGCAATGTCACCCGAAAAACGTATCAAACACTTGACCCTTCAATTGCAGAGCGAGCAGGTGCTGCATTCTCTGGCCAAGAAACAAGTCAAAGTTTTGACGTCTCGGTGTGCCAAAATGATTCAACTGCTGCGTCGGATGGAGGATGCGGGCCGACTGACTGATGACGAAAGACAAGCATTTGATTTATTATTTATTGAAGATGGAACCGAATAAATGCTTACAATGACAGAAAAAGGCCGCATTTTAAGAATGTGGGAAGCTGGGCATACCAGCGGAGAAATTGCCGCCGCGCTTAAAATAACCAGAAGCACTGTTGCCGGTGTTTTAAACCGGCTCCGCGAATCGGGCCGCATTGGGTACCGGCAAAAACCGCCAAAGGTTAAAGCACTGAAGGTTCCGCCGAAGCCAAAGCCTAAAGTTGAAGTCAAAATTGTTCAATTGAGCATACCGCTCGCGCAATTGCCCGTGCCGAAGAAGGACGCAAAAAAATTGCCTATCACGCAATTGAGCCTCCGCACATGCCGTTACATTGTCGAGGGCGAAGGGGCAGTGCGTTCGACCTTTTATTGTGGTAATGAAGTGTCCAGAGGTGCGTATTGTGAAACGCATGCAGCCATATGCTACAATGGCCGCGACAAGATTTTAAAACCGAGGACAAATGATTATCCAAATCGATCCGCCATTGCCCTTAGATACGCCCAAAGGTAAGGCGCTGTGCCATTTTTTGATTGACTACGGTGCGGAGCATCACCTGATGTGGGTGTGCTTCCAAGACGACACAGGCGAGTGCTGGACTTGGCCAAATCCCCAAGTCCGCGCACAAAACAACCCGACCATGGATCGCGTTATATCGCGGCCTGAGCCACATCCAAAGCGTGAGCAATAGTATTGTCATCGACGCCCAACAACGGCTCCGTGACCTTGTTATTGCTGTTCTTGGCACGTTCTGCCAAACGTAAAAGTCGGTCGGCCTCGTCTTCTGGGCTGCGAACGGCACCGCCAGCGGCGTGACCCTGACGCTGCTCCCCTTTGTGGCGCCAGTCGTTTAATGAGTCGACCGTGCTACCCCATAACCCTTGCGTCAATTGAGCAAGTACTTTGCCCGATTGGCCAGCATTGATGCTCGCCAAATTTTGCGTGGCTGCCTTTAGTGCTTGATATGCTCCACGCGCAGTGCCTTCACCGATCAGGTTCAACGTGCTGCCGACCGGCGAATGCGGAATGGCATTGAGATAAGCCTTCGCCCACTCACCCATCGCGCCGGATGTCGCGGGGTTAGAAATCATTTCGGCAACCTTGCGACCGCCGACCATGCCAGCCAACACATCGAAAGGATTGGTCAGTGCTTCCTTTGCCGTCTCGGCGCCGATCACCGCATGGCCAGTGCCGCTTGTGTTGGCATATTTTTGCAAATTGCCAAATTGCCGCGACACGTCAGCGATTGTTTCAAGGTTGTCACGCATGGTCGTGCCGACAGGGCCGAACAATGCATCCTTACCGGCGTCAGACAGACGATTGAAGCCATTGGCACTTAAGAACCGAGCGGGGGAAAAATTGCCGTCAGCGTCGCGCCCCATGTGGCTGATGACGCCAGACGATGCGCGGCTCCATTCTTCGGGTGTCATGACTGACCTGACCTGATTAAGCAGGTTGATGTCAGCAGACCCCATTTTGTTGCTGGCCAGCCCAAGGATGTTGTTGAAGACGTTTTCATTTGACGCGCCAGCCGCATTGCCGCCAATGAGTGACGTCAATGCCTCACGCTTGTCACTAATAGCCTTCGCCATGGAATTGGCCGTCTTGTGGATGCCCAAACCTTCAATGCCGCCTGCATTGTTTGCAGCCGCATCCAAATCGCGTGTCAGTGCGCTATAAATTTGTTTCAATTCAGCGCCATTAACGTCTTCAGGCAAAATGCCGCCTGACATTTTTTGGCCAATGAATGTACGCAAATCCTTGATGCCGTTGTAATTCAACCCATCGGGCCGCTTGATGGCATTCAAAACGTAATTTGTCGCGCCGCTTTGACCAGGTATTTCTGCTTGCGTCCGACGCGCCATAATTTCAGAAACGGTGTCAAGCGTGTTTGACAATGGCGTGCGAATGCTTTGATCCATTTTAGATCCAGCAGCCGTGTATGCCTTGTTCAAAATGTCGTCAGACGTTTTTGACACCCAATCCTTGATGCCGGTGCCAAAAATTTGACCTGCATGCTCTGGATCGATGCCGCCCAAATTGTCAACAGCCTTGCCCATTTGGCTGACTGTTTTACGCGCGGCTGTTTCAATCGGCTCGCCTGCAATTGGAAAATTACGCAAAATATTTGCAGCCGACTGCATGGTGATGTTGGGTGACGCGACAAATTGCGGGATTTCAATCCCTAAATCTTTCGCCGCTTGAACGGTTTTTGTAGCGTCAGGTTTTGCACCGCCAAAAATGTTTTGAAAAGCGTGGCCAAGAACGTATCCAGATCCGCCGCCAATAAGTGCATTTTTGGCACGCTCCTCGGCGGTTTCACCTTCGCTTGATCCCATGATCGCGCCTTGCGCCAATGCAGAGACAGGAGACGCGCCCAACAACGGCGTAAGTGCCGCGCCGCCAGCGACGTTGCCGCCAAAATAAGTCACAGGATGCGCTTCTTGCGCCGCTTCATTGCGTTTGGTCTGTTCTTTGACAATGCGTTCATAAGCCTCCATCGCCTGCTTGTCTCTTTCCGCAGGCGATATTTCTGAATAATCAGTCACTGGCATTTCTGGATTGCCGCCAGGATTTATAATGCTGCTCGACTTCAGGGCGCCCATAATGCGCGGCCCATAGCCGAGTGACACGCCTTGCCCTGCGCCACGCAGGAAAGCTTCGCCTTGGCTGGGCGCATCTTCGGCAGGAGCTGCAGGCGTGGCAATTGTCGATGGCGCTCTGTTGCCGCCCGACAATTTTTGCAAATCTTCATCCGAATAATGGCCCATATCGGCAGAAGGCGCAGAGGGGGCAATTGTCGATGGAGATCTGTTGCCTCCTGCCAATCGCTGGAGTTCCTCGTCAGACATTTGACTGAAGTCCATTACTGGTTACCTCCCTGCCTTAAAGCGTCATTTAAAGCCGCCTGACGGCGTTGTAATTCAGCCTGCGCCGCAGTCCTGACTGATTGAGGAACGTACCAAGGGTTCTTCTCCTTGTAATTCAACAATTCACTTTGGATGTTGTCTCTTGTCGGCTCCATATTCTGGACATGCCTGTATGCGCCAATGTGCTGATCGGCCAATGGCAAGACAGAATCTTCAAGAATATGTTTAAATGCTTCAGCCGAAATGCCGAGGCTCGGCACGCTTCTCAAGAATTGCATAAATTCAGCCTGACGCAGCGGGTTGTTGGCCCCAAGAACAGATCGACCAATTTCTGTGGCCATAGAAATGGTGTTCTTTTCGATCTGGTTGGCATTTGCTGGGTTGGTGAACCGTTTGATAAGTTCAGGATCAACGCCAAATTGATTGGCCAAACCGGCAATTTTCTGAACCGTTTCAGAAGCAGGGCCGGTCGACACAAGAGGTTTGCCGGTTGCAGGGTCAAACATAGTATCGAGCATTTGGTAAGACTGTTGTTTTAAAGTTTGGCCCAATTCAGCGTTCGCATATGCCGATTCTTTGGCTTTCTGCTGCGCTTCAATTGCACTCGTTGCACCCTTTTCAGCAGCCTGCTTCTGTGCCGCAATTGCAGCCTGACGGTCAGCAATTTGTGGCTGCAAGTTGGTCAAGGCAATTGCCTGCTTCTGCAATTCATCAACACGCTTGGCTGATGTTTCGGCAATTTTGGGTGCAGTGATAGAGTTGCGTGCAGCATTTGCAGCATGCCAATTGATTGCATTATTGACGCTGTCTAAATTGCCATAATCAATTTGCGGCTCAGGGCCAGTCGCCATTTGTGCGCCGCTCGATGTTGCAGGAGGCGTGGCTGCTGCAGGCTGTCCAGCTTGGGCAGGAGCAGCCGTTGCAGGCGCTTGTGGTGTAACAGTCTTGGCCGTGCCAGCAGCCGCCTGCGTGGCGGCAGGAAGGTTTGCAACAGCTTTACCGGCGCCAGCAGTCGTCGAACCAAGGGCGTCATTGTACGCCTTGCCCATAATCTGCGAATATTCTTCGACCGATATAGGTTGATTGCCGCGTGCCGAATCTTGGTAGCCGATTGTTTTGCCGCTGCCATCGAGAACAGGCGTAAAGCGACCAGCAATAAATTTAAGGCCTTCCAACCCTTTTTGAGCGGCCATTGTTTGCGCGTTCATGCGGTTGACATCAAGCTGGCCAAAACCGATTTGGCTTTGCTCTTTCTCACGTTGGATCTGGGCTTGGCTTTTCGCCAAAGCCGCCTCTTGCATTTTCAATTGCTCATAGGACTGTGCGCCAGCGCCCAAGCCCTGCAAAATGGCTGCGCCAAGATAGCGGCTCGGTGAAGACGCCATGCCAGCCAACCCAGACAGCACCGGCACAATGAACTTTTCGCTTGTCAGCGTGTCAGTCCAATCTTTGCCAGTCGACTTATCAGCGCCGCCTAATCCGCCCTGCGACGGCCTGCCAGCGGCAGCCCTTGTCGCTGCGCCCCAATCGACGTTTTGACCAACAGCCAAAGGCAAGAGAGCATTTACGTCAGCAACGCGGCCTGTATAATTGTGACCAGCCTCTGGATTGTCAGGCGTGTAACCCTTTGGACGCTCAAAATGCATTTGCACTTTGGCCAAATCTTCAGGTGATTGTGCGGCAGCAATCATTTTTTGATAACGCGGATCTTGCATTTCGCTCAATGCAAATGACGCCTGTTGCTTCCAATTTGGGTATTGGGAACCGGTTTGCTGACGCATAGCATCAAGACGCGGGCCTTGGTGGCCAAACAATCCATAACCGGCAGGAACGCCATTTTCGTCAAAATCGTGCTTTGCAGTTGGGTTAAACCCGCTTTCGCTGGCTGCACCGCTTGTCAAAACAAGTGCTGTGCGAGGGTCTGCGCCTTGGCTGACCAAATGGTCATAAAGATCTTTTGGCGACACACGACCGGTATCTGCGGTGTTGTCATTGTCACCACCGCCGCCACCGCCGCCATCACCATCACCAACGACATTGCTTTGGCCGTTGGTGCTGTCTGGGTTGGCATGATGTTCACGATTGTCCGTGTCGCCGCTTTCAGCAGCCAATTGCATCAAATAAGGAATATCAGACGAAGGTTCGCCAGATGCTGACGCCTCTTGGCCCATAATGCCATATCCAACAACATTTCCTTGCGAACCGTCGTGATGTTCGCGCGGGACAACGCCACCATCCTTCAATAACATTGGCAAGAAGCTTGCAATACTTTCGCCAACAGAGCCAATGGCCGAACCGAGGCCGCCCAACAAACTTGCACCCTCGGCGCCAGTTGCTGCAGCACCAACACCTTCAGCGGCTGCTGCGCCTTCTGGAACAATAGCTGACGCAAGTGGCGCCTCGGCGGCAGTGTGCGCTGCAGCCAATCCAGTTGCTCCGCCAACGCCAGGCGCCGTTGACGCCGCGCCGGTGCCTAACAAACTTTTTGCGCCCTCAAAACCGGCCTTGCCCAATTTTGTCGCGCCATAAATGTCTTTAGCCGCGCCGAGCGCGGTGCCTAAGCCACTTTGTGATTGCTGTGGCAATTTGCCTTGACGCTGTGCGTCTTGTTCACTTTTCAATTCCTGCGGCGATTTGTGGTCGTAGGAAATTGACCCCATGTAGCCTTTTGATTCGTCTTCACTATCGCCGTAAGGCAGGCCGCCGCCTGCATCACGATGGAAGGGGATCACGCCGCCACGGGCAGCAGGTGTGCTGTCGCCAAAACCAAGGGCTTTTTTGGCGTCGCTAAAATAACCGCCTTTGTCCGAATTGCCAGCATCTCCAAAAACACCTTTGGTCGCGGGGCTATCTTTTGTTGCCGGTGAGCCAAACAAGGCAGCCTTGCCCATGCCATAGCCTTGCGTGACGTCAGATCCCGCCTGCACGGCGCTGTGCAATGAGCTGCCAAGTGTCGCCTGATTTTGTGGCGCCACGTTTGACGCTGTTACCAATTTGGGAACAGGCATAGATCCGGCGGGGACAATGCCGCCCTTTTGGCCGCCTGCGGGGCTTGCGCCGCCATACAAGCCAGCCGGATTAAATTGTGCATACATATTTTGATGCGACGTCAAAAGTGCATTCAAGTCTACCGGATCAACAATGCTTGCTGTGCTTCCGCCGCCATAATAGCCACCGCGCGCATACCCTTCACCCGCATGGCCATAATGCACCGCGCCGCCCTCCGACGAGGGGACGATGCCGCCTTGATAAAAATGGCCACGAGCCGCTGCATCGCGTGTTGCCTTATCATAATCGACAGTTTTGTAGCCCTGATAGTGGCCAACAGCATCTGGATGATGCTTTTCGACGTCTTGCGCAACCAAACCGATTTGCTTCGGCCCTTTTTTGCCTTTATAACGGAATTTAACGATCTTTTGACCATCATATGTTTCACCGATCTGCTCAATGCCTTCTTTAAGGCGTTCGTCAGAGAAAAATGATGTTGGCTGGGTTGTGGTCGTTGTCGATCCAGAAAGTGCGCCAGTGCCTTCGGCAATGTTTGCCAAGAATTGCGCGACTTGGAAGGGATAACCCTGCTGCTGCTGGAACTGATTATAAAGGGCGCTAAGGCCTGCCTGTTGCGTTTGCTGTGGAACGGTGCCAGCGGCCAATGCAGCCTGCCCACCGCTGATTGCAGCGTTTTGTGCGCCTGTTCCAAGGTTTCCGTATAACCCTGCCAACCCCTGCAAATTTTGCCGATTGGCTTGACCAGCAGCAAGATTTACGCCTTGCTGCGTATTAAATTCTTGCTGCGCTTGGTTAAACATTGGGTTGAGCAATCCGCCAACCACATTGCCGGTAGCCATTTCTTGTTGTCCGCGCAACACAGCGTCAGTAATGGCAGCGCGATCACCACCGAAAGCACCAGCTTTAATGTTTTGGCTGGTCAATGCTTGCTGATCTTGAGCCTGTTGTTGCTGCAAGGGAGCAAGAGTGCCGCCAATAACTTGATTGGCAAATGGACTCATGTATCGAGCCATTGTCACGTCATTATATTGAGCGGGATTGACGTTGTAAGCACTTGCGCCAGCTAAGTTGCCAGCTTGCTGGTACCAAGGTTGCGCGGCATTTTGCGCGTTATAGATGTTGTTGATGCCGGACGTTTGCACTTGATTGACGGGAGCAACAAAGGCATTGGGGTCGGTCGAATACGCCTGAAATGGCTGTTTGGCCACGTTTTCAGCGGTCGCATTGACGGCATTATATCTTGCCAGAACCTCTGGTGGAATCGAAACCGTTGAGGTTGAAGTGCCGCCCTTGCCGCCGCCACCCATGTTAGTGCTCCATTGTCATCTGTTTGCCGGTCTTGGCGTTGTACAGGAAAAAAGCGCCTGCAGAATCGCCAAAGATCCGCCCGTAAAGTTTTACTTTGCCTTCAGTCCGATGATTGGATAAGACGCCAATCAACATAGGTAAGTTTAAGCTGTCCGAAACTTGTTTCGAAAATTCACACAACCGGCGAGCACGCCCACCTTTTGCACTTCGGTGATCGGGGTGGATAAAGATGCCCCTTTCCTCCAAAATTAAGTCATCAGAATACCACGGCGTGATAATTCTGAGAAGTATGGCGCCTTCAGCGGGGCCATTTGGCTTGCCAATGATGGCAACCAATCCATTGTCCCTATTTAAAGCAGCCCAGATTTCGCCCAAAATCTTTACCGGATTTGGGTTTGTAAACCCATTCTCTTCAACGGCGAATGATGACAACGCCATCATCTCGTCAATGTCTTCCGGCACCCCAATCCGAATTTGTAGCTCGTCAGTCATAGAAAAACCCCTCAATCTTTCTTTGGCCCTGGCAGTGTTTGCAGTGTCTTAACAGTTTTGGCGCGTTGTTTTTTGACAAACGCATCCAATATTGCATGGCCGCGCTCCATATCGCCGCCACCAATGTGTGTCACATCGTCAGGATGTATAACATATTCACCGCCAGCAACAACGACAGGAACAGCGCCGGTAGCGCCTCCCTTAGCGTGATGCACGGCCTTTGCGCCATACGGCAAACCGCTCGACCCATACGGGCCGCCTTCCTGATCATACGGTTCATTTCCAAACGAAATTGGCCGAGTGAAAATATTTCGTGCGGCTTTAAAGCCTGCCATGGTGTTGCCTTCACCCATCGATGAAATAATATCGGCTGGTATGACGTATGAACCAGACGCAACATGCATCGGCAAGTGATCGGTGCGACCAGCAACAGGGCTGTGAATAGGGCCGTGAAACAATTTCGGCTGTGACGGCAATTTTGTGCCAAATTTAGCCATACCGCCTTTGGCCATGCCACCGCCCTGCTCATCCATTGAACGGTCGCTTGGCGTCATTGGTTGGTCAAGGGGGAGAGGCGGCTGCCGGTCGCCATAATCTTTATCAGCAGGTGCAGCCGACGGCTTTGTTGCCGAATAGTCAATTGCAGGCGCTGTAGGAGCAGCCTTAACCGGCGCGGGGGCAGACTGTTGCGGCTTGCTGGCAAATGCGCCTTTGATGTCGCCAAACAATGATTTGGTCGGTGCATTGACAGACGAAATAAATCCGCCACTCGGTTGCGCTCCGGCCTGCATACCCTTTGGCAATGCATTGCCCATCGGTACAAGCGGGCTGCCGTCGCCGCGATCAAGCCAATAAACTTGATTGGGTGTCTGTGATGGCTGTGCTGCCTGTGCTGCCTGTGCTGCCTGTGGACGTGCGGCAGAAATTGGCGCGCTTTTAGTCCCTGTCTGCATTAAATCAGACCGAAGGGCTTGCGGCGTTGTATACAACGAATCATCGGTAACAGCATTTTGAAGAGCATTTTGAATGGCACGCTCACGCCAAAAGTCATCTTCGGCTTCTTTATAAAATTGTTGTTGAATATTGTTGTTTATTTCACCAGTAAGACGTTTTTTTTGCAATTCATCAAGGGACATGCCCGTTGGTTGAAATGAGCGCTCTTGATAATCAAGGGTGCGCCCCTGTTCAATTGGCAGTTGTGCTAACATTCTTGCTCGTTGTTGTGCAGATTTTCTTGCGGCGTCTTCAAGAGTACCCTGTGCAGATTGAAAAATTGGATTAAGTTCATCAACAATTTGATTGTTATAACCAACATCACCAACAAAACCAGCGGTTTGATATTTTTTACGCGCCACGTTCAATGCTGCAGCCACAGCTTGATCATGCGGATGGCCAGCATGGATCATCTCGCTAATATTGCTGGAAATTGTTTTTTGTGACTTACCTTTTTTTAACGGCATATCATCCTCACACGATTGTCCAGACTGTGGGCGAATTGACCGTGACCGTTACGCCTGAATTGATTGTCACCGGACCAGCCGTCATAGCATTAACGGTTGATGGTATTGTGTAACTGGTTGTTACGGTTTGACCGTTTTGAAAAAAGATCTGGTCAGAACCGCCGCCGGTGGCACCATTTGCACTCGTGCTGAAACGACTATCCGCGAACCCAACATTGGTGCCGTCTGAATAGATTAGGCTTGTAACACCTTGCGTCAAGTAAACACCAGTGCTGCCAGATGCCGAGGTGTATGCATAAATTGCCGCTGGGCCGGTGGTATTGTTTGCCACAATCCACATGCCGGACCATCCAGATCCAAACGTCAAATAGATGGTGCCATTGTTTGCATTGATTGTCGTCGATGCAACAGTTTGCGAAATGCTGACCGTATACGTTCCAATTCCGCCTGTGGTGCCAGTTAATTGAGCGACAATAGTGGTACCCGCAGAAAGGCCAGAGGCGCTCAATACGGCACCTGTCGTCAGTGTGCCACTGCTTACCGCAGTAATTGTCAAAACAGTGCCAGTGATCGACCCTGTGCCGACAAATGAATATGACGAACCTGTATTGCCGGTCAGTGTAATGCGTTGATTAACAGCGTCTGACTGACTAACGGTTTGGCTGGTAGTCGAACCTGTCAAAGAATAGGAGACATTGCCGCCAAAAGCTTTATCGGCCAAATCCCAATCAGCATTGACGTTATTGCCCCACGTTCCAACGTCGTCGCCGATAGCTGGTTTGTCAAAGCCTTTATTGGTTGTGTATGTTGACGTCATGTTACACCTATGAAGCCGTGTTAGAAATAAGAATGCCTTCGACGCCAATACCGACAGAAGACGTGCCAGACGCAGGATTACCGGAAATTTGCCATTGAATGTCTGTTTTTTGCGTGTAAGCGCGAGGAGCAACGCGCAATGTTTGATAGGTACTTATAAACGGCGCTTGCAATAAAATTTGCACCAATCCTGTAGATGATTGTGTGTACACGCGATAATTTGAATAATTAAGCGCCGTGTTACCATTTAAATTTGAATAGGCGTTTGAACGTGTAAGATAAAACGTGTAACCGTTAGGAACGGTATAAATCATCATTTGGCTTTTACCGTTACCAGCAGCAATTTCAGCATATTGTACAGTTTTACCAGCATTGCCAAGATTCAATATTCCAACAGCATTTACAGATCCGGTGACCTGTATGCCGTTAATCCTCAAATAACTATTGACCGTTGTAACGCCCGTTGTTCCATTTGTTAAAACAAGCGTTTCAGAAATTTGATTATAACTTGAATCAAGACCGTTAATTAACACAGACACATTGGTGTCTGATCCTGATGAACTCCACAACAACATTGTCGTGGCTGAACCAGGATATGTATACGCGGTTGTATTTTCCCATACGGGATAATAAGTTGCACCGCTTGAATTGGGCAATGCCGCTTGATACCCGTAAATATTTACGACAGATGCGCCGGTCACAAGGCCGCGAGCGACTTGCATATATGATGGAAGCGCCAAAGTATTTTCATTGGAAAATATGGGTGGGTACGAAGTAATTGTCATTACTGTGCGCTCCCCGATGGTTTAATTGTAATTGTCGTCGCAGATGCCAATGCTTGTATGGTATAACCAGCACCAAGCGCCTGTTGGCCAGTCCATTGCACAAGCGTATTGCCGCCAATTGGCGCCGCATAAAAAAGGGCGTTAGCTTGAGACGCTGTACCGCCAGACGGTACAAGGTAAATGGTGAACGTGCCAGCCGTTGACGTCGTGTTGCAGATCTCGATGTCAGTCAAAAGAAATTGACCAGTTGACGGCACAGTATACAAAGTTGATACGGATGTGGTCGATGCTGTAGGCGAAAGCGGCGTACCGCGCATCAGGTTATAGACATAGTTCAAATATTGGCTGAGGCTGTTGATTGCCACCACGCCATTCTTTTGGGTCGTTAAGATGTCGTCTAAACTTGCCATTAGAATTTACCGTCCTGAGCCACACGAAACCTTATATTACCAAGGCGCCAAAATGTTTCAGCGCCGTCGGTCGAATTGATTGTAAACGAAAACAAACGACCACGCACCCTGCAGGAAATGTACCCCTGCGCGTTCGTCATAGCATAAGTTGTTGAAGTTGTCGGCGTGTCTGTTGGATAATCTGCAGTATTTAACGTGACATAGACAGTCGCATTTTGAGTGCCGTTATACGGACCCCACTTCATGTCAGGCCAAATTTGATCAACAAATGCCAATTTGTCGGCCTCCTGCAACTGGAAGTAACCCGTTGTAAATGTTGAATTAAGCGGCTGTCCAGCGGCGCTATAACCGACTTCATGCTGGTAAATATAATTGTCTGTTCCAGATCCAATGGGCGGACCCAAAACAGATTGATCAATCCAAGCCGTCCGCGCCAGTGTGCCGTAATCCCAAACGCCAAGCACGACGTTGAATTTTACATAAGAATCAATTTCAGTGCTGTTAGCGGACGGGTAAAACCACCACATTTCGTTGAATGACGTATTGGGCGCACAGCGTATTTTGTTGGCATACGCGCGGTTGATGTTTTGAAAAACAACGTCCCACACGGTGCAAACAAGTGGATCTGCACCGGAACCAGTTGTGCGAAAAAACCCGTTTTGACTCATCCAATAGACACTGTTTCCCAATTGTCCAGCAGCTTTTTCACCAATCAAACCGCAGTTTGTTGCGACTTGGTTAAAGCTATAGACGTTAGGATAACCAACATATTGCATGACCCACATATCGAGGTCAGTCCAAAAAATGCCTTGCTGGTTGGCCTGCATGCCGCTGACAATTTTGCTGCCCGTCGTCAGGCGATAAGATCCGGCCTGATTGTTAACGGCAGCCGTCCATACGTTGTAATTTTGAACGTCAGACCAACGAATCAGTAGTGGATCTGACAAGCCGGTAAAAGTTGAACCCCATGCCACCAATTGACGCTGCGGCATAGAGACAAATACGCCCTGATTTTGCACGGGTGCGTTGGATATATAATTAGCGTTTTGAACCACCGAGTTGGGTTGCCACGCATAAATAGGCCCACCGACAGGGTTTGCGATAAGAGTATCACCCCAATTGTCCAAAAACCAATCAGTAGCCGTCACAGGCGATCCTGCAGTCAATGCACCGATTGCGCTGCCACTATATGGGCCTGAACTGTATGCGCCAGAGCTATAGCCAGATGCTGGTGCAGGTGGCGGTGCGCCATAATAATAAAGGACATTGACCTTATCGGTGTTAATAAATGCCGATGCCGTCGATGTCGGTGTGTTTGATGCAATGAATTGAAACGTGTTGGTGTCAGATACCGTCTGGATCGTATAAACACCTGACAATGTAATGCCGCCAATCGTCAATGCGACGGACGATGAAATATAAAATTGACTGCCTGCTACATATCCATGATTAGGGAAATAGGCGGTAACGATTGGCGAACCGCTTGTAACAGATAGATATGGTGTTTGAACGGTAAACGTAGCCGTCTGTGTGCCAGATTGTGATCCTGACGTATTGATCAGCGTACCAGTTGGCGTTGCTGACACGTTGAATGTCGTGCCGCCACCAGCTAAATTTGTGATGTTTCGGACAAAGTATTGCGTACCAGCAGTCAAACCCGTTGGCAGTGCGCCCGTTGTCGTAAATACAACAGTTGTATCAGTTGGTGGCGCATAAGTGGTTGTTACAACAGCGGGTGATGCAATCGTAATTGTGGCAGTTGATGAGTTTGTGTAGGTGGCGTTTGATTGCGCCACAAATTGGTAATTGTTAGCATCAGTAACCTGCGTAATGGCATAAGGGCCATTAAGAATGATGCCGCCGACAAAAACAGGCACTGTAAAATACACGTTGCTGTAGACGTTTGTATTGCTACCCGTATTGTTTACAGAAATTGTTGCGCTACCGGCAGTCGTGGTTATGCCGCCTGTAAAACTTGATGACTGTGTGCGGGGCGTAATGTCACGGGTTGTTGAACCGTAAATCGCATACAAATTACTTTCAGCACCAACACCGAGATAAGTGTTTGCGTTTGTGTCTTCCCACGCTTTTAAGGCTCTTACAGTCGATGCAGACTGAAATGGCAAGCTTTGTGGATATTTAACCCAGCCACCCAATTTTTGCGGCACGGCGCCATTTCCGTCAGGCAAAAAGCGGATTAAATTGCATGAAGAAATTGAAGCCTCATTGAGGGTTGGTGTTTTGGTCGTATCAACACCAGGCAACAATTTCAATGACATATGGGGCATGTTTAACCCCTTGTCGGCGTGGCAACGACGGCAGGCGAGTAAGACGCCCAACCAGTTGACTGGAATTTTTTGCGTGCTTCTTCAACGCCAGCACCCATCATGAGGGTTTTATATTGCGTCTCATAACTTTGCGCCATTTGCGGATCGTCAGCCTCTTTACCAAAATTGCGTTGGTATGCGCTGACGTAAACCATACTTGCCATGATGAATAAGTCAGGCAAATAGGTGCTGATAAAGGTTTGTGAATTGGTCGAAGACAAGCTTTGCGGACGAGCCGTACCTGTCACCGTTACGCTGTAATTTTGGTCTGGATATGGGCCAAAAATGATATTTTGACTGGTCAAGCCCGTCGTAGCCTGATCGCCGCCATAAACAGCAAATACGGTTGGAAGGCCAGTTGACGCACTGTTATTGTATACATTTTGAATAAATTCTTTGGATACAGGCAAAACGGAATTGTTCAACGTGCCGCTTGTGATACTGATGGTTTGGATGGTGATGAAGTCACCGGTCGGGATGGTCAATTGATTTGATCCAGCCGTCATCATGTATGTATTTGCATATTGCGTTGACAAAAAATCCAAGTCGCGGCAAATGCGATTTTCCGCATAGGTAATCATTTGCGGCAAGATTGACTGGTAATTAGTGTCAGTTACAGGCACAACCGCCAATGTGGCGATTTGGCTGACGTAGGTGGTGTATGTGAGACCTGTCGTCATCGTGTGCTGCCCATGTTCACTAATTTTTTATTATATCACGCAAATTTGTTATATGCATCAGCCAATTTTACGTCATACTTGTTCACTTCATATTGAGGGCCGTTATAACCCTTAGCAAACCCAGCCCAATTCTTATTTTGCAATTCATCAAGCAACCCCGCTGCCTTGATGAATGCGGCCATTTGACGAAGTTGCTTCAATTCCGATTCCATGGCGTCTGTGACCATATCTTGGACATCGTCATAGCCAACCATTTTGTGGTTGTTGCCCATAATTTGACCAAGTCCCCATGAAACAGACCGCAATGCAGCGTCCAAATCAATTTCGCACGCAGCTTCAATTTCTGCATAAACGGCATCAGATCCGTGCGGATAAGGCTTTTCACCCCATTTAGGGTAAGCCAAACCGGCATCAACGGCTTGAGCCTGTTTGTCAGGTTGATTAGCCAAGAATTTATAAAAATAATGGCGCTCAAACAACGCTTTAGGACGTCCTGCAGCATCAAATCCACTCCCACCCGTTTCAACGGTCAATACGGCCCGCAGGGCCGCGCTATCGACATCCAATTCATCGGCTACCGTCATGAAGTCAGCCGACACCAATTTTTGAGCTGCACCCTTAAAATTCATCACTTGCCCCCATTGTGCGGCGTTGAATGGTAAATCATTTCCGACTTGCTTTCGCTATCGGCAGATGAGCCAAAATAAAAAGACAAAACCAGTTCTGCCTTTGCTGACAGGTAACCAATCAATGTGCCAGCCATGGCTGACTCGATCTTTGCATAGCCAAGCAAAGTGCCAATTGTTACCACCACAAAAGCAGAAATGATAATCGTGGCGAGGCTGGGTACCAACATGGACTTGTTGGCCATTTGCATGTTGCGAGCTGATTCACGATCCTTCTCCGCTATTCTTACAAGATCAATATCCAATGACTTAATCTGCACTTTAAAGTCATTATCAGCCCGTTTGATTGCAGCAATCTGATCAGGTGTGGCGGCTGCCAATGCGGCATTAACGTCGTCTTCTGAACCATCTGGGTGGCCAAGCAGGGCCGTAGACAAGGCTTTGACGGCCATACCAGCGACAGGCCCGCCGAGGGCAGTGGCGATAGTCGGCGCCACATTTTCAATCAGTTTTCCAAAAACACCGAGATCCATCAGTTCACCCTCTCTAAAAACATGGCGCCAACGATCAGCATGGCAACCAAAACGCCAATAACGATCATAAAAACAGCGGCAGCCTCTTTAATTTCTTCCATGCGGGCTTCGGATGCGCGTTCCTCTTCCCACTTTTGCCGTTCAATTTCCTTGCGAATTTCAATCACTTCGCGTTGCACTTGATCCCAAGCCGCCAATCCAAATTTACCGACAAAAAGGTTTTTTGCCTTTAAGGCCAAATCCTGCGCCTCTGCCTTGGCCGCATAACGCTCCATGGCAATTTGTTCGGCGCTTTTGTTGGAAAAAATGTTTGTCGATGGCTTTTCGGCAGAAATGTGCGTCAGGCTTGCGACACTGCCCCAAAGGTCGGACAAGTCTTGCGCCATGCCTTGAATTTCTTTGCCTGCAGCAATGCCCGCCTGAATGCCAGCATAAGCCGCCTGCGCCACAGCAAGGATTGAGAGAGGGTCCACAGGATCTACTCTCTGTTTTTAATTTCGTTGATCATAACCCAAATGCGATAGGCGATAAGTATTGCACCGCCTAAATGCAGAAATAGCACAAGCCATTCATTTAACCCTGTCGCCCAAAGCGGCATGGACATAACACCACCCGCAAGAGCCGAGTCTATAACAAGGTTGGTGTTATGGTCGTCTGTCATGTTACGCCTGCGGAGGTTGATCTGCGGGAGGGGTGAACTCTTCTTCAACAGCCTTTGCACCGTTCTCGACAGATTGTGCAGCCGCTACGATCTGCTGCTCGGCCTTAAACTTGATCTTGTGGATCAGATCCGCCACTTCCGCATATGGCTTTGTTGCCAATGCCTGCAAGATTGCATTGATTTCATCAACAGTATGTTCAAGATTGATTGGGTTTGTCATTGTGTCCTCTTATTCGTACAAAATGTTGACTTTACCGCTAACAAATGTGTCAGTGCCATTGACAGTTGTAAGTTGTAATGCGGTTAAAACGCCGGAAAGAGCAACATACCCACCGGCTTGGAATGTTCCTGTGCTACCCGTGCTGAATGCAAAAGTGCCAGACCACGCCCAAGTATTAGTGGCAGAATCCACAAGTGTAAGAACTCCTACACCAGATTTTACATAAGAAGATGTCTGTGATTGGACCACAGGAAAACCCGCTGTAAATGCGGTTGTAGCGCCAGTCGTTGTAAGGGCTGTTGCAGACGCTAAATATCCTGTCGTTGTATAGGTTGGCCCAGCACCCGTTCCCAATTGAATAATATTCGGGGATGAACCTGAACCAGTCAAATTGGAGACAGATACCGTTATCCGTTTTACCCAAGACGGAATGCCCGTAAATGTGATGCTTGTTCCACTGGTGGATGCCTGTGATGTTCCAGACACAAGTGGGTAAAGCGTCCCTGTAGCAGCAGCAATGGTGCTTGAACCCGTAATAGTCCCCGTGACAGATGTGTTTCCATTTAACGTACTTGTCCCAGTCACAGTCAGGTTATTGCCGACCGTTGCGTTACCGCTTGAATCAAACGTCAAGTTGTTGGTGGATGATGCACCGTCTTTGAGGATAGTGGCTTGTAAAGTTCCTGACATAATTATGCTCCAACTTTTATTTTAAGAGCCGCAACTTCTGTTTCAAGCGTGTTAATTTTAGCAATTGCTTCCTGCAATGCTTTTGTTAACATTGGAACTAATACAGATGTGTCAATACCCCACATGTAATCTTCAGTTGGGCCTTTTGCCACTGCATTAGGGTCAACTTCGTTAAGTTCCTGAGCAATAAAACCAAACTTTTGATGAGGACCAGTTTTCCAATCAAAAGACCTAACTTTTAAAGAATCAAGAGCAGGCAGAGCAGTTGGTGCATCAACAATATTATCTTTTAAGCGGACATCAGATGATGTTGCATAGGTCATCAATGTTCCGTTAGAGGAGATAGAGCCTAAGTTTGCGCTTGTGTCATATCGGCCAAAAAAGTCAAAGTAGTAGGTTCCTGAGTTAGATGATACATACGCTTCACGAGAGTAACCACCAGAGGCAGCATTTTTAAATACTGATGTTGTATTACCATTAGTTACGACAGAAAGTTTTGCAAAAGTAGTTGACGTTCCAATTAGAAGATTGCCGCCAGTGTCAATACGCATACGCTCGGAGTTATTTGTTTGGAAAATCATGGGAGATGAATCCAAAGTCGAGACATAAGCATTACCGGCGTAATAATACACCGCAAGATTTTCGGCTGTGCCCATTTTAACGCCAGAGCCAGCAGATCCTTTAATATCTACAGTTGTAATATTTGCTCCAAAAGACGCAGGCGATGCCGTCCCAATCCCCACATTTTGAGATGAATCAACCAAAATAGCTTGTGTTCCATTAGTGGTAATGGCCACGCTAGTAGTTGTAGGGAAATACAGGCCAGTGTTACCCGCACCAGAGCTTTCCGCAGGGGTTGTTGCAGATCCAGCTACGTTTACGATACCGGTGCTGCCGTTTATGGTTACCGTCATTATGCACCTGCTTTATTTTGTAAGGCGGTTAATTGAGCGGAAATATCAGCCAATTGTGCCTGTAACTGTTCCAAAGTTGGTGCGGCAGGGGCAATAGGCTGCTCTGCTTGCCATGCAGCATATTGAGTTTGTGCAGCAGCAATTTCATCAGCAGTAAGCTGAATAATTTGCACTTCACCAGTTTGTACATTTACTTCAATGCGTTCCATAATGCCCTCTTATTCGTACTGAATGTTAATAGAACCAGCGTCAAATGTGTCTGTGCCATTGACAGTGGTAATAACAACACGGTCTAATGCGCCGGAAAGCGTGACATCCCCACCACCTGTGCATGATTGAAACGTAGAATTTTTCGCAACATGGGAAGAAACCCAAGTGTTCGAAGAAACACTATAAAGTGTCATAGACCCGCTTATAACATCCGTTGCAATTATGTTGTAGATAATAAATCCGGCAGTGGAATTGCCCCCCGCCGTACCAGACGTATTATTAGTAATAATTCCGGTTGACGTATAACCCGTACTTGTAACAGACCCGGAACCTATCTGAATTAGTTTTGGTGACGTTCCACTTGTGGACATACCGTTGAACAAAACAGTAATGCGTTTCGCCCAAGATGGGATACCAGTAAATGTAATGCTCGTCCCACTGGTAGATGCTACAGCAGTACCAGCAACAATAACACTTTGTACCGCGCCAGTGAACGTATTTACAGAAGTAACAGGTGCAGACGTCAGAGCTGTAGCAAACGTCAAGTTTCCAGAACCGTCAGTTTGCATAAACTGACCATTTGTTCCATTCCCCGTTGGCAAGGTAAGGGTGTTGTTCCCCGCCGTTGCGGGAGCTTGAAGTTGCGTGTACCCGGATGTTGACCCATTTAATTTAAGCGGCATTAGATAATGCTCCAAGTTGAACCAGCAGGAATAGTAACTGTGACTCCGGCATTTACAGAAATTGGTCCGAAAGTGCCAGCGTTCTGACCACTAGGTATACTATAACTTGTCGCCACTGTCTGCCCGTTGAGATAAAAAATTTGGTCACTACCACCACCTGTGGCGCCGCCACCAATTGATCCCCACGCAGACCCGTTGTAACCTTCAAAAGCCGATGTGTCGCTGTTAAAGCGGAAATAACCAGTTGCTCCAGTGGGACGCTGTGCAGTCGTGCCAACTGGTATAAGAATCGAATCAGTTGACGAAATTGCCAACTTGACCGCTGGATTGTTTGTACCAATTCCAAAATTACCACTGACGGCCAAACGCATTTGCTCGGAACCGTTGTTCCAAAACGTCATTGGCAGGTAAGTACCCGTGCCATTGATGCCGGAAACAAGTTGAACATCTGTCGAACCATTTGTTGCAATTAAGATCTTGCTGGCATTTGTTGGATCGGCTGCATTCGACGCTTGCAAGGAAGCAGCAACTGACGTGCCATTTGGCAGCGCGTAAATACCCGTTGCGCCATTTGTCGTGCTCGTTTGAAATGCAAACCGACTGTTGACTGTAGTATTGCTAAAATCAGCCAAAAACCGTGCAGATGTACCTGTCGCCGTTACGTTGCCGCTTGTTGTCGGTGTCGTCAGTGTTGGCGACGTTGACAACACAATGCCACCAGATCCGGTAACATTTTGCCCCAAAGCAGTTTGAACGCCCGTGCCAAAGGATGTGATACCAGTACCACCGGCAAGAATTGGCAATGTACCAGCCGTTAAAGCCGCAGAAGACGTGCTGTAAATGGCATTGTTTGCAGCACTAAAAGAAGTAAGGCCCGTGCCGCCGTATGACGTTCCAAGGGCATTTGTGAGGTTTAACGTGCCAATTGTCACCGTTCCGCTTGACGCTACCGTCAATGCAGTCGTTGCACCATTATTGCCCACTTTAATCACAACAGAATCGGTCGAACCAATACCACTCGTTGATTGAAGCGTTAAAGTTGAACCCGTTCCAGTTCCGCCCAAAACCAATGGGCTTGTGATGGACGTCGTAAACGTAGGCGCAGTTGACAACACAATGTTGCCCGTACCTGTTGGACCATTGCCCAATGCTGTTAATACAGTCGAATTGGTTGTAACTGTTGATGGCGCTGCACCTGCGCCGCCACCTACGACAATGGCATTAGCAGCCAAAGCAGCAGAAGAAGCCCAAGCACTGCTAGAACTAAAGTAAGGAATGCCACCTGAAGTCCCCGCGACTGTTAATGCTAAAGTGCCAGAAGAAGTAACGGGAGATCCCGCAACAGAAATAAGACCACCCGTAAATGTTTGACTAACACTTGTAACAGTACCCGTACCTGCCAATTGCCAAGAGACAGTCGTGCCATTTGACCCAAGAACGTAACCATTTGGACCAATTGCAAGTTTTGAAAGGGTATTTGTTGCACTCGCATATACAAGGTCACCAGTGGTATAAGTACCAAAACCCGTCCCGCCATTTGCAGACGGCAAAATACCTGTCACGCCAGTCGTCAGGGGTAATCCAGTGACGTTAGTCATTACCCCAGATGATGGCGTACCCAATGCAGGCGTAACAAGCGTTGGTGACGTATTTAAAACAACAGAACCAGTCCCAGTGCTGGTTGTGACGCCCGTACCGCCGTTTGCCACGTTAAGAACGCCAGAAACAATGATGTTTCCTGACGTTCCAGCAGATGGCGTCAAACCAGTCGAGCCAAATCCAATTGTGCTCACGACGTTGTTTTGTACGGACAGTGTATAGGTGGCAAGTTGAAACGCAGTAATTTTTACAGACGAACCCGATTGTACAGCAAGAAGCTGCTCACTCCCCGTAAGTGCTATGGCCGATGGGAGGTTAGGGATCGTAATATTAGACATTATGGCCCCACTTGCGGAATTTGATCATAGTCGTAAGGCAGACCAACCAAAGCCGTAACCATGTTGGTTGTACCCTGTAAAAGAGCTGCAGATGGTATAGCACTGTTTGTTTGATAGGTGAAGGCCGTCGCAGTCGTCACGGTGACGCTATAAAAGCCGTTGGCATTGTTGTTTGCCAAGCCTTCGACCGAGATTTGACTGTTTGTCACCATGCCATGCGGCTTGGAACACGTTACGGTAATGATTGAAGTGCCATTTGCCGTCACCGAAAGAGGAGACAAGTTTACATTGTATGCCGTCTTTTGGAACAAAGGCATGACTGCACCTTGTTCAAGGCCCGTTGGCGCTCCAATAACTTGCGTGGTGTAATTTTGACCTGCTTCAGACACTACATTGACGTCGGATGGCACGGGAATGCCCGTAATAGGGTCATAAACAGTAGGTGCGGACGTTGTAATGTATAAGTTTTCAGCCTCAGCCCACGTTTCAACACGCGGATTGATAATCGGCACAGGGTCTGCAGGCAAAACAATTGCACGAAGCTGTTCTTGCGGCGTGTCATAGCAAGGTTTGCACACCAAAATGCGCTTGTTGATCAATCCAGCGCCAGCATAATCATACTGCCACATCAAATCAACGTGGTTGTAGGTAAATCCGCACCTATCGCAAATGGCTAATGCCTGCGGATTGGTGGAACTTATTCTGGCCCTGCCCGCTTTTGACGCATAAGCCATGGATTTTACCTATAATAACCGGATACTTGCGGCGAAATGTATTGATTGGCCGTTTCAATGTTTTGATCGGCTGCAACCATATACGCTTCATCAGCAATTGTTTTTAATTGAGGAACAAGTGGCTGCGCCCACTGCATTGCAAGGCGATAAGCAAGGCCGGAAGCAAAAGCATCAAGCCAAAGATACGGAATTTCAACGGTTTGACCGTTGGTAAAGGCCGAATCTTGTATTTGCCGCACGCGATAATATTTCAATGACACTTCATTGCCATCAGGTGCAGGCCAAAGAGAAACAGTTGGCGAAATTAACCTGTCAAACCAAAAAATGGTAGGGAAACCAGTGTTTTGTTTGTTTGGATATGACGCATATTCCGTGCGCGATACAGGCAAGATAATGCGGTCAATTTCAGTTGCCGTGCCTGTTGTGCCAGTCGTAATGTATGCATCCAAAATCACAACAGTGTTTGGATTGACACTATAAGTTGGCGCTGGTGTCGGTGACGAAATCGTACCTGCAACGGTCATTGTGCCTGTTGTTGTACTGGCAAACGAAACAGTGCCTGGCCCAGATGCCGTAACGGTATAAGTGTTGTTGTAACCGCTCGGTGTAACGCCAGATACCGTAATTGAGCTGCCAACCGTATAAATCGGTGTGTCAGGCGTCGCATAAGTCAGCGTGACAGTCGATCCAGTTGCAGTCAGCGTCAAAATGGTTGGCGTCTGCGTTAACGACACCGTAATTAAGTCAACGGCCCACAAATTGACGCCCTTATTGGCCCAATTGGCCAACATAAGGTTTGACGCCATGCGTGCGGCAGTAAAGTGCTCTTGAGCAAGAGACGTGTTGCGGATACCGATCAGGTTATACGCATACAGTGTCAATTCACCCAATGAAGGGTTGAATGCATAAGTCCCAGAGGTCGTCACAGCAGCCTCCTATTAGGACATGGCCTCTTGACCAATCAAACCTGCACCGACAGTGTTTGTGCCAAAGGTTGACGGCGTCGTGATGGCGACAGTTAAAATGTCAGGCATGTTGCCTTGCACTGTGGTGTAAAGCGGAAAGAACGCGGTCAAGTCAAAGGTTTGCAACCCGCCGGAAGGCAGAGGAGCATTGTATACCACTTCACCGCCTGACAAAGCCGTTGCTGACACGTCACGCTCGGCAAATGAGTTCAATGAACCAAGTGAATACATCGTATTGAATGATGCGCCGGTCAAAGAAATAGGCGAATAATAAGTCGAAGTAATCAATTCAAGCGTGCAGTTTGCTGACGAATAAATGTTCAGCGTCTGCGGCAAAATTTGACCACGATCAATCAATCCAATGATGTAATTGCCGCTTGTGGCGGGCGTATTGACCATTGGATAAGGCAAAGACGAGCTGCCGATGACGTTATCAACAACGGTCAGTGTTGTAGCTGTATTGGAGACAACGCGACCAATTGCGCCAGTTCCTTGCGTATACACGATTGTGCCGCTGGGGTTGCCAGAAGACGATACCGAATATGTAAAGGTTGTCGGGCCGGTGACCGTGATTTGGAATGTTCCGTTTACAGACGTGTTTGAAGTGCCGCCTGAAATCGTCAAATATTTGCCAGTCGTCAAGAAATGCGGATTGGCTGTCGTGGCAGTGGCGGTATATGGCGCGGAGGCACCAGAGACAACAATGCCAGAAATTGACGAGGAAGATCCGCGCGACCAAACATATTTGCCCTGCCATTGATTGACAGTCCACGTTGCACCTGACGCCGTGATTAACGTGCCGCCAGTCATGTACATGGTCGATGATGCAGCAGTTTGCGACACGTTAACGGTCCAAGTGGAGCCGCTACCTGCAGTGATGACAGTCCCTTGAGCCACGTTGGCGCCCGTAACAAGCTGCCCAATGGCAACCGTGCCGGACGTCACAGATCCAATGGTCAAAGTGGTGCCGGAAATGCTTGACGTTGCTATTTGAGCCGCCAAATTTGAAGACGAGGTGATTGCAGCGCCGCCTGTTGGAAGCGTACCATTGGCGCCGGAATAGTTGGTATCGACGCCATATTCAAGCGTACCTATGGGACGGTAACGGATCGACAACAAAGGATAGCGTGTAGCAGATGCGCCAGGCGCACGGACGGGCGTACCGGCAGCCATGCCATAACCATAGGTAAATCCGCGCTGGCTGTCGATTTTACCTTCAGCAAGAACAGATACGCCGTAATGGTACATTGAACCGGCAGTTGAAGTACCGATGTTGCGGAGTTCATAGCGGACAGGCAAGTTACCAGTGCGCGACCAAGGCGTGACTTGACCAGCCAAGTTACCGATACCAACCTGATGAAGCACATAAGGTTCGCCGTTCAACACGACACCCCAACGCAACAAACCTGCACCATACCAAGCGTACTCAATGTAGTACATTTGGATGTTGTTGAAGTTCAACAAGCTTTTGATGTTGTAAGGATCTGTCCAGTTCGGATAGGTAAAAATTGTGTTGGTAATCGTGCCACCAACGTCAGAACGATAAACGACCGACATGCCATTGGGGTTTGCCGATGTGGGATCGCTCTGTTCAAAAAACACGCCGTTTGCATCATCAAAGAAACCAACGCGCTGACGTTGATTGGTATATGCCGTACCGAACACAAAGCCAGTTGACATATAAATAGTTTTGCCTGGCTGATAGCGAATGTAAGGACGTGTTTGACGAATGGCAGTGTCACCAGAAGCGGAGGTGACACTCATTTGAATGCCACCTTGGTTTGAAATTTGCTGAATTGTCGCGCCGCCAGAAATATATTGCTCCCAGCGCATTGGCTGAGTGCCATATTCAAAGTCCGCCTCAAACAGGTTTTGGCTTTCAGAAACCTTTTGCTTGCCGAGGTTGTCACGCAACCGTATGGGGAGTTCGGCAAGAAGTGCTTGATCTGCCGTTGAAGAGCCTAAACTCAATCCAGACATAGTGAACCCCTAATTAGTATGGCGCAACGCCAAATTGCGTGAATGTCGCGGTAACGGAACCAGTTCCGTTGGTAATTGTGACTTTAGCATACGCAGGAGAATACTGGTAGCTGCTTTGGATGTTGGTCGTTGCCGATACACCTTGCGCGTCAGACGTATTGAGCCAATTGACCAAATAAGGCGCAACAGGATTTGTCGGGCTATTTGGATCTTGCAGCGTCTGTTGAATGGTATAAGTCACTGTGCCAGAAACAGTGCATTGAATGGCGGCTGTTGACAGCGTGTAATCGTCAAAACGAACCCATCCAGATGATGCGGTGTTGTTTGTTCCAACGGTCAATGCGCCAGCAGCAGCAGCGCTGATTGTGATGCTGGTAACGGTTTTAAAATCAAGGTTCGACACGGCAGTGCTGATATTTGGGCCGGTAATCACTTCAGTGGCTGGAAAGCCATTGATGTCAGTGCCTACAACCGTAAATGTTTTGGTGCTTTCGTTTGCAGTCGTCGTGATAACAACGCGACGTGCAGTATCAAGCACAGCAATGGTTGACGTTGTTGTAACACCAGCCAATGAAACGCCGGTGTTTACGGTCACAGCCGTTGCGCCATTAAGCGTCAAAGCGCCAGCAGCGGCAGGCGTTTGTGAAAGGCAGATAGCGTTAAGGCTTGCGGTTGCAAGAGGCCCAACGGTGACTGTTACAGGACGCATATCACTTTCCTCGCTTGTGTCCGGCTCTAGCAGCCGCAGCATTGTCTATCAAATTTGGATATGGCCTGCCAGCAGCCCGTGCGCGGGCCTTTGCCGACTGGACTTGCTTTTTGTCCAAATGCTTGTGTTCGTGACCTTTGGGTAATTTTTTTTCCCAGAATGTCTTGTCCATCAGTGGCATCCCCATTTTCTGAGTGACTTGTTGATCCTACTGTCAGGATCTGCAGCAGCGGCGGCACCGGTAAGCTTGCGCTTCATCCCCGTCATGCGTTCGCAAAAAGACTTGTGTCGGGCATTGTGAGCGTCTTTGGTCGGCGCTTTAAGATGATGCCCCTCGGCGCGGGCTGACGCCCTGCCTTTTTCGTTCAATCCACCGGAAGGGTTTTTGCCTTCCTTGCGCGTCCAAGCAGCCGTCATGACACCCTCATTAGTAAAACGGGGGCTTTTACACCCCCGTTGACTTCACGAATGGGATTAACCCATTGTCTCGACTTCAACCTTGTGACCTTTAGGAGACGTCCCGTGGCGGGCGGTCGTAAAGGGGTTGCTTTCAGCAGCAGCGCGGCCACCAGACTTGCGTGGCTTGCGGCCAGCATGGTGATGGGCATGTTCGCCATGCACCTTGCCAACATGCTTAACATGGTGACCGTGGTGAGCGTGCAATTTGCCGCCATGCTTGCGCTTTGCACGACCGCCGTGCTTGGCGTGCATTTCCTCGGCTTCATGCTCAGGATTGCCGTGGTTGTATTCCATGGGCTTTGACTTCAAGTCCATTTCGGCTTCGTTGACGCCCTTCATAGCGGACTCAACTTTGCCACCGGCCTTGCGGTGATGTTTACCATGGTGAGCGTGGTGATGTTCAGCGGTGTGGTGCGCCTTACCGCCATGCTCGTGGTGATGTGCCTTATGACCTTTCATCGGTCTACTCCTTAGAAGTTGGCATACTGGGTTTGACCAAACAGACCGGCAGCAGAGCTGACGTTGTAAGGCTGGGGCGATTGACGAACCACATAGCGATTGGTTGCCGTTGCAGGGGTAAGATTGACGCCTGTCGCGTTTGACAGATCAATCGTACCACGAACGTCACCAGTCGTGGCAGTCGGGTAGGTGTTAACAGCAGCCGTGAAACCGGTGAAGTTTGTCACAGGGTTCAACACAGACAGCGAAGCTGCTGCTGCTGCTGTCAGTTCGCCTGACGAGTCAGCACGAAGGGGGAGACCCACGAGGGCGCTTGTACCAATGGAATAAGCGTGGGTTGTATCAGCCGTACCGCCAGAAAGAGTGACGGAACGAATGTACTTGAACGCTTTTTTACCGGTCACGGTGCTGCCAGCCGTAAGGGTGACTTGTTCGGTCATTGGCCAACCGTAAATGTCATACCCATTGGCAGTCGCAGTCGTGTAGGTCGCACTTGCTGCTGCAGTGTAGGTCAAGCAACGGCCAAGCAACGCCTGTGGGTTCCACAGGTTAATTGTGCCAGCGGAACCTTGCGGAATACCGTTGGACAATGGTGCGCTTAATGCGTTGTTGAGCGAAGCGGTGATCGTAATTGGCGAACCGCTTGTGCCAGCAGCTACCGCAGGACCACTTACAGTATACGAACCAGTGAAACCAACGCCAGAAGCGCCGTTTGATGCGTTAACTGTCGGGCCAAAGCCCGTGATGGTTGTACCTGCAGCAATACCAGTGCCGCTGATAACCATGCCGATTGCCAGAGGGCCGTTGCTGGCCGTCGAGACAATCAAAATGTTACCCGCAGTGCCGGAAGTGCCGTTGGAAATATAGCCAGACACCGAAGTGTAGGAGTCAAGAGCCACAAAACCAGCGCCGCCATTTGTATCAACCACGCCAGTGTCGGCGCGGGTGATTTGGCTGACAATAGAAACACCAGTCGTTGTTGAAGCGGAAGACACAAGCGTCAGGCTTGCTGACGTTGGGTTGGCCGAGGCAACAATTGCCGCTGTGGAATTGGTGTACGGAACAATGTTCAGGGTCGTGATGTTATCGAAACCTAAGAACATGCCTGTAAAGGCACCAAAATTTTGACCAGCGAGATAGGTGTAGGGAATACGGGGATCAAGAATCCCCGCACCAGCGTAAAAGGCCGACGGACCCAATTCTGGATTGTACTCCAGAGGGTTGTACGGACTCTGCCCAAACGTAAGAAGGGGGCCGGAGAAGGTTGTGATAGACATTGACTATCTCCGATCTTAGAAGGTTGGGAATGAGCCGAAGATTGAACGCCAGTTGTAGTAACCGAAGGAGTAACGCTCGTAACCTTTAACCAAAAGGTTGTCAGTGACGAAGTCTACTTGCATGTCCGTCTCAAATTTGACACGCTCCATATAGGAGAGACCATCAATGTTTGTGAGCAGGAACCAAGCATACTGCGAGGTCAAGAAGTCGTTGGTCATGTAGCCTTCGGACAAGCCACCGGCGGTTGTGAGCAAAGCATTCACGTCGTTGTCGGCAGTGCCTGGGCGCAATTCAGTCTTGGTAAGACGGATTGCAACAGGTTCCAACTGAGGCGGAACGATAAGCTTTTTGGCGCGTGCGAACACTTTCAGACCTGCTTGGTCTTTAAACGCTGTACGGATCTGGATCATTGCGTTGAGCAGTGTTGATTCGTTCAGGTCAACCTGAGTGGTTGGTGTGTTTGCGACAGTACCACCATCGATAGGATGCGAAGCAGAGCAAAGAGCAACGCCGTCACCGCCAACTGCTGAGTTGTAGGTCTGTGCGTTGTTCAGGATGCTCGCACCATAAATTTCCTTGGTCTGTTGGAAAGCTTCCACAAGGCCGAGGTTGGATGGATGGAACTGGGTTTTGTAGACGTTGTCGTCGATGGCTTTACGGGTGATGGCATAACCAAGACCGATTTCGGTATGTTCTTGGTTGTACACATAACGCTCGCCAGCGCCGTTATCGAATGCAGTCTGACCACCTTCAGTCTTCAACTGGGCAAGGCCCAAGAAGCGCAGTTCAGCAGTACGTTCGAGAGCAAGCTTCGAATCGTGCTTGGTGAAGATTTTGTCATACTGAGATGGGATCATCTCGTACTTGCCTTCGATACCACGAAGACCTGGCAGGAGAAGATCTTTAATCGCCGAAAGATTGACAGCCATTTTACCTTACTCCCTTAGATGCCAGCAAGAGCTTTCATCATTGAGTTGTTAAACCCAACAATGATCTTGTTGTAAGCGGTTGTGCTATCGTTTCCGTTGATGGAAACCAGCGGGCTAGTCTGACCAGGCGTATAGTTGGCAAGACTGATGATGCGGAATGGCAGGAAGCTGTTTGAAGCCGAACCCGCGCTTGAGTTTGCAATCAGTGAATACTGATCGGCAAAGAAGGTGGACAAACCGTTGGCAGTGTTGCCGTTGGTTTCACCGGTTGCGGTATAGTCATTGTAATTGAACGAAATGTTCTGACCAACAGAAGCCAAACCAACTGCAGAAGCAGTGGTGTTGGAGTTTGCAGTCTGTACAATGAACTGAGCATTCGGGTCGGTGATGACATAAGCTGTCACGTCGCCGGTTGCATCCGCGCCAGGCCAATAGTTACCCCACACAACTTTTTTCTGCGAAGTGGAAAGATAACGGCATCCAACAAACACACCAGCGACCGGAACGTAGCAGGTAACAGTACCAGAAGCGTTCGAAGTAACACTTGGCGTCTGCAAGCCGTAGGTGTTGCAAACTGCAGTGGTGGTTGTGGATGAGGTGACTTGGAATGTGCCGTTGAGGTTAACACCAGACGAAGTGGTCGAGCCAGTGATCGTGATGTAGGAACCAACAGGAGGCGCCCAAGCGTTGGGGGAAGAAGGCAAGTTGCCGCTGGTTGAAGTGGTTGCGGCAGTAAAGGTGACGGTCAAAGTACCAGCGGAGCTGGTGGCAATGCCGGTCGAACCTACCGTCAAAGCGACGGGGCCGTAAGCTTGGTTGATGTAGCCGGTGCCAACACCAGTGGTGTTTGCGGACATAACTACGGGGTCACCGAGAAAAATGGGTGTGGTATTGCCAGAGGCAATAACCATTGCAGTCTGTTCATACGACGGAGTCGCACCAGTGCCTTGATATTGCTGAAAACCGTTTGGCGCAAAGGTATTTGCCATGACGGGTTCTCCTTTTTACAGGAGGTTCCAATCATCGCACACCGAGGCGACTAGAAACCGGAAAGGGCTAACTCTTCACACCGAGGAAGAGACTTCACATGGAAGCATTGCGGAAAATAGACACGTTTGTATCGAAAGTAAAGCCCCCCATCTCTGGGGGGCCGTATTCTCATTCTTCAGGCATAGCCATTGGCTCGTAACCCTTGGAAATCGTTGGCTTATTGCGTGCAAATTGGCCTGCTTGTGCTTCCGCAAGCTGCTGTTCGCGGCTCTTAACAGCATCCCTTGCACGCATGCGATCTTGACGCTTTGCTTCGTCCGTAATTTCTTTTGGACGTTCCATCAGGATCATGCCTTTACGTTCAATCGTGTTGTAATGCCCTTCAGGCATCATTGAACGATGGCGTGACGCAGGTACTGGTTCCCAACCGCGTGCCTCTTGGCTCATCATGTATGATGAATCCTCTTGGCCAAACACGCTTTTGCGCTTCCACTCATACGACCACCCTTCGGGGATGATATGTGCAGGGATGGCAAACTCGTCAGGCGTGTCATCCATTGACGTCAGGCTGCCCTTTAACTCGGCAGCACGACGCTTGGCGCGCTCAAGCGAACTTTCTTCGCGCAGGTTGGGGCGAGGCGCTTGACGAAGCGAAGCTGCTTCGTTCATTGCCTCTTGAGTCACTTCAGATGGTGAAGTTTTTTCGACAGGCTTTGCAAAACGCGAAGTTTTTGCGCGAGCACGGCCAGTTGTTGCTTTTGCGGGTTCCATTTTCAATATCCTTAATTAAGTTTGCCTTCGCGCTGAAGCGCGATCTTGTTTAGCGCATAGTCACGGTCGGACATGCCCATCATTTGCGCCATTTCGCGCTCTGCGGCAGTCAAACGCACAACATTGGGCGAAGATCCAGTGCCGTTCCCACTTCGGGAAACAGGCGCTGCAGGCGGAGCCGTGCGGCGCTGTGTCACTTTGGCGGTATCGGCAAACGGGTCAATCTCAGCCTGCGTTTGATACTGCTTTTGGAAGCCCAAACGGCCCTCGATGTACTCAAAATATTCTTTTGAGTCAGGAATAACACCATCATCAAGCGCATCGGCATGTGCGCGGAACATTTTATCAATCGTTTTTTGATTGCCCAAACGATCACGATTGGCGCGAAGCCATTCCGCTGACGGTGCAGTGACCTGCGACGCCAATGCTTCAATGTGATCAGCATATTGCGGCTGCGGTGGCGCCTGTTTTGGGCGCTCCTGCATGGCTTTATGGCCCGCTTCAAGCTGCGAAAGCTTCACATGGTTTGCCGACAATGCATCTTGAATGTTGGCGGCTGCGTCATAGTCACCAATGGCCATTGCCTCGCGGTAATTGCCTTTCAAAATTTCATTGTTGCGCTTGACGGTGTCCATCGCGTTTTTAATGAGGTGAAGCTGTGTGTCTTCAGTCTCATTTTTCGCTTGAAACTCGCGTTGCGCTGCCTCTTGAGCACGTTTTTCGGCCTGAATGCGGGCTTGACGCTCGCTTTCAAGCTTTGCCTGCAATTCTTTGATGCCGTCTTCGGGCGTCAAAATGACCGGCTCGTCAGCTTTTGGCTCATCTGCGTGAACAATTTCAAGTTCAGGCTCAGAGATTTCGGCTGGCGTTGGTTCCAATTCAAGTTCAATATCTTTTGATTTCTTCGCCATAATTTATATCCTTACCAAATTACATCTGGGTTTGGTGCGCGACCACGGATGACAGTGTCATCGAGCAGGCGACACAACACACCATTCACTTCAAGTCCCCAACCGTCTGAAGGGCGGAAGAAAACCCAATCACCAACGGCAACATCGATGCCGTTGAACCAATTTTGTGACTCGTCAACGAATGCCGACGGCCCCTTCTTCAGAACAAGGCCCATTTTGCCTTGCCACTTGTCCTCATCGCGGGTTTGATTAGGCAAAAGAATGCCGCCGACCGTTTTTTCGGGCCGGATATAAATTGCGACAAGGATTTGATTGTTGAAAATTTCGATTGACGACAAGTCGCCAACGCTTTTCGAAATAGATTCGCGCGGATCAACCGCATGGTTCATTTTAAGTGCCATTGTAGTTCCCCTCTTTTAACGTAAAGCTTTATTTGCCAAGTCTTTTGCCTCGTCGCACAGTTCAAGTGCCGCACGAAGGCCAACAATTTGACCTGTCAAATAACGATAGTGCGCGTGATCCGTGACAGCGTAACCGTTAACCAAAACGTCTGTTACGCGCTCCATGCTGTCATGGATTAGTTCTTTCAGTTTGCGTTCGTAAAAGTCATTGTACGATTGCATGTTTCCCTCTCATTTTTCCTCTCATTGGTAGGAAGCGACCGGCAGGGAGAGGGGGAACTGCCGGTCGCTCTTTTGTTGGAACAGGAGGCACCCAACAAAACTTAGTGGCGCTTCTGGATCTGCACCTTTTCTAAACGGCCCAAGCCGCTGCCAGATCCGGCGTCCATATCTTGTTCGCGGCGGTATGTGCGACCGCCAGCCTTACGGCCCATTGGAGGCGCACCAGCGCCGCCCTGCGGAGGCATTGGAGGCGCACCAGCACCCATCGGCATACCCATTGGCATACCCATCGGCATGCCCATTGGGGGAGCGCCTGCGGGCATAGGAACAGGAACAGCGCCTGGCGGTTTAGGAGGCATGCCACCCATTGGAGGCATACCGCCCTGCGGCTGCTGACCATGGCCTGCAATCACGATGTTGACGTTGGTCTTGCCTTTGCCGGTGCGGCCACCTTCTTTGCGTGCCATGCGGCCACCAGTCGGACGGGTGCCGGTTTCCTTTGACAGGGAACCGCCACCGCACTTCAAGGCCTTGCCCTTGACCATCTTTTTGATCAATTGCTTGTCTGCTGCCTCGTCTGGGTGCGGTATTTTGCCGCCGTGCTTGCGGTTCTCAGTGCGTGCGCCGGTCGATGTCGTGATGTCATCGCCAGGCAATGCGCGTGAACGGTTGCGAAGCGCACGGATGTCGTCAGGCATCGTAGGAGGCACAGGAACGCCACCGTCAGCCTTATGCGACCGATGTGCATGCCCGCCCTTTTTAAGGCCTGCACCGCGTGAAATCTTTGAGCTGGTGGGCATTGACTGCAGCATGGCCTGCGGAACGCCAGCGCGGTTTGATGCCGCCATGCGTTGCGCGGCAATCATGCGCGGATCTTGCATGGCGCCTGCTGCCTGCGGGTTCATCATGCCGCCCGTGTCTTTATGGATGCGACCGCCCTTTTTCATGCCGCCAATGTGCTTTGAACCGTCGCGGTATTCATTGGCCTTTTTCAAGTCGCGGTTGATCAGCCGGTCAACGGGAGGCATTGCACTGCCGCCTGACTTGCGTGGCTTGCGACCTGCATGATGATGCGCTGCTGCGCCATGCACCTTGCCGACGACCTTGCCGCCCTTTTTAAATTGGCGCTTGCTGACAGGGCGCATGCCCGTCTGTACGCCTGTTTCAAGCGCGTCGGGCGGTGTGTAGCCGGATGCATCGATTGGCGTGCCGCGCGGATCTGGCCCGACCAGCCTCTGGACTTTACTTGCAGCCGCCTTGCGGGCAGACTTTGCAGATTCAGACATTGGAGTTCTCCATGATTACGGGCGTCCCCGTGTAAGCTGCTTCGCGGTTTTCACGGCATCCTGAGCAGCAGCAGGGCCGAATTTTTGAACAGCAAAAAGGGCGCGATCAATGAGATCACGCCCTGTATCGTTAGATTTAGAAACGCCGCCAAAGGCGAATGGTTTTACGCCGTCGTTTGGCTGTGCCACTGTTGTGCCATCGACAGGACCACCGTTATCCTTATGCGGGGCAGTTTGTAAGAACCGAGCAGAAATGTTTTTGATGCCCTTATCTCCAAAATCAACTTTGGCGACATCAGGCTTTGAATCAACGACTGTACCCTCACCAAAGGTTGGATGATAAACTTTTCCTTTAAGCGGCACAAACTCATCCTTTGGAAAAAGACCGACCCTCTTTCCAAACGCAGTAGCAGCATCAATTGATTGCCCAATAAATTTGCGCGGATCGTCATCCTTGGCAGGGTATACATGGTGCTCAACCTGATGATGCCTCTGGACCCAAGCAGGATGATCGCTCACACGAACAACAAATGGAATTTCCGATGCAGGTAAATCAAAATTCGGTTTTACATAGTGACTTGCGCCCCATGATGTTTTTGATTTGCTGACTGATACTGGCACACCAAAATGGTTCTGCATTGCATCAGCAATCGCAGAAGAATGGTTTTCTACAAAATCATTATCAAACGACCTTTCATTGGAACCGGCATAACGACCAACAGTTGGATGCGTCCTATAAACAGCAACATCAGGGTCTTTTTGCAATGTTCCATCAATGCCGCCAGCGGCAAACGGTTTTACGCCGTCGTTTGGCTGTGCCACTGTTGTGCCATCGTTTGATGACCTTCCTTCAGCTCCCTCTCGTAACGCACGATCTCTGCCTGCAACATGCGACTCGATAGGCTTTCCGAACCGTGCAAGCGGATTGACCGCTCCAGACTTGCCTTCATACGTTGAAGCGGAGTTGTGCGGGTCTGTGATGCCGTTGAGGAATTTGTCATAGCTTTCTTGCCCTAATGCTAAAGTGTCATAATGATGAATGCGAGCATCCACAATCTTATGCCCACGTTGATCTAAGGCATCGATTGCGTCTTGCATTCTATTCTGCGCGTCTTGCATGTCGTTTGCAAGAAAATTCGGGTCTTTAAGTGCTTTTTCTCTAAACTCTGGATCATATCTCATGCGAATTTCTGGCACATATTGCATGCGAACGCCGGTATAATCAGGTTGTTCGGCTCCACCACCTACGCGATCACGATGGCGCAAATCAGTCACAAATGTAAAACCGTCCTGCCCACGATTTGTAAATTCATTAAGAATTGGCAAAATGTCTTCCATTTCCTTACGGTTTTGGAAGTAAATTTCAGCGCCAGGCCGCGCATTGGGGTTGTTTTCCGCGTCTTTTGGCGAAAGGCGTTTAGAGAAAAACAGATCTTTTTGGTTGTGCTCTTTGGCTTGCTGAATAATTGACGCCATCCATTGGCTTGGATTCCAATCAGGATGAGCCGTCAATTCAGAATCAAACGACCTTTCATTGGAACCGGCATAACGACCAACAGTTGGATGCGTCCTATAAACAGCAACATCAGGGTCTTTTTGCAATGTTCCATCAATAATGCCGCGTGTTTTGGCCATTAAAGCGTCAGTTGGTGGTTCATCCTGTTGAATGGAAAAACCTGACTGCCACCGTTGAGCCGGATTTTTGGCCATTTCTTGTTCAAACGAACCGCCTTCACCGGCAGCAGTTGTCCAATTGTTTTTTGTCCAATGCTCTTTTTCCAAAAACCAAGCCAAAGCCTGCAAATCCATAGGAGTTGCATGGGTATAACCCAATTGACTTAAATATGGTTTTAGCAAATTGCTTTGATTTATTTTGTCAGAAAGGTTTTGGAAAACGTCTTGACCAAAGCCAAATTCACCTCCGGCCCGCAATGTTGCAGGCAATGGGCCATTAGGCCCAACAGGGTTATCCGGTGGGGTGTTCATCATCTTGCCTTTTACACCGCCTTCAATTGGCGGAGGAAGGCGATCACGCCCCAACATGCGTTGTAAGTGACGAGCAGCCCAAACGTCGATTGTAGCCGCATCGGTAGCGCCGCCAAGATTGCCTGAAAAATTGCGTGCTTTAGGAGCAGATCCCTCTTCAACATCACGCCAACGGTCTGCCATTGCCATTTGAGCATTGCGACTGTTCATGCCGTATTGCTTCAATTCACCTGTTTTAGGATCAACAACATCGCGGCGAATCAATTGTTCAGGCGGGAATTGAGTTAAATTACCTTGATAATTTTGAGCAAATTCAACCTGTGGATCAAAATCACCTCGCGCATGCCTACGTTGAGCATCAACAGCATAGGCGTAATTTTGATCAACGACAGTGTTTGGACTGGTGGCACCAAGCAAATCAGAAAATGCAGGGTACGCACCGCCGCGTTCATCAAACCCTTTTCGCATAAATTCGCGGTACCAACCAACTTGACGAAGCATAACTTTGGCTGCTTCATCACCATTATTGGCGCGATCAACAATGTTTGAAATTTCATCATAAGAATTTTTAGCAGCTTTTTCAACCGCTTGATTATATTCTGGCGTGCCTCGTTTCATTGCACGTTCTTCGCGGGCTGCTTCCGTTAAATTGCGTTTTAACAAAACGGGGTTACCGCTTTCGTCAACAACCGGATTGCCCTGTTTATCAAGCTTTGGTGCTTTAACAGGCTGACCCGTATCATCTAAAACAACTTTTTGAACATCTTGCATTTGGCGGTTAAAACCATATGCAGGTTGTTGCCATGACAATTCAGGCAAACCTTTTTCGTTAATGGTTGCGTCAGCCAATTGCATAGGCGCCCAACCGTCGCTTACAGGGTATCGAGCTTTCGTGTTACGGATAGCACCGGCAACCATTGCTTGATGGCCTGGCGACTCAAATTGATTAACAATTGCACGTTCTTCAGGCGTCAAACGAATGCTGGATGGGTTAATGGTTTTGCGTTCGCCGCGTTCGACATTCATCTCATGGCTTGTGTCGGTAATATCAACAGGCGAATATTTTGGAGCAGGAGGCCCATACATTTCAGGAGGCCCATGCATTTCTGATTCTTTTGCAATATCTTTTGCAGCCTGTATGGCACGTTCTGTCTCACCGGCTTTAGCAGGCAAACCGGCCATAGCCATAGATCCCGCTAACGGCGCGGAATAGTCATGCAAAAGGTTGCCAGCTTTAGCCAGCGCATGACTGCCTTCTGTGCCAAACATGCCGATCACATCAGCTTCGGCTTTCAAACGCGGATCAAATTTACCGGCTGTTTCAGAACCAACGTCAAATGCCGCAGATACAGGTGCAATGGCTTGGTTAAAATAGCCAAGAGGCACTTGACCGGCGCCCAAAGCCATTTTGCCCAATTCACCAGAACGCATATTTTCGACGCCCTGTTGTTGCATAGACCGAGCGCCCTCAGTCGCGTTTTGCAATGCCTCACCATACGAATGCAAATTAGGTAAATTGCTGCGTATGTTATTGATATCGTTTTCAAAACTACGACCGCCGGTTATAGCTCTAAAAATTTTTTCATGCATTGGGATCGATTGATCACCGGCGCTTGGTTGCACGTCGTCTGGGCCGACGGTTGGCCCGAAAGGGCGATCAGGTGCGGCCTCCCTAGCCACACCAAGTGCCGCGTTAATTGCGCCCTGATCCTGATCAACCATCGGATCTGTCTCGCCGCCATCTGCATATCCGCCACGGGCAAACGTGCGTGGCCCCTGAGCCAACGGCGCCTGCTCCGGCATAAAGTATGACATGGGGTTAAATGGCGGCATGCCGCTCGAATTAGGCAACGGCAGGCTTTCATAGCCGCGAGACATCATCGGCGGCATGGCGACGTTGTTTGCAGGCGAAGGCACAAACCCTTGCGTAAAGCTTGCTGGCAAGTTTAAATGGGCAAAATCAAGCGGCGCACCCTTCATGGTCACCGGATCTAACGCTGAAGGAGTAGGCGCAGGTGCAGGTGTTGAATTATCGCCAGGCTCCGGCGTGCCGTCTATTTTGTTGTTTGCACTTGATTCACCGCCGCCCTCAAAATGCTTGCGGTGCGTCAAATGAACGTGACCACCAGCCGCCAAATGCTTGGCAATGATCATAGCGTGGCGGATCATCTTTGCGTGGTCGTGCGTCATTGCTGCGGCCCTTGTGCGCTGCCATTGAGGGGTTGCTCGTTATCTTCCAAACGCTTCAACAGGTCAGGCGGCACAACGCTGTTGATGATCGGGATGCCAGCAGGATTTTTGGCCATATCCTCGGCAAGCCGAATGGCCGCTAAGCGTTCGCGGCTTTCGCGGTCGCGCTTGCGGTTCTCGGCATCGAGCATGGCGTCTTGCGCCTTTTGCTGCACTTCCTGCTGCTTGACCTGCAGGTTCATGGCTTCCATCGGGTTTGCTGGCTTGACGCCCGCACCGGCACCGCCTTGATGCAATTGCGCGATCTTGGCCTGCGCCACCATGCGCTTGGTGTCCGCATCCTGCTGCGCCACTTTCATCTTGGCCATCTTTTCCTGCAGCTCTGGGGGCGGTGAAGCCTGTGCCTGCGGAGGTGCCAAGAATTGCTGCGGGTTCGACCAGCCGATGGCTTGCAGTGCCGCAGTGTCAATCGCAATCGGGTCATACATTGACGGATTTTGCTGCTGCAATTGTTTCAGTGCCATGATTTTCATGATGCGCTGGCCATGCGACGCGGTGTTGGGATCTGCCTGCGGCACCAAATCGCAATCGTCAAGCGCCTGCAGGAACGTCTGTTCATCCCACGCAGTGGTCGGCTTTTTGTTGCGCTGCCAGAAGCTTTCGGGGTTCTCTTTGAACAAACGAACCAGCATCTGAAACTCTTCAGCCTGAGCTGCGTGCATGCGTTTATGCACAGCATTCATGACCTTGGCTGCCTGCTCGATCATGGCCAAGGTGGTGCCGACCGGCGCATCGGCGCGGCCTTCGCCCACTTGCTGCTCAGACGTGCCGCCGATCCGCATGCCGGTCGTAGCCATGTTGTCAACCAATTGCATCAACGCAGGTGACGGCGGCTTGTACGGCAATTCCATAATTGCATCGCGCAATGACATGCCGCCGGTCTTGATCAACTGGCCACCGCCTGGCGGAATGCGAAAGATGTTGGTGTTTTGGCGTGCGCCCATGTCCGCCATGAGAAAGCCAGGAAAATTGCTGTACATGCCAGCGTCTAGCAGTTCCCGCCACGCAGCAGTGATCGCATTAGTTGTATTGCCCAAGATGTGCAGCAAACCAATATCATAAAAACCCATTCCAGGTACAAAAGTATACTTGACAAAATTCTTTCTCGCTTCAGGCAGTTCCTGATCGTCTTCATCGTAATTGCGGACGATTGACAGGATTTCTTTCGAGCTGACGTCGATGGTCACGCGGTACGGGATCTCAAGGCCGGATTCTTTGCCCTTGTACTTATGCTCAAAGCCTTTGATGTCCAATTCGCAATAGATTTCATAGATTTCGCGGTCACGGTCTTCGGAACGGCCAGCCTCGTCGGAAATGCCCTGCTGCGAGTTTTTGGCCCGCTGCACGGCATCCAGTTCGCGTTCTTTGGCTTGACTCAGATCGACGTCTCGGTACACGCCAAGGATCTGCAGGCGCTTTACCGTTGACGGCTTCATGATCACGCGGTGGGTGATGCGGCGGGCATTGGCCAGATCGGTCGCTGAGTTGTTGACAATCAGATCGTCAGCATCGACCGACTCAAGCACAGGCCGATTGCGGAGCGGGCAAAAATAGCCTTTTTTGAAGGCGGTGCCGCCAAAGCCCAGCATCAACAGCATGCGGTCGGTGTCGGGGTAATATTCGGTCGCAACAGCCGTCAGGAAGTGGTTAAGGTCACGCTCCAAGGCGTTAGCCAATTGATCTTCCTGCAGATTTCCGTTGTTGTTGTCGTCGCGGATCTTCACCGGCCCATCGGTCGGCAGCAGTTCGGATCTGGCATTGGCTTGAAAGCGTAAAACGGCCTCAAGCAGCAATGGGTGGCGGACTTTGCTCATACCATCGATGGGCGCACCATCTGCAGCGCCTGCAAGCGAAGGCACTTCGATCTTTAGGCCCAGCAGCTTGATGCCCTGCGCCCGATCCTCGACCCATTCCTTGCGGCTTTCGATGTCCTCTTCGACGTCTTTTAGCAACTCATTGGCAATGCGGCTGAGTTCAAATTGGTCAATGTCGTCAACCAGATTGTCAAACCAGCCGGTTGGCTTTTTCTCGCCCGACTGGCCGAGCGGCTTGCCATTCAGGCTGATCGAGATTGACCCGTCTTCATGTTCAATTTTAAGGATTGCGCCATTTTGATCAATCTCAGGCACGTCACCGCCCTCGTTCGCCATCTCGATAATGATGTCCATAGGGTTCGGCTGATCGGGATCATCCGGTGCCGTTTGGCGTATATTTGGCACAAGGCCTGGCGTCAGTGGCATTGCAATCCCTCACAATTGGCGCAAAAGCGCCTGTTCGGTTCCGACCCTTAACAGGGTTCGGAAAAATAAAAAAGCCCGCCCCTAAGCCGGATAAAGCGGAGGCGGGGCAGATCCGTGGTGGTGCTTCATGGCGTCCAACTCGGCTGTCCGCTCCGGCCCGCGTGCCAGCATGCCCAGCTCCCGCAGGTGGCGCAGGGCTTGGCTGCAGGTGTCAACCAGATCGTCATGCTTCGCCTTCGGGAAGGTCGAAACCTGCCGGATCATCATCTCGGCATAGGCCTTGTCGGGCGCGTAAACCATGCCCTCGGCGAACAAATGGCTGACGGAGTGCAGGCGTGCGACCTTGTCCAGCCGTTTGGGATTGGACAGTTGGACGGCGAACAGCTCGTGGTTGTACAGGCGCCGCAGCTCCTGATCGACCGACATGCCGGACGCCTTGGCCTCGATCAGCACCTTGTCAACCTTCCAGTGCTTGGCCGTCTCGGCGATCTTGATCACCAGCTTGTGGATCGGCAGCTTCTCCTGCCATGCGTCGATCAGCATGACCTTTGGCGCCAGCTCGCCATAGGTGCGCTCGACCTGCATAACGCGGCCATCGGAACCGATAATTTTCTGGGCCTGAGCAGTCGGATCATGCGCGAAGACGCCCCACACCGACATGGCGCTAAAATCGTTCTCTTCCTTCTCGGTGTAGGCGGTATCGACCGACGCCAAGATGTATTCGAAGGGCGGATAGGCATTGTCGGGAGATTCCCATAACTGCCACCAATCGCGCTCGATGATGCCGCCACCGCGCGGCGCAGGCTCCTGCTGGTACTGACCGGCGAAGCCGAACTCGCCCATGACGGCACGATCACGCTTGACGACCTCGATCGGGAAACGCTTCGGGAACAGCAGCTCATTCGGTTCGGTTCGAGGATCGACGGCACCGAGCAGGGTGGGCGTGGCGCGGATCGGATCGAACAGCATCGGCAGCATGATGTGGTCGTAGCCCAACTGCTTATCGAGGATAACGCCGCTAATGTCGGCCTCATGCAGGCGCTGCATGATCACGATGATGGCGGACTTTTTGGGGTTGTTAAGGCGCGACGGAATGGCCTCAAGAAAGGTCTGCACCTCGGCCTGCCGCTGCACTTCGGAGGCAGCCGAATCGACGCTGTGCGGATCGTCGATGATCACGCGGTCGCCACGGATACCGGTCAGCGACGTGATGGCGGTGGCAATGCGGAAGCCTTGCGCCCCGTTCACAAAGTTCAGTTTTTCGTTCTGATCCCGCGCCAATTCCACCCGATCACCCCAATGGCTTTGATACCATTCCGATGTGATTAATTGGCGCATGCGGCGCGAATCGCGTGCCGATAGGTTTTCGATTTTGTGCGCCGCACAAACGTACCGAAGGTGGGGCATGGCACGCGGCCCCCATTCCCACGCAGGCCAGAAGACGTTCAACAGAAGCGATTTAGACGTGCCAGGAGGCACGTTGACCAGCAACCGGTTATACCAGCGCCCATCCTCCATTCGCATGCCATCTGTGATCGCCTCTAGGTGCTCACAGATGAAGTCAACGTGCCAGTTGTGGTCGTATTTCTGACCAGGTTCGACGACGTGCCAAGCCTTCCTGATGAAGGCGGACAGCGACCGCTCGCAGAGCGTGCGCTCGACCGCATGCGGAAGTAGGGCGATCTTATTCATCGTCATCGTCTTCCGCCGGTGGATTCAGCGCCATATCGAGCAGATCCAGTTCCTCGTCGGACATATGCGACAGATCGA
>Ga0208744_1000052_pt1 | contig 56392 bp, 51 predicted proteins | sample CryBogCBH24Aug09_FD_184620 | JGI IMG/M metagenome (GOLD analysis project Ga0208744, IMG submission 184620) | Freshwater microbial communities from Crystal Bog, Wisconsin, USA - CBH24Aug09 (SPAdes) (version 2) | ecosystem: Environmental > Aquatic > Freshwater > Lake | place: Crystal Bog...
TGGTGTTCCTCGGGCGACCAGCACTTGCTAATCCGCATTGGCCAATCTGGGCGGCTCGTGAGCTTGCTCACGAAGACCCTTTCTCGCTGCTGCCGCGCGACTGGTCGTGGTGGCTGAAGAACCGGCCGGGCTCTGAAAATTCGCACGGCTGGCCAGCGCCATCGATCGCCAGTTGAGGGCGCGTGCTCAGACGGCTATGTGCGTTTAGTGCGACGCTACCTCAGTGATTACTAGAAAAAAGCCATGGTTCTGACTTCAATACTTTCTCTTTTTTGGGCATTTTCTGCGGTGTCGGGATGTTCAAAAGCAGAATGCCCCATGAAGCGGCAGCGTCCGTCTAGCTCAGAGTCAAAGGTCTTAAGTATCAATGCCTGGTTAGGCTCCATAAACGGGAAATACATCCAGCGGTGTTTAGGCGAGTAGCGCATGACATAAATTTCACCCGTACGCTCACGGTATTTCAAATCCATTCGTAGCATATCATCAGGTTCGTGCGTACTTGCGTCGCACATGGCCAGGGGCAATTCTTCAACGCGTCGGTACAAAGGTTTCCAAACGTTATAAAACGCAACGCGTCGCTTGAGCAGCCCTTCAGCCTCTTCAGGCAAAATGTCACGCACGCGTTGTGGCCCACTGGCTTCGGTATAGTCACTATGCACCAGTAACACCGCGGGACGTTGTATTTCAGTTTGTGCTTTCAGATCGGCTGGCAAACGCTTGCGAATGGTGTGATCAAACACGATGACGCGTTTGGCCCCAGTATGCGACTTTACAAAATTAATTACCTGTTGATAGAACACTTGTTTGATCAAATCGTCGTGATCAAAGTCCTTAAAAGAAGGGTCGAACGCATGCAGCTCGAACCCTTCCTTATCAGTCGTCAACGCACTCAGTCGCGGCCAGGCGTCGTAAATATCTACCTCTTTGCGATCGGTACCAGGTGGATTCAGTTTCACATCTGGGGCGGGCTCGTAAAAGTAATAATCCGGTGCAATACCGTTATCAACAGAATATTGCAACGTGGCGCGAACAGAGCTAGCAGACATTGTTGTGGATTCTCTTTTTAGTTTGGCTTTTGCGTGGTGAACCCTTGATAAATCATGGTTCTATTCCAGCAGGGTAGACCTTCGATCGCTGTGGTGAGCCAGCGTTTTAAATTTGGATGATGATCTATCGGCAGTTGCTGCCAGCCGTGCAGATGCATGGGTGCAGCCAAAGCAATATCAGCAATCGTGACATGATCACCAGCGATCCAGGTATGTTGCGATAAACGTTGATCCAAAATGGACGCCAGTTTATGAAACTGCGCATCTTGAGCCGCAATAATGGCTGGATCTGCTGCACCGCCAAGTAAAGGTTTGACACAATTTTCTACTAGATAAACGTAGCAACTGGGAAACCAGCTTGAGGACTCCCAAAGCAACCAGCGATTAATGTCAGCGCGTGTTTTTAGATCTTTCGGATATACCGAAGTATTGCCAACTTTATCAGCGGCGTATTGCAGGATCGCGTTTGATTCCCACAAAACAAAATCTCCATCGACCATCGCAGGCACTGAGGCGTTTGGATTAATCGTGGTGTAGGGTTTTTCCTTTTGTTCACCCTTGAAATAATCGACATGCACCAACTCATACGGGGCGCCGATTAAATCAAGACCAGCAAGTACTTTTTTACAGTTGACTGTGATGGGATCTGCATGAATCTTCATATTGTCTCCTCGTTGGTTTTATGTGTAGATGCAGGTTCAGTATATGAATTGACCTCCATTTTTATAACTGCTTTAATGCAAACGTATTGTTTTCGAATTGGAAACGACGATGACTTCTGAGCGCCAACAGAGACCGATTTCTACCGATATGCTCACTGCTTTTGTTCACGTCGCGCAAAACGGTAGTGTCAGTCATGCGGCAAGTGCGCTCGGTGTCGGAAAAGGCTTGATCAGTAAACGTATTGCTCAGTTAGAAGAAAAACTGGGCGTCATCTTGTTTAGCCGAAGCAGTAGAAAAGTTGTGCTCACTCCTGCGGGTGAGGCCTACCTGACCCACGCACAGCGGGCATTGACTGAAATTTCTGGCGGCCTCGAACGCGTCCGGGCACTAAAGTCCGAACTGACGGGCATGTTGCGATTGACCGCTCCCGTATCATGGGGGCAGCGAGTACTGGCTCGCTACCTTCCACAATTTTTGAAAAGACACCCCGCCCTTGAGATCGAATTAGTACTGTCAGACAGAATTATGGATTTGGCGGCTGAGCGCATGGATATTGGTTTCCGATGGTCGGCAACCGTCTCGGGCGATTTAAAAAACACGCCCATCATACCGGTGCGTTGGGTTTTAGTCGCTTCGCCCGATTACCTGACGCAGCATGCACTCCCCCAAGAGCCACTGGACCTCAACGGACATAACTGCCTGTATTACCGGCGCGATAGTAGTGATGATAATTGGGTGCTGAGTTCTCAGGTGCAACCCTTTGCATCCACGTCACATAAAATCTCAGTCAGAGTCACGACGCGTTATGCTGTGGATAACCCTGAGTCTGTGTTGGAAGCGGCTATTGCTGGTCTGGGTATCGCTTTGCTGCCCGATTATCTGTGCGAATTACACCTGCGTAAAGAAAATCTGATTCGAGTGTTACCAGCATGGACGCCACTGACTAAATATGGCTCGCATATCGTGGCACTCGTAGCACCCGAGCGCGTAAATTTTTCTCGCAACAAGGCCATACTGGATTTTTTATTGGCTGAGGTCGAAAACTAATTGACTGCAGGAATTGTCATATTTTTTCAAAAGACATTACAACGCGCAATGATTTAACAGAGGACAGAGCAATATTTTGCTTAGCCCTAGCGATTCATCCTGAGTCGTGTTAGCTTAAATTAAAGCAACAGAATTAAAAAATTCATACTGAGACAAGTTTTCATATCGCGATTTCAATAGAACAGTTTCGAGGCTTGTCTGCCGGTTGCATTTCGTCATTCGACGACAAATTAGCTTTAGGAGAGAGCTCAATGATGCAGGTTAACTTGACAGTAAACGGCGCCCCAGTGACGCTGAACGTTTCGCCAAATACTCTGCTGGTACAAGCACTTCGCGAACACCTTAACTTGACGGGTACGCACGTTGGTTGTGATACCGCGCAGTGCGGCGCCTGTACGGTGCATGTAAACGGTCAAGCGGTTAAATCATGTAACGTGCTACTCGTCCAGGTAGATGGCGCTTCGGTTGACACCATCGAAGGGATTGCCGAGGCAGATGGCACGATGCACCCGATGCAAGCTGCCTTTAAAGACTGCCACGGCTTGCAATGTGGCTACTGCACCCCCGGCATGGTGATGAACGCGATTGATATCAGTAGGCGTCATCCCAACCCGACTGAACAACAGATCCGCGAACATCTCCAGGGCAACCTCTGCCGTTGTACCGGTTATCAAAATATTGTCAAAGCCGTGCAGCAAGGTGCTGCCGCCATGAAAGCCTAAGGAGAATACGATGGGCGCAAATGATTTCGCTAGCCTCCCCCATATTGGGGAATCCGTACTTCGTAAAGAAGACTATCGCTTTTTGACTGGTGCTGGTCAGTACACCGACGACATCACGCTTACCCGGATGACGCACGCCGTGTTCGTGCGCTCACCGCACGCGCACGCCTTGATCAAAAGTATCAACACTACCGCTGCAAAAGCTGCCCCCGGGGTGATTGGCGTACTGGATGGCAAAGATGTCGCTCACGACAAACTCAACGGTCTGCCCTGTGGCTGGTTAATCACGAGCACCGATGGTCAGCCCATGAAAGAGCCTCCTCATCCCGTGCTGGCGCTCGATAAAGTGCGTTACGTCGGTGATCACGTTGTGATGATTGTCGCCGAAACGCTTGAGCAAGCCAAGAACGCTGCCGAACTGGTCGAGGTCGATTATGAAATGCTGCCTGCAGTCGTTGATGTGCGCGACGCAAAGAAGGGCACAGCCTTGCATGATGCAGCACCTGATAACCAGTGTTATCACTGGGCACTTGGTGACAAGGGTCTTGTAGATGAAGCGTTTACTAAAGCAGCTCACATCACCAAACTGGATCTGATTAATAACCGTCTAGTGCCCAATGCGATGGAGCCTCGGGTCGCGATCGGTTCTTACAGCCGTGCCAACGACGATTACACGCTCTATGTATCAAACCAGAACCCGCACGTTGAACGTCTGTTGATGACAGCGTTTGTGATGGGTCTGCCTGAACACAAGGTGCGTGTGATTGCGCCTGATGTTGGCGGCGGCTTTGGCTCGAAGATTTATCTATATGCAGAAGACGTGTGCCTGACCTGGGCCTCCAAAAAACTCAATCGCAACATTAAATGGGTATGCGAACGCGGCGAAGCATTCTTGTCTGATGCCCATGGTCGTGATCATTCGAGTCATGCTGAGCTTGCGCTCGACAAAGACGGTAAGTTTCTAGCCTTGCGCGTACACACAGATGCAAACTTGGGCGCTTACTTGTCAACGTTTTCAACTTGCGTGCCCACCATTCTTTACGCAACGCTATTAGCTGGCCAGTACACCACTCCGCTGGTTTACGTTGAGGTCGATGCCTGGTTTACCAATACGGCACCGGTTGATGCTTACCGCGGTGCAGGTCGTCCCGAAGCCACCTACTTGCTCGAACGCATCGTGAGCCGTGCGGCATTTGAATTGGGTTTATCTCAAGACGAAATCCGTCGTCGTAACTTTATTGCCGAGTTTCCCTATCAGACGCCGGTTGCGTTGCAGTATGACACGGGTGACTTTGTTGCTTGCATGGATGCTTCACAGAAACTTGCCGATGTTGCCGGCTTTAAAGCCCGCCAAGAGGCGAGCAAAGCCAACGGCAAACTGCGCGGCATTGGTTACTCGAGTTATATCGAAGCATGTGGTCTGGCACCCAGTAATATCGCAGGAGCTCTCGGCGCACGCGCTGGTTTGTTTGAGTGTGGTGAGGTGCGTGTGCATCCTACTGGAAGCGTCACGGTGTTCACTGGCTCACATAGCCATGGCCAGGGTCACGAAACGACCTTTGCACAGGTGGTCGCCTCACGTTTAGGCATTTCAGTTGATTCTGTGGATATCGTACACGGTGATACAGGTCGCGTACCGTTTGGCATGGGCACATATGGCTCAAGATCGATCTCGGTCGGCGGTGCAGCGATTATGAAAGCACTCGACAAAATCGAAGCAAAGGCTAAAAAGATTGCTGCCCATTTGATGGAAGCCGCCGATACCGATATTGATTTCGCTAACGGTGAGTTTACGGTCCGCGGTACCGACAAAAAGATTCCTTTCGGCACGGTCGCACTGACTGCGTATGTTCCGCACAATTACCCGCTTGAAACACTTGAGCCGGGTCTGAACGAAACGGCCTTTTATGATCCAACTAACTTTACCTTCCCCTCGGGCACCTATATTGCAGAAGTTGAAGTGGATCCAGAAACCGGTGTGGTTCGCCTTGATCGGTTCACTGCAGTGGATGACTTTGGCACCATCATTAATCCGATGATTGTTGAAGGCCAAGTGCACGGTGGTCTGGTTCAGGGTATCGGGCAGGCACTGACTGAGAATTGTGTTTACGATCGTGAAACGGGTCAGTTACTAACAGGCTCGTTCATGGATTACGCCATGCCGCGCGCGGATGAGTTCCCCCAGTTCAATATCGGACACATCTGCACACCTTGTACACACAATCCGCTGGGCACCAAAGGCTGCGGCGAAGCTGGCGCGATTGGTTCGCCACCTTCGATCATCAATGCAGTGCTCGACGCGCTGGCTCCGTTGGGTGTCAAAGACCTGGATATGCCTGCCACGCCGCATCGCGTGTGGGAAGCTATTCAATCTGCAAAAGCATAAAGAGAGGAATACGACATGTACGCATTTACATACGATCGTCCCAGTTCATTCGCCGATGCTTTGAAACTCGTTGAGGCAGGGGGGCAAGCGCTTGCGGGTGGGCAAACCATGCTCGCTTCGATGAAACAGCGCTTAATGCAACCCGAAAAATTAGTCGATCTGCGTCAGATCGCTGAGTTAACGGGTGTCAGCAAAGAGGGCGATCAACTCATTATCGGCGCCATGACCAGACATTGCGACGTTGAGCAGAACGCCTTAGTCAAACAATACATCCCAGCCCTTGCCGCCTTAGCCGGCGGGATCGGTGATCGCCAAGTTCGCGCAATGGGTACGATTGGCGGCTCAATCGCCAATAATGATCCAGCGGCTTGCTATCCCAGTGCCGCGATGGCGCTAGGCGCGACGATTCATACCAATACGCGCACTATTGCAGCAGAAGACTTCTTTCAGGGTATGTACGCGACGGCGTTAGAGAATGGTGAACTGATCAAAGCGGTCAGCTTCCCCATCCCCAAGCGTGCGTCCTACGCTAAGTTCAAACAAGGGGCTTCTCGCTATGCCATGGTCGGGGTGTTTGTTGCTGATACGGCTAACGGTGCGCGCGTGGCAGTGACGGGGGCTGCAAACGGCGTTTTTCGCCACGGCGGACTTGAAGCTGCACTGAGTAAGAACTTTGCTCCTGAGGCAATTGCTGAAGTCATGATTGATCCGACAGACTTGAACAGTGATATTCACGCCTCGGCGGCTTATCGTGCTCAGTTAATCAAGGTTCAAACAGGTCGCGCCGTTGCCGCTGCACTGGCTTAGTGTCTGAAGCCTCAGCAATGGGGCTGTTTTTTTGGAAATAGGCATGACAGGCACGCATACACCCGACTCGATTGACGAGCTCATTGCATCATTAGCCGAGGTGGGCTATCAAGCAGAACGGCGGCTAGCGACCGCTGTTTTTTTAAGCTTGCGTCTGCAGCGTCCCTTGCTTCTGGAGGGGGAACCCGGCGTCGGTAAAACAGAACTGGCAAAAGCGCTAGCTCGGGTTTTAAACCGACCCCTGATCCGTTTGCAGTGCTATGACGGGATGGAGCAAAGAGAAGCACTGTACGAGTGGAACCATGCGGCACAACTGATGCGTATGCGGGCGCAGCAAGATCACGCAGATCCCGAGCAACTCGAGCGCGAGATTTATCAAGAGAAATATTTAATTCACCGTCCGCTTTTGAAAGCATTGCAGGCACCGGCTCCAGGGGCGGTTTTGTTGATTGACGAGGTCGATCGTGCTGACGCACCTTTCGAAGCATTTTTGCTGGAATATCTGGGTGAGTTTCAGATCAGTATCCCTGAATTTGGCACCATCCAGGCAGTGTGTCCACCTGTGACGATCTTGACGAGTAACCGTACGCGTGATTTGAATGATGCGGTCAAGCGCCGCTGTTTGTTTCATTGGATGGATTATCCAGAGCGTGATCGAGAACTGGCCATCGTGCGTGCGCAGGTGCCGCAGGCGGGTGAGGCGCTTGCCGAACAAGTCGCCATGTTTGTGTCTCGACTGAGAGGCGCCCCTTTTGTGAGTGCCTTTAGTCGCAGCCCTGGCATTGCAGAAAGTATCGAATGGGCCAAAGCACTGGTCGCGCTCAACACGCTCGAATTGGATCCAGAAGTGGTGCAGAGCACCGTAGGTATTTTGTTTAAACAGCGCGAAGATGTGGCTGCGCTTGAGCCGTTGCTTGAAGCCTTGCTTGCGCCTGTTGATGATACGGAATAAATGATGTCAGGTGCGATGTATGCAGTTAGGTGACGCGCGCACGGGCAAAATGGCTGAGAATATCGTTGGGTTTGGCCGAAGCTTAAGGCGTGCAGGGTTGCCTATGGATAGCGCAAGAATCAGTCTGGCGCTCGACTCTGCGTTGTTAGTGGGTCTTGATCAGAAATCCGATTTTAGAGCTGCCTTGCAAGCGACCATGGTTTGTCGTCAGCAAGATTTGGATGTTTTCGAGCAATTGTTCGACGCTTATTTTCGTAATCCTGAACTCACTCAGCAATTATTGAGTCAGTTGTTACCAAAAGCGACAGAAGCGGCTTCCAAACCTAAACGACGCCCTCGCGTGCAAGAGGCACTTGCTGCCGTACGTGCAGCTGCCACAAAGAAAACACCACGCGAAGAAGAGTTTCAGTTTGATGCGGCCATGACAGCAAGCACGCTCGCACGCCTACATCATGCGGATTTCGATGGTCTGAATGCGAGTGAGTTTCGTCTGGTTGAGCGGCTGGTGCGTGAGATGACATTACCCTGGCCACAGATCGGTTCAAGACGTTTGCGCGCGAGCACGCGCGGTATGCGGCTAGACTGGGCGAGTACCTCGCGTGAAGCAGCGCGTTATGACGGTGAGCTGTTGCGGTTTCCGTATTTGTCGCGGCGGCAAGAGTCGTTACCTTTACTGATCCTGCTGGATGTATCTGGATCGATGGAGCGTTACGCCCGATTGATGCTGGCCTTTTTGCATCAGAGCACGCGTCATATCAACCGTTCAATTTTTGCCTTCGGTAATCAGTTAACCGACTTGAGCAAATTGTTTCGGTTGTCAGACACGGACGCGATGCTAGAAGGTGCGAATCGTTTAATTAGCGATTTCGCGGGTGGTACGCAAATGGGAGACTGTCTCTCGACCTTACGCCTTGAGCATCATCGCAAACTTGTGGGTCATCGTACTGTCGTATTATTGATCAGTGACGGACTCGACACAGGGCAGCCTGATGATTTAAAAGAGGCACTTAACTGGCTCAGACGCAACTGCCGCAGTCTTTTATGGTTGAATCCTCTGTTACGGTTCGAGGGTTATCAAGCCAGCGCAGGCGGGGCGCAATTACTGCAAAAACATGCAGGTGGTGTGCTTGCAATACATAACCTTTCGCATCTTGAAGCGTTATCAGATGGATTGGCTCAGCTTCTTAAACGTTAATTTTTAAATATAGAGATCGATATGGATATGCAAGGCAATCGTCAATTAAGCACCACGCAACAGCAAGCGTGGGATGCACTGAACGACGCAGAGATTTTAAAAGCGTGTATCCCGGGCTGCGAAAAATTTGAGCTCACGGGTGAAAATCAATACGCGATCACGGTCGCCGTTAAAATTGGTCCCGTTTCTGCCAAATTCAATGGCAAGGTAAGCCTGATCGATATCGTGGCGCCTTTGTCTTACGCTTTGGTGTTTGATGCGCAAGGTGGTGTGGCCGGTTTCGGTCAAGGTGAGTCCAAGGTTGAATTGGTCGCCAATGAACTCGGTTGTGATCTTCGTTACACCGTGCACTCAAAGGTGGGGGGCAAGATTGCTCAGCTGGGCCAACGTTTGATCGATGGTGTAGCCAAGTCACTGGCTGAAGATTTTTTCAAACGCTTTGATCTTGCTTTGCAGGCGAAGTATCCGGCGATGACACAGGTAGGTGCAGACGGTGCAGAGGCCAATACAGGAGACAATACCCCAGCCCAAACCGAAAACAAAGCAGGTCACGATACCGCATCAAAGTGGCCGTGGCTTGTCGCGGCTGCGATTGTTGCCAGCGGCCTTGTTTGGTATCTGACAAAATAAAGTTCATGCATTAGCCGTCTGGCACAGCCGCATGATTTCGCCAAGATTAGTCAGCGTTTCAACCCGCTTACACAGCGCTAATAACTTGGCACACGACTCTGATCCAAGCACGGGTGCAACCAATTGTTCAAACTTTGCATCTATTCGACGATGTAATAAAGCTAAATCAGGCTCAGGTATACCGACGCGGCAGGAAGCTGAAAATTGACGACCGTCTGTAAGGGTAATGTCCAAAACTGAGTGATTACCCTCCATGTCTGCATGAAGTTCAACTGTCACCTTATCCCGCATAGCAATGACATCGGGCCGCACTGCGACCTCGTCACTGTAGGTTTCGATAGCTGCCGTATCGAAGCCGAGCAAGGCTATGGCTGCGGTCGCTCGCAAACTAAATTTCACCTCTAAGCCAGACACGGGTTCTGCAATATTGCAGATCTTATCGGCATCGGTGGCGATACGAATTGTCGCTTGGGCAACATCGTCAGCACTGAAACCATGGGCCTCTTTAAGCTGTAAGGCAGCATTGATCGAAGCATGCGTACGATAGCAAGCGGCATGATATTTGAATAAATTATTGTTTAGGTGGTAGCCACCCGTTGGTTCAGCTAAAGCCGCTTCGGGATTAAATACTGAACTATGCGTGCGAGAGAAACCATCACGGCAGGCCAGTACATCCGGTGCGCTGGTAAAACCTGCAGCCGCTAGTCGTGCTGCAGTCACACCATTCTGGGCAGCCTTACCCGCGTGAAAGGGTTTGCACATGCTGCCAAACATTGACTTAAGCCCTGCTGCCTGCGTACCGGCGATACCCATCGCCACCTCAGTCTGATCGATATCGAGCTTCAAAATCCGGGCAGCAGCCATGGCAGCGCCAAAGCTACCGATCGTCGCCGTAGCGTGAAAACCCATTCGGTAATGCTCTGGGTAGACCAGCGCGCCTACTCGACACTCGGTCTCATAGCCGGCGACCAAGGCAGTCATGAGTTGCTCGCCTGTGGCGTCGTTCGCCTGCGCCATAGCCAACGCTGCAGCTAAAACGGGGGCGGTTGGATGGCCATTCATGGCGCGATTCACGTCGTCATAATCCAAGGCGTGCGACAAGGTACCGTTTACAAGCGCTGCCGCGGCTGCGGGTACTTTGGTCGTTTGACCAACCATACTGGACTCGGGCCGCCCCCCATCCCAAAGCGCTTGTTTGGTCACAATCGTACAAACGGGATCGGGAATACCGCCAATGCTTACGCCAAGCCAGTCTATCAGGCAATATCGCGCCATATCTTGCGCTTGCACAGAAGCGCCAGCAAAAGACTGAGCTAAGCCTTTTTCAACGATTTGACGCGTTAGATTCTGCGCACCATATGCTTGTGAAGTCATTGTCTTCTCCATTGGTATTTTTTAATAAGTATAGAGGTTGCCAGGCAATGCACAAAGCGATCTGTGGAAAAATCGTTTCAATGAATGGCTAAGTCATTCAAGGGGAAGTGGGTTAACACCGGTTGCAAATGACTTGTGCTTCACATACAAATAAATGTAGGCTAAAAAGAGTCTTGCGCTGAAAATGAAAACTAATCGATCGAACGGCAGCAACTGATCTTGATGAAAGGAGTTCCATATGGCTGATTGGCCACTTAGAGACAAAACATGCGTGGTGGGGGTCGGTACGACACCTTACGGCGCTTTTCCAGACTCCGACACGTACGGTTTGGGTGCTGATGCACTTGCAACCGCCGTTGCGGATGCGGGCTTAAGCTGGGGTGACTTGGACGGTCTGATTGTCTGTCGCATACCCTCGTATCAGCGTTTCGCCGAAATCGCGCGTATCAACCCTCAATTTTGCACCTCGGTTGAAAGTGCTGGACGTTTTTCCAGCGTTGGCCTCGGTCTTGCCGCACAGGCCCTAGCCAGTGGCGCAGCAAAATATGTCGCTTTGGTTTATGGCAACAACGGGCGTACGTCAAAAGCAAAATACGGTGGTGGTGAAACCACCCAGTGGGCGCCATGGGGCTTCACCTCGCCCGGCGCGATTCACTCGATGATGTGGCAGCGCCACATGCACGAATTTGGTACGACAAGCGAAGACTTGGCCCATGTATCGGTCGCATTTCGTAAGCATGCCAGCTTGAATCCGAACGCAGTGCGGCGCGAGCCTTTCTCCATTGAAGACCACCAAAAATCTCGATTTGTCTGCGAGCCTCTGCGCCTGCTGGACTATTGTCAGATCAACGACGGTGCAGTCGCCTGGATTATGACCACAGCCGAACGGGCCCAGGATTTGCGTCAAAAACCCGTTTACTTATCCGGCTATACAAGGCAAGACTCGTTTACAACCGCCTCGCTCCCTGCACCTGATTATTGGTATCCCGCGCTACAAAAGATTTCGCACGAGATCTATGACCGCGCAGGTATCAAACGCGAGGACCTCAGTGGCTTGTCGATTTACGACAATTTCTCACCCACAGTGATGTTCTCGCTTGAAGGCATGGGTTTTTGTAAGCAAGGCGAAAGCGGTGACTTTGTCAAACATGGCACGCTAGAACTCGGTCGTGGACGCTGGCCTACCAATACTTCTGGAGGACACCTTTCAGAAAGCTACATGCAAGGATGGGGTTTGATTGCAGAGACGGTCAAACAACTGCGCGGTGAATGCGCAGAGCGACAAATTCCCGATTGCAAAGCAATTCAATACATCTGTGCGACGAATATTTCAGCGTCTGCAATATTCAGGAACTGAGGGGATACGTATGACCTACACAAAACCACTACCCGTCGTCGACGTATGGAGCAGACCCTTCTGGGAAGCTTGTAAACAAAATAAATTAGTGATCCAGCGGTGTAATCAATCAGGCGAATATTTTTATCCATGCTCCCCCATATCACCCGTAACCCGCACCCATGACTGGAGCTGGGTCGAAGTATCTGGGCGTGGAAAGATTTTCTCATTTGTTGTCATGCATCAGCTGTATTTCAAGAGTTTCACTGACGATATCCCCTACCTGATTGCACAGATCCAACTTGAAGAAGGCCCTATGCTGATCACCAATCTGGTTGGAATGACGCGCGAGGAAGTGAAAATGGATATGCCTGTTCAGGTCGTCTTCACTGAAGCAACAGATGAAATCACGATGCCTCAGTTCACCATGATTCGCTAAGGGAAAAAAATAAGCATGACTGATTTAGTCGTTATTGAAGAACGTGAAACACACGCCGTTCTGCGTATTAATCGGGCCGAGAAACGCAACGCGATGAACCGCGCTACACGCACGGCTCTGCGCGATGCAATGGAAAATATTCGAGGCCGCTTCAAGGTCGTTGTCCTCACCGGCACAGATTCAACTTTTTGCGCCGGTGTTGATCTAAAGGAAAGCGCGGCAGATCGCGAGCAAGGGATTGGCGAAAATCCCTACAGCGACTGGAACGAAGTCAATCTTGCCATTCGCAGGCATCCCGCAATATTTATCGCTGCCGTTAACGGTACGGCGCTTGGCGGTGGATCGACGTTAATCAATATTTGTGACCTGGCAATTGCGGCCAATGAAGCGCAGATCGGCATGCCTGAAATGGGTTTCGCCACCTATCCCGGACTTGCAGGGCCTGCTGCGCAGATCAATCTGACGCGTAAACGCGCAGCCTGGATGATCCTGACGACCAAACGGATAGACGGTCCAACCGCGCAGGCCTGGGGTCTGGTCAACCTGTCAGTTCCCAAAGAAGAATTGATGGCTGAAGCCGAGGCGCTGGCTGCACACATTGCTCAGTTCGACGCCGTAGCGCTCACCGAAAGCAAGCGTGCCATGGACTATATTCCGAATGTCATCTCCGATTGGCGTCAAGCCTTCGAATATGGCACCAAAGTTAACACCCTCATTCGTTCACGTTCAAACGCTCGCAACGAGAGTATTGCGAAGTTCGTTCGCGGTGAGCGTAATGCGGGTCAAGGGCAACAATGAAACTCCTTGACCAATTCCTGATCGTTGAGCGAGTCGGTGCTCAGGCGCCTCTTGTTCATCGACTGGCGATTGGCATCGCGTCTCGTATCGCTGCTGACATGGGTGCTAAAGTCATCAAAATTTTACCTCCCGGGGGAGATCCACTCGCTCACACTCCAGTTATTCCGCACGAAAGCCCCGAGACGGCCCTTGCACTATCAGCTGTAATTGATGCATCAAAAACCGTTGTGACACTTGACGATAACGACTCGCACTGCGCTGCAGAACTTCAGGATTTATTGCGGCAGGCCAATGGCCTGATCACAGACGAACACAGGATGGATACCCCAATAGGCAATCCTCGTGTAGACGTCGCAGTCAAAGTGTTACCCAGTGATGCGTTGCTTGCTAAAAATGCACCGAGCGAGCTCACGGTTTTGGCACTTTCTGGCATGCTGGATTTAATCGGTAACCCAGAAAACAGTCCGCTCGCCTTAGGCGGTCACCAAGTCGCCTACGCGAGTGGTTACACCGCATTTACAGCCCTCATGGGTGGCTTAGCAAGTTTGCGTAATCGTCAGCTTGCGGTCGACGTGCTGGATGTCATGATGTGGATTAACTGGAAAGGTGGCGCGACCTCGGCCTTTCGGCCAGGCTCAAACATTACACGCGAAGGATCAAGAGCCGAATGGCAGGTGGTCGCCTGTGCTGACGGACATATCGCACTCGTGCATAGTGAAAAGGACTGGAAGCCACTGGCCGAATTGATCGGTCATCCAGATTTGATGGAGCCTGATATGTTTACTTTGCTGGGACGTGAAAAAAAACGAGACCAGTACTTGCCAATCATTCGAGCGTGGGCGAAGCACCGCACTCGAGATGAGATCTATCGGAGTGCCCAAGCAAAAGGGGTGCCGATTGGTCCAGTCTTTGCGCCATCGGAATTGCTAAACGATGCACAGTTCAAGGCGCGCGATGTAATAGCTCAATTTGAATATCAAGGCAAAACGATCAATCTGCCTCGCTTACCAATACGTTGGGATGGCGCTGCATTTAATCCCGTGGCACCTCGCTATGTCACAACAATAAAAGAGGCCTTGTTATGACAGGCATCGCGCGCGAGGCGATTGAAGACTGGCGGGTGCTGGATCTAGGCATCATTACGGCTGGGGCTGCCACCTCCGCGGTGCTTGCTGATTTTGGTGCCAATGTCATCAAGATCGAATCTAACAGTTATCAAGATCCCTTTCGTCGCTGGGCTGGAAAATGGGATCTGGGAACTGCTCTGTCCCCGGTATTTCAATTTACAAATCGCAACAAACGCGGACTGGAACTAGACCTTAAGTCTGACGTGGGACGCGAGTGCTTTCTTGAGTTGGTTGCCCACAGCGACGTCATTGTTGAGAATTTCAGACGTGGGGTACTTGACCGGCTTGGTCTAAGCTTCGAAGTGCTTTCAAAAGTCAATCCGCAGATCGTACTGGCATCCATGTCGAGCCAGGGAGACAGCGGCCCGGACCGCAAGTACGCATCTTATGGCTCGACTTTAGATGCAACCGGCGGACTCAGTGCGATTACAGGTTACCCCGGTGACGCGCCAGTAGTCAGTGGGCGTAACTTCAATTACACCGACCAGTTGGCCGCTCTTGTGGCAACAGGCGCCATTATCGCAGGCGTCATGCACGCCAAAAAAACCGGCAAAGGTGCCCACTTAGATATTGCCCAACGAGAAATTACAGCCTTTGCAGTAAGCGAATACATCAGTGCAGGTGCACTCAATCCTGTCGCGACAACTACCTTACGTCGAGGCAATCGGGACGCGGCTGGTCTTGTACAGGCTTGCTGTCAAGCCAGTGATGGCAAGTGGTTAGCCATTACAGTCCCTGAGGAGTCTTTGCTTGCGCTATGCGCTCAAATTGATTGCGAACTAGCGCACACTCGACTTGACGCAAGCAAAATGACGTTGATAGAAGGTGCGCTTAGTCTTTACGTCTGTAAGCACCCTTCAGAGAAAATCGTGGGGGATTTTGCAAACATTGGTGTCTCGATTGCACCAGCCTTGCGTGGTAATGAAATTTTACCCAGCGGCATGGGTGCGGTTGATCGAATTTTCCCAAAAAGTTCCAACGGCGATTATGTAAAAGGCAGTCCTTTTCAGCAAGAGACGGCATTTTCGGTACACCACGAAGCACCTGCACTCGGTGAGCACACAGAAGAAGTATTGCAAGAACTACTCGGGCGCCCCATTATTCAAAAAAATACCTGATCGACTCAACAACAGTTGCAAAAAATCAAAATGAGAGACGGCATGAAATACCCACAGATCCTGGTCCTGCTCGGCGCAAGTTTGATAGTTTCAACTGCTCAGGCTCAATCGACTGGCTTTACCGCCACGCCTGAACTAATCGCTGCGGCAAAAAAAGAGGGAAAACTCACGGTCTACACGGTGCAAGATCCTGAGGGAGAGCTGAAAATGGTGAAAGCGTTCAACAAACGCTTCCCCGAAATCAAAGTCTCGATGCTGCGTCTGCCCGGTGGTCAACTGGTCACGCGCGTCAAAGCCGAATCGAGCTCAAACCGTTTAAGTGCTGATCTGATCTCGTTTTCAGACACACAAGAATCTAATCAAGTCGCCCATGTGTTTGCTAAATACGCACCACCTAACGCGGCAGACTATCAATATTTGGAGGCTGATAAGGATGTATGGCCCAGAGCAATTGGCACCTGGGTGATCTGCAGCAACACCATGACTGAAAAAAACCCACCCAAAACATGGAAGGATTTACTCAAGCCGGAGTACAAAGGGCGTATGGGTGAGGTCACCATCTTGACGGGTGGTTCGGGCTGGACGCGATCCTTCTTTCAGCGTGAAGTGATGGGTATAGAGTATTGGCAAGGTTTGGCGGCCAACACGCCACGCCTTTATCCAAGCGGTGTTCCGATGACCGACGCGTTAATTCGAGGCGAGATTTCAGTAGGCGCTTTAGTATCTAACCAATCCTTACCTAAAGTCGCGCAGGGAGCTCCAATGCAATGTTTTTTCCCACCTGAGGGCGTGCCCGCCAAGCCGCAAGTGATGGGTTTAACAAAAACAGCTGGATCCCCCAATGCTGCGAAACTCTATCTGGATTGGATGCTATCGCCCGAAGGCCAAGTCTTCGTGGTTAAAGAGTGGTTTATGTTTTCAGCACTTAAAGGTGCGCCCACACCGGTTGGCGGGGAAAACGCCAAACTTTGGTTTGTCGAGCGTGAAAAATCTATCCGTGTACAAAGTGCCTGGGTCGACGAATGGGTGAAAATCTTTACTCCTAAACGTTGAGTTGTGCAGACTCGCTCTAAACTTCAGGACAGTCTAAACACATGGCATTGATATCCGCAGCCCAGATGCCGCAAAAGCGAGCCGGTACGATTGAACGCATGCTGCCGTGGCTATGGAGCGGTTCACTACTCGCTACACTAGGTTTTCTTGTCATTTATCCGATGCTCATGTTGATTGTCGGAGCATTCACTGTCGTCTCACCAATCAGCAGCGCCACGGCAACAGAAGTGAGTCGCTTCTCACTACAAAATTTCGTCGATACCCTGACAAGCCCTGCTGTCGGACAAGCGGTACTCAATTCGGTGATCGCCTGCGGCGCTGGTACAGTTTTTGCGGTGATCCTTGGTGTCATGATGTCATGGATTGTGGTGCGTACCAATACGCCGGCACGACGCATCATTGGTGAAATAAGTAAAGTCCCCCTCTTTATCCCCCCCTTAGTTGCTGCCGTAGCATGGTCCATTCTGGGGTCCCCAGATACAGGTTTGCTCAATATCTTTTTTCAAAAAATGGGTATTGCAATCAATATTAATTTGTATTCGATGGTTGGGCTCATTACCGTTTTTGCAATGTATTACTGCCCCTATGTTTATATGTTTGCGTCTTCGGCGTTGATGAACATGGACCCAAGTTTCGAAGAAGCCTCAGAGATCTCAGGCGCGGGTGCGCTGCGTACGCAATTTCAAATCACTTTTCCGCTTATTGCACCCGCCATACTATCCAGCATGCTTTTGTCTTTTGTCATCATGCTTGGCATATACGGGGTACCCGCCGTACTGGGGTTGCCAGCTAATATTTCTTTGCTACCGGTGCATCTGTATCAACTCACTGTGCTGAGTCCTCCTCAATACAACGCAGCGGCTGCCGTATCTATCATCATGATTTTGGTCACGCTCGTGTTCGTTTACCTTCAGTACAAAATCCTCGCTGGTCGCAGCTATGTCACGATCAGTGGCAAAGGATTTCGCCCCAAGACACTGGAGCTCGGAATTTGGCGCTGGTTCACCTTCGCTCTGGCTTTGATCTATATCGTCGTCGTAGTCATTTTGCCGGTCTTTGCCTTGACTGTGATGGCATTCCGTAAATTCATGTTCATACCAAGCTTGGCCAGCCTTTTTGATTTGACCCAATACTCAATGGGACACTTCGAATCCTTATTCGATAATCCCCAAACCCTTATGTCAATGTGGAATACCTTAGAGGTTGGCTTAATAACCGCGGTGATTGGCTTAGCTGTCGCACTTTCAATCAGCTATACAGTCCAACGTAGCAAAGCGCCTGGTCGTCGTCTGATTGATATGATCTCTACGAGTGCCGCTTCTATCCCAGGTTTGATTGTTGGCGTAGCCTACCTTTGGGCCTGGATCGGTCTTCCCGATGGCTTATACGGTACGTTATGGATACTTGGCTTAGCACTCGTTGGCAGGCATATTCCCGACGCAGCGCGCATCCTCGCCTCGTCCTTAATACAGGTGCACAAAGATTTAGAGGAGGCCGCCTGGATCGCGGGCAGTGGAATGTTTAAAACGGTGCGCACCATTATTCTGCCACTATGCAAGCCTGGCGTCATCGCAACGGTGAGTCTCTTATTTATTCTCTCTGTCAGAGAGCTAGGGACATCGCTTTTTTTGTATACGGCCGATACGATCGTCATGCCGGTACTCTTGCTTGGCCTGTATGAAAGCGGCACCTTAGGTACAACAGCTGCATTCGGCCTATTTCAGATCATTTTTATCGCCGGTGTGATTGGTCTAGCTAATGTAATTCGTCATCTTGTCACACGTAATACCTGATAAACGCGCTTGGCTTTTTCAATTTAAACAGAGCCCAAAATGCTTAATGTCGTAGACTTGTACAAACAGTTTTCTGCCGAAAGAAACGCGATTGATGGCGTCAGTTTTGAGATACCTAAAGGGGATATCGCTGTATTGTTGGGCCCGTCTGGCTGCGGAAAAACAACCACCCTACGCTGTGTTGCAGGTCTTGAGCACCCAAGCGCTGGGCGGATACAAATAGACGGCGTCACGGTTTCTGCTCCACAAGAAAAAATACAAATCGCTGCTCGGCATCGCGAAGTAGGTATGGTTTTTCAATCCTATGCAATATGGCCGCACATGTCTGTTCTACAAAACGTCATGTACCCGCTCAAAAATAGGGGTATGTCTCGTGACGAAATAGACCGGCGAGCCAAAGAGGCCTTGGAAATGGTTGGTTTGTGGGAATACGCCAACCGTTCAGCTACTGCGCTTTCAGGCGGACAAATGCAACGCGTAGCTCTTGCAAGAAGCATGGGTTACAGCCCGAAGTTACTGCTGTTAGATGAACCCTTATCCAACTTAGATGCAAAATTACGCACACGTCTGCGCGTGGACTTAAGGCGCATCATCAAGGACATTGGCGTCACTGCCCTGTACGTCACGCATGATCAGTCTGAAGCGGTCGTGATAGGAGACGTGATAGGAGTCATGAACGAAGGGCGTCTTTTGCAAATGGCGAGTGCCCAGGAAATTTACAACAAACCGACAGATCTATTTGTTGCGAGTTTTACCGGCGCCACGAATACCCTCACGGGCCGAGTCCTGGCTCGCACGGACTCGACTGGAACGATCGATATGGGACAAGGCGCGCAGCTCGAAGCAATGCTGCCCGACTTGGCGCAGGTCGGTGCTAATGTCACGGTTGCAATTCGCCCAGAAAATATCAACATCGGGGTAAGCACAGGTGTCAACACATTCCAAGCGCGGGTCGAGTCTGCACAATATCAAGGTAGTCAAACAGCTTATACCTTGGTACTTTTTGGGGGAACGATTGAAGCGATTGAATTGGGTTCGGGCATGCGTCTCACGGATGGTCAAGTTGTTCCAATCAGCCTGCCCCGCGAATTATGTTGGGCCTTTCTGGACAAAACCTAGTTCTGCTCAATACCCGGTAACCAAGTGGACGTGTTTTTTTGAAATCCACCACTTGCGCGTTTTTCTAACCAGTAACCGTAGTTGTCTGGAAGTGTTTTGAACACGTTAGCTTCACCCAGCTTATCGGCTGCATCATAGACCCAGTTAGGGTTATGCAACATCTCGCGACCTATTGCAACAAGGTCAGCTTGATTATTTTGCAAGATACGCTCAGCTTGGTCCGCATGAATAATCAAACCAACAGCTTGCGTCATCATGTCAGCACCCTCTTTAATCCGGGCGGCATAGGGCACTTGATAGCCGTACCCAGGCCGAGTATTGCCTGCAACCACTGAGCCCTCGGCCATACCGCCACTGCTGCAATCAATCACATCAACGCCTAGCCGTTTTAATTCCCGACAGAGCTTGACGCTGTCTTCAATACCCCAACCCGCCTCATCCACTGCTGAAATACGATAAAACAGAGGCTTGCCCTGGGGCCAAATGGATCTAACATGTTCCACTAATTCAAGGGCGAAACGCATCCGATTATTAAACGAACCGCCGTAGGCATCGGTTCGCTGGTTAGCTTTTTCTGATAAGAATTGATGAACTAAATACCCATGCGCTCCATGCACTTCGACAATATCCAAACCCGCCTTTTCGGCACGCATCACGGCCTGGCCATAGGTCTCAATCTGATCCTGAATATCGGCAACGGAAAGCTCAAGTGGTATATCCGCTTTGGCGCTCGCTGCAATGGCACTGGGACCAATTAAATCCCAATCCTCGCCATTATCAACCCGCTTTTGATCTCTTCCTAACGGCTCTCGACCCTCCCAAGGCACAGCATTACGCGCCTTGCGCCCCGAATGCCCCAGTTGTATACCAACAACTGAACCGTAAGATTTCACAAAGGAAGCAATTCTGGCAATCGCTGGAATGAAGTCATCGTGCCATAAGCCTGGATCTCGAGGTGTCGTGCACCCCCTTGCATCCGCTTTGGTCGATTCCATCATGATCAATCCCGCACCGCCTACAGCATACTTGGCGTAATGCGCGAAATGCCAGTCGGTCATATGACCATTATTCGCAGCGTATGTCAGCATCGGCGAAAGGCCGATACGATTCTTTATCGTGACATCACGAATTTGAAGCGGGGAAAATAATTTTGTTTTCATGCTGTCTCGAAATCAGAATTTTTAAGTTTTAGTAGCTTTGACTGGCGAGGCGTGTGCGCGATGTACTCACTCCTTAATACCTGCCGCCTGAACAACCCGCATCCAGTTCTCGCTCTCCGTCTTGATTAACTGAGCAAACTGCGCAGGCGTATCCAAAACAGGATCTTGTCCCTGACTCACCCAGTAAGCCCGGACGTCCTTAAGCTGCACGACATGTCGGAGGGCTTGGCTCAACTTGTGAATAATCAAGGGGTCGGTACCCGCTGGCGCAACGACACCCCAAAAAACCGCAGCGTCAAAATCCTTAACCCCAAATTCAGCCACAGTACGCACATTGGGTAAGCTCTCTGAATGTGTGGCGCCTGTTAGCGCCAAAGCGCGCAAGCGACCATCCCTAACTGCTGGTGCAATGCCCCCTAAACCCGCCACCGCCATATCAAGTCTACCGCCATATAGATCAACATCCATAGGTGTCTGACCACGGTACGGTACATGGATCATTTCGATGCCGGTGCTGGCGAGCAGCAGCTCAACTGCTAAATGACCGAGACTTCCAACACCAGGGCTTCCATAAGTGAGTTTCTTTGGTGTGGCGCGAGCCCGTTCGATTAAATCCTTCAGATCTCGAACCGCAGACTTCGGCGGCACGACAATGACATACTGTGAGGACGCCACTTGACCGACTGGTGCAAAACTTGTGACGGGATCGTATGAAACGGGCGTAATATTTGGACCGGTAGCTAAAGCACCTGTCGAGGCCAGCAATAAAGTGTAGCCATCGGGCACAGCCGCAGCAACCTTTGTAGCAGCGAGCGTGCCACCCACCCCTGGAGCATACTCAACGACCACACTCTGACCTAAAACCTCCGACATTTTTTCGGCTAAGGGACGAACAATGACGTCGCTTGTTCCTCCTGGCGTAAAGGGAATCAAAATTTTGATGGGACGATTGGGGTAGTTTTGAGCAACAGAACTCATTGTGGCAGCAGGCAAAGTGCCCTGTGCGCAGGCCTGTTGGACTGAGAAGTTTGCTCCCGCCAACAGGGTGAGTTTAAACAAGAATAGTTGGGTTATTTTTTTCACTATATCGTTGTATTTTTTAAAGAGAGCGCTCCATTTTTCTCTAATTTAGCCCAAAACAGATCCTTGAGCATCTCCTTTACATAAGTAATTTTGCAGCCTAAGCCGATGACCATCATTCGTCTCGTCTATTGCCGTAGGATTATTCAGCGGTTGCACCTGACTGCGTGATCAAGCCACCCCAGCGTTTAATTTCATTATTCACAAAAGGCTGGAACTGTTCTGTTTTGCTTCCCACAGGTTCGGCTCCGATCTCTGTCAGTCCTTTTTGAACGGCAGGATCTCGCACCGCAGCAGAAATATCGGTGCTGAGTTTTTGAATAATTGCTGTGGGTGTGCCATTAGGAACGAACAAGCCAAACCACGATTTCAAGTCAATGGTTGGAAATCCACTTTCAGAAAAGGTAGCCACATTTGGCTGTTGAGGATTGCGCTGATCTCCAGTTACTGCCAGCGCCCGAAGCTTGCCAGCTTTGATTTGATTGTTCGCCTCAGGAAGGTTGGCGAACATCACATGAATCTGACCGCCAAGTAGATCGTTCATCGCCAGTGCTCCGCCTTTGTAAGGGACGTGAAGCATTTTTGAGCCGATTTCTGTGTTGAAAAGTTCACCCGCTAAGTGCGCAGCGGTACCAACACCTCCAGAGCCGAAATTCAATTTTCCAGAGTTTGCTTTTGCGTACGATGCAAGCTTGTTGACGCCGATTCAAAAGCCAAGGAGGCTCGTCCATGCCTGATTTGTTCACACCCTATACGCTTAAGGGAGTCACGCTGCGCAATCGTATCGCGATGTCGCCGATGACGATGTATCGGTCTGAGCCCGATGGGAAGATGAACGATTTTCACCTGATGCTGATGGGCTCGCGTGCGGCTGGCGGCTTCGGCTTGGTCTTCCCCGAACAGATCGCCATCACACCAGACGGCCGCACTAGCACCGCGTGTGCCGGGTTGTGGGAGGACGAGCAGATCGAAAGCATGGCCCGAATTGTCCGGATGATAAAGGACATGGGTGCGGTCCCAGCCATTCAACTGGGCCATACGGGTCGAAAGGGAAGCGAGCAAAAGCCCTGGGAAGGTAAGCTGCAAATCGCCCCAGACCATCCTGATGGCTGGCAGGTGCGCGGTCCGTCGCCCATTCCGTTTGGCGGGCGCTTTCCATATGCTGTGCAAGAACTCACCGTTGACGAGATTCATGCATTGCACCGGGCCTATGCGGCCGCCGCAAAACGAGCCATCGCGGCTGGCTTCGAGTGGCTAGAAATGCACTTCGCGCACGGTTATCTCGGCGCAAGTTTTTTCTCACCCCTGGCAAATCAACGTACGGATGCTTACGGCGGAACGCTCGATAATCGGCTACGATTTCATCGCGAGGCGCTTGATGCGGTGCGTGCCGTTTGGCCTGAGCGCCTGCCGCTCACGATGCGTCTGGTGACTGATGATTACCACGAAGACGGCGTGCAGTTTGATGAAGCGGTATGGGCGGTCGCGCAGCTGAAGAACCACGGGCTTGATCTTGCAGACTTGAGTATCGGTCTTAACACCGACGATATGCGCGACCCTCCATTCTCTCGCGCTGCTTTCATGGTAGAGCGGGGCAGTCGCGTCCGTCGGGAGGTTGGAATTCCCGTGGCGGTTAGCTGGAACCTGGGGCAGCCTGCAGTGGCAAACCAGGTGATACGCGAAGAACTCATCGACTTGGTGTTCCTCGGGCGACCAGCACTTGCTAATCCGCATTGGCCAATCTGGGCGGCTCGTGAGCTTGCTCACGAAGACCCTTTCTCGCTGCTGCCGCGCGACTGGTCGTGGTGGCTGAAGAACCGGCCAGGCTCTGAAAATTCGCACAGCTGGCCACCGCCATCGATCGCCAGTTGAGGGTGATCGCCAACAGTTTGAAGTTCTATCGTGACCCACCCCCCTGAATTGTGATGATCCGATAAAAGCGGACAGGTCAAGGTAAGTAATTTCTCACAAAAGAATGTTGTTTAGCTTAAGATTTGTCTTGGCGGGTGCACTGGCGCACCCACTGAGCCTACCGCGCTCTTACACCATAAAGACAAATATAAAGAGACAACATCATGAAAGCAAAATTCTTAAAATTAGCTATAACCATCGGTCTTGGCCTGAGCGTGTCAGCGGCTTATGCTCAGACCCCGCCCACCCTCGGTGCCCCAAAACGCTTTCCTCAAATCACACTTGAGCAAATCGCGCCTGAGGGTCAGCAACTGGCTCAGGACATCATCAAACTTTCAAGCGTTGGCTTGGCTGGCCCATATAACGTGATGTTTAGAAGCCCCGTTTATGCAGACCGGCTTAAAAAGCTGTTGGACTACTTGCGCTTCAATACTTCATTACCCACTCGCTTGAACGAATTCGCCATCATCATCCAGGGTAACGAATGGAAATCACAAATCGAGTGGTATGCCCATTACCCCCTGGCGCTCAAAGCCGGGCTGCCACAACAGATTGCAGACGATGTCAAAAAAGGAGTTCGTCCAGCGAACATGAAACCAGACGAAGAGGTGGTGTACGACGTCAGTATGGCGCTCATACGCACGCACAACGTTCCAGACGAGTTGTTTAACAGAGCCAAAGCTATTTTGGGTGAGCAACAACTCGTTGACCTAGTTGCGGTCAGCGGCACCTATGTCGGGGTGGCGATGCTGCTGGCACTCGGTCAAGAGATGCCACCTGAGGGAAAGCCTTTGCCGTTTCCGGCTAATTAGACTCAACTAAATCAAGCGTGACAGAGGGGGTCCGCACCGCACACATCGTTTACGATTTGCAACGGTAGAACGGGCCTCTTCCGTGTTCACGCGGAAAGGGTAAAAAAATGAGGTCTTACGAAGCAAGATTGAGGCCAAGCTCTTTAACGGCAGTTCGACCGCTGACATAACCCAAACCTATAGCCGTGAGCAGACCGTTGCCCGATGCATAGCCAGCAGCGCCTGCTTGGCCACTGATGCCACCTGCTGCCCCGCCGCCAGCAAATAGATTCGGGATGCGGCTGCCATCTTGCCTTAAGACATGCCCAGTCGTGTCTATTTTTAAACCACCCTGCGTGTGGAACAGGCCTGGTGTGACTCGGCAGATCCAGTATTTTGTTTGTAGGGGAGCCAAACCGAATTTATTGCGACCAAACGTGTCTGCTGCCTTGCCCTCCGCAGCCTGGTTGTAGCTCGCAAGTGTGTTGGCTAACTTATCGACTGGCAAATTAAACAGTGCGGCAAGTTCTACTGTACTGGCTGCTGCTTTGATGCCACCGAGTTCGACCAGATCCCTGAACTCATCTTCCTTATCCGCGATGGTTTTGATTCGATCATCAAAAATGGCAAATACTTCAGTTTGCTGTTCGAGTACGAGGCGGGCATATCCCGAATAGCCGATATCCTCATTACCAAAGCGTTCACCTTGCGAGTTCACTAGAACCCCGCCTTTTTCCAACGTAGTCCATGAGAGTAGTGAGCCGTGGGGATAGGCAACCGCTGCATAGCCTTGGTAGGCAGCCATATTGGCTAAACCAGCACCAAGCGCACGCCCCCATTGCACGGCCTCACCTTGGCTGCCCACCGCACCAAAGTACTCGGCCCCAGCAATTTCAGGACAAAATTCTTTGACTAAATCACGGTTTGCAGCAAAACCATTGCAGGCCAGAATCACTTTGCTGGCTTTAATGCGCGAGGACTCGACACCTTTACCAGCAATCAAAGCACCGATCACATCCCCGTCAGAAGTCAGCAGTGATTGCACTGGGTTACCCACCGCTAGCGCAATGTCTCGCTTAGCGACACCAGCCAGCAGATCGTCCATCAGGTCTTGACCGCGACGTGAAGCGGGCGCGTGCAAGCGTGGGACAGAATGGCCGACGTGGCAGTAATCGGTGATCAGGCTCATGCGCGCCGGTACAGAATCTACCAACCACTCACAGAGCTCAGCGGATATCCTCGACAGATAGTCACTGACCTGACTCAGTTCATGTTGGCCAGCAATCCTTTCAAGGTCAGCGATCATGATCTCGGGCGAGTCGATGATATTTGCAGCTTTTTGAAAGCGGCTACCTGCCCCGGGGATAGATCCCGTGCTGAGCGCCGTGTTACCACCTGGCTTGTCACGCTTCTCAACGATGGCAACCTGTGCACCTTCGTCATGTGCGGCAATGGCAGCAGTCAGCCCACAGCCGCCTGCACCGATCACCAGTACGTCGACGTTCATATCCCATTGCTTATCAACAGCATCCATCTGTTCGTTCCCGTCACGTGCTTGAACTTCTTTGACTTAATTACGCGAAATTAAAAAATTGATCAACAACCGCTCGCCAGGGCTTTGCCAGCGCAACGCAATCGGACTCGCCATTGCAATCTGAGTGAAGCGCTTGCATTGTTCGAGTCAAGCCTGGTGCGGTTGAAGACGACAACTCATCAATCTTTGCCCATAGATCTTCGTCGTTGAAAGGCCGGTCAGGACCGCCTCGTGCACTCAGGCAACTCGCACTGTAGCGATGGCCATCTGTGGTGACCAGTGTCAAGAAAGCAGGGCGGTCTTGCGGCCAAGGCATTGGTTTGTCGGTTAGTTGGATTTCAACTTGTTGTCGCAAACGCGCGACACGCTGATCGTTTATCGATTCGGTACCAAATGCTTGCGCGCCACCGTGACCGTACACCAATGACGCAGCCAAGGCATGCGACATCGAGAACTTCGCCCCAAGTGTTGTTAATGGTTCCCGATTATCTAATGACACACCAAGACTGTGAGTTTTGAGCTCGATCTTGATGATATTTGTACCGCCTTGCAGTTCTGGGTGAGTAAGCAAGATTTCACTCATCGCTTCAATCGATGAGTGAGCATATTGACAGCATGCGTAGATCTTATGATATCCCGAACTAACAGCCCAATCATCACCCAGATCAGTGGTTAGTTCGTGAATGTGAGCCTCGCTCCCCAGCGTCTCGTGGTAAACATCGTGAGGCGTTTCTGGCAAACCGGTAATACCGGACTCTGCCCATTCAATTGCTTGAAAGCCGTTGAAGATACCGGCTGCCGCCCAAGCATTGCGGATCAGTGCGCCACGTAATGCCTGGTTGTATGGACCAACAGCCCCCAAAGTGCTGGCGTTTGATAGAGCATCGAGCATTTGCTGGGGTGATAAGCGACGCAAAAAGCCGATAGCAGCAGTCGCGCCTACAGTGTTGAATAAGGCGTGTGGGTGAATGGTCAGAGAGCTAAAACGCCAAGTCCTGGCAAACCGAGCTGTGACCTCGTAGGCGAGCGTACTGGCGCGGATCACTTCCGCAACAGACAAATTTTCACTCTCGGCAATCGCCAGCAAAATTGGCAGTGTGTAGAGGCCAGCATGACATACAGCTTTGCGATAGCCCTCATCAAGTTCGTTCCAACTGGCAGCCAGTGCATTAGCCAGAGCAGCTTGTAGCGGCGCTAATTTTGCTCGATCTTGCCGAAACAGCGAAGCGGATCCGGCAGGGCCACGAGCAGTTATCTTGTTTTGAGCCGCTACGATTTGAGGTTCGTTCTCAGCCGATATGATTGCCGCCAGATCGTCAGCGATTATCATCAGCGTTTTTTGACGAACGTCGACAGGGATGTCACTTAATTCCTGACGTGCTGCCCAACTAACCAATTCTCGTAATCCTTGTCCAGCAGCCTCACGTGATGCCATGTTTTTCATAGAAATTTCAAAATAAATGCCAAAGGTTATTTTCTTCAAGTAGTTGCTTGCTGGCGCCGTCAAAAATGACTCGTCCTGCTTTGAGTACGACGGCGCGCTCTACTTCTTGAAGTGTCGCTTGAACGTTTTGTTCGACGATCAGTACGGTTGTGCCCTCACTTTGATTAATCGCCCGCACTGAACTCAGTACATCTCTAACGATGATAGGCGCCAGGCCGGTGGTGGGTTCGTCGAGCAGTAGCATTCGAGGGCGCGTCATTAACGCCATACCAAGCGCCAGCATTTGCTGTTGGCCGCCGCTCAGCGAGCCAGCTTGTTGTAGCTGACGCTCCCGAAGAATCGGAAAAATCTCACAGACCGTCTGCGCATAGGCGGTGTCATGCATCAAGCCAGCGATTCGCAGGTTCTGTTCAACTGACAACTCACGAAATACATTACTGCCCTGTGGCACGAAGCCGATACCATGGCGTACGTTCAAGTGGACTTGCCCGGCGACAATAGCCTGATCGTGATAGCTGATTGTGCCGTTGACTTGCGATACATCGCCAACTAGACTTTTGAGTAAAGTTGTTTTACCCGCGCCGTTATGGCCAAAGATACCAACACGCTCACCGTCTGCGATCTTCAGTGAAACCTCATGCAAGACTTGGAGCTTTCCGTAATATGCGTTGACGTTTTCTGCTTGAAGCACTTGTCGCTATTCCTTCTGATTAAACGCTGTTCAGACACCAAAATATAGATCGGCTAACGTTTTGCTGGCGAGCAGGGTATCGACACTGCCTCGTTCAAGAATACTGCCACGAGCCATAAACACGGCGCTGTTACAAAGGTCTTTGATAAAAGACACGTTGTGCTCCACGACACAAATGGCACGTCCTGCTGCAGCTTCTTCTCGAACAATTCCTTTCATTGTGTCGTATGCGTTTCCCTCAACGCCTGCCATTGGCTCATCGAGCAGCAGGCAGTCGCCATCGTTCATTAAAGCGCGTGCTAAACCCACCAGCTTTTGCTGACCAAAGGTAATGTCGCTAACGTTGGCCTGAGCAATGGACGTCAAGTTCATCCGTTGCAATATGGTCAAGGCACGCTCGTGTAACGCCTGATCGATAGCTTTAATTTGTTTAGCGCCAAAAATAATTTGAGAAATTTTTTCTCCGGGATAGTCACGAGGCGACACCAACATATTCTCAAGAACACTCATGCTTTCAAATAAGCGCATATGCTGCCAGGTTCGGGCTACTCCAAGTCGTGCCCGCTGATACATAGGTAACCCGTCCAGCGATTTACCCGAAACCGAGATCGTGCCGGAATCTGTGGGATAGAGGCCTGATATAAGATTGAACAGTGAGGTTTTACCGGCACCATTTGGTCCTATCAATCCGAGAATTTCACCGCCATGAATATCGATCGAGATATGATCCGCAACCACAATGCCGCCAAAGCTCTTGCACACGTTGGTTAAGGAAATAAGAGCCGTCATATCAAGGTTTCCTTTGTGCTTGACGTTGGGCCGGTGCAATCAGACCTTGTGGTCGCCAAAACAGAAAGATGATCACGAGAGTTGTGAAAATCACGCCTTGCAGTGGCGCCATCACGCTAGGGGGAAGATTCATGAAACTGATCGCCTGAGGCAATAATAGCAACAGCACCGCACCTACTACTGGTCCAAGATGCGAGCCCATGCCGCCGACCACTACCATCGTCAATAACATCGCCGATTGCAGAATCTCGAACTGATCAGGGCTGATGTACTGGTAGTAATAGGCATAGATGCCGCCGGCAATACCAGCGAACCCTGATCCAATTGCAAATAGTGCAAGTTTGATCATCATCGCATTGCGACCCAAGGCAGAAAACGCCAACTCGTCGTCACGCATGGCGGAAATCACACGACCATAGGGCCCGGTCAACAGCCAGCGTATGATCAGCACGACGGCTGAAGCGACAACACAAGAGACGACGGCAAATACTGTGCTGCGCGAAGACCCATCCACTACATTAGGAATATTACCCAAACCACTGGCGCCGCCGGTAAAGCTCAGGTGTTTGATTACTTCGAGTAAGCCCAATTGAAAACCAATGCTAGTGATTAGCAGGTAATCCCCTGAAATGCGCAGCGAGGGCAATGAAAGCATCATGGATGCGAAAAATGCAACGGTACCCCCAGCCAATACAGCGAGCAGAGGGTGGATCCCGCAGTGAATGGCCAACAACCCGGTAGTGTAGGCGCCCAATGCGAAGAAAATAGGATGAGCAATGCTAATGAGCCCGCCAAAACCAATGATGAGGTTAAAGCTCGAGCTCAGAATCACATAGATCCCAATCAGCACCGCCAGGGAGACGAGATACTCCATATTCAAATACCTTTCTGGATTGCGCGCTTCATGCCGTTTTGGGGGTGCGGGTCAGCTGTTTAAACTTTTTGAAATTGACGCCTTGAGGAAAGAACAAGATCGTGACAAAGAGAAAAACGTAAAGAATCAACCCCTGCCATTGCGATGGAATCACGAAGATACTTAAACCTTGAATAAGCGATAGTGCGATCGCAGCTAGAGCTGCACCGAAAATATGACCCATGTCGCCCAACAGAGTGGCAATGACGGCGAAAAGCATCATCTGCAGTGGTGTATTGGGGATCACAGAGGCGCGCGTTCCAAACAGATACATGCCGGTTGTGACCAGGATAGCTGAGATCACAAACGTAACGAGGTAAGCGCGTTTGACGCTGATCCCATAAAAACGAGCGAGTTCAGGGTTGTCAGCAACTGCAGCCATGAATTGGCCGTCCCTTGTTTTCGCGATAAACAGGTAGAGCAACGCCAGCAAAACGGCAGTAATGCAAAGAGCCTGAATATCCCAGTTGCTGATGACAATACCGTTGATGATATTGACTCCCGACATAATGCTTTGCGTGAGTGCCACCGGTTCAGTGCCAAAAATCATGGCTAGCAAGTAAGCTAGGAACTCGGAAACTACTAGCGTGAAGATAAAAAAAGTCAGGTTGGGCGACAGTCTGTTGCGCAGGGTCTGCAAGCCGAAGCGGTCCATGAAGACGCTAGCTGCAATCGTGATCAGAACCCCCAGGCCAACTGATGCCAACAGAGGTAGCCCCAACAAAGCATGTAGCGCGTACATGGCATAAAAAGAAAGGGCCATGAGACCAGCTTGCGCAAAGTTCCAGACCTTGACTACTTTGAGAACAAGTGAAAATGCGACTGCAAACAGAACAGCGTAGGATGAGGCAGATAGTCCTGTCCATACGATCTGTAGCAATATGCTGAGATCAATCACAGCAGTCCTTTGATTGATTGGAAGGCGGCTGCGGTGCCAGGGGCAACCGCAAGCCCAACTAAACGAAATTTCTTACTTGATCGTGGCCAGAGGTACAAACTGGCCCTTGTCCACGGTCAGCAGATAAACGGGTTTATTGACGCGATGATCCTCACCAACTTGAAGTCCACCGGTCATCGGCAACTCAAAATTTTTCATGGTGATTAATGCTTTGCGCATGTTTTCGCCTGTGGCAGGGAGTTTGTTTTCGTCTAGCCATTTGTAGAGCGCTGCCACCAAATATGGGCCATCATACAAATACTGAGTGTAGGGCAGGCCGTTCGGCACACGCTTTTCGGTCTCTTTCCACCGTTGGATAAAGCCAGGAACATTCGGGTTATCAGATACTCCTGGTGCGAGCGAAGTCACAATCAGCCCCTCGGCTGCTACGCCAAGCTGCTCAATAACTTTTGGGTTGTAGCCGACCGAATATGTCGATACACGCTGCTGCAGACCGAGTTGACGCATTTGGGCAATCACTTGCGGGATATCTGACACCAAACCCTGGATATGAATCATCTCTGGATTAGCCGCCTTTACTTTCAACAAGGCCCCAGTAAACTCGGTGGCTTTGGTGTCGTAGGCTTCATAAGCCACGATTTTGCCGCCCGCTTTTTCGAATTCACTTTTATAGATGGCTGCGCCTTCTACCCCGCTATCATTATTGATGTACATGATGGCGGCTGTCTTCTTGCCCAGCGTGGTGAAGGTGTATTTGGCCAGGCCACTGACATCCACCTCAGCAAGTGGGAAAGTGGTGTAGACGTAGTCGCCTAACTTAGCAATGTCGGGCGAGTTTGCACCTACACTTAACTCAAGTACTTTGTCTCGATTGGCGATCGGCGCTACGGCTTTGACCACAGCACTCCAGGCAGTGATAAAGACAGGCACGTTATCAACACTGGTCAGGCGTTTGACGGCATTGATGCCCAATTGAGGATCCGCTTGTGTGTCTAGCACAATCATTTCAAGCAGCTTGCCGTTGACGCCGCCCTTTGCGTTGATGTCGGCAACCGCCCACTGAGACGCTTTGACTTGATCCGCACCATAGAGCGCCTGCGATCCAGATAAAGGCATGGCGAGACCGAATTTCAAGGTCTCTTTGGCTTGTGCCAATGCTGCGTTCGAGAGTACGGCGCCACTTATCATAAGGGCTAGTAGCGCCACCACGGGGCGTCGACATAACAATTTCATTTTCTCTCCAAGTCTTAAAGTTTTCGCAAGGTTTCTACAATATCACTGGTTGATGAGACATCGGCATATTTTTCTGACATATCAAACAGATTGACCGCATGTGATACTCGACTGCGGTCGTAGACCGCGTCTTGTGGCACCAAAACTTTGAAATTCAGCGCAAAAGCGTCCACTACGCTTGATCGCACACAGCCACTGGTGCTGCAGCCCGTAATGATGAGGGTATCTGCCTGAAGATCAATCAGATGGCTAGTCAAAGCGGTCGCAAAAAATGCGCTGGGATGTTTTTTGGGAAGCAGAACGTCGCCCGGCAAGGGTGCGATTTCCTGCACGAAATCGTAGCCAGGCATGGGAATATTCATAATGCCAGGTATTTTTTCCGCCAAACGTCCACCTTCATTTTTATTCTTGGGAGCCACATGGGGATACAGCACTGGCCAGTTCCGCTGGCGAAACTCATCAAGCAGAACTTTGATGTTACGTACGGCGTCCCACGCTATCTCACCGCAGCTCGTAGGAAACTCTTTGATAGCCTCAAAAAAAGGCATAGGTTGCGTACCCGTGGTCCGATACTGCACATCGATAATTAGTAGGGCGGGACGCTTACCCACGCCTGAGGGGCGACCGAAACCTGCCGCACGGTAGGCGCGTTGTTCTTCTTCGCTAATTATGCCGTCCCAGGGTTTCATCAGATTGTTCCTTGTTGGGGCTGAGTTAGTGAACGAAAGATATAGTTACCATAGCCCGCCTGTCCAGTGATTTTGCCGTTTACCATGACAGTTTCACCTCGTACGATGGTCTGTACAGGCCAGCCTTTGAGCGTTATCCCCTCGTAGAGGCTGTAATCCGAATAAGAACCGAGTTCAGCCGGATTGACGACTCGAGCTAAGTTGAGATCAACCAGGGTCAGGTCTGCATCCGCACCAATCGCCAGGCTACCTTTAGCCGGCGCAACATTGAAAATCCGGGCTGGTGCCTGTGTCAGTAATTCAGCGATTCGGCGCAGAGTTAAGCGCCCCTTATGGTAACCCTCGTTTAGCAAGACAGGCAGTATGGTTGCCGTACCAGGAAAGCCTTGCGATGCCAGCCACATGGGCTTTTCTTTAGTAGCGCGTTTCCGTGGACAGTGATCAGAGCCAACCACGTCGATTGAGCCATCTCGCAAACCTTCCCACATCGCATCTACGTCATCTGCGGAACGAAACGGCGGATTGGCTTTTCCCATACCACCGAGTTCCGAGTCCTCAGTATGCGTCAGGTAGTGTGGGCAGGTTTCGACAAAAACTTTGTCGTACCTACTCCGCCATTTACGAACTTCATTCAGAGCCATGCGTGTACTGATGTGGGGTATGTATATTTGCGCGCCCAGGTGTTCAGCAAAATACATGGCTCTTACGCAGGCTTCGGCTTCAGTGAAAGCTGGCTTGGCGCGAGACCAGTCCTTCAGTGTCGAGCCGCCCCCAGCCTGGATACGGCTACGGATACGATTAACGACTTCAATGTTTTCGGTGTGACAAACCACTTTTACATCCCCAAGACTCGACGCCTTAGTCAGCAAATCGAACAGATAGCCGTCGTCTGTCCCGTCCAGACCTAAATAGCGGCCTTCTTCCCCTTTAAAGTTCATGAAGTATTTAAACGACGTGACGCCATACGTTTTGACGTAATCGTCTAACTGATTGATGTGATCCTCGTTTGCCGTGCTGAAATGAAAAGCGTAGTCTATGTAAGCTCGAGTTTTTGCATAATCCTGTTCACGCTTGAACACATCTGCATAAGCTTCATTATTTAAAAAATATCCGAGTACCGTCGTAAAACCACCCTGTGCAGCATATATGGTCTCAGTCTCGTATTCGGTGATTTTCTCGCCAAAACCGAAGTGTACGTGCGCATCAATTAACCCAGGAAATACATGTAAACCTGCTGCTGACTTGACGTGGATGGATGCATCTACTGGCGTGCCAGGCGCAAGGTGGGCTGCGATTTTGCCGTTTCTAATTAGCAGATCGATGGGGGTACCGTCTGAAGTAGCATCGACGATCATGCCGCCTCGCAATACAAATTCAGTTGTGTTCATAGTGATAGTGCCTTTATTTTAAAAACAGTCGTTTAATTCATGCAGGTTGCGCGGGCGGCAAGACGCCTCAGTAAGCGTGAGCGCTCGCAAACTCTCTTTTAGCCACGCGGGGTCAAGCCCCATGCCAATACAGACGATGCGGCCACGAGGATCCGTATCTGGCCAAGCCGATAAAAAGGCAGGCGAGTGAAACACGTTGCCAACCCCTTGAATCATTGCGAACGGGCGAATGTCATCCATAGGGATTAAACCTTTAACCCGTAGCAAGCGAGTACCAAACTGCTGGACTAAAAGATACCACCAAGCTGAAATGCCAACCCAAGTGGGGCGAGTTTCAAAATAAGCACTCCAAGTGTTTATATCGTCAGCATGTGTTTGAGCTGTATGCTGATGAGCATTTTGATGTGAATAGTGATAAACATATTCTTCAGGGAGAGGTAAGCCCAGCACGCGAGGATCACTGCTATTTGAAGTAAAGACAGATAAAGCGGCTTGGCCTGCCACCGACACCGTGGACTGTGCATAGGGATTGAGAACTCGCAGCTGTCGCTGCAGTTCAGCGAGCCGATCTGGCGCGACCATGTCAGTTTTAGTGATGACCAAGTGCTCGGCTACGCTAACCTGCCGGCGTGATTCTGGGTGCACCGCTAGCTGGTGCGAACCGTGTATAGCATCAACGGTGGTAATCACTTGGCCAAGACTGAAATGTTGCATGAGCAATTTGTCGCCGAGCAGTGCATGAAGCACGGGCAGTGGATCCGCCAAACCTGTGGTTTCTATCACTACCCGCCGAAGAGGGGGGCGTTCCAGTCGAGCGGCTACATTTTTAATTTCTAGCAGCGTCTCACGTAGTGAGTGTGTCACGGTGCAACATAAGCATCCATTGTCCAGCAAATAGACATCGTCTGAAAATTCTTGATAGACCAACTGATCTAAACCGATTGCGCCGAATTCATTAACGATAACAGCAGTATTAGCTCCTACCTCCAATTGCAGAAAGGCGTTAAGTAAGGTGGTTTTCCCACTACCTAAAAATCCGGTAAGTAAATCAAAAGCAATCATTCTTGAGTGGCTTAAAAAAAGTGCTGCAAGCATGTAGGATCTGAACTTGGTGCTCGATCACGTGGCTTACTTGATCAGATAACTCACAATACACCCGCAAGACAACGTGGCCAGTGTTCCGGCCACGATTGTTCTCACGCCTAAATCCAGAATATTTTTGCGATGAACGGGTGTCATTGCAGTCATCCCACCAATCAAAATCCCCAGACTACCCAGGTTGGCAAAACCACACATCGCATAAGTCAAGATGAGTTGGCTTTTCACCGAGAGGGCGCCAGAGGGCAAATTGGCCATGTCGATATAGGCCACCAGCTCATTTAAAACTGTCTTGGTTCCGAGCAAAGAACCCGCCACAACGGATTCATCCCAAGGGATTCCGATAAGCCAGGCAAGCGGAGCCATCAAGTACCCCAGGAGACCTTGTAGCGTGACGTGCTGTTCCCCTAGCGGTAACCAACCCAAGAGTTCATTAACCAGCGTGACAAGCGAGATAAACACGATCAGCGTCGCTCCAATTTGCAAGATGGTCTGCAAGCCCTCTGTCGTCGCTCTGACGATGGCATCGAAACTATTCGTGTCCACGCGTTGAATATTCACTGGTAACTCGCTGACCCCTTTTTCGGATGGCACCATAAGTGCTGAGAACGCTAAAGCGGCTGGTGCGCTAACAAAAGAGGCAATCAGAATATGCCCCAGCGCATCCGGAACCTGTTCTGACAAAATACCGGCATACAGCGCCATCACTGAACCAGCGACACCTGACATCCCGACGGACATGACAGCAAACAGTTCACCTCGAGAGAGTTTGTCGAGGTAGGGTTTGATAAGGAGTGGCGCTTCGACCATGCCAAGAAACACATTGGCCGCGGTTGACAGGCCAACACTGCCGCTGACGTTCATGATCTTCTCAAGCAATACTGAGAATAGTTTGACTAACCGGGGCAAAACGCCCCAATGGAATAAAAGCGCTGAAATCACGCTCATAAGCAAGACAATGGGTAGCGCCTGAAACGCAAGAATGAACGAAGAGCCAGAGCCTGAGGAGGCGAAGGGAGAGGGTGCACCGCCCAGATAACCGAACACGGCACTGGTGCCGCTTTTAGTGGCCATCAACAGACCTTGCATCACATTATTAAGCCCAGCAATGGTCGTTTTCAAAAACGAAATCTTAAAAAACATAAGAGTGAGTATGGTTTGTAAGGCAACACCCCCAATGACCGTCCGCCAAGGTATGGCTCGACGATTCTCAGAGATCAGCCAGGCAAGGCCCACTAGCGTGGCGTAACCGAATACCGCTCGGGCGAGTTCACTCATTGCCTGTCACCATGATGTAACCATTGTCATTTAAGCCCAGCTCGCACTGTAATGGATCAATGAGTTGGCGTGCAAGCAACGAATTGTTCGGCACGGTTGACATGACGTCAGCAATTCTAGATACTCGCCCGCAGCAAATGTATTGAACACCTTGAAAAAAATTTATTTAAGCGTAATCAAATGAAAACAATAGCTTTAATTAGATTGCTGGCGTTGTCACTTTTTCTTGCTGTCTTCGTGCATTGTGCTCATGCAGAGACACTCCCTAAAGTCAAAAAAAATAATCTTGTCATTTACTATACCGACACAGTTTCAAAAGCCGAAGCAAATAAACTGGGCAATTTTTTAGTGGATGATAATTTCAAACTGTTGAAAGTTGTCATTCCATTTTGATCTCGGCAAGTCCCAGCCTGCAACTAAGTCTGTAGAAATGCCGCCGGTCCAGTGACCGGCAGTTCAGTGGTTTTGCAATACGTACCGTACAATATCGCCTACGGACTATCATGACCACCTACGCCGACGTCTCCCTCTTCCCCCGCAACGCAAAACCCCTGAACAGCTATCGCAAGTTCTGGGCTGAGCGTTTTGGTGTGGCCCCTTTCTTGCCGATGAGTCGCGATGAGATGACTCAGCTTGGCTGGGATAGTTGCGACATCATTATTGTGACCGGTGACGCCTACGTTGATCATCCAAGTTTTGGGATGGCAGTCATTGGGCGAATGCTTGAGAATCAGGGGTTTAGAGTTGGCATTATTGCCCAGCCTGAGTGGCAGAGTGCCGACCCTTTCAAAGTCTTGGGTAAACCAAATCTGTTTTTTGGTGTGACCGCGGGCAATATGGATTCGATGATCAATCGCTATACGGCTGATCGAAGAATGCGCAGTGATGACGCCTATACAGCGGGAGATATCGGTGGCAAGCGTCCCGATCGTGCCGCGATTGTCTATACGCAGCGCTGCAAAGAAGCCTATAAAGATGTCCCAGTTGTTCTCGGTGGGATCGAGGGTTCGCTTAGACGCATCGCTCATTACGATTATTGGTCGGATAAAGTTCGCCGCTCCGTCGTGATTGATAGCAAATGCGATCTGCTGTTGTATGGCAACGCCGAACGGGCAGTTGTCGAAATTGCTCACCGCCTGGCTGCCAAAGAGCCTGTGCACCAAATTACCGATGTTCGGGGCACTGCGTTCATGCGTCGCGAGACGCCCGAGGGCTGGTTTGAGATCACGTCAACGAGTATCGACGAACCAGGCAGGGTAGAGGCTCACGTCAATCCTTACCTGATGATTAGCGAGCAAGCGCTCGAAAATGGTGAGACCTGCGCACGCAATGATGAAGCGCGTGAAGTGGCCGCCGACGCCAACAAAAAGAGCGATAAAAAACGCAAGGCAATCGCTGGCGAGTCACCCCTGGTGTTTTCTCCGAATCCGGCCCTACAGTTAAAGGGTAAGCTCAAAGTACCTCCTCGCGATCGCAGCGTGATCCGCCTGCCAGCCTACGAGCAAGTGAAATCGGATCCAGTTTTATATGCCCACGCCAGCCGAGTACTTCATTTAGAAACCAACCCGGGTAATGCGCGGGCGCTCGTTCAAGCTCATGGTGAAGGGCGCACAGCCCGAGATGTGTGGATCAATCCACCGCCGATTCCGCTCACCACCCCAGAGATGGATCTGGTTTTTGACTTGCCGTACGCTCGCAGTCCGCACCCAGTCTATGCTGATGAAAACGGTGGGCACGACGGTGCCACGAAGATCCCCGCCTGGGAGATGATTCGCTTCAGCGTGAACATCATGCGCGGCTGTTTTGGCGGTTGCACCTTTTGTTCGATTACAGAGCACGAGGGCAGGATTATTCAAAGCCGCAGCGAAGACTCTGTCATTCGTGAGATAGAAGACATCCGCGACAAAGTACCTGGTTTCACGGGTGTGATTTCAGATTTGGGTGGGCCTACCGCCAACATGTACCGGATCGGTTGCAAAACACCCGAAATTGAGGCCGCCTGCCGCAAACCCAGTTGTGTGTATCCGGACGTCTGTCAGAACCTGAACACCGATCACAGTTCTTTGATTCATATGTACCGACGCGCTCGTGCGCTCAAAGGTGTGAAGAAGATTTTGATTGGCTCGGGCTTGCGCTACGACTTGGCCGTGAAGTCACCCGAGTATATTCGCGAGCTCGTTACCCATCATGTGGGCGGATATCTCAAGATAGCCCCAGAGCACACTGAGATGGGGCCATTATCCAAGATGATGAAGCCTGGCATTGGCAGCTACGACAAGTTCAAACAGATGTTTGATAAATTCAGTTTAGAGGCTGGTAAAAAGCAGTTTCTGGTGCCTTACTTTATTGCCGCACATCCTGGTACCAGTGACGAAGACATGATGCACTTGGCTGTATGGCTCAAGAGCCATGGTTTTAGGGCGGATCAAGTGCAAACTTTTTACCCCAGCCCGATGGCAACTGCTACCGCGATGTATCACTCGGGGCGTAATCCACTCGGGCGTATTACTCGGACCAGCGAAACCGTTGATATCGTTCGCGGCGATCGGCGTCGCCGCTTGCATAAGGCTTTTTTGCGTTACCACGATGCCAATAATTGGCCCCTATTGCGCGAGGCGCTCAAAGCCATGGGTCGTGCAGATCTGATCGGCAACGGTAAAAAGCATCTTATCCCTTTCCATCAGCCGCAAACAGATGGCAGTTACACCAGTACCCGGCGCAAAAACAGCACTCAGCCTGTTAGCAAACGGATAGTTAAACCCGGTCGGGTATTGACGCAACATACTGGGCTGCCACCGCGTAAAAAGGCTTAAGAGCCTCGTCATTGTGCGGATTGCCGAACGACAGCCCGTCGTCCCAGACTTAGCGATTACATTTGATGATTGCTACTCTTGCGCAATCTTCCCGTCCTTGATCACTTTTGCCCACTTGGTTATTTCGTTATCCAAATAGGCTGAGACCGCCTCCGGTGTTGATCCCTGAATTTCAATGCCTTGCTCGCGCAACTTTGCTTTCAGCTCAGGATCCAGCAAGACGGCATTCACTTCTTTATTCAGACGCTCAATAATGGGCTTGGGTGTTCCAGTTGGTGCAAAGAATGAGTATGCGGCGACAGAGTCGAACCCAGGGAAACCAGACTCAGCCAAGGTTGGTACCTCTGGCAGTAGCGGTGATCGTTCGAGCATCGTTACTGCTAGCGCTTTCACTTTGCCTGTTTGTATGAGTTGCAAGTAAGGCGGAATATTATCAAGTGTCATGCTGACTCGTCCTGTGATCAGGTCCGGAATCAACATGGCCGTGCCCTTATACGGAATGTGCAAAATATTGAGGTTAGCGGCTGTTTTGAACATTTCGCAGGTCAAGTGAATCTGACCACCCGTCCCGGACGATCCACAGGTAAAGTCACCGGGATGCTTACGGACATCGTCGATTAATTCCGCGAGATTCTTTGCTGGATTATCAGCACTTACCAATACGGTAATTCCAATTGTGCCAACACGTGAGATGGGGGTTAGCTCAGTGCGCAAATTGTAGGTAAGCGATTTGTAATAACTGATGGCAGCGGAATGCGAACCCATTGATCCCATCAAGATGGTGTAACCGTCGGGCGTCGCGTGCGCAACAGAAGAGGCACCAATGTTGGCACCACCACCCGGCTTATTTTCAATCACAACAGCTTGACCAAGCCGCACGGCCAGCTTCTCTGTCACGGCTCGAGTCAGGATATCTGTCGCACCGCCGGGGGGGAAGGGCACGACAACCTTGATCGGTTTGCTTGGATAGGTATCGTCAGCGTGCGATGTTGCGGCTACTGATAGAGTCAGAAGGCTAAGTGCGATTTGTGTGAACAGTTTTAACGCTAATTTCACGATAATTCCCTATTTAAGCTGCAAAAAATACAAACATTCGATAGACAATTATCCAGCAATAATCGTACCAAGCAGGATCTGTTCAACTGCTGACGCTAGTTGAAGTCCTCAATTTACGGCGCGGGTGGTGTTTCCCCAGTGCTGTGCCCTGAGCGCTTTTTTATCTATTTTTCCCAAGGCGGTGAGCGGCAGGGTATCAATAAATTCAAGGCGTTTAGGTGAGGCAATTGAACCTTTTGCTGCTCTAACTTCTTCAATCAATAGATCCGCGGCAACTTCAAATCCAGCTTTCAGTTGAACATAGGCCAAGACCATCTCGCCCCATTTAGCGTCAGGTATGCCAATGACAGCCGCAGCCGCTACAGCTGGATTGGCGGCAAGCACATCCTCGACCTCTTTGGGATAAACGTTAAAACCGCCGGTAATAATTAGATCCTTTTTACGGTCGACAATATAAAACAGACCATCCTGATCTTTGTAGGCAATGTCGCCTGTATGTAACCAGTCGCCAGCCAAAGTGGAGGCCGTGTCCTCAGGTCGATCAAGATAGCCTGACATGACTAGCGACCCCCGCACACAAATCTCGCCTCGCTGACCATCAGGCACTTCGGCACCCGACTCGTCAAGCAGGCAGACTCGCAGTGTCGGGTAAGGTCTGCCGGCGCTAGCCAATTGTGCATCGCTAAAACTAGCATGCTCGCTGCGCCCCAGCAGAAGGATGTCGTTGGGCGCTTCCGTTTGGCCATAACTTTGAAGCAGAATAGGCCCAAAGGTCGTAAGAGCCTGTCGGATGCGACTAGGCGAGGCTGGCGCTCCGCTATAAATCAAGGTATGGAAGCTGGACCAATCCACCTCGTCGGTTTGGCCCGAGTCCAGCAGGCCGTAAAGCATGGTCGGCACCATCCAAGTGACGTTACAGGCATAGCGGTTGATCGCCTGTATTACGCCATTGACTGAAAAACCGCGAAGCAAGGTAATGCAGCCTCCTCGCATCAATGTCGGCGTAACCAATGATCCAGCGCCATGAGAGATTGGCGCAACACAAAGATAGCGAACATCGGCCGGCCACTCTTTGGCTGTCATATCAAGAATCGCGTTTGTCACCAAAGCCCGGTTGGAGAGCATTACTCCTTTGGATCGACCGGTTGTGCCACCGGTATAGGCCAGGCGAACAATGTCTTCTGAGTCACCCAGGGCTATCAAAGGCTTCGCGTCATAGGTAGGGGTCAGAGATAATAAATCCGTAAACCCTTGCAAGTCTCCTAGTGAAAGCCAATGAGTTACGCTCTTGCACCGAGTTTTGAGCGCTGCGGCGCGAACTGCATGATAAGGGTCTACGATGACAACCCGTGCCTGAGAATCGTCGATAACATACTGGTGGTCTTCCTCGCCGCCCATCGCGTGCAGCGTGACAGACCTCAGCCCTCGCATGTAGACAGCTACGATCACTGCAAACACCTCAAAGCGATTGACTCCGAGCTGTGCAACCGTGTCACCGGGCTTTAAACCGAGACTGTCAAAGTATTGGGCAATTTGACTGATCTGCTGACCGAGTTGCTGATAGGTAATTACAGCTTCATCATTTCGAAAAGCGAAGCGGTCTGGATATCGCGCGATCGAAGAAATGATCAGATCAGCAACGGTTGAGCCACGATGCAGCGGCGAGGCCAAGACAGAATTATTAGACATGACCATAATAAATAGTCAATGAACGATTGCGTTCAGTCATAGCTTACTCCGGGGTCAACTTCAGTTCAGTTGTCAGTTGTCGATACACCGGCCAGACGTCGCTAATCATTTTAGTTAAGGGCGAACCTACTAATACTTTGTCGTCCGATCCGATCATCTCTAACAGTGCAATCATTTTTCTGGATTGAGTAGCGGCGTCGGCTACGGTAGTAGATATCTTATCGACGATTTCTTTCGGTGTGCCAGCCGGTGCCAAGAGCATGTTGTATTCGAGTAATTTGGTAAACGCAGGGCTAGTGAACCCTTGCTCAGCCCAGGTTGGGACTTCAGGGTATTTAGTACTGCGTCGGTCTGACATGATGGCTATCATTCGCAGGCCCTCACGTTGCATAAAGGGATCGATGCTGATCACCGAGCCTGTCGCTACGTCGGTTTGTTTGCCGACCAGGTCTGTAAACATCGCAGGCGTCCCTTTATAGCTCACGACAACAAACTGCCCACCCGTTTCTTTAGCCAGCTGCGAGAGTAATAAGTGCCATCCTGATCCTAAACTGTAGTTTCCGGCGTTTACTGTCCGCTGATGGGCAAGCTCAACCAGTTCCTTTGCATTTTTGACTGATAAACCAGTATGCACTGCAGCGGGCAAGCCTCCCGCTGTAACGGCTGCGACTGGAACTAAATCGGTATCAGGATTGATCAGCGGCTTTTTAAACAAGACAGATGCTTGAGCCAATTGGCTATGCAGACCAACAAACAGTGTGTACCCGTCAGCTGGTGCGTGAGCAACAGCTTCGGCCGCGATCATGCCACCTGCGCCAGGTCGGTTTTCAACCGTGACCGGCACGCCTAACTTTTGAGTGAGGTACTCGGCAAAGGCACGCGCAGTTGCGTCAGTGGTACCGCCTGGGTTTTGGGAGGCAATGATTCGAATTGGTTTTGTCGGAAAATCCTGTGCCTGCGAAACCCACGGGCTGAGTAATAGGCAAACGCAAGAATAAAACCCTGCAGTGAGTGCTTTTCTGATAGTCCATCGTCCCATGACTGTCTCCTGTATTTTTTCTGATTAGCTCTGACAAACTACCGATTGAGGGATACCAAGAATCAGATCGATTTCGACTAAGGCACCGACGGCGAGACCATGCACGCCTACACACGTTCGACTGGGTAAGGGTTTGGTGAACCACGTTCGATAACAGTCGTTGAATTCACTGTAATCATCAAAGGATTCCAAATAGACCCTGACCATTAAAGAATCGTCCAGAGTCAAGCCAAAATGTGCGATCACCGCTTCGAGATTTTTCTTAACTTGCAAGGATTGCTCGATCAAGCCACCCGGGACAATTTTTCCCGTTGCGGGATCCGTGGGCATCTGCCCTGTTACGAACAGCATATCCCCCCAGCGGGTTGCATGCGAAAAAGGGCCGACTTGCGGTGGTACCCCAGAGTCAGGCGAAAAGTTAAACGTTTCTCTCATTTTATGTTCCGGTGCGTTGAAGGTTAATCTATAGTTAACGACACAATACGATACAACTTAGAGCACTGGCGGTTTCAAAAAAGCATGTTATCGACAAACCTTACCGTACAGTTTTTTTTATTGGTTGTGCTTATCCAGATTAGTTTTTTATGGATATTGCTCAACAGCACGAACCGAGAGCATCGGACACTTCCGTTTTATATATTCTGCGCTGGCTTTGTATCACAAGCTTTATTTTACGGATTCAGATGTTTTGGGCTGTTACTTCACCCAGAAGCTACCCTGTCCTACCAGGCTGACAATCCGTGGGTTCAATTCGGCATTGTGTATGGTGCTATTTCTGTGACCTTTGCCTGGGTAGCTAAAGCTCTATTTTTCAGAATCTTGAATGGCAAGACAAAGTATCTGATTTCTATCGGAGTGACTGTCATTCTTGGCTTCACCTTATTGGCATACGAGACGACGGCGTCTACGTCCTACTTGCCGTGGGCCACAATATTAAGACAAATATCGGCGACAGTTTTCGCCTGCTGGGCCTGTCTTGAAATCATCGATTTTCAAAAAAAACAAAACAGTCATTTTTTAACGTATTTAAGAAATGTTTTAGTGGCCTACGTCGGCTTGCAAATCTGCTTTACTTTGATTGTTTTTGGCTTGGGGCTGCAATCTTTTTTAGACTTTTATCGTACGAGCGAATTGCAGGTCGTTAGCACTAACCTTGGGGATACGATCGCGCTCAGTCGTATTTGCCTTGGCCTGATTGTTGATACCCTGGTGTGTATGTTTTGGTTAGAGACCTACTCAAGTCAAGCGATCCTGGCAGAAGAAAGCAAACAACAACTCGCTAAAGTTTTGCTTGAGAAAGAAACGTTAATTGAAAATCTAATCAAGACCACCACATTAATTCATAGCGGGGCACTGTCAGCTGCCCTTGCACATGAATTAAATCAGTTTTTAGCCGTCATTCAGATCAATGCAGAGCAAGCGAACGCGGTGCTCGCAGCCAATAGCAATGTCGATTCAGTCAGCGAAAATCTGAACCGGATTATTAAAGTCAACCAAAACGCTGCCGAATTGATCGCCAGCTTGAAAGGGCTCTTTATAAGCGCTGACGAAACACTGTCACAAGTATCTATGGATAAAATTATTTCTTCATCAATTGATCTGTATCAAAAGAGAATCAAACAGGCAAATATCGAACTGGAGTGGAAACTTACTTTTGGCGAAAAGCTGAGTGTGCAGGCTAGTCTGATGCAACAGGTATTTTCCAACCTGCTTGTCAATGCGATCGAGGCGGTAGAGCGGTCAGATAAGGCTTTTAAAAAAATTATTATCGAATCTCGAATGGATCAAAACCATTGTGTTGTAACGATTGCAGACAACGGACCGGGTGTCGATCAGTCACAGGCGCACACGATTTTTGATATTTTTGAAACCACTAAAAATGATAAAAGCGGTATCGGACTTTGGTTATCGAAGCACATCGTTGATCGGCATGACGGAACTCTTAGCTTCAGCACGAATGAGTTTGGTGGCGCTACTTTTAAAGTCGTCTTGTCAAACCAGAAAACAGGCGATTAATCGTTAAGTTAAGGTTTATAAAACAACACGCCATGCACTGCCTTGTAGTATCGGCCTATACGTGCTTTGTTGTTTTTCGCAAGAAAATACTGTTCACCACCGGCTATCAGTGTTAATTCTGAATCCCCGTCTCCTTGACCAAACGCGCGCACGCGTTTGTCGAGTTCCTTTTTCTCAATCGTTGGAGGTATCTGACAGTACTGTCGAAACATGGCGCGAGTTGTTTTTTTAGGACCCCAGGCGATCGGGAGGGTTCTCAGCCGGCTTGGTTGAGTCAAATCGTGCGCCATACGGACTAGCAAGCTCATTGCACATGCCGACACGCAACTAACCAGCGAGGTGTAGTTATTGTTTTTGTGTAGTTGAAAAGTCTCTACACCAATTATTTCTCCAGCGTCGACCTTCTCGACCATGTAGTGCAGGGTCACCCCATAGTTCGATACTGCCTTATATAACGCGAATGCGACAGGTTGCCAGCCCGGTAGGCTCGGCGGACCCAAGTGCAAATTGACGCAGGCAAAACCAAATTTATCCAGCAGGCTTTTGGGGACGATTTCAGCTGAATTACACGCAATCAATCTACTGTTTTTTAAAAAAACATCATCGATTTTTTCTAGCGCGCTAACTGATTGGACACTGTAGTAAGTCAGGTCACTATTGTTTTTTTTAAGTAGCTCGATGATCTGCGAACTTATTTGCTCTGGTGCCAGAACAATAATATTCAAAAAAGTTACCATTTAGAATCAAGACAGACATTCAAACAAACGCTCACGCTTTTTGACTATCCTCAGTTGAACCGATGAGGAAATAAAGCCCGAGATTTGATTTTCATGTAAATCTGCGTGGTTGTATACCCAACGATCGCTGGGTATGGTCGGTATGTCTCGTACAGGTTCAGTCAGCCCCTGTTCACTACTGAACCGGTCGCTGGCTCAGATGTTCGCTGACGACTGCAAGCTTAGTGATGGCCGTGTTTAACGCAATAATGTCCGATAGACCACTCAGTCCCAGCTTAAACATCATGTCCGATTTGTATTCTTTTACGGTTGATGTTGCTACACCGAGCGTTTCTGCCAGCTCTGCGTTGCTGTAGCCTTTCGCTACCAGACTAAACACCTGTCGCTCTCTAGTTGACAGCTTCTCAAGTTTTTGTTGAAGCGTTGCGTGTTCAAGGCTTTTGGAAGCTCTTTCATTTTCATATGCGATCCCTTTCGCTACGACGCTGAGTAACTGCTCTCTGTGAAAAGGTTTAGTCAAAAAATCAAAAGCGCCTTGTTTCATGGCGGTGACGGACTGACTAACGGTGCTTTGCCCACTTATAAAGATAGTGGGCAAGTTGATCCCCCGGTTAATTAACTCTGCTTGCAAATCAACGCCAGTTATCTCCGGCATTCGCACATCCGTGATCAAAACTGCTGGTGAATCACGATGAAAACTATCCAGAAATGCGCGAGCAGTTGGATAGGCATGGACGTGATAGCCTACAAACCTGAGCATTTCACTGATGCTATCGCGAAGATCTGTATCGTCCTCAACCAGAAAAACGTAACCGTTACATGGCTTCGTAAGCTGAGAATTTTGATCAATCTCGTTCATCGACATGGCAACCTGGCAAAAAATCAGTGGATATTTTCTCTAGCACTATCGTGTACGCAGCCAAATTTTACCTAAATCCGAAACACCACTAAAAGATTGCATTCGCGGCCAAACTTTCCTACAGTTGCGTAAAGTGGGGCTGCAGTCAGCAGTGTCAGCTACAAACAATTAAATCAAGGAGACAAATCATGCAAGGGACTTCATTGCGAGGCAATAACGGTCCGCGGTACCGGCATAGTGGTATCGATAGCGCTCCCTATCAGACCCTTCGTGTCGAGAAACTCACGCCTGTCATCGGTGCTGAGATATTTGACGTGGATTTGCGGCAACCATTATCGGAGATACAGCAGCAAGAGATTCATCGTGCCTTAGCTGAAAATCAGGTGATTTTTTTCAGAGACCAAGTCATAACAAAAGAACAGCACTTGTCTTTTGGACGCTTGTTTGGGGATCTTCATCTGCATCCGGCAGCGCCTCATGTTGAAGGCCTGCCAGCGCTCATGAAAATTCATGCTGATGAGCACTCTAGCCGGGCAAACGGCGAGGGCTGGCACACTGACGTGAGTTGCGATGAAAAACCACCCATGGGCAGCATTCTGCATATCCACACCTGTCCACCTCATGGCGGTGATACGCTCTTCGCAAGCATGTATGCTGCCTATGACTCATTATCGGATCGAATGAAGGTTTACCTCGAGGGGCTGAAGGCTTTTCATGATGGTGAGCCTGTTTATCGAGGTACTTATAAAAATTTCGGTGTTGCCGATAAGCCGGTCTATCCGAACGCAGTGCATCCTGTGATAAGAACGCATCCTGTGACAGGGAGAAAGGCGCTGTATGTCAATCGCGGCTTTACCAGCCACTTGCTTGAGGTCCCCAGAGATGAGAGCGCGGGCGTTTTACGCTATCTGTTCGAACATATGGAAAACCCTTTGTTTCAATGCCGATTTCGCTGGCAACAGAACTCGATTGCTTTTTGGGACAACCGATGTGTGCAGCACAGGGCGATGTGGGATTACTGGCCTCACACCCGCAGCGGTCATCGCGTGACTGTTGCAGGTGATAGGCCTTACTGAGTTGGGCTGGCGCAACTTTCTGCTTGCCTTGTTTGACTCTGCTATCCGGCTCGTTAGCTATTGAAGTCAGCCTTGGCGAAGGAATTCATCACAATTGAGGATGCAGCAGATGCCAGGGTGTGGCACGCTCGTAAGCTGCTGCGACTCGAAGCACGCTTGTTTCGTCAAAGCACTTGCCTACAAGTTGCATTGAGAGAGGTAAGCCGTTTGAGGCTTGGCCAGTCATGAGTGCGATAGCCGGGTGACCTGTCAGGTTAAAAGGCATGCGAGCCTGGCGTGTATAGGTGCGAACGATTTCAGGCTCATCGTCAATCCGGCATGCTGGATCCATTGAGTTTGCCACCAGCAAAACGTCGTAGTCCTTAAACGTCTGATCCACCGCGTCGATAAGCAGACGCCTCATCTGCATAGCCTGAACATATTCACCAGCAGTCAGAAATGCCCCCGGCAGCAGCTTGCGTCTCGTGGTCTGCGCGTAATCCTGTGGGCGCTCACGCAGCCATTGGGCATGCACTGACCAGCACTCAGCTAACATCAAAAACTTCTGTGCCGTCAAAAACTCACTTAAGGCTGGTAGGTGAACGTCGCTGACCGTTGCGCCCAGCTGACTCAAAACCTTGGCGGCCTCATCAAGCGCCGCGCTGACATCACTATGCGCAATTTCATCGGTTTCGTGAAAATGCCTGACATAGCCGATACGAAGACCCTTGATGCTGCGGCCTAAATCAGCGGTGTAGTCAATTGCCTGCCCACCTGCCTGTGGCTCGGCTAACGCGTTGAGGAGCAGACTGGCATCCTCAACCGTACGCGCCATGGGGCCCACGTGGTCCATGGATGACGATAAAGTGAATACGCCACGTCTCGAAACGAGTTCATACGTGGCTTTTAGTCCCACAATGCCACAACAGGCTGCTGGATTGCGGATGGATCCGCCTGTGTCTGTGCCAAGTGCTAAAGGTAATAAACCAGCTGCCACGGCAGCCCCCGAGCCAGAAGACGATCCGCCTGGATGATGCTCAAGGTTCCATGGATTGCGCGCCGGTGGGAATGGCAAATCAAACGCTGGCCCGCCAATCGCGAATTCGTGCAATGCCAGCTTCCCCATGAAAATCATGCCCGCTGCCCGCAACTTGGCGATCACCTGAGCATCTTGGTGTGCCAGATGATTCAAGCGTATCTTTGAGTGACAAGTGGTCGCTTGTCCCGCAACATCAATGATGTCTTTGATACCAAGGGGTACACCATGCAGTGGCCCCAAAGCACGACCTGCGTAGATTTCTCTCTCAGCGTGACGTGCAGACTCGAGCGCGCCCTCGTGATCAATGGTGATAAACGCGTGACAGATTGGGTTTAGCGCGTCAATTCTGTCGAGAAGACTTTTTGTGAGCTCAACAGGTGAAAACGTTCTGTTGCGATAGCCTCTTGCAATTTCGGCAGCAGTCATCCATTGCATGATCTATCCCTTAACCCTCATCGGAGGCCAAAACTCAGTTAACGGATCGCAAACTATCTGGCTATTCGCGCGCAGATTAGCGGCGGTTCGGAAGGCGATCGTGACGTCTTCAGGAAATTGTTCAAAGGTTTTATCCAGCCTGGCTTGCTTGATTGCGACAGCTAAAGCTGCTGATTCGGGAGAATTTGAGGGAATTGTTGTCATATGGCGGCCAGATAAGTTTGTTCAAATCGTACACGGTTATCTTAGTGCGGACCTAAATTTTTACTCAATTTGAACGTTCAGGATAGGTTTGAACAATCACTTCGATTAAAACAAACAATTAGCGTTAACACGGATAGCGATTATGATTACATCTACCGGTTTCGTTATATTGATTGTTTTTTTTTATCAACCCACCTCAAGGAAACAGCATGTCCCTGATCAATACTCAAGTCCAGCCATTCAAAGCTCAAGCTTTTCATAACGGCAAATTCATTGAAGTGACCGAAGCAAGCCTGCAGGGCAAGTGGTCAGTTTTGATATTTATGCCAGCAGCGTTCACTTTCAATTGTCCTACCGAAATTGAAGACGCAGCTGAAAACTACGCTGAGTTTCAAAAAGCCGGCGCTGAAGTTTATATCGTCACAACTGACACGCATTTCTCACACAAAGTCTGGCATGAGACATCGCCAGCTGTTGGCAAAGCCAAGTTTCCATTAGTGGGTGATCCAACTCACGCTTTGTCGAACGCTTTCGGCGTCTACATCCCTGAAGAAGGCCTCGCCTACCGTGGTACGTTCATCATCAATCCTGATCTGATGATCAAGACGCTTGAAATTCACTCAAACGAAATCGCACGTGACGTGAAAGAAACCGTCCGCAAACTGAAAGCAGCTCAATACACTGCAGCCCATCCAGGCGAAGTGTGCCCAGCTAAGTGGAACGAAGGCGCTAAAACGCTGACACCTTCACTGGATCTGGTCGGTAAGATCTAAGTTGAGGGTCAATGCCCTGCTCGGCAGGGCTTTGAGCGAAAAGCATCTGGCAGCTCTCTGCTGCTGTGTGCTTTTCCCTCAAACATCAAACCCACTTGAAAATGACTGCCATAGGTCAGCGCGGTAGCGCTTGACTCAGGTTAACTGCACCTTTAACAAGGACTAATCATCATGCTTGACGATACCCTCAAAACACAGTTACAGACTTATCTGGGCATGCTGCGCCAGCCGATCCGCCTCATTGCTACGCTTGACAATAGCGAAACCGGCACGGAGATGCGTAGCCTGTTAGAAACGATCGTGAGCTTGTCAGACAAGGTAACACTCGAGACCACGGGCACCGACGATCGCAAGCCTTCCTTTGTCGTGGCCCGCGAGGGTGAGACGACGGGTGTTCGTTTTGCTGGTTTACCGCTCGGTCACGAGTTCACGTCCCTGGTTTTGGCACTACTTTGGACCGGTGGACATCCACCGAAAGTCGAGCAGGATGTTCTCGAGGCGATTAAAGCTTTGGATGGAGACTTCAATTTTGAGGTCTATATGTCGCTCAGCTGCCACAACTGCCCAGATGTTGTGCAAGCGCTCTCATTGATGGCGATCTTCAACCCCAAGGTGAAGACTGTTGTTATTGAAGGCGGTGCCTTCCAGCAAGAAGTCAATGACCGTGAAATCATGGCTGTGCCCATGGTGTTTCTCAATGGACAAGTGTTTGGCTCGGGCCGGATGAATGTTGAAGAGATTGTGGCCAAACTGGATACGAACGCAAGTGCTCGTGAAGCCGCCAAGCTTGACGCAAAAGAACCCTTTGATGTGTTGATCGTTGGCGGCGGGCCGGCTGGTGCTGCCGCAGCCGTTTACGCTGCACGCAAGGGCATTCGCGTCGGGGTCGCGGCAGAGCGCTTTGGTGGTCAAACTAACGACACGATGGCAATTGAAAACTATATTTCTGTGCTGGAGACGGATGGTCCCAAGTTCGCAGCGGCACTGGAAGCGCAGGTTCGCCACTACAACGTGGATATTATGAACTTGCAACTCGCTACTAAGGTGATACCCGCTGAAGAGCCAGGTGATTTGATCCAGGTTCAGATGGAAAACGGCGGCACTCTCAAAGCGCGCACCGTGCTCTTATCGACGGGTGCCCGCTGGCGTAATGTGAATGTCCCTGGCGAGCAGCAATACAAGAACAAGGGTGTCGCCTATTGCCCGCACTGCGATGGTCCTTTGTTCAAAGGTAAGCGTACGGCGGTGATTGGTGGTGGCAATTCGGGCATAGAGGCAGCGATCGACTTAGCAGGTCTCGTTGAGCACGTCACTGTGATCGAGTTCGCCGAGCAGCTCAAAGCGGATGCGGTTTTGGTAAACAAACTAAATAGTTTGCCTAATGTGACGGTGCACACGAATGCTCAGACCACAGAAATCACTGGTGATGGCAGCAAAGTCAACGGAATCAGCTTCAAAGACCGTGCAACCGGAGTCGAGCACCACATCGAACTAGCTGGGGTATTTGTCCAGATCGGCTTGATCCCGAACACTGAGTTTTTAAAAGGAACGATCGAACTCAGCCAGTTTGGTGAGATCATTATCGACGCAAAGGGCCACACTAACCAGCCCGGGATCTTTGCCGCTGGAGATTGCACGACTGTGCCTTACAAGCAAATTGTCATTGCCGCGAGCGAGGGCTCAAAGGCTGCTCTGAGCGCATTCGATTATTTAATCCGGACTCCGGTTGCGGCCTGATAAGCGAAGGGGTTGCGCGTGATTTAGACAAGCGCGTAACCGCTTTGCTGTCAAAAAATGATAGTGATAAGAGTTGGCAGCACGTACAATCCATGCAATTTAACTGACCGACTCTTAAAAAATGAACATGCCTCAAAGCCAGCTAGCAAAGTCCAAGATCCACTTTATCGGTGGCGAGAAAGGCGGAGTAGGTAAATCAATGGTATCGAGGCTGCTCGCGCAATTTCTGATTGATCGCAGAATGCCATTTGTCGGGTTCGATACGGATCGGTCGCATGGCGCATTGCTGCGATTCTATGGTGACTATGCATCGCCAGTCTTGATTGATCGATACGAAGCGCTGGATCACATTATTGAGGCTGCGGTCGAACATCCCGGTTGGCGTGTGCTGGTTGATTTAGCGGCACAAACTCATCAGCCGCTTGTTCAGTGGATGGAGGAGTCGGGCGTTCTGACCATGGCGGATGACTCTGGCTTCTCTCTTCATTACTGGCATGTGATGGATTCTGGTCGGGATTCCGTCGACTTGCTGGCGCGTTTGCTCGATCGCTTCAGTAATCGTGTCAATCACGTTCTGGTTCTGAATCAGCTACGCGGCGACGATTTCAGTACGCTTGAAAAATCCGGGGAGCTGGATCGAGCTAAAGCACTGGGAGCCAAAGTCACGACGATCAAACACCTGCACGACGTTGCTGCACAAAAAATCGATCGACACAACAGCAGCTTTTGGTCAGCACAACACTCGGCCGCCAGCGAGACCGGCCTTGGCCTGATGGATCGCCAGCGGGTGAAGATGTGGCTGAGTCATGCATATTCAGAGCTTGAGAGGGCTGGGGTTTAAGCAATCGGTAATTAAATGCCCACTAAACGTTGGGCAAAACAGCTCAAAGGCTTTCGGTCAAGGTTATCATCGAGGCATAACGGATGAAAACATGCTTGAATATTTACCCACGACTACATCGCTAAATGATCTTCTGCCACAACTTCGTAATCGAGGGTATGCAGTTCTCGACTTTGAAACGGTTGTTCGGTGGGCAGGATGCTCGGCCGAGCATTTATTAGCGTTGTCCCCCGATTGGGTTGGTATGCCTAAGGATGCATATTTAAAAGACGGTGGCGACTATCGGTCAAGGCGACACTCGTGTTTTGTGTATGAGCACGGACAACTCCGCCTTGCTCCTGCAAGAGCGCATTGGCAGCCTTTGGATTACAACGCTTTACACGGCGGAATGAAGCGCTGGTTCGATCCAATTGCCAGCAAAACGGTCGAACAGCAAGTTTGGATTGATTTGCTGTCTGCCTTTGCGCGGACGGCCTCGGCTCTGTGTTTGGATGATCAGTCCAAACAAGTCGACGGACCTTGGTGCATTGAGGCTCACCAATTTCGGATTGATACAAAAAATGGTATTGGTCGGCCCACGCCTGAAGGTGCACATCGCGATGGAGTGGATTTAGTGGGTGTGTTTATGGTTGATCGGCAAAATATCAAGGGTGGCGAGACAAGGGTGTTTGATGCTCATGGCACCTCGGGCGAGCGATTTACGCTGACAGAGCCGTGGTCTTTATTATTGCTGGATGACGCCAGAGTCATTCATGAGACAACTCCGATACAACCGACCGCTGAGGGCGGTTATCGCGATACCCTGGTCTTGACATGCAGGGCAGGTGCGTTTCAGGGCGATTAAGCCAATTCGTAGTGAGTGATAAAGGGCATCTTGGCAAACGTAAGTTCTGGGTGAGTTAGCTTAGGAGCACTGACTTAGACGGTGATTGATAATACGCCGAATCTCTATCGTGAGCTCGCTTGGGGTCAAACCGATAGGTCCGATCTGTTGTTCAACCAATTGATCGCCTGCCATCGCGTGTAACTGCACTGCCAGACAAGTCGCATCAAATAAATCGATTTCATGCGCCATCCCTTGTGCAGCGATGCCTGCTATGCAACCTGTCAAGGTATCGCCCATACCACCAACCGCCATCCCGGGATTACCTTGCATGCAGATAAACGACTCGCCTTGGGGATTGGCAATTAAGGTTTGATGGCCTTTAAGAACAACAATGGCGTTGGTCAAGCGAACAAGGGCATGTATTGCACCTTCGCGGTCCTGCTGCACTTGATCAGTATGCCAGCCAAGCAGACGAGCAGCCTCACCAGGGTGCGGAGTCAATGTGGTCGGACTCTTTCTCTGTTTTAACACGCTGAGTAGCTCAGGATTCATTGATAATAAATTCAGCGCATCGGCATCAATAATCAGCGGGCCAACCCAGTTCAAGGAGGCGTGCAGCCACGCTTGAGCAGGATCAGCCAACCCAATGCCAGGACCAATGGCTATGGCCGTAGGCTTGATGGTGCGCAAGGCCTCTACAGGTTGATATCGGTTCGCATCATGCATCATTAATTCAGGCTGATCCGTCACGACGTGGGAACTGTCTTGATCCAGCATCATGAGCAGCGTTAAACCAGCGCCGCTATGCAGAGCACTTTTGCCAGCAAGGATCAAAGCCCCGGCCATCGTCGGCGCGCCGCCGATAAGCAGTGCTTTGCCAGCTGTTCCTTTGTGTTCATCGGGTCTGCGGGTAAGCTTTCCGATGAGTGCGAGCGCGTCTAGCGTTTTCATGTTGCGTATCGTTACTCAGTTTTTAGAAATGAGCCGGGCCAGCTCAACTGTAGTCCTGTTTTTGTCCGTAACGCTTCAATATCCTCAGGGCTGTCAACATCCGTTAAATAGTGTTCATTGACAGAGGCCCACCTGTGTACTTTTTCCGGATTTGCCATCCGCCATTGTTTGCCACCAAAATCTGCTGCCCCAGCCAGAATTTCACGGCATACGCGAGCGCTGAACATGACAGGATTGCCCGGCTGGCCATGTACGATAGGGACAACTAACTCTTTGTCTGTTGGGCGTTTTTCGTAGGCATTTGTTAGTTGGTGAATGTCTTCTGAGTTAATAAGGGGCTGGTCTGACAGCGCCACGATGATATGGTCTATTTTGTTAGACAACGCGGTGAGTCCCAAGCGTAAAGACGAGGTGTGCCCATCATCTGGACTTGGGTTTCTGATCAGGGTCACGGCTAACGTCGCAATCTCTGTTTCAATCTGACCGGCGTAGTGTCCTGAAACGACTACAATCTCATCAACACCTGCTTCTTTCAGGGCTGAGATAATCCGCTTGATGAGTGACACACCGTCAAGTTCAAGTAAGCACTTGGGGCGAAGCCCCATTCGGGTCGCAGATCCTGCCGCAAGTACTACAGCGCCCAGCATCGTCAGGTACGTCGCTTCAATTCAGTCACGAAGAACGGTTCAAGCATATCAATCTCGTCCGTTGTTTGAGTATTCACATCCCATTTGAAAAATCGCAACATAATTCTGTCTTGATAAAAATCGGCGATCGTAAAGCCGTGTTGCTCAATCGGCTTGACCTGCTCGCGCATGTCGAGGTGTAGTGATGGGGTGGAGCCAATGCCTCGTCGACCTGAGGGCCAGCCCCCGGGTCTTGTGCCAATCGGACCTGTTAAGGCCACATTAACTGGGTTATTACTGAGATTTTCATTGCCTGTTCGCAAGATTTGGCCAAAGCCAATGGCATGCAGGTCTCCGCTCACGACTAAAGGTATACGCTTTGTATCCGCAGACAACGTCGAGAGAATGCGATCGTGTTGCGCGAGCCAACCGGTTTGCCAGTATGGCTTAGCAATAGCTGTCGTCAGCTTGCCATTGCGATCCAGCATGTCTGGATACCACTCGCCCCATTTACCGGCTGTCCATCCGGGCGGGTTAGAAGGGGAGTGAACCAGGTGGATGGCATCGCTATTTTCGCTACGGTTTTTCAACCAACGTTCGACCTCTGGATCAACAAATACTGCTGAGGGGCCGGCCAGCGTTTGCGATCGTCTGACGTCGTACATAAGCACTTCAGCCAGCTTGCCGAAGCGCAAAGTGCCAAAACTTTCTGAGATACCGCTTAATCGATCCGCTGCACTGGATCCGGGTAAGCCTCTGGGCCGAGTTGGATCAAACAGGTGCTCGGGGTAATACATATGCTGAGTGGCTCGCGCCATTTGCAACATGAAATGTGAAGGCGGGAACGTGATGATCTCATCAGTCGCTTCGTCATTATCGAAGTAATCGTGATCATCTTGAATAAAAAACATGGGTGTTGATCGAAACGCTGTCCCATATAGCGAGGCAATTTGTGCATCGGCAACTTGCTTGAGAACTGTTTCGTTCGTTCCGCCAAAGACTATATCTGCACGATCAAATTTACCTGCGAGGTTTTCAGCACCGGCCTTATTCGCGCTGGCTTTCGAGCTCACGGGCGCGAGCAGATCCCAATAGACCTGATCGCCGTTTGCAATTGCCGCATGCGGGTTGAAGGACAAGGCTCGCTTGAACAATCTTTGACGGGTCGATAGCGGTAAAAAAGTTTGCTGCTCA
>Ga0208744_1000053_pt1 | contig 55687 bp, 48 predicted proteins | sample CryBogCBH24Aug09_FD_184620 | JGI IMG/M metagenome (GOLD analysis project Ga0208744, IMG submission 184620) | Freshwater microbial communities from Crystal Bog, Wisconsin, USA - CBH24Aug09 (SPAdes) (version 2) | ecosystem: Environmental > Aquatic > Freshwater > Lake | place: Crystal Bog...
CATGAACGGAAACCTTGTTCTCGTTGATGTTGGTAGCATGACGAACTTTTTTCGCTTTCCGCTTTTTACCGCCTCGTTTCATCGTGTCTTCGGGCATCTCATAGAAATGCCGGATTTCCGGTTTAACAGTATGGTGTTCCAGCATGTTTTTATCTATTAGGAGGATATTAATTTATTTTGTTTTTTTTCCTATATTCTCTGGCATACTCTTTTGCCCTCTCTCGGTGCTCCTCTCGGTATTTAGTTAGATAGTCTCCAATCCGTTCTTTATTTTTCTCACGATATTTTTTGCCCTGTTCGTAGGCTTCAGCCGGATGGGCTTTTCTCCAATCAGGAGCATTCCCCTTAATTTTATTAACACAGGGATGAGATTGAATAATTTCATATTCTCTCTTTATTAGTTCTTCTTTACTATTACAGGGGTAATTTTCTACTAATATAATCATAGCATCCTCATATTGACATACTTCTACGGATGTAATGTATTCTTTTCCTTTTCCTTTTCTGTAACAGTCCCGATGTTTTGACATGCGGTCGGATAACCGAACAACCGTAGAACCATAATATGGTAATACTTCGGGATGACTTGGACTAACTATCTTATAAATCTTTGCTTTTGAATAATCAGGCATTCTATTTTATCTTATTATATCTTTTTTAAGTCATTTTTATTCTTTTTCTCGTTTTCTCCATTCTATCTTATCAAAGCGTTTATAGAAGGTCGGAGGGTTATGGTAGGAATTGATATGGAGGAAGGAGTATTCGCAGGACGTGGCGAAATCATACAGTTTCCGTAGGATGTCCTCGTTCATATTCATCTCCTCAATAAACGAATCCAACTCCTTTTTGTTGTCCGTTCGGAAGATACTGATGATATCCAAGTTGCTACGAATGAGGGTGGGGAGGTAGGTGTTCCACTTTTGGAGGAGATAGACATTGGTGATGTTGCGATGACGGTTCTGGGTAGCGAGTAAATCCATCAGACGGCATTCCTTCTTTTTCATTAGATGGATACAGTCATCATAGACGATACAATAAGCCGGTTTATGCTTTTTCTTGTTCTTTTTACACTCTTCCGTATGGTCGTCAATCTTCTGGATGATGTCCTCCAATACGGAATTATTAAGAGTATCATAGTATTGGTCGTCTATGTCTTCTATGAGTTGATGAACCTTCGGGTCATTTTTCGCGGTCGGGGAGAGGAAGAAGATTTTGGAGAAGTGTTTGTACCACGGACTTTCTTTCTTTTCCAATAAGTTCAGTAGTAACGTTGTCTTTCCAAGGCCTTTCTTCGCAAAAATACCGTAATTACACGGTTTTAACGGGAGGGGAGTATCCTCCCGACAGATTTGATTATCCATCGGGGCGAGTGCTTTCGTCAAGGGGCTGGAATGTTCCTGTATCATTTATTATACTACCAACATTTTTTTCTTGAATTGTGTTTTCCGTGTAAATTATTTTCTTACTTTATAAATAAAATGAGACTACTTGAACTCTTTAAGGGAACCGGTAGCATCGGAAAAGTAGCGAAGCGGAAGGGATGGGATGTCGTTTCTGTGGATATCAACGAGAAGGCTGAACCCTCCATTTGTGTGGATATTATGGAATGGGACTACTCCTCCTACGAAGGTACCTTTGACTATGTATGGGCTTCTCCTCCTTGTGAAACGTTCTCGGTACTTCAATATCCAAGAAAGATTCGGAACTCCAAGACGGCCGAACCGTTATGTGAGAAGGCTCTTCACGGTACCCGAATCCTTCACCGCACCCTAGACATCATTCGGCACTTCTCGGAGAAGAACCCCAAGATGAAATGGTGTATGGAAAATCCACGGGGGATGATGAGACAAGACGCTCGGGTTCGTCCTCTCCATCGTGAAACGACAACCTACGCCTCCTACGGCGATTTCAAGTACAAACCGACGGATTTCTGGTCCAACTACGATTTGGGACTGAACCCTGTCCGAGGCATCAAGAACTACCCTCACATCACTGCCCGAGTCGCCAATATGTCTCGGATGAACGACAAGTACTCCATTCCTCCCAAGTTGATAGAAGCCATCTTCTCCTACCTCAACCGCAAGAAGATTCTCTATCCGATGACTTGATATCTATACAAGGCATTCTTAACTTATTCTTAACTCTTAACTTTTAACTCTTATCTTTTCCATAGATGATATACGTGTAATTATCCGTTTGCCGTTATTATAACGGATAACGGATAAAAAGTCCATTTATAAAAATCGTCCAAAAAACGAAAAAAAGTTAAGAATTGAGAGCAAAGTTAAGAATCTTGTGTAGATATCCAAGGCATTCTCAACAATTCTTAATTCTTAACTTTTTTGCGTTTTTTTTTCCGTTTTTTAAAAAGCCTTTTTTATCCGTTATCCGTTATAATAACGGCAAACGGATAATTATGCGTGTATCATCTATGGAAAAGATAAGAGTTAAAAGTTAAGAGTTGAGAATAAGTTAAGAATATGGGGTATATATATCAATGTTGGGTTCCTGTTCTTGGGTAGAGATGATTTTTTGTTTATTTATTTTTTTCTTTTCTAACAATAAAGAATGGGAAAGAACAAAACGATGGAAGCGGGAGAGGTAGTCCTCGTGAATAAACCTACGGAGCCACAGTCCATTGCTCCGACCACCCTAGAACGACAGCGTCCGAAGAGGGAACTCTCCGAGGCACAGAAGGCCAACCTAGCGAAGTTGATAGAACGAAACAAGAAGAAGGCGGAAGAACGTCGTTCCGTCATTACCAATAACATCCCCGAGGTGATTCCAGAGGATAAGGTAGCGGTTGTCGTAAAACCGAAGCGAAAGTATGTTCGTAAGGCTCCGGCTTGGAATGCGAGGGATACCACACCGGCTCCTCCTGTGTCTCCTCCCACTCCTTCGGAAACGGAGGAAGAGGAGAGTGAGGTAGAAGTCCGTCCTCCCAAACACGAAAAGAAAAAGAAGCCAGTCTTGAAAAAGCAACCTTCCCTTGCCCGAGCGGAGATAAAGCCACGTCGTTATGAGACGGAGACGAGCGACACGAGTGAATATGATGGAAGTAGTTCGGAAGACGAGGAGAAAGTAGAGAAGTATGTCCGTAAGGCACAGAAACGGATGGAAGCGGTTCAGGCGATTGAGAATCGGTTGAAACGAATGAGTAATCCATACGAAGCACGTAATTTATCTATCTTCTGATGAAAAAATTGGTTTATTTTTTATTATCTTTCACTATAATAAAAGATGAGTAAGCCCTTCAACCCCGCCTACATCCGAGGAGCCACCAACGAGCAACTCAAAACAAGCCTTGTCTATAAGATGTATTTGAAAACCGAAGACGAAATAGAAGGTGTCCGAACGACCGAATGGGTAGAACCCATCCTGTTACAAGTCGTGGAAACCAAGGAAGAAAAAGACGAAAAATATAATATTACGATACAATAAAAGATGTCACTCGTTGAAGTAATGAACTATACCTTTCACATTAGCAGTAGTGAAAGGCAAACGGGAACGAATACGAACTTTACCATCAACCTGTCCCAGATTATTAATCTCCTTGCGAAACGTGGGATGTTCCAAATCATCTTTAATAGCGTTCAAATCCCCTTCACCTTCTATCAACTCAATAACATCAATAACCTGAACGTCGTTGCGATTACCACCCAGTTTGGGAGTGCTTCTCCCGTTTCAGGCTTATTGTACTTGAATCAAGGAAACTATACGCCCTATACTCTCATTACCGAAATCCAAAACCAAATCTATAATTTCTGTTTTGCGAATAGTGGCTTTAAGCCCCAATTTGGAACGGTCTATGACACTTCCAACGGGTATTTACAGTTTTCCTTGACGGGAGCGTCTCCTGCTCCCTCGGGAGGAGGTACCGTTACGATTACCCTTCATTTTGATACGAGTCCGAATATTTTGACGGGAGGATTCTTCGGTATCAGTACGACGGCACCGACGGCACTTACCTTTTCGGCGACGTTCAATTCATCAGGAGTCATCACCTCGTCCGTCATCGGCCAATCCACCCAACCCTGTGTCCTGAATCCCATTAATTATTTATTGGTACGTTCGTCATTGAAACAGTATCGCAACCGAGAGTTTATTACCCTACCCGATGATACCTCGGACATTGTGTATAAGGTTCCCATTACGACCGTTCAGAGTTCGTGGATTAATTTCTATCAAACGAGTGAGCCCCTCTACATCATTGATAACTCCATTCAGAGTATCAACTTCTACTTGACGAACAACCTGACCTATACGCCCATTAACCTTCAAAACATCCCGTGGGCGTTTTCCTTTACCATCCGAGAAGTCATCCGTCCTGATTATGAGGCTATTAATTCGGCGATGGTAGGAAACCTGTCTCGTGTTCCATTGGGACAGTTGGAAGAAGAGAAACGGTTATTGGAGGAGGAACGACAGAAACAGATGGAACGACTTGTGCTGTATAAGAAAAAATTGGAACGAAATAAAATAGAACCCATTAATAAAGATGTTCTACCAAACACCACAGGGCAAGACCGTTCAACTCTTCAACAACCGACCCCGAAACCTTTCCCGAGGGGGGATAATTAAAGATAGTCCAAACATCAAGGACAAAACCGAGGATACCATCTCGTCTCTCTTGGAGTATGGCTCCTTGGTCGTTCCCGTTCCCGTGATGAAAAGTGGCATCATGAAAGGTTACAAAGGAAAGATAACAGGAGAGGTTCAACACGACAAAAGCAAACTAGGAAGGACAGTCGTGATGCCAAACGAATTGGTTGTCAATAAGAAGTATGCTCCGAAGGTAGAGGCGTATTTAAAGAGTAAGGGAATAACGCTTCCACTTCCGTATTAAAAATTAAAATTATTTTCTAGTATATAGATAAATGGTTCTCGTCCAGATTTACATCACTCCCGCAGGTGGTGGTTTATCCACTGATAACGGCAAGTTTCAAGTCGTACCCATTACCGGTAAATGCTCCATCCGAGTACTCAATATGGTATATCACGATACGGCATTAGCCACATCTCATCGTCTTATCCAAGTCGTTTCCGACAACCTCTATTTCCCATACAGTCCCCTCCGATACCTTTCTATGCTTTCCAATCCCGTAGCCACATTGAATTATGATGTGAGCCGAAATGAATACCACTTGAAAGACCAGACCCTCAACGGCCAACTCCAACTTCAAGTGATTGATAAGGCTACCGGTGCGGAACCCGTTAATTTCACGGACTGTCTCATTTCATTGGAGATAGAACAGATTGATAAGGAGTTTCAGTAATTTATTTTATCTTTTGATATAATAAAATGAGACACAAACATCATTTCGCCATCGGACGCATTGGTGTCGTTCAATCCCCTCCCGAGCAAGTGCTTCTTCTCCCCAACCAACCGATTGAGCCTGAACCCATCCGGCATTCCGAACCCATCAAGCGAGAACATTTTGAAAAAGACAAAAAGAAGAAATCAAAATACCAACGGGAATGAAAAGATGAAAAAAACGAATTATTTTTAATTTTTTTTTCTTCTTTCGTAATATAAAAGCAACAATGTCACTCCACAGCGTTGGTTCAGACACCCACTACATCCTGCCTGCCTCCTTTGACTCCGTTCCGGAAGCTTTTCGCTCCAACAAGACTGCCAAGCCCATCCCTTGTTCTCTCCAAACCGTCAATGTCCCCTCGTTGTCTGGTCCCCAGACTCTCGGTGGTTCATCTATCATCCAAGTCCCTTGCGGAGCCGGAGCCGGTATTTTGATGAATCCTTACATCCGTTTCACTCTCCAAATGACGGGTGGTTCTTCGGCAGCCAATGCCTCTTGGTCGTTCAAGGGTGCCTGCCAGTCTGCTACGGCAGCCATTAACCGTATCTCAACCTATGTCAATAGCGTTCAGATTGATAACCAGCAAAACGCGTGGGCGTTGTATGACACCGTTCTGTCGCATTCCACCAGTGCCGATTGGTTAAATCACGACGGAACCCTTATGCTTGGCTCGGGTGTAGCCTACTACCAGCCAGCAGCGGGAGCAGCGTCCTCTCAATCTTACACCTTTGCGGTGCCTCTCTTGGGTCTCCTTGGCTCACAGCAAGCATCACCACTCTACTTAATTAACGGTACCCTTCAAGTTCAGTTGGACTGGGCTTCATCGGTGTATCAGGTCTATACCGCCGGTTCCACTGACCCCGCCTTCACGGGTATGTCTATCACCAACGTCCAGTTGGTCTATGACAAGGTGATGCCCGAGGAAGCCTTTGTTTCCAAGGTTCGCCACGATATGATGGGCGGTGCCAAGTATGTCTTTGGCTACACCAACTTTGCCACGACCGTCCTCCCCATGACCTTCGGTGCGGGTGGTGGTACCCTCAACTTGAACTATGGTTTGAACGTCTCCTCCCTGCGTGGTGTGGTGATGGCTCAATACCCCACCTCTACTTTGACGACATCGGGCGCTGCTCCGTCCATTAGTAACTGCCTGAACCAGTATCAGGTGTCGTTGGATGGTCGTCTCATCTCGTCTCTGGCCTTGAATAGCAACACTGACCCCGTCTTGGTGTTTGCGGAACTCCAAAAGTCATTCGGTCGTATCTTTGATGCGTCCATCACCGACTTGGTTCAGAACTCGGCTCCGGCTGCTTCGGCCTCCAACAATGCCAACGCTTCGGGAGGTACCTTCTTGACGAACTACTTTGCCGCAGGTGCTTCGTGTCAGCGTGTCAATGAGGGCTTGTGCTTCCAAGGCAGTCCTTGCTCCATTCTTAACATCCAAGTGGGCTGGGCGGGTTCTTCGGGTGCCATCACACAGGTGTCCTCCACCAACTACATCATCCTCATCTCGGACTTCCAGATGTTGATTGATGCCGTCGGGTCTGTTGAAATCGTTCGCTGATTTAATAAAATTGAAAGTCAATTTAAAGATTCATTATATAGTATAAAATATAATGAGTGGTTTTGTCTATAAGATTTCATCAACTGTTGGAGATAAGGTATATATTGGTTCTACACAGGAAAGACTCAATCAACGTTTCAATCGCCATAAAAAAACGAAGAATACAACAGTCGTTCAACTCTTTGACGAGTATGGAGTTGATACTTGTTCTATCCATATGATGGAATACGTAGAGTTCAAAGAAAAAAAAGAACTCCTCCATCGTGAGCGTTACTGGATTGAGAATACTCCGAACTGTGTGAATATTAAAAAACCGATTGAAACAGAAGAAGAAGAAAAAGAAAGAAAGAAACGTCATTATGAACGAGTCAAAGATGATGAAGACCGAAAGGAACGAGCCAAACAAGCCTCCAAGACGTATTATGAGAATCATACGGAACAACTCCGAGAAAAATCTAGACTATACAATCAGACTCATCCGGAAAAACGTAAAGAGTTATTCAAAGGATGGTATGAGAAAGTAAAAGAGACGGAAGCCTATAAAGAAAAACAGCGTATCAAAATGGAACGAGGAAAAGAAGTAGTTCTATGTGAATGCGGTAAGACTTACACTCTTTACAATAAGTCCAGACATATGAAATCTCATCAGTAGCGTCAAAAAACAATAAGGTGAATATTTTTTTTATAATAATTTTCTCCAATTATTATAAAGAAACAAATGGGAGCATCAGTCAGTAACTTTTTCTCCAACGTCGCCAAGACCGTTGCCAAGGCAGGGATTTCCGCAGCAGGAACCTTTATTCCGGTTATCGGACCACACCTCGCCAATCACATCAACTCCAAGTTCAAGCACGGAGGCAAAATCCATAAGTTCGCCTTGGGTGGCGTTAATTTAAAGAACGTCCCACCAGGTGTCAAGACACGAGCCATCAATACGGTAGAAGGCCTTCGTGCTCTCATCCGAAGATATCCGAACGAGGCTCGTCTGGCCGGTTTGTCGTTGGAAGACACCTACGATGTCACCAACCCAGCCGGTCGCGAGGAAGCACAAGAGGCTTCGTATGAGGGTATGGGTGCGGGACGCAAACAAGCCCAAGCGATGGAGGAGCGTCATTTCGCCCACGGTGGAATGGTGTCTTCGTTACCTATCTCCAACTTGAACCGTCTCAACTACGAGCACGGGGGAGTTGCTCTAACTGAAGCCGAGGGAGAGCATTCGTTTGTTGTCCTTCATCACGGGCATCCAGCACACAAAGCCCATCACGGGCATCCGGCTCACCATCGTCACCATATGATGAAGAAGTTTGTCGCCTAATGACGGTGATTTTACCTTTATTGTGTTCGGAGAAGAATCCTCTCATTGTCGTCATGAGTTGTTCGTCCGACATCTCGGCTACGCCCTTGATGGTCGCAATCGTTTCTAGTGTATGTTTTTCCATATCGGCAATCGTGAGGGGGGAAGTCATTTTATAATAGGTAATATTTTTTTAATCCAAAAAAAAATATCAATCATTAATAAATGCCCTACTCTCTCATCCATTCCGGACGAGGCTACAAAGTCCATAGTATTCACGGAGCCGTTCTCTCCAAGCATCCTCTCCCTCTTGCCGTAGCCAAGCGTCAAAAAATTGCCGTTCAACTTTCGGAACTCCGTAAAGAAGGAAAACTACCAAGGCGTTAATGCGTTGCTCTCCATTCTCTCAAATACAATCTAGTTTTCTCACGATTCGCTTCTCTGTATTTGCGTTGAGCCTCTTTGATTTGTTCCTTATGTTCCTCCCGATATTTCTTTTCTCGTTCCCGTATGTATTCTTTATTTTCTTCTAAATATTTCTTTCTTCGTTCTTGAATATGTTCTTTATTGTCTTCAACATATTCTTTCATCGTTCTACAAGGAATGTTTTTATTGACACACGGATTATTTCTAATGTATTCACCTTCTCTTTTTAAAAGTTCTTCAATAGAATTACAAGGAAACGCTTCAACCAATTCTATCTTACAGTTTTCTAATCCGTATTTTTCAAAAATCAAAAATGAAGAACATTTCATTTTTTTATGATGACGGAATCCCTCTCTATGTTTCACCATACGCTGTGCTAACGTTCTTACCGTAGAACCATAATAGACATCCTCTCCACACCATATCTTGTAAATCTTTGCTTTTGAATAATCGGGCATATCCTTTTATATCCTTATCTCTTTAAGTCTTTTTCACATATTGAAGAGCGGTAGATAAGTCGTGACCCATGGCGGTTGCTGTGGCACGCATATCGGCAAGAGCAGGCATATCTTTGTACTTGTGGCTCAAATAGATATGACGAAGAAGAGAAGTAGAAACGGGCTTATCAAAAAAACCGTAGAGAAGGTTTGTTAGTTGAGTAGCATTAATCTTGCCCGTCTGTTTGGAGTTCATCAACAACCAATCGTGAGGGTTCAATTTTTCCCAAGCGGTAATGATGCTCTTTAACTTGGGGGGGATTTCTTCTTTCTGTTGTTTGTATTTGTGAGCCGTCTTGAACTGATTGAAAACAAAGAAGGGTTTTCGTTTCTCGGTTCGCATAAAGTTATCCTTCTCTGGGTCAATCTCTCGTAACTTGAACTCCGTGTAATCCAACGAACGGCGTGGAGGGATAAGAAGGAGACACGAAAGAAGAACATACATCTGACACTTGATGAATTGCTTCTTATCCAATGCCGTTCGTTTCATCAGGGGGGCTACCTCTTGTTCCAAGGTACGATACATCTTCATGACTTCATCGTATTCCATCATCCCCTCCTTTTGACGTTCCGTAAGTTTCTGTTCGTCGGCTTCCTTATCAGCTTCCTTACCATCATCTGTCATTTGACGGCGGAAGCATTCCACGGCATCTTTGGCGTGGGCTTCCTTATCAATGAAAACGACCAAGGCACTTAACCGAGTCTTTCGGTTCTTTGGAACGACATCGGAAAGATGTTTCTCAATCTCCTTGTAATGCTTGATGACATCATCGGGAGTCTCAATCTTGATATTCATCTGTTTCGCTAAATTGCGAACGATACTAGTATAGGTTCGTAGAGAACCCAAACTTAAATCCGGACGGTTCTTTTTGAATTGGTCGGTCAGTGTCATTTTATTTAGTAGAAAGAAATTATTTTAACAAAAAAATAATTTCATTTATATTTTATTCAAGAATGGAATATCGGCGTTGAATGCGTTCGTTCTTCTTGAAGGTCGGAAAGGTGATGATACCGTATCGGTCACATTTTCGTAATGTAACGGATTTCGTATTGATGCGAATTACCTTATACAAAAAAACGACATCCTGAACCTCCCATCCTTGTTGTTCTACAACGATGTCTCCCTCTCGGAGTTCAGAGAAGTCAATTCTTTTTGTTTGAAACGGAAGAGAGAACGAACCTCCTACGATATCTTCCTTAATGTATTTGTTTAATGAAATGTTTTCCATTGTTTCTTTTATATATAGCAATATTTTTTAAATTAGTTTTTCATTTTTATTTTTTGATAATCAATTTTATTTCACCACTTTTTGCTGTGTTTTTTTTCTTACTGCGACTCGCACCACTCCTTGTATGCCTTCATCGTAAAGCAGTTGCGGTCACGGGCTTCGTCGTTGATGATGTTATACGCTATCGCCTGAACGGAGGGAGCGTCCTTGACCGCCCCAAAGGTATCAATGTAGTTTTGGAGAGCATGCTGGAATCCGCCATACTCCTCAATGATGTCAAGGACATCTTCATAGTTCATATAGGCAATGATTTCGTCCAACTCCTGATGGTGAAAGTCATCAACGGCACTCGCAAAGGTCTCCTCGTCTATCTCGCCTTCGTAGTCGTTCTGGATTGTTTTGAAGACCTCCTCTTGGAAGTCGGCAACGGTGGATTGAATATCAGTCATTCTTGATTTCGTGGATTTGTTTTGTTTCGTCTGGTATATCTATAAAAGTTTTTGGGTCGTCAATTTTATTTTTTTTGCTGTATAGGACAATTCCAATAAGAAAAAGAGTTTCCCCTTTGGAGTTTTTCTTTTGTTTTTCTGTTTTTTTTTATTCTTGTCGTGAGGGCTTACTCGTCGTCTTTTTTCTCTTCGTCCTCGTCTTCGTCCCCATTACACGATTGGTTGTATTGTTCCTCGGTTTGGAGTTCTTCCTTCTTCATCGTCAAGTCCTTCTCCTTGATGGAAAGGAACACTTCACCGAACGGATGAGGGCAACCCCCCACACGCTGATTGGTGATGAGTCCCATATTCGGAACGAACTTATTCATACCGTCTTCATCCGCATAGAAGGTAGCCTTGCCCGAGTTGATGATGGTCTCGGCTTGTTTCCAATAACGATTGTCGCAGAACATCGGATGAACGACCATACGAGCAGGATAGGGACAGAGGAGGACTCCATCGTGAGTCTTTTTGATTTTGGTGAAGAGGGCATCAAACTCTTTTTCGGTTTTGTATTCGCCAACGAGGTAAGGGGCTTTGAAGGTGGGGACACAGAGGAGGAGAGTCATTCTTGATTTCGTGGATTTGTTTTGTTTCGTCTGGTATATCTATAAAAGTTTTTGGGTCGTCAATTTTTATTTTTCAATTTTTTTCAGTTTTAGGTTGTTATTGGTATATATAAAAGACTTCCGGTCGTCAATTTTTATTTTTCAGTTTTATAAACCAAATGTATAAACTAAAACGACAACAATATAACATAAACCAAATGTATAAACCCAATAAATCACAATTATACAGTCTAAACAGTATATAAAAACGTTTTTATTCATTGATAAAGGGTTAAATACATAGTTTTTCTAGTTTATACATTTGGTTTATGTTATGTTGTTGTTAAATTGGTTCATACATTTGGTTTATAAAACTGAAAAATAAAAATTGACGACCGGAAGTCTTGTGTAGATAGGTCAGACGATTTAACCAAATCTATGACGACAATTGATTCATTTGTTACTTCCATTGAAGAGTCTCTCTTCCAACGAATCTATGAATTACGTATTCATATTGACGACAAGGACGTGAAGGAAGTCTCCAAGTTATTCTATTCGTTGGAAACCGAGTTCATCATCAAAGCCATCCGTGATTTGACCGACAGTGACATACAAGCCCTTCTCGGTGAGTATGGATTTGAAAATGCTCTTTCCATCTACTTGAAAGAAAATGAGCTCGTTGCCTCCAAGGGACGGAACACCGCCAAGATTCTTTGCTGTCTTATTGAAAACGAATGGATTACTCCTTGCGTCTTTGATGACTATTGCGAGTGGAAGAAGAAGAACAATTATTAAAAAAAAAGAAGAAGAAAAGATAGTAGGCGTACTATTTTTTCTACCACAATAAATGAAGAGCCAATTGTTCTCCTAGGGTGGGTTGCTTGTGTCGGAGATGATAGAGTCGTCGTCGTTCTTCGGCATAGGCCTTTCCTTTCTCTTTGAGGAACGTAGGAAAGTCGCCATACCCAACGGCTCCGATACTGGCTACCTTCTTTCCATTTTTAAACACATCCAACTTCTTCTTGGGGTTGGTAGAGGGACGAACTTGAAGTCCCCACTCTTGGGCTTTCCGTAAGGTGTATTCGGTAATGTGATACATTTTATTATTGGCTAGATAATAAAATTAGCGTTTCTTCTCAATGCGATAGTGCTGGAAGTTTCGCAAGGGAAGCAAGTAGGCTCGTGCCCGATACCCATCTCCACACCGACACTCTCTCACATTCGGTTCGCTACACGCCGAACGAAGAACTCCCGTCGGAATCAAATAACATTCCTCCTTGGTTCCCACTACGAAATATCCGTAGTAGTCCGCTTGGGTGGTAGAGATACCCGAAGGCAATCCCGAACACTCGTACTCAATACAGAGGTTTCCCGTGGAGGCACTTCGCTTGTCCGCTTTGATTTCGTATGAGGTATAGACATTCCCCTTCTTGATTCGGATGTCCCAATCGGTGAAGCGAGTGTTGGGGCATACCTCTATCTCGTCGTATTCATTGTAATCCAAATAATCCAAAAACTTGGTCTCGTATTGTTTTCCAAAGGACAGGTCGTTGGTGAATGACATTTATTATTACCAAAGATAATAAAAAAAGAAAATAATCACAGGTTTATAAATTAAACTTCCATTTTCAATTGGAGATAGACATACGGCTTGGCGTGTGTCGCTCCGTAGGAATCTATTACATTTTCTCGTTGAACCGGCTCTTCCAATTGGAGATGCTTTTTCAAACTGGCGAAGAACTTGTTTCGTCCAAACTCCAAATCGTTTTCTCGGAGGAACTCGGAGAACTCATTCCACAAGTCATCCTTCATTACCATATCCGTCTTTCGTTCCGTCTTCACCAATTTCTTGGAGTGGATGAATGAGAGGACAACATCCTTGCTACTAATCTGTTCTCGGGTGTATTTATCCGCCTCGTTGGAAATCACAATCTGACGGTCGTTGTCATAATACTTCTTGGCATAGCGACACAGGTTGGTAAAGAACAAATCAATATGGCTCAACAACTCTTCCTTCTTGCCGTCCTTACGGGGGAACTTGTTTCCAAAATTGAAACACAACAAGCGATTACGAAACGCCGAGTCCTCGGAAATCTTTGGAGTGAAGTTGGACGCAATCAACGGAATACACGTATAGCGGACTTGGAAACTCTCGGAACCTCGTCCTCCACATTCTCGGATGTCATCCTTGTCTCCTCCCGTCAGAAGTTTTAAGAAGGTTTCATTGAACTCTTCCCGCTCGTCTAGTTCAGAAAGAACCACCATCCGAGTATTGAGGAGTTTCACCTTCTCGGCATCATGGATGGATTCGTTCTTTTTCTTGATGAAGGTTCGCTTGTTTCCTTGGACGGCAAATCCTCCCATCATCTCTTCGTGAAGATGAATGAAGAGAGACTTGCCGTTGTCTCCTGAACCAATCAACTGGATGAACTTCTTCAAGGAGTTCTCTCCCGTCAGGATGTAGGCCATACAGTACAATAGACACTCTACGTGTTCTACTGACGGATAGGTGAGTTCTCCCTTGTCGTTCATTACACTCAACATCTCCCGATAGTAGTTGAGAACGTATTCGTGTTGGGAGGATTCTTCCATTGGCACAATCTTTCGTTCGGTTGTCTTGGTGAAATAGTCTTCTTTCTCCCGTTCCCGAACTTCTCCCGTTCGTAAATCAATCACTTGATTGTCGGCCAACGGGAAGAGTCCCGTCTTGTTGTCAAAGTGAAGATGAATGAAATTGTCATCCTGATGAGAACACACTAACGACTTCAATTGGGTCAAGATGTTTCGTTGAGTGGAAGTAGAACACACTCGGGCTTTCTCCTTCTCTACCAACTTGACATCAGGAGAAGTTTCTACAAGAGGATGGAGAAGCGACGGCATCAAGTGGTAAATGAACTCAAACTTGGAGAGTTTCCACAACCGAGTCTCTTCATCATACAGATATAACTTATCCATCGCCGAATGATATTTCATCTTGTCCCGCAACTTCTCGTACAGGTATTTTCCATACGCCGAATCCGATGTATCCAATTCACTCCGAGCCGTCAAGCCATCCAACGACACCGCTTCTTCCATCGGCTTGTGAGTCAAGTGAAAGGAGAACTCCATCTTCTCCGAAACATAGGCGGACAATCCTCGGCACAATTCATCAATGTTCTTCACATTCTCCCGATACGGCATAAATCCATCAAAACACAAGGCTCCCACCTCAATCTGATTCTCCGCCACGAACTTCTCCATATGTTGGAGAATCTGGTCTTCTACGTCGCATAGGTAGAAGTTGAGGGCTGAACCCTCCTTATTGTATTCTTTCTCTTTATTGTCCCGTGCTCGTTGAACGTACTTGTGATTCTCGGGATGACGACTCTCGGTGGAGAACTCTTTCAATAATTTCTTCTGGGTGGTTTCAAAGTCCGTAACGAACTCATCGGGGAACGGGAAGGGGTTGCTTCCTCCGTTCAGGATAGCCAACAATCCACTCTTGACGGCATCCTTGTCGGCCACGATTTTCTCGTGGATGCGTTTCTTGTCGTTCCACTTCCTCATTTCACATCCGATGTATCGGCGGAGAACTTCATCCCGTTGAGAAACATATTCTTCCAAGCGGGGATGAGAAAAGTTCTTCTTTTTACACCAACGAAGGAGAATCGTCGGGTGAGCGTTCTTGATGTCAATGTCGTAGTACAACTCCTTGGAGATGGCGTGACGGATGGGGCGAGGACATCCTTGGAGGGACAACTTGGCACTGCGTCGTCCATATTTTACTTTTGTCCCGTACTTGTAAAGGACACTGGAAGATTTTACCTTGGCAAGGTACATTTCATTCATCAACGTCTGGAAGGTCTTGAAATCGGCTTCTTCGTACCGTCCCGTAGCTTGATTGAGAATCTTACACTTCTTTCCCATTCTCTCATACACCACTTCGCTGTTGTCTCGGATAATCCGGAGGCGTTCCATATCCACTCGTTCATTCAATTCGGTAATCAATTCTGATGACATCCTATTTTATATATACAAAAGATTTTTTTAAATTGTTTTATTTTTTTCATTTTGGAATATCAATTTTATTTTTTTTCATATGCCGGAGAAACCATTTTTGGGTGTCGGGGGGGGTATCTATACAAGACAATCTCAACTTATTCTTAACTCTTAACTTTTAACTCTTTACTTTTCCATAGATGATATACGTGTAATTATCCGTTTGCCGTTATTATAACGGATAACGGATAAAAAGTCCATTTATAAAAATCGTTCAAAAAACGAAAAAAAGTTAAGAATGGAGAGCAAAGTTAAGAATTGAAAAATTGAAAAATAAAAATGAAAAAAAATAAAAAACTATTTAAAAAAATCTCTTGTCTATATATAAAGAAAGAATGGTGGAACCGATTGTGATTGAAAAGATTGTGTATTCGTCCTATACTCCCGCCCAGAAACGGGCTACGGAGAAGTGGAACAAAGCGAACTGGAACAAGGTATTGGAGGCGGAGCGACTACGGTATCAACGCCGACGGGAGAGACTACGGGAGTTTTTGGAGTTGGCCCAGTTGGTGAGGGCAACCGAACACCCTGAATATATACCTCCTCCTCCAAAGCGAAAATATCACCGAAAGTATGAACGAGACGAATGATGGCTTTCCAAAGAGACATACTTTATACTATCAACCGTATAAAATATTTTTTATGATGTGGGTAACACCGTTTGTAGAAGAGAGGCGACTTTATTAAACCTATCCTCACAGAGTGTTTGGAGGGCTTGGTGTTGAGCGGTGAGAGTGGCAATTTGAGCTTGTTGGTCGGCAATGATGGCATCCTTGGCATCTTGTGCGGTTTTTAAATCGGCAGCATTCATCGCAATGGGGTCGCTAAACCCTCGTGCTTTGGCTTGTTGAAAGGCTTTGGGAGTACGATAGGCACCATTCACATCCAATTGGTCGGGGTCACAATAGAGATGTTCTTGACCCGCAAAATCGGTAGGGATATGACTGAATACTGGTTTGATGGTATGACGAAGAGTATCGGTATCCAAATGAGCTTGTCGGTCATTTTGAGCCTTGAATGGATATTTCATTGGGTCACCTTGAACGACTTTCATAAGTACGGGAGTTGTCATTTTCTTATATCGTAGATTTTAATTTGCTTTCAATAATACTGCGCGCAACGAGTGAAGGTATTGACATACAGCTGGTCGTTGGTGTCCGTATTACAACCTCCGTTGTTATACACATAGACATCAAACCAACCCACCGCAGAACTGTTGGAGGCATTAAACAATATTTCAAAAGGGAAGGTTGTATGATTATACGTGACATTCGTGAAGGCATTGAACGTGAAATAGTAATACGTACCGTTATTTTGACTGTAAATCCGAACCACAGGATACGCCTGACCCCCGCTCGTCATGTAGTAGGAAAACTTGCCTCGTATTTCCACCGGTACATACGCACTGTAACGATAAAACGCATAGGTGATGTTGTATCCGCCTCCCCAATTCGCACTCCCGTTATTCAATAAGACGTATGCGGTACTTTGTCCTAATTCGGTCAATCCCGTCGTCTGATTCATCGTCAGTGGGCGATTGTAATAATCCGATGTGCTGGGGATTCCATAGAAATGGGGCTGACCCCCAGTGGAATATTTGAGTGGTGCCGCATTCAACAGCGAATTAAAGGTACCAGAAGGGGTACCACCCCACGACGAGGTAGAAGGGTCATACAATACGTTATTTCCTGAACCATTGGCAGAAAATCCCGTATTTCCCGATACCATCAAATCAAACGAAATGTACTGCCCGCTCACCGCATAAAGCCAAATGTCAATCGCATTGGCGGAACCATTATAGATATACCCAATATCCATACTGCCCTGTGCGTTGGAATAATTGCCCCATACACTTCCCATCACCAAGGTGCCACCACGATTAATCACGGTGAGGTCAATGCTGACGATATTATTATTAACCCATCCACCCAACGTACCTTTAATCGTAACGCCACCAAAGGAAGAACCCAAACTGGTTCCTTGTAAGGTAGCAATCTTGATGTATCCTGTTTTTGGCGTAGGGTTGTTCGCATAACTGTACTGAAACGTACCATTGACCCATTCAAAACTTTGGAAGTTCGCCATCTGAATGGATTCGTATCCGTGAATGCCATATTGAGGGGACATGTTTCCATTGAAGCCGACTAGATTATAGGATTTGGAAATGTAAATCGCGGAAGCCCCCCCGCCATTGGCTTGAAGCATTAAATTGCCGAGATTGGTACGAATCACGGTATCTCCCGCTATCGCATTGGTACTCCAATTTCCGGAACCCGACGCCATTCCGATTTGAAAATCAACGGCATACGTACTATTTCCCAATCCAATAGAAGGATTGGAGGCTCCATAGACTTGTAAATTACTACTCAAACTTGTGGTTCCAATTCCAATCAATCCACCCGATTCATAAATGACACTATTTGCCAAGGTATTCGCACTGGACGCATAGGGCAGATATCCTGCCGATACGGCTCCTGTGATGGAAACCACCGCATTAGGAAACATACACATCGTCCCTGTGGAGTCAATTCCAAGTGTATAGGCAGGAGTTCCCGCACGATACGCAGGGAGGATATTGCCCGTGAATTGCGTATAGGACGCATACATATTGAACCCCGTGAAATACACACTTTGACCTGATGCCGTTCCTTGAAAATAAAAGACAACTTGACCCGTGTAGGTAACCGTCGCATTGGGTTGAAAATTAACCGTTGTGGTCGTTCCTGTGCTAGTGGGTAAATAGACTCCTCCTCCAATTAACAATGAGCTGGTTCCTGCGGTATTGTATTGATAGACGGAAAAGAAGATATTGGAAACGGAATAGCAATTAAAGAAGTTGGCCTGGTACCATCCCCCCGTTGTATAGACATACGAACCCAATGACATTGCCATAATCGGTGACGACGCATTCGTCAAGGTATAACTTCCTGAAAGAGTAGAACCACTTGGGACACCCGATGGTAATCCACTCGTTGTCAAATTGGAGGCTCCTTGGCCGGTCGTGGCCTGACTCGTGAGGAGGGAGTTATTGAGATTGGTCTGGTAGCCTTGGGTGGTGGTAACCATATTATTAAAGGTATTCGTCCCCGTCCAAGTATTATTCGTAGGGAGAAGATTGGTATAAGAGGGAACCGCAAACTCTACCACCTGATTGCTTCCATTGATGCCGAGAGCATACGAAGGAGTACCCGAAGCCAGTCCCAATAGAGTGACGGAACCCGTGACGGTTTGGTTTCCATTGTTGGTAATGCCGGTTGCGGTGAGCGAATGAGTTCCCAAGGTTACGTTAGCCGTCGCTCCTGTATAAGGAACAAGAGCCGAAGTAGCCGTATCCACGTAATTTTTATTAGTAGCATCATTGGCATTGACGGGTACGGGAAGGGACGTGATGGGGTTGAGTCCCATATTCAGGGTTCCCGTCATTGTCCCTCCCGAAAGAGGAAGATAGACACCGCTGTCGGGGACAAGCGGTTGTCCGTTTAAATATATCGCGTCGGCGTTAATAATTTGAAGTCCATCTACGGTGAGAGGATATTGAGGTTGGGCGATTCCATTCAAACTCATTTTATTATAACTAAATATTTTCTTTCTCTAAATTAAAAAACACTATGAACCGCTACAAAATGGGAGGTATCTCCGCCCCCTACGAGCGTCTTCCCAAGAGTTTCCGCAAGTTTCTAGAACGTCACGGGGACGAACTCCTTGATAGTTTTGAACTCTACCGTGCCCCCCTAGACCATCTCACGAATGGAGTTCTCCAACTCTTGACGGCGGGTGATTGGAATAATATCAAAAGCCGAGCAGGAGTAGATAAACTCTTCCATACCTACGCCATCATCAACGGCAAATACCTCTACGAGAAAACCGCCGTCCCCGTCCTCAAAGAAGGAACCTCCTCTGCGGTTAGCAAGGAAGGAGCGGAAACGACTCGTGCTCCCGTCACTCGGATGACAATTCGTGATTTTGTGGGGAATGCGATGAATCGGATGGGAAACAATTATTTTACCTACCATCCCTTTACCAATAACTGCCAAGATTTCCTTCTGGGGAGTTTGGAGGCAAACCGAATGGTCGGTACCAACACACGAATGTTTTTGAAACAAGACGTGAAAAAATTAGTAGAAGAAACTCCGTCATTGAGCCAACACCTCGCCGAAGGGCTCGTGAATGTTGCTAATGTCGCCCAGAATGCCTATGAAGAGGTAGCCGAGAAGCGGGGAGGACGACGACACGAAGTCGGGCACACTCACCATTCCCAACGACGACGCTTTGGGGCTTAAAGACGGGGAAGAAGCGAGAAAATGACGATGGCATACACGAAGATGGCGATGGTATCTACGACATCCATTTATCCTAGTGTAAGATATTGTTTGGCCTTACGCCACCACCGCTTGTAAAACGGTTCGGTAGATTGTTTTACGAGTTCTTGAACGGGTTGGCCTCGGAGGAGTTTGATAGCAAGGAAGTACAGAACGTCTCGTTCGTCTTCGTTGAGTTCATTGAAGCGATTGTCTTCTTGGATGAGACGAGAGAGATGATAGAGTTTGGGATTCTCCATTTTAATTTTTATCACGACAAAAATTAAAAGAAAAAGGTAACACTAGAAATAAGAAACGGACTACCATGAAGAAGCGTAAGCGACTGGGTCATGAGGTATGTTTTGAATGCTCCCCAGACATAAGAAATCGCCCAATCTCTTACTTTTTTAAGCACCCAAGAACCCATTGGAAAAGGCTCTTTATCATAGAAGGGGAAACGAGTTTGGCCGTTTGGAGTTGATTGTCAAAGTCGGCCTTATTGATGGCGTGGGCGGGAATGCTTGTCAATACATTATTACACGGGATTTGCTGGATGAAATCCTCCACCTTTTGGATGAAATTGACATAGGACACGATGTTGTATTGGGTTAAATCGGTTCGTCCAAGGGTGAGACGAAAGTTCTTGGAGTTCATATCGCCTATCAAATAATCAAATGGTTGGAGTTGAGTAAAAGGAACATTGACGTACTTATCCACCCATTTCAATACGACACCAAACTCGGAGAAAATATCAATGTCCGCTTGGGACAAGGCCTTGGAACACAACACGAGGGTTTGTTTTCCCGCAGGAACGGTTGGAAATACGGGAGAAGCGGACGGAGAAGAAGCGGAAGCTTGAATGACGGGAGGCAATGGTGCCAGTGTATCAAGTCGGGACATTTTATAAAGAGCAAAGAAAAAAAATTAGAAAATAGAATGCGATACAACAGGCATTAAACCACGAGTTGGATGTCCTCCGTATTTCAGGTGGGGATAATAGGCTTGGGCTGCCACGGAAGAATCGTATTCGTGGGCGGAACCTGGTGCGTCTGCTTGTGACGATTTATAGGCTCGTGTTCGTCGTGCTTTTTCATTAGAAAGTACTTGGGTCTGTCGTTCGTGTAAGGCTCGGTGTCCCATCGGAGAAGCGAACTCAATGGGTTGTTGAAGGGGCAAATCCGCTTTGGCCTCTCGTTTCATCTCCGTCTCTCGGGTTTCGGGTTGTTGTCCTTGAAGTGGGAAGAATCCCGAGGGTTGAACGACGTGTTGCGCCGAACGAGGAGCAGGAATGTTATCTCGTCCCGTAGGTTTGAAATAACGAACGGATTCGTGGATGGCTTCTTGAAGATGAGTAGCCTCTTCCGCCTGTTTGGCTAATACGACGGGGTTATTTGACATCACGCCTCCTGATGCGTGGTTCGTAGGAGTGGCTCGTTGAGCGTGGGTAGAAACCGGTTCCAATCCCTGTCGGTTGGGTACTTGGGCGGGGTTGGGGTTGGCTCCAATGGGTACCTCTTGGGTTTGGGGTTTGTGAAGAGCAAGTCCTGCTCCCTGAAAGGTTGCGGGTCTCACGTTCTCCCAGAGGCCAACTCCATTGGGAACGGCAAAGTAGGAGGGAGTTTGGGCTTGGGGAGGGTTAGCAAAGGCTTGATTGGGAGTAGCCATACGAGACACGGAGGTGATGGCCTTGTATCGGGAGAACTCGGGCTTGGTTTTCCCTACATCCACATGAACGGAAACCTTGTTCTCGTTGATGTTGGTAGCATGACGAACTTTTTTCGCTTTCCGCTTTTTACCGCCTCGTTTCATCGTGTCTTCGGGCATCTCATAGAAATGCCGAATCTCGGGGTGGATAGTATGGTGTTCCAGCATGTTTTTATCTATTATAGAGAAATTAATTTATTCTTTTTCTCGTTTTCTCCATTCTATCTTATCAAAGCGTTTATAGAAGGTCGGAGGGTTATGGTAGGAATTGATATGGAGGAAGGAGTATTCGCAGGACGTGGCGAAATCATACAGTTTCCGTAGGATGTCCTCGTTCATATTCATCTCCTCAATAAACGAATCCAACTCCTTTTTGTTGTCCGTTCGGAAGATACTGATGATATCCAAGTTGCTACGAATGAGGGTGGGGAGGTAGGTGTTCCACTTTTGGAGGAGATAGACATTGGTGATGTTGCGATGACGGTTCTGGGTAGCGAGTAAATCCATCAGACGGCATTCCTTCTTTTTCATTAGATGGATACAGTCATCATAGACGATACAATAAGCCGGTTTATGCTTTTTCTTGTTCTTTTTACACTCTTCCGTATGGTCGTCAATCTTCTGGATGATGTCCTCCAATACGGAATTATTAAGAGTATCATAGTATTGGTCGTCTATGTCTTCTATGAGTTGATGAACCTTCGGGTCATTTTTCGCGGTCGGGGAGAGGAAGAAGATTTTGGAGAAGTGTTTGTACCACGGACTTTCTTTCTTTTCCAATAAGTTCAGTAGTAACGTTGTCTTTCCAAGGCCTTTCTTCGCAAAAATACCGTAATTACACGGTTTTAACGGGAGGGGAGTATCCTCCCGACAGATTTGATTATCCATCGGGGCGAGTGCTTTCGTCAAGGGGCTGGAATGTTCCTGTATCATTTATTATACTACCAACATTTTTTTCTTGAATTGTGTTTTCCGTGTAAATTATTTTCTTACTTTATAAATAAAATGAGACTACTTGAACTCTTTAAGGGAACCGGTAGCATCGGAAAAGTAGCGAAGCGGAAGGGATGGGATGTCGTTTCTGTGGATATCAACGAGAAGGCTGAACCCTCCATTTGTGTGGATATTATGGAATGGGACTACTCCTCCTACGAAGGTACCTTTGACTATGTATGGGCTTCTCCTCCTTGTGAAACGTTCTCGGTACTTCAATATCCAAGAAAGATTCGGAACTCCAAGACGGCCGAACCGTTATGTGAGAAGGCTCTTCACGGTACCCGAATCCTTCACCGCACCCTAGACATCATTCGGCACTTCTCGGAGAAGAACCCCAAGATGAAATGGTGTATGGAAAATCCACGGGGGATGATGAGACAAGACGCTCGGGTTCGTCCTCTCCATCGTGAAACGACAACCTACGCCTCCTACGGCGATTTCAAGTACAAACCGACGGATTTCTGGTCCAACTACGATTTGGGACTGAACCCTGTCCGAGGCATCAAGAACTACCCTCACATCACTGCCCGAGTCGCCAATATGTCTCGGATGAACGACAAGTACTCCATTCCTCCCAAGTTGATAGAAGCCATCTTCTCCTACCTCAACCGCAAGAAGATTCTCTATCCGATGACTTGATATCTATACAAGGCATTCTTAACTTATTCTTAACTCTTAACTTTTAACTCTTATCTTTTCCATAGATGATATACGTGTAATTATCCGTTTGCCGTTATTATAACGGATAACGGATAAAAAGTCCATTTATAAAAATCGTCCAAAAAACGAAAAAAAGTTAAGAATTGAGAGCAAAGTTAAGAATCTTGTGTAGATATCCAAGGCATTCTCAACAATTCTTAATTCTTAACTTTTTTGCGTTTTTTTTTCCGTTTTTTAAAAAGCCTTTTTTATCCGTTATCCGTTATAATAACGGCAAACGGATAATTATGCGTGTATCATCTATGGAAAAGATAAGAGTTAAAAGTTAAGAGTTGAGAATAAGTTAAGAATATGGGGTATATATATCAATGTTGGGTTCCTGTTCTTGGGTAGAGATGATTTTTTGTTTATTTATTTTTTTCTTTTCTAACAATAAAGAATGGGAAAGAACAAAACGATGGAAGCGGGAGAGGTAGTCCTCGTGAATAAACCTACGGAGCCACAGTCCATTGCTCCGACCACCCTAGAACGACAGCGTCCGAAGAGGGAACTCTCCGAGGCACAGAAGGCCAACCTAGCGAAGTTGATAGAACGAAACAAGAAGAAGGCGGAAGAACGTCGTTCCGTCATTACCAATAACATCCCCGAGGTGATTCCAGAGGATAAGGTAGCGGTTGTCGTAAAACCGAAGCGAAAGTATGTTCGTAAGGCTCCGGCTTGGAATGCGAGGGATACCACACCGGCTCCTCCTGTGTCTCCTCCCACTCCTTCGGAAACGGAGGAAGAGGAGAGTGAGGTAGAAGTCCGTCCTCCCAAACACGAAAAGAAAAAGAAGCCAGTCTTGAAAAAGCAACCTTCCCTTGCCCGAGCGGAGATAAAGCCACGTCGTTATGAGACGGAGACGAGCGACACGAGTGAATATGATGGAAGTAGTTCGGAAGACGAGGAGAAAGTAGAGAAGTATGTCCGTAAGGCACAGAAACGGATGGAAGCGGTTCAGGCGATTGAGAATCGGTTGAAACGAATGAGTAATCCATACGAAGCACGTAATTTATCTATCTTCTGATGAAAAAATTGGTTTATTTTTTATTATCTTTCACTATAATAAAAGATGAGTAAGCCCTTCAACCCCGCCTACATCCGAGGAGCCACCAACGAGCAACTCAAAACAAGCCTTGTCTATAAGATGTATTTGAAAACCGAAGACGAAATAGAAGGTGTCCGAACGACCGAATGGGTAGAACCCATCCTGTTACAAGTCGTGGAAACCAAGGAAGAAAAAGACGAAAAATATAATATTACGATACAATAAAAGATGTCACTCGTTGAAGTAATGAACTATACCTTTCACATTAGCAGTAGTGAAAGGCAAACGGGAACGAATACGAACTTTACCATCAACCTGTCCCAGATTATTAATCTCCTTGCGAAACGTGGGATGTTCCAAATCATCTTTAATAGCGTTCAAATCCCCTTCACCTTCTATCAACTCAATAACATCAATAACCTGAACGTCGTTGCGATTACCACCCAGTTTGGGAGTGCTTCTCCCGTTTCAGGCTTATTGTACTTGAATCAAGGAAACTATACGCCCTATACTCTCATTACCGAAATCCAAAACCAAATCTATAATTTCTGTTTTGCGAATAGTGGCTTTAAGCCCCAATTTGGAACGGTCTATGACACTTCCAACGGGTATTTACAGTTTTCCTTGACGGGAGCGTCTCCTGCTCCCTCGGGAGGAGGTACCGTTACGATTACCCTTCATTTTGATACGAGTCCGAATATTTTGACGGGAGGATTCTTCGGTATCAGTACGACGGCACCGACGGCACTTACCTTTTCGGCGACGTTCAATTCATCAGGAGTCATCACCTCGTCCGTCATCGGCCAATCCACCCAACCCTGTGTCCTGAATCCCATTAATTATTTATTGGTACGTTCGTCATTGAAACAGTATCGCAACCGAGAGTTTATTACCCTACCCGATGATACCTCGGACATTGTGTATAAGGTTCCCATTACGACCGTTCAGAGTTCGTGGATTAATTTCTATCAAACGAGTGAGCCCCTCTACATCATTGATAACTCCATTCAGAGTATCAACTTCTACTTGACGAACAACCTGACCTATACGCCCATTAACCTTCAAAACATCCCGTGGGCGTTTTCCTTTACCATCCGAGAAGTCATCCGTCCTGATTATGAGGCTATTAATTCGGCGATGGTAGGAAACCTGTCTCGTGTTCCATTGGGACAGTTGGAAGAAGAGAAACGGTTATTGGAGGAGGAACGACAGAAACAGATGGAACGACTTGTGCTGTATAAGAAAAAATTGGAACGAAATAAAATAGAACCCATTAATAAAGATGTTCTACCAAACACCACAGGGCAAGACCGTTCAACTCTTCAACAACCGACCCCGAAACCTTTCCCGAGGGGGGATAATTAAAGATAGTCCAAACATCAAGGACAAAACCGAGGATACCATCTCGTCTCTCTTGGAGTATGGCTCCTTGGTCGTTCCCGTTCCCGTGATGAAAAGTGGCATCATGAAAGGTTACAAAGGAAAGATAACAGGAGAGGTTCAACACGACAAAAGCAAACTAGGAAGGACAGTCGTGATGCCAAACGAATTGGTTGTCAATAAGAAGTATGCTCCGAAGGTAGAGGCGTATTTAAAGAGTAAGGGAATAACGCTTCCACTTCCGTATTAAAAATTAAAATTATTTTCTAGTATATAGATAAATGGTTCTCGTCCAGATTTACATCACTCCCGCAGGTGGTGGTTTATCCACTGATAACGGCAAGTTTCAAGTCGTACCCATTACCGGTAAATGCTCCATCCGAGTACTCAATATGGTATATCACGATACGGCATTAGCCACATCTCATCGTCTTATCCAAGTCGTTTCCGACAACCTCTATTTCCCATACAGTCCCCTCCGATACCTTTCTATGCTTTCCAATCCCGTAGCCACATTGAATTATGATGTGAGCCGAAATGAATACCACTTGAAAGACCAGACCCTCAACGGCCAACTCCAACTTCAAGTGATTGATAAGGCTACCGGTGCGGAACCCGTTAATTTCACGGACTGTCTCATTTCATTGGAGATAGAACAGATTGATAAGGAGTTTCAGTAATTTATTTTATCTTTTGATATAATAAAATGAGACACAAACATCATTTCGCCATCGGACGCATTGGTGTCGTTCAATCCCCTCCCGAGCAAGTGCTTCTTCTCCCCAACCAACCGATTGAGCCTGAACCCATCCGGCATTCCGAACCCATCAAGCGAGAACATTTTGAAAAAGACAAAAAGAAGAAATCAAAATACCAACGGGAATGAAAAGATGAAAAAAACGAATTATTTTTAATTTTTTTTTCTTCTTTCGTAATATAAAAGCAACAATGTCACTCCACAGCGTTGGTTCAGACACCCACTACATCCTGCCTGCCTCCTTTGACTCCGTTCCGGAAGCTTTTCGCTCCAACAAGACTGCCAAGCCCATCCCTTGTTCTCTCCAAACCGTCAATGTCCCCTCGTTGTCTGGTCCCCAGACTCTCGGTGGTTCATCTATCATCCAAGTCCCTTGCGGAGCCGGAGCCGGTATTTTGATGAATCCTTACATCCGTTTCACTCTCCAAATGACGGGTGGTTCTTCGGCAGCCAATGCCTCTTGGTCGTTCAAGGGTGCCTGCCAGTCTGCTACGGCAGCCATTAACCGTATCTCAACCTATGTCAATAGCGTTCAGATTGATAACCAGCAAAACGCGTGGGCGTTGTATGACACCGTTCTGTCGCATTCCACCAGTGCCGATTGGTTAAATCACGACGGAACCCTTATGCTTGGCTCGGGTGTAGCCTACTACCAGCCAGCAGCGGGAGCAGCGTCCTCTCAATCTTACACCTTTGCGGTGCCTCTCTTGGGTCTCCTTGGCTCACAGCAAGCATCACCACTCTACTTAATTAACGGTACCCTTCAAGTTCAGTTGGACTGGGCTTCATCGGTGTATCAGGTCTATACCGCCGGTTCCACTGACCCCGCCTTCACGGGTATGTCTATCACCAACGTCCAGTTGGTCTATGACAAGGTGATGCCCGAGGAAGCCTTTGTTTCCAAGGTTCGCCACGATATGATGGGCGGTGCCAAGTATGTCTTTGGCTACACCAACTTTGCCACGACCGTCCTCCCCATGACCTTCGGTGCGGGTGGTGGTACCCTCAACTTGAACTATGGTTTGAACGTCTCCTCCCTGCGTGGTGTGGTGATGGCTCAATACCCCACCTCTACTTTGACGACATCGGGCGCTGCTCCGTCCATTAGTAACTGCCTGAACCAGTATCAGGTGTCGTTGGATGGTCGTCTCATCTCGTCTCTGGCCTTGAATAGCAACACTGACCCCGTCTTGGTGTTTGCGGAACTCCAAAAGTCATTCGGTCGTATCTTTGATGCGTCCATCACCGACTTGGTTCAGAACTCGGCTCCGGCTGCTTCGGCCTCCAACAATGCCAACGCTTCGGGAGGTACCTTCTTGACGAACTACTTTGCCGCAGGTGCTTCGTGTCAGCGTGTCAATGAGGGCTTGTGCTTCCAAGGCAGTCCTTGCTCCATTCTTAACATCCAAGTGGGCTGGGCGGGTTCTTCGGGTGCCATCACACAGGTGTCCTCCACCAACTACATCATCCTCATCTCGGACTTCCAGATGTTGATTGATGCCGTCGGGTCTGTTGAAATCGTTCGCTGATTTAATAAAATTGAAAGTCAATTTAAAGATTCATTATATAGTATAAAATATAATGAGTGGTTTTGTCTATAAGATTTCATCAACTGTTGGAGATAAGGTATATATTGGTTCTACACAGGAAAGACTCAATCAACGTTTCAATCGCCATAAAAAAACGAAGAATACAACAGTCGTTCAACTCTTTGACGAGTATGGAGTTGATACTTGTTCTATCCATATGATGGAATACGTAGAGTTCAAAGAAAAAAAAGAACTCCTCCATCGTGAGCGTTACTGGATTGAGAATACTCCGAACTGTGTGAATATTAAAAAACCGATTGAAACAGAAGAAGAAGAAAAAGAAAGAAAGAAACGTCATTATGAACGAGTCAAAGATGATGAAGACCGAAAGGAACGAGCCAAACAAGCCTCCAAGACGTATTATGAGAATCATACGGAACAACTCCGAGAAAAATCTAGACTATACAATCAGACTCATCCGGAAAAACGTAAAGAGTTATTCAAAGGATGGTATGAGAAAGTAAAAGAGACGGAAGCCTATAAAGAAAAACAGCGTATCAAAATGGAACGAGGAAAAGAAGTAGTTCTATGTGAATGCGGTAAGACTTACACTCTTTACAATAAGTCCAGACATATGAAATCTCATCAGTAGCGTCAAAAAACAATAAGGTGAATATTTTTTTTATAATAATTTTCTCCAATTATTATAAAGAAACAAATGGGAGCATCAGTCAGTAACTTTTTCTCCAACGTCGCCAAGACCGTTGCCAAGGCAGGGATTTCCGCAGCAGGAACCTTTATTCCGGTTATCGGACCACACCTCGCCAATCACATCAACTCCAAGTTCAAGCACGGAGGCAAAATCCATAAGTTCGCCTTGGGTGGCGTTAATTTAAAGAACGTCCCACCAGGTGTCAAGACACGAGCCATCAATACGGTAGAAGGCCTTCGTGCTCTCATCCGAAGATATCCGAACGAGGCTCGTCTGGCCGGTTTGTCGTTGGAAGACACCTACGATGTCACCAACCCAGCCGGTCGCGAGGAAGCACAAGAGGCTTCGTATGAGGGTATGGGTGCGGGACGCAAACAAGCCCAAGCGATGGAGGAGCGTCATTTCGCCCACGGTGGAATGGTGTCTTCGTTACCTATCTCCAACTTGAACCGTCTCAACTACGAGCACGGGGGAGTTGCTCTAACTGAAGCCGAGGGAGAGCATTCGTTTGTTGTCCTTCATCACGGGCATCCAGCACACAAAGCCCATCACGGGCATCCGGCTCACCATCGTCACCATATGATGAAGAAGTTTGTCGCCTAATGACGGTGATTTTACCTTTATTGTGTTCGGAGAAGAATCCTCTCATTGTCGTCATGAGTTGTTCGTCCGACATCTCGGCTACGCCCTTGATGGTCGCAATCGTTTCTAGTGTATGTTTTTCCATATCGGCAATCGTGAGGGGGGAAGTCATTTTATAATAGGTAATATTTTTTTAATCCAAAAAAAAATATCAATCATTAATAAATGCCCTACTCTCTCATCCATTCCGGACGAGGCTACAAAGTCCATAGTATTCACGGAGCCGTTCTCTCCAAGCATCCTCTCCCTCTTGCCGTAGCCAAGCGTCAAAAAATTGCCGTTCAACTTTCGGAACTCCGTAAAGAAGGAAAACTACCAAGGCGTTAATGCGTTGCTCTCCATTCTCTCAAATACAATCTAGTTTTCTCACGATTCGCTTCTCTGTATTTGCGTTGAGCCTCTTTGATTTGTTCCTTATGTTCCTCCCGATATTTCTTTTCTCGTTCCCGTATGTATTCTTTATTTTCTTCTAAATATTTCTTTCTTCGTTCTTGAATATGTTCTTTATTGTCTTCAACATATTCTTTCATCGTTCTACAAGGAATGTTTTTATTGACACACGGATTATTTCTAATGTATTCACCTTCTCTTTTTAAAAGTTCTTCAATAGAATTACAAGGAAACGCTTCAACCAATTCTATCTTACAGTTTTCTAATCCGTATTTTTCAAAAATCAAAAATGAAGAACATTTCATTTTTTTATGATGACGGAATCCCTCTCTATGTTTCACCATACGCTGTGCTAACGTTCTTACCGTAGAACCATAATAGACATCCTCTCCACACCATATCTTGTAAATCTTTGCTTTTGAATAATCGGGCATATCCTTTTATATCCTTATCTCTTTAAGTCTTTTTCACATATTGAAGAGCGGTAGATAAGTCGTGACCCATGGCGGTTGCTGTGGCACGCATATCGGCAAGAGCAGGCATATCTTTGTACTTGTGGCTCAAATAGATATGACGAAGAAGAGAAGTAGAAACGGGCTTATCAAAAAAACCGTAGAGAAGGTTTGTTAGTTGAGTAGCATTAATCTTGCCCGTCTGTTTGGAGTTCATCAACAACCAATCGTGAGGGTTCAATTTTTCCCAAGCGGTAATGATGCTCTTTAACTTGGGGGGGATTTCTTCTTTCTGTTGTTTGTATTTGTGAGCCGTCTTGAACTGATTGAAAACAAAGAAGGGTTTTCGTTTCTCGGTTCGCATAAAGTTATCCTTCTCTGGGTCAATCTCTCGTAACTTGAACTCCGTGTAATCCAACGAACGGCGTGGAGGGATAAGAAGGAGACACGAAAGAAGAACATACATCTGACACTTGATGAATTGCTTCTTATCCAATGCCGTTCGTTTCATCAGGGGGGCTACCTCTTGTTCCAAGGTACGATACATCTTCATGACTTCATCGTATTCCATCATCCCCTCCTTTTGACGTTCCGTAAGTTTCTGTTCGTCGGCTTCCTTATCAGCTTCCTTACCATCATCTGTCATTTGACGGCGGAAGCATTCCACGGCATCTTTGGCGTGGGCTTCCTTATCAATGAAAACGACCAAGGCACTTAACCGAGTCTTTCGGTTCTTTGGAACGACATCGGAAAGATGTTTCTCAATCTCCTTGTAATGCTTGATGACATCATCGGGAGTCTCAATCTTGATATTCATCTGTTTCGCTAAATTGCGAACGATACTAGTATAGGTTCGTAGAGAACCCAAACTTAAATCCGGACGGTTCTTTTTGAATTGGTCGGTCAGTGTCATTTTATTTAGTAGAAAGAAATTATTTTAACAAAAAAATAATTTCATTTATATTTTATTCAAGAATGGAATATCGGCGTTGAATGCGTTCGTTCTTCTTGAAGGTCGGAAAGGTGATGATACCGTATCGGTCACATTTTCGTAATGTAACGGATTTCGTATTGATGCGAATTACCTTATACAAAAAAACGACATCCTGAACCTCCCATCCTTGTTGTTCTACAACGATGTCTCCCTCTCGGAGTTCAGAGAAGTCAATTCTTTTTGTTTGAAACGGAAGAGAGAACGAACCTCCTACGATATCTTCCTTAATGTATTTGTTTAATGAAATGTTTTCCATTGTTTCTTTTATATATAGCAATATTTTTTAAATTAGTTTTTCATTTTTATTTTTTGATAATCAATTTTATTTCACCACTTTTTGCTGTGTTTTTTTTCTTACTGCGACTCGCACCACTCCTTGTATGCCTTCATCGTAAAGCAGTTGCGGTCACGGGCTTCGTCGTTGATGATGTTATACGCTATCGCCTGAACGGAGGGAGCGTCCTTGACCGCCCCAAAGGTATCAATGTAGTTTTGGAGAGCATGCTGGAATCCGCCATACTCCTCAATGATGTCAAGGACATCTTCATAGTTCATATAGGCAATGATTTCGTCCAACTCCTGATGGTGAAAGTCATCAACGGCACTCGCAAAGGTCTCCTCGTCTATCTCGCCTTCGTAGTCGTTCTGGATTGTTTTGAAGACCTCCTCTTGGAAGTCGGCAACGGTGGATTGAATATCAGTCATTCTTGATTTCGTGGATTTGTTTTGTTTCGTCTGGTATATCTATAAAAGTTTTTGGGTCGTCAATTTTATTTTTTTTGCTGTATAGGACAATTCCAATAAGAAAAAGAGTTTCCCCTTTGGAGTTTTTCTTTTGTTTTTCTGTTTTTTTTTATTCTTGTCGTGAGGGCTTACTCGTCGTCTTTTTTCTCTTCGTCCTCGTCTTCGTCCCCATTACACGATTGGTTGTATTGTTCCTCGGTTTGGAGTTCTTCCTTCTTCATCGTCAAGTCCTTCTCCTTGATGGAAAGGAACACTTCACCGAACGGATGAGGGCAACCCCCCACACGCTGATTGGTGATGAGTCCCATATTCGGAACGAACTTATTCATACCGTCTTCATCCGCATAGAAGGTAGCCTTGCCCGAGTTGATGATGGTCTCGGCTTGTTTCCAATAACGATTGTCGCAGAACATCGGATGAACGACCATACGAGCAGGATAGGGACAGAGGAGGACTCCATCGTGAGTCTTTTTGATTTTGGTGAAGAGGGCATCAAACTCTTTTTCGGTTTTGTATTCGCCAACGAGGTAAGGGGCTTTGAAGGTGGGGACACAGAGGAGGAGAGTCATTCTTGATTTCGTGGATTTGTTTTGTTTCGTCTGGTATATCTATAAAAGTTTTTGGGTCGTCAATTTTTATTTTTCAATTTTTTTCAGTTTTAGGTTGTTATTGGTATATATAAAAGACTTCCGGTCGTCAATTTTTATTTTTCAGTTTTATAAACCAAATGTATAAACTAAAACGACAACAATATAACATAAACCAAATGTATAAACCCAATAAATCACAATTATACAGTCTAAACAGTATATAAAAACGTTTTTATTCATTGATAAAGGGTTAAATACATAGTTTTTCTAGTTTATACATTTGGTTTATGTTATGTTGTTGTTAAATTGGTTCATACATTTGGTTTATAAAACTGAAAAATAAAAATTGACGACCGGAAGTCTTGTGTAGATAGGTCAGACGATTTAACCAAATCTATGACGACAATTGATTCATTTGTTACTTCCATTGAAGAGTCTCTCTTCCAACGAATCTATGAATTACGTATTCATATTGACGACAAGGACGTGAAGGAAGTCTCCAAGTTATTCTATTCGTTGGAAACCGAGTTCATCATCAAAGCCATCCGTGATTTGACCGACAGTGACATACAAGCCCTTCTCGGTGAGTATGGATTTGAAAATGCTCTTTCCATCTACTTGAAAGAAAATGAGCTCGTTGCCTCCAAGGGACGGAACACCGCCAAGATTCTTTGCTGTCTTATTGAAAACGAATGGATTACTCCTTGCGTCTTTGATGACTATTGCGAGTGGAAGAAGAAGAACAATTATTAAAAAAAAAGAAGAAGAAAAGATAGTAGGCGTACTATTTTTTCTACCACAATAAATGAAGAGCCAATTGTTCTCCTAGGGTGGGTTGCTTGTGTCGGAGATGATAGAGTCGTCGTCGTTCTTCGGCATAGGCCTTTCCTTTCTCTTTGAGGAACGTAGGAAAGTCGCCATACCCAACGGCTCCGATACTGGCTACCTTCTTTCCATTTTTAAACACATCCAACTTCTTCTTGGGGTTGGTAGAGGGACGAACTTGAAGTCCCCACTCTTGGGCTTTCCGTAAGGTGTATTCGGTAATGTGATACATTTTATTATTGGCTAGATAATAAAATTAGCGTTTCTTCTCAATGCGATAGTGCTGGAAGTTTCGCAAGGGAAGCAAGTAGGCTCGTGCCCGATACCCATCTCCACACCGACACTCTCTCACATTCGGTTCGCTACACGCCGAACGAAGAACTCCCGTCGGAATCAAATAACATTCCTCCTTGGTTCCCACTACGAAATATCCGTAGTAGTCCGCTTGGGTGGTAGAGATACCCGAAGGCAATCCCGAACACTCGTACTCAATACAGAGGTTTCCCGTGGAGGCACTTCGCTTGTCCGCTTTGATTTCGTATGAGGTATAGACATTCCCCTTCTTGATTCGGATGTCCCAATCGGTGAAGCGAGTGTTGGGGCATACCTCTATCTCGTCGTATTCATTGTAATCCAAATAATCCAAAAACTTGGTCTCGTATTGTTTTCCAAAGGACAGGTCGTTGGTGAATGACATTTATTATTACCAAAGATAATAAAAAAAGAAAATAATCACAGGTTTATAAATTAAACTTCCATTTTCAATTGGAGATAGACATACGGCTTGGCGTGTGTCGCTCCGTAGGAATCTATTACATTTTCTCGTTGAACCGGCTCTTCCAATTGGAGATGCTTTTTCAAACTGGCGAAGAACTTGTTTCGTCCAAACTCCAAATCGTTTTCTCGGAGGAACTCGGAGAACTCATTCCACAAGTCATCCTTCATTACCATATCCGTCTTTCGTTCCGTCTTCACCAATTTCTTGGAGTGGATGAATGAGAGGACAACATCCTTGCTACTAATCTGTTCTCGGGTGTATTTATCCGCCTCGTTGGAAATCACAATCTGACGGTCGTTGTCATAATACTTCTTGGCATAGCGACACAGGTTGGTAAAGAACAAATCAATATGGCTCAACAACTCTTCCTTCTTGCCGTCCTTACGGGGGAACTTGTTTCCAAAATTGAAACACAACAAGCGATTACGAAACGCCGAGTCCTCGGAAATCTTTGGAGTGAAGTTGGACGCAATCAACGGAATACACGTATAGCGGACTTGGAAACTCTCGGAACCTCGTCCTCCACATTCTCGGATGTCATCCTTGTCTCCTCCCGTCAGAAGTTTTAAGAAGGTTTCATTGAACTCTTCCCGCTCGTCTAGTTCAGAAAGAACCACCATCCGAGTATTGAGGAGTTTCACCTTCTCGGCATCATGGATGGATTCGTTCTTTTTCTTGATGAAGGTTCGCTTGTTTCCTTGGACGGCAAATCCTCCCATCATCTCTTCGTGAAGATGAATGAAGAGAGACTTGCCGTTGTCTCCTGAACCAATCAACTGGATGAACTTCTTCAAGGAGTTCTCTCCCGTCAGGATGTAGGCCATACAGTACAATAGACACTCTACGTGTTCTACTGACGGATAGGTGAGTTCTCCCTTGTCGTTCATTACACTCAACATCTCCCGATAGTAGTTGAGAACGTATTCGTGTTGGGAGGATTCTTCCATTGGCACAATCTTTCGTTCGGTTGTCTTGGTGAAATAGTCTTCTTTCTCCCGTTCCCGAACTTCTCCCGTTCGTAAATCAATCACTTGATTGTCGGCCAACGGGAAGAGTCCCGTCTTGTTGTCAAAGTGAAGATGAATGAAATTGTCATCCTGATGAGAACACACTAACGACTTCAATTGGGTCAAGATGTTTCGTTGAGTGGAAGTAGAACACACTCGGGCTTTCTCCTTCTCTACCAACTTGACATCAGGAGAAGTTTCTACAAGAGGATGGAGAAGCGACGGCATCAAGTGGTAAATGAACTCAAACTTGGAGAGTTTCCACAACCGAGTCTCTTCATCATACAGATATAACTTATCCATCGCCGAATGATATTTCATCTTGTCCCGCAACTTCTCGTACAGGTATTTTCCATACGCCGAATCCGATGTATCCAATTCACTCCGAGCCGTCAAGCCATCCAACGACACCGCTTCTTCCATCGGCTTGTGAGTCAAGTGAAAGGAGAACTCCATCTTCTCCGAAACATAGGCGGACAATCCTCGGCACAATTCATCAATGTTCTTCACATTCTCCCGATACGGCATAAATCCATCAAAACACAAGGCTCCCACCTCAATCTGATTCTCCGCCACGAACTTCTCCATATGTTGGAGAATCTGGTCTTCTACGTCGCATAGGTAGAAGTTGAGGGCTGAACCCTCCTTATTGTATTCTTTCTCTTTATTGTCCCGTGCTCGTTGAACGTACTTGTGATTCTCGGGATGACGACTCTCGGTGGAGAACTCTTTCAATAATTTCTTCTGGGTGGTTTCAAAGTCCGTAACGAACTCATCGGGGAACGGGAAGGGGTTGCTTCCTCCGTTCAGGATAGCCAACAATCCACTCTTGACGGCATCCTTGTCGGCCACGATTTTCTCGTGGATGCGTTTCTTGTCGTTCCACTTCCTCATTTCACATCCGATGTATCGGCGGAGAACTTCATCCCGTTGAGAAACATATTCTTCCAAGCGGGGATGAGAAAAGTTCTTCTTTTTACACCAACGAAGGAGAATCGTCGGGTGAGCGTTCTTGATGTCAATGTCGTAGTACAACTCCTTGGAGATGGCGTGACGGATGGGGCGAGGACATCCTTGGAGGGACAACTTGGCACTGCGTCGTCCATATTTTACTTTTGTCCCGTACTTGTAAAGGACACTGGAAGATTTTACCTTGGCAAGGTACATTTCATTCATCAACGTCTGGAAGGTCTTGAAATCGGCTTCTTCGTACCGTCCCGTAGCTTGATTGAGAATCTTACACTTCTTTCCCATTCTCTCATACACCACTTCGCTGTTGTCTCGGATAATCCGGAGGCGTTCCATATCCACTCGTTCATTCAATTCGGTAATCAATTCTGATGACATCCTATTTTATATATACAAAAGATTTTTTTAAATTGTTTTATTTTTTTCATTTTGGAATATCAATTTTATTTTTTTTCATATGCCGGAGAAACCATTTTTGGGTGTCGGGGGGGGTATCTATACAAGACAATCTCAACTTATTCTTAACTCTTAACTTTTAACTCTTTACTTTTCCATAGATGATATACGTGTAATTATCCGTTTGCCGTTATTATAACGGATAACGGATAAAAAGTCCATTTATAAAAATCGTTCAAAAAACGAAAAAAAGTTAAGAATGGAGAGCAAAGTTAAGAATTGAAAAATTGAAAAATAAAAATGAAAAAAAATAAAAAACTATTTAAAAAAATCTCTTGTCTATATATAAAGAAAGAATGGTGGAACCGATTGTGATTGAAAAGATTGTGTATTCGTCCTATACTCCCGCCCAGAAACGGGCTACGGAGAAGTGGAACAAAGCGAACTGGAACAAGGTATTGGAGGCGGAGCGACTACGGTATCAACGCCGACGGGAGAGACTACGGGAGTTTTTGGAGTTGGCCCAGTTGGTGAGGGCAACCGAACACCCTGAATATATACCTCCTCCTCCAAAGCGAAAATATCACCGAAAGTATGAACGAGACGAATGATGGCTTTCCAAAGAGACATACTTTATACTATCAACCGTATAAAATATTTTTTATGATGTGGGTAACACCGTTTGTAGAAGAGAGGCGACTTTATTAAACCTATCCTCACAGAGTGTTTGGAGGGCTTGGTGTTGAGCGGTGAGAGTGGCAATTTGAGCTTGTTGGTCGGCAATGATGGCATCCTTGGCATCTTGTGCGGTTTTTAAATCGGCAGCATTCATCGCAATGGGGTCGCTAAACCCTCGTGCTTTGGCTTGTTGAAAGGCTTTGGGAGTACGATAGGCACCATTCACATCCAATTGGTCGGGGTCACAATAGAGATGTTCTTGACCCGCAAAATCGGTAGGGATATGACTGAATACTGGTTTGATGGTATGACGAAGAGTATCGGTATCCAAATGAGCTTGTCGGTCATTTTGAGCCTTGAATGGATATTTCATTGGGTCACCTTGAACGACTTTCATAAGTACGGGAGTTGTCATTTTCTTATATCGTAGATTTTAATTTGCTTTCAATAATACTGCGCGCAACGAGTGAAGGTATTGACATACAGCTGGTCGTTGGTGTCCGTATTACAACCTCCGTTGTTATACACATAGACATCAAACCAACCCACCGCAGAACTGTTGGAGGCATTAAACAATATTTCAAAAGGGAAGGTTGTATGATTATACGTGACATTCGTGAAGGCATTGAACGTGAAATAGTAATACGTACCGTTATTTTGACTGTAAATCCGAACCACAGGATACGCCTGACCCCCGCTCGTCATGTAGTAGGAAAACTTGCCTCGTATTTCCACCGGTACATACGCACTGTAACGATAAAACGCATAGGTGATGTTGTATCCGCCTCCCCAATTCGCACTCCCGTTATTCAATAAGACGTATGCGGTACTTTGTCCTAATTCGGTCAATCCCGTCGTCTGATTCATCGTCAGTGGGCGATTGTAATAATCCGATGTGCTGGGGATTCCATAGAAATGGGGCTGACCCCCAGTGGAATATTTGAGTGGTGCCGCATTCAACAGCGAATTAAAGGTACCAGAAGGGGTACCACCCCACGACGAGGTAGAAGGGTCATACAATACGTTATTTCCTGAACCATTGGCAGAAAATCCCGTATTTCCCGATACCATCAAATCAAACGAAATGTACTGCCCGCTCACCGCATAAAGCCAAATGTCAATCGCATTGGCGGAACCATTATAGATATACCCAATATCCATACTGCCCTGTGCGTTGCTATAATTGCCCCATACACTTCCCATCACCAAGGTGCCACCACGATTAATCACGGTGAGGTCAATGCTGACGATATTATTATAAACCCATCCACCCAACGTACCTTTAATCGTAACGCCACCAAAGGAACTACCCAAACTGGTTCCTTGTAAGGTAGCAATCTTGATGTATCCTGTTTTGGGGGTGGGGTTGTTCGCATAACTGTACTGAAACTCACCATTGACCCATTCAAAACTTTGGAAGTTCGCCATCTGAATGGATTGGTATCCGTGAATGCCATATTGAGGGGAATTGTTTCCATTGAAGCCGACTAGATTATAGGATTTGGAAATGTAAATCGCACTAGCTCCACCTCCCGATGCCTGAAGCATTAAATTGCCTGAAATGGTACGAATCACGGTATCTCCCGCTATCGCATTGGTACTCCAATTTCCGGAACCCGATGCCATTCCGATTTGAAAATCATCGGCATACGTACTATTTCCCAATCCAATAGAAGGATTGGAGGCTCCATAGACTTGTAAATTATTACTCAAACTTGTGGTTCCAATTCCTACATATCCACCCGATTCATAAATGACACTATTTGCCAAGGTATTCGCACTGGACGCATAGGGCAGATATCCTGCCGATACGGCTCCTGTGATGGAAACCACCGCATTAGGAAACATACACATCGTCCCCGTGGAGTCAATTCCCATCGTATAGGCAGGAGTTCCCGCACGATACGCAGGGAGGACATTGCCCGTGAATTGCGTATAGGACGCATACATATTGAACCCCGTGAAATACACACTTTGACCTGATGCCGTTCCTTGAAAATAAAAGACAACTTGACCCGTGTAGGTAACCGTTGCATTGGGTTGAAAATTAACCGTTGTGGTCGTTCCTGTGCTATTGGGTAAATAGACTCCTCCTCCAATTAACAATGAGCTGGTTCCTGCGGTATTGTATTGATAGACGGAAAAGAAGATACTGGAAACGGAATAGCAATTAAAGAAGTTGGCCTGGTACCATCCACCCGTTGTATAGACATACGAACCCAATGACATTGCCATAATCGGCGATGACGCATTCGTCAAGGTATAGGAACCCGACAAGGTGGAACCGCTTGGGACACTCGATGGCAATCCACTCGTGGTCAAATTGGAGGCTCCCTGACCCGTTGTGGATTGACTCGTAAGTAGCGAATTATTTAAATTGGTCTGATAGCCTTGGATGGTGGTCACCATATTATTAAACGTATTGGTTCCACTCCACGTGTTATTTAATGGTAATAGATTAACCGCATCACTCGTTAATACCAGTTGATTGGACGCATTTAATCCTAATGTATTAACGGCTGTACCTGAGGATAATCCTGTCATGGCAACGGTTCCCGATGCCGTCAATGTATTGGAAAAAGTATTGGTACCTGTCCAGGTATTATTGAGTGGAAGCAAGTTGGCGCTTGCGGAGCCAGTTGGCCCCACCGCACCCGTCATTCCTGTAGGTCCTAGTGGCCCTGTGGTACCGGTGGACCCTGTGCGACCCGTCATTCCTGTCGTTCCCGTTGACCCTGTGACACCCGTGGGGCCCGTTGGCGTGACAATGGGGATAACGCGACCCTTACCATCGACACCCAACGCATTCCAATATAGACCGGTTGGCCCTGTTAGCGAAGAAAGCCACAAGTTGCTCGTGATGAGGCCACCTGTGGAGCCAGTAGCCGTCAAGGTATTTCCATTGATGTTGATGGGACCAGTTGCGCCCGAATAAGGGACATAGGATGTTAGTTGAGAGGTCAGGTATCCTAATGGTACCGCATCCGAGGCTCCTGAGGGGCCCGTCGGCAACCCTGTTAAGACGTTTCCCGCCATTCCAATCGGCCCCCCCATCACGCCACCCGCCAATGGTAAATACACTCCTACGTCCGGAACGACTTGCTGCCCATTAATGTATACGGTTGTCGCATTGATGTTGCTCAGACCGTCGACGGTCAATGGATATTGTGGCTGGGTAATGCCGTCTAAAGACATTCTATTCATCATACGGAAATAAAAATCGAATCTCTGCACAGAATGCCCCGTGTACTACGTAATGGTGGAACCCTCCAAGAAGAAGCCGATGATGAATCCTGGGGCAACTGGTTCTCCAATCTGATTGGTGCCTTCACCAACAATGAACATCTTCCGAAACGATTCCGTTCCTTCATCAAATCCCATGGACGAGACGTCATCCATTCCCTGAACATGGTTCGTGCCCCCGTCGCCCGACCTGGTGTCTGGGCCATGGAATTGTTGACCGCTGGTCGCTGGGAAGAGTTCAAGAAGCGAGGTGGCATCGATGAAACCTATCACACCAGTCTCGTCATCAACGGCGACCTCGTCATCGAAAAACTCGATAAACTCGAAGCCCGTGTCGACTCGTCCCACGAACAAGGTGCAGAGTCCTTTGATGTTGATTTGAAAGGAAAACACCTTACGGTAGCAGAGTTCCTTGAACAAGGACGAAAACGAATGGGTGAGAAGTTCTATACCTACAGCGCATTAAATGGTAACAACTGTCAAGATTTTGTGATGTCCATGGTTTCCGCCAATGGACTCATGACCGATGCGGGTCACCGTTTTATCAAACAAGAGCTCGATAAACTCATTCATGAATTACCGACGACCACCAAGGTTGCCGCCCAATTCATCACCGACGAAGCCCGTCATGCAGGTAACATCAAAGAAGAACTATTGAACAAGCGAGGTGGAGTTCGTCACCGTATGGAACACGGACTCCAACGGCGCATGGGTTAACGACGAGGGATTCGGCCTTCTTTACGTAGCTCCGATAGCTGAACCGCTGTCTGTTGACGTTCCGCCATCGCATGCGATAGTGGATGATGGCTCAGGGGACGGCCATGGACAAAGACTTTGAATCCTGCGCCTGATTTTTGCAGGGTGTACGGCATCTACCTGATTCATGAGATTTTAAAATCGCATGAATGTTGTAGAGAGATAGTAGAAATGGATACCCTTGCTACCATCAAAACCTTCCATCTGCCGAGTGACGAAGACATCATGGTCTCCATGCGCCGATGGCATACCTTACAGCATCAATTGAATGGCTATCCCATCTGTAAAGTCGAATTGGTTAATGGCAAAACTTCTTCTTCTTTGCGTATCCATGATGGAGCATGGCAAACGAATGCTCTTCCGATGGTTCCAGATGAACCGGACCACCGTGCGCCATCATGTTCAGACGGTCCAGATTCGAAATCGGAAGAGAACTGACATGACCACCGAGGGCATACGCCGACTCGTAATGTCCATCCATGAAATGCGGATGATGCATCTTTCCACCACGTTTCTTCATTTCCGCATGTTCGGCCACGGCTTCCTTGACCTTCTCCACCGACAGGTCATGCTTCTCGGCGAGCTCAGGATGAGCCTTGATTAAATTAATCAATTGAGCAGGCGTGTTAATCACCATCTTCTTGACTCCTGCCGGAACCATCATGCCACCATCGGCCTTGCAGACCACACGGCCACCACGAGCATACAATGAATTGAGCTTATTGGCCAACACCGGGCCCACCACGGGAACCGCATTGCCTACCGCAGAGGTCACAAACTTCGCGCCTGCCTTGAGCGTGTCCACCGCTACATCCTTGATGAAAGAACCTACCGCACCCATTATTCTACTGGTCTATAGAAAAAAAACACATCGATATCGTTATGGACGTGTTTTTTTCGATTAAAAGTTCATAGAAGAAGTTCGTAGGAAAATTATCGAACGATTTCGACACTTCCTGTCGAATCAACAAGAAGTTGGAAGTCTGCGATAAAAATGAAGTACAAGGTGGAGGCGACCGTTGCCACACCACCCGTGGTTCCTGCCAAGTTGACCTGGATGTTGGCGATGGAGCACGGGCTTCCTTGGAAGGCCAGACCCTCGTTGATTCGTTGGGCAGAGGCACCTGCGGCGAATTGGGTCGTCAGGTACGGGCCACCAAAATAGTTGGCTGAAATGTTGGCGGAGACGACGCTGGCGGAGGTGGCCACAATCGGGTCGGTGATGGAAGCATCGAAGATACGACCAAATGACTTCTGAAGTTCCGCAAAGAACAAGGCAGGAGCCAAAGTTGAATCCAGGGCCAACGACGAAATCAATCGACCATCCAATGACACTTGGTACTGGTTGATGTTATTGGAGAGCGAACCGGACTGGTTCGACACCGTAGACAAGTTGGCGGTCACGTATTGTGCGGAGACGACACCACGAAGGGAGGAGACGTTGATGCCGTAGTTCAAGTTGGCCGTTCCTGCGCCCGCCAATGGGAGAGTCACAGAGGCGAAGTTGGTGTACGAATAGACGTACTTGGCGCCCGCCATCATGTCATGGCGAACCTTCTGGACGAAGGCCTCCTCAGGCATGACCTTGTCGTACACGAGCTGAACGTTGGAAAATGCGGCGGATGTCCAAGCCGGGTCGGTACCGATCGCCGTGTCCCAGTACATCAAACCCACGCTGGTTTGCCAGTCAATCTGGACTTGCAATGTTCCATTGATCAGGTACAATGGCATGGCTTGCTGGCTTCCAAGAAGACCAAGAAGAGGAACACAGAAGGTCAAGAGAGGGCTGTTGACGTTGGCCGCATCCGTTGGGCCGTTAAACACAACACCTGCACCCAACATCAAAGTAGCATCGTGGGACAACCAGTCGTTTGATGTGGAATGTGTAAGAAGAGTGTCGTACAGGGCCCAGGCGTTTTGCTGGTTGTCGATTTGTACCGAGTTGGCATAGGTTGAAATACGGTTGATACAAGCTGTCGCCGCCTGAGCCGCACCCTTAAACGACCAGCTGTACGCCTTGGTGCCGGTACCCGTGAATTGTACCGTGAAGCGCAAGTAAGGATTCATCATGATTCCCGCACTGGCGCCGCAGGGGATCTGAATGACCGAAGAGCCCGCCGCCGCCTGGGTACCCGACAACGAAGGAACGTTGACGGTTTGAATCGAGCATGGAATCGGCTTGGCCGCCTTACAACTGCGAAATGCATCCGGAATGGAGTCAAAGGACGCAGGTAAAATATAGTGGGTATCTGAACCAACGGTGTGAAGCGACATTTGTTCTACTAGTGCTTACAGAAAAAAAAACGCTCAACCTCGTTGAAATCTCGACTTATGTTTTTTGTCCTGGGCAAACTTTTCAATCTTGATGGGCTCACGATGCCGGACGGGTTCAGGCTGGATGGGCTGTTGCGGTACCAATAAAACTTGTTCGGGGGGAGCGATGTTCTGAACGTTTCCCCTCGTAAAATGGCAATGGTTTCGGGCATGCATTCTATTGAATGATTTGCTTTATTATCGTTGGAACTCTTCATCGATTTTTTCCACTTCCAAACTGACCAAGCATTGAAACGAGGTGGGCAGGGCGCCGTTGGACAAGCTACTCAATTGGACTACCGTAAGAAGGAGTTGACCCGACAACACCTGGTCCTTCAGATGGTATTCTTTGTTCGACACATCCAACTGGAGATAGCCCGCCGATGTGTTTGCCGTAGGCGCACCCGTCATGAAGGTCAAATAGCGCTGAGGCGAATAGGGAAAATACAGATTGTCGGATTGGACCTGTAAGACACGACCAATGGTCGTTGCATCCTGGTATTGAACTCCTAATACCCTGATACAGCACTTGCCCGTTATCGGGACGGCAAAATACGTACCGTTGTTAGCATTATTAATCAAGACCTGGACCAATACCATTACTGATTAGTACGTAGATTTTTTATCTTCCGGAAGGGGTAAGGTAATTCCTTTCTTCTTCAAGAATCGCTCGACTCCACCCGCATACTTCTTATTCACGACCATTTCGCCTGGCATCACGATGGTTTTCCCTAACTGGGACCTCTTGTGGGTGGGTTCGCCAGTAATCGGCCCATGATAGTCGTTCATTACCCCGCTTTTCATCACGGGCACCGGAACGACCAAACTGCCGTACTCCAGGAGGCTCGAAATCGTATCCTCGTGTTTGTCCTTTATCTTCGGACTGTCCTTTATCATCCCCCCTGCGGACAGATTCCGTGGACGCTTGTTGAACAGGTTGACGAACTTTCCGCTCGGCGTCTGGTAAAACATCCTGCTCTACCTCCGGTTTTTCTAGTCCCTCAGGCGTGACCCCTCCATTTGTTAATTTCTGTTTATAGAAGGATAACCGGTTCAGCATCCGCTGGCGTTCTTCCATTAAGCGTTTCATTCCTTCTTCATCCACGAGATGCAGCGGTGTCATCAGGTTGTTGCTGGTCGACGTTAGAATCGATTCATAGTCTGGACGAAGGACTTCTCGTAAAATAAACGAGAATGACCAGTTGATATTCTGTAAATTAATCACATTACTGGAAATATTTGTCGTCAGAGTGAAATTAATCGAGGAGATGATGGGGTCCAACAGGAAAATCGGTTCCGTATTCTGAAAGTAGTTAATCCAACTCGACTGTTGCGTGGTAATGGGAATCTTCACCACAATGGTACTGACGGTATCCTGCGTCGTGATGAACTCACGGCTACGTTGTTGTTTCAAGTTCGAATGGACCAAGAGATAGTTGATGGGGTTCAGCACACAGGGTTGCGTACTGGTCGCTGTGGTTCCATTCGCATAAAACGTAATGGGCGTGGGGGAGCTGGTATTAATACCAAAATATCCTGCTGCATAGTAATACCCTGTTCCTTGTGACGTGAAATTGATGGCGATAAAACTCGAGGTATACGTCGCATTCGTGAATCCATACGTGATGAAACCCGTCGCTGGATTGTACGTTGTGGTAAACACTGGTGTACCATTCAATCCTTGAACAATCCATAACGACGACAAAGCTGTATTCAGCGCCGTGATGATGCTGTAGGCGGTATAGTTTCCTTGAGGGATTTGCAACTGGAGGTTGGGCTTCGTGGTCGTTCCATCAAATAAGGTACAGGTAAGCGGTACATACGTGAGCGCCGTATTGTAATAATTCGCAAACTGATAGAACGTAAACGGTACTTGGATGGACGTGAAATATAATTGGAACACGCCTTTCTTGGCCATCAGCGAGATGACTTGTGACGTGTTAAACGTTGGGCTTTCATTGGTTCCTGCAGAACGCTGTGAAGAATCCACGTTGAAGGGATAGGACATTACCTCAACGAGGTTCGAGTTGTTCGACATCTTACTGTATCACTAGATTTTTCAATCCCTCTATCGGTACACCTTCTTGTACTGGTTCTTCTAAGGGTTTGAATTCGCTATGAAGGATAATGGGCTCGTAGGGCTCGACTCCTCGGATGCCTTCAATTTCCTCGTCGGTTTTCAATAGATTGGTGGGGTGAAGTGCCTCACGAATCTGTGGAAGGGTTGCCCCTCGAAGAACGCGGAGATTGAGTGCCATGTTTCTAGGGTGAACTCAGATTAAAAAATCGACATGCCGCGCTGGGCGTAGGGATTGCTCATCCGCTGCAGGCGCTCATCGATTTCTCGTAAGGCTTGGGCTCGTTTGTGGACCTTTCGAACGTATTTGCTAATCTTGGCATCTTCGGAGGAATCCGAATCGGTCGAATCGCCGTACTCGCTGGTCTCGCTGGTCTCGCTCATGTATCGAGCACGAGGACGGGTTGGCGCCTTCTTGGCACGGGACTTTCGTGGGACCGGCTCCTCTTCTTCCGAGGTTTCCGAGGGTTCGACCTCCTCGACCTCCGGTTCGGGCATGACCACCTCGTTTTCGGGAATCGGTTTGGGCTTGCGTGTGTATTTTCGTCTCGGTTTCACCTGAACCGCAATCTTGTCGGCAGGAATGACCGGTTTTCCCTCTGCATCTAGTTCCGCTTTCTTCTTTCCTTTTGTTTTCATCACTTTCGTGGGCGCTGCTGCGATGAGTGTGGGTTCCACGGGTTTATCCACCAGGTAGACCTCTCCTTCGACTGCGGGCTTTCGTGGCATCTACCGTAGGGGAACATTTTATATCGGTTCACTATAGAATGCAAGCCCACGCCAGCGAACTGACAAAGGTACTGTGTCCGCTGGATTCCCAGAAGTGTACGGATAAGAAAGCACCGTTTCCTTCCAAGCCTTTCAATTACTGCATCTGCGCCAAGAAGGGCCAAGGGAAAAGCACACTGCTCATGAATCTGCTCATGAAGAAGGAATCACCGTTGCATAAGGCGTTTGACCTGATTTTCCTGGTGTCTCCGACGGCCATGGGCGACGACAAGATGAAACCGTTGGTCGAAGACATCGGACCACAGTACTATGATACGCTGAACAATGAAGTCCTTGCAGAAATCATGGAACAAATCGAGGCCCATACGGAGAAGCTGCAAAAGAAGAAGAGGAAGCGCATCCCTCATTACTGTCTCATCATGGACGATTGCCTCCACATGTTGCGCGGTAAACAGTCGTCCTTGGTGGCCAAGTTCGCCACGACCAATCGTCATCTCAAGCTGACCAACATCTGGCTGGTCCAGAAATGGAACACCTATCTCCATCCCCTGATTCGCTCCAACTTGGATTGCATTTCGTTCTTCCATACGGAGAACCGTGCAGAACTCGAATCCTTTATCAAGGAAATCGGTACCGATGAAGAGAAATTGATGAAACTCTATGACTACGCCACTGCCGAGCCCTATTCCTTTCTTCATATCAATATGTATTCTCAACCCATACGGTACTACAAGCGATTCGACCAAATCGACTATCGGCCAAAAAATAATCTACAGGAAGAGTAGAAACCATGGTAGGTCCGAAGAAAACACTCGGTTCCCATCCAGAAATCAATACGTTCTATGATGACGTCGCGGGCCTCAAGCGAGGCGGTCGTCGCAAGGCACGAAAGGTCAAGCGGTCCGAATCGGTCAATCAAAATGTGAATACCTTGCACGTTCATCTGGATTCAAAGAAGGCAGGCGGCAAGAAGACGTACTACGAACGTTCTACCAACGTCAAGCGATTGATGGACCCCAAGCAATCCTTTGCTGCACCCGCCCATGTGAGTCAGCCTTCTTATTTTGCTGTCGCCCCTGGAGTCGGGAACTACGAGACGCGGAATGCCAGGCCATTGGGTGTCGACGAGGCCCATCCGGGCCATTACATGAAACAAGCAGAAGTCGGTGACCCTCGTTCCGTCCTGTGGTCTGTGGATACCAATCGATATGGTCTGGCTCCTGTCGATTCCGCCGCCAAGCGTGTCCAGGTGACTCCCAGTGACCGAAAGGGTGGCATGTTCTATAATAATCCTGCACACGATATCATGGGTGAGAACAACTATTCCGACGAGGCCATGCGGAAACGCGCGGTGGTCGAGATGGCGGTGGCACAACACAAGGCCGTATCGGAAGAATTTGCATCCATGGATGGGAAAGCACCCATGACGGATTATTCTCATCGTGTTACCGGTGCGCAAGGCAATTTGCCTGAACCTCGTTCCGCTCAGGATTCCGCACCGCGTGCCCTTTCGCAATCCGGTGGACAGTTCTTTCCCCAAGGAGGCCTGTTGCCGCCTTCCCGTGAAGATACACAGAAACGAGAGGCCAGGTCCGACCTTCATTGGTCCAGCCTGCCCGTGGGAAGCACCTTTCGAGGCAAATCGGGTAACATCTTTGTGGTGAAACACGGTGAGGCCGGTCAGAAAACCTATAAACCGGCCATGGCCCATGAGCACATGGAAGCCCAAGCCGCCCAGGCTGCCGGCAGCGAACAGTCGTTGCGTCGAGGGGGTCATCCTGTACGTAACCCGGTACATGGACATCACTCAGTGTTCTGAAATAATTTCGAACTCCTTGACTAGAAACCATGAGTGCACTTGATTCGCTTGCGATTTCGAGCGCTTCCTCCGCAGTGGCATCGGCTGCGTCGTCTTCCGCTGCACCTGCTGCACCTGCTGCCGCTTCCAAGCCCTTCTTGATTCTGTGCGGTAAGCCGATGACCGCCGCCGACCAAGCCATCTTTGCAGAATTTGGCACCATCGCGTCCTGGAGCCAGAAATACGTCAACATGCCCCTTAATCAGATTACACCCTTCGATTACCTACTGTGCGACATGAATTCCAAGAGCATGCGACTGACCCTCGGACGCACCGACCTGTCTCAATATCAAGTCGTGCACTACGTCTCCCAATTGCAGAAGATGGAAGACTTCGTAGAACAGGTCAAAGGAAACATCCTGACCAGCATCCCTTCCCACGCCGTCAACAAGGCCGATTTCGATTCCATGTTGGTCAATGAGAAGTTGATGTCTCCGTCCACCGTGAAGACGATTCTGAAGTGGGTGAAGACCTGTCTGGGAAAATAGTGAGGTGGTTGTGTCAAAGTGGACTGGATTCCCTCAAGAGTTATCTCGTCACCTCCTTCCTGTCCGGTCTGCACTTCAGTCCCTTCGTAATCTCTGCGCTTCTATTAGTTGCATGACCGACGTACTCGTAGACCAGTTTGTCACAATCACCTTCGCCATTTACATCCTCTATCTCTTTTCATCCTTGCTATGAATAATTTCCTATGCATAAGTAAGAATGGGCAACGTCTTCAAGCGCATGGACGACGAGAAGCGCGACCGCGGCATCGTCGAGTTCCGTGAGAAGTTACAGCACGCGGGAATCCCGCCTCCGACGGCCTCCACCGACCATGTTCCTGATGTAGAAAACAACGACCAGGCTCGATGGTACTGGTTCGTCGCCACCAATACCCTCCCCCACGCTACGCTCCTGAAGTTGGCCAAGCAGCCGTTTCACATCGGCACCCGACCGCCCTTCAGCTACATTGAGCGCAAGAACATGTCCCTGATTGCCGGCGACAACCCGTTTACGTGGACGCAATCCGAGGCCGAAAACCGCATCCTGAACTTTGCAGGCAGCCACACAGGGGGCCTAAAGCGCGGGGGTCGCATGGCGCACCATCATGCTCATCATCGATTCGGCTGCTGAATCGTTTCAAGGCGAGTGCGTTGCTGATAGAAGTGAACCATGCGGCTCTTCTGTTTCGACGTGTAGCCCTCGATGATTTCCTCAGGTGTGCGATTCGACTGAATCCAATAGAAGGGACTGTAGGCGACCGTCAGTTCCTCACCAGGTTGCACGTCCTTCATGGTCGTGATGGATACCAGGTAGCTCCCTTTCGTATAGACACAATTGTTACATTTCTGTTCGGCATGCAAATATCGCCATACTTCTTCAAACGAACCGTCTTTCAATCGGTCGGTATGAGGATACCCATCATTCATGAAGTGACCCAAATAGCCAGCGACCTGCTTATTTGGATTACCCACATATGCCAGTTTACGATGTCCCACATCAAAACGGTACATTTTCATATCGGGCATCTGGTCTCCATAGGTAAAGAAGGAACCAGGCGGGCCGGGAGCAGGTTCATTGCGATTGATGACGGCGTGCATCGGGTACAGGGTGACCGCCTTGCCCTTCGGGATAAACCGTGTGGCAAACAGGCCTTTTCCGTGAATCCCGCTGTCTCGTACTTCTACAGGATGGTCCATTTCGATGGGCAAGTCCACCATGCGTATCAGGCATTTGACGCCAACCGCTGGGAACATGACCTCGACCATCTTGTCGAGTTTGGAAACGTATTCATTCATTCTATCTTCTCTGTTCATTTTAAACTACGCTTCCATCTCTTTAAGCAGGCAGCGAGTACCGCAGGAACAGGGTGGAAAAACTCGGGCGCACTTTTTGAAAACCCCAAAAATTCACCCATTTCGAAACCATTTACAGTACCCCTATTTTTTGATTCTCTCGTTAATTGTATTAAAAAACAGGGCGCATTCATATCAAAATTTCAAGGCCCAGAGCCCTCATTTTGAAAACGGGGAGGGACGGTCGTCTGAAAATTTTTTTGATTTTTTTGAAATTCGAAAATTCGAAAATTTTCAAAACTTTTTCAAAATCATTTTGGAACTTGACCCCCCCAAAAGGCACATTTGAGGATACCATAATAGCCCCTATAACAAATTATGGATACTGATTTTCAGAAAGAGTCGTATTTGTATTACCATGTGAAGGGCGTGCCGGTCAAAATCTGTTTATAATGTGAAAAACCCCACAGCACCAATCGTGGTACTGTGGGGAGTGGTACAAAATGCTCGAGGCATGATTTGGAGGGTCGGAAAATCCTATTTTTGGGAATGCGCCTGGTCGGTGGGTCGAAACCTAAAAAATTTGATGACGACGATTTTCTGTAGGATAGGCAGACATGCCAAGACCCACAAAGGAAGAGACAGAAATCGGTCGTCTAACGTTCGTGGCGGATTTCAGTCGATTGGCCAGCGAACGGTTCACGATGGAACAGGAAGGACCGCATCACGATACCTATTTCGATGAGCATCGTGGTGGATTCACGGATACCAATGGGTACTACTACCTGAACTTCAGCAAATCCGTATGGCCCGACGGGTTTACAGAATATCATATTGAACGATATTCTGCCAACATCTTTGATAGTACCATTTGTAAGACTAAGAAAGACCAACGTAAGCACATTCGTGAATGGGCTTTCATTTATCCAAAGGATACCAATAAGGTATATCGTGGTCATCCAGGATGGGTCATAGGAGATTGGCATCTGCAGCACTACTCGAGAAAAAATGCGCTCTCCTAATCGGGAGAGAATTCGTAGGATTAGTAGAAAAATCGAGTTGAAAAATCAAAACCCCCCATAGGTTTTCATTTTTTACGACAGGTTTTCATTTTTTGACAAGATTTCACTACTAATTCTACTAATTTTGGAAAAAGGAAAAGCCCAGTAATCTTTCGATTACTGGGCTCTTTCTAATACAATAAACGACTATTATTCATCCTCTTCGTCATTTTCTCTACGTTTCAGGAGATAATACGACTTCCCCATGCTTGCCGCCTCCTTAATTTTCAATTCCTCTCGCATTTGGTAGTGGAATGCCTTGGCCCCCATTCCTGTCTTCATGTCTTGCTTGAACATCGTATGCGCTTCCGATGTTGTGATGCGGGTATCGGCTTCCCCTTTCTTTTTACGAGGAACCTCCTCCAGACGTTCCATGAATCCATTGAGCCAAACACGCACTTTGTCTTCATCATTCAAACATTTATCGGTAGAATGCAACACCGACTGAGGATAATGGAATTCTGTGAATCCGCAAGCGGTTTCCCACATCATCAGAAGAAACTCATTGACTACTTCAGGCTCCGTTATCCGCGCTTTCAATGTCATATCGGCCTTCTTTTCTCCTTCCATTGGATGTTCGCTAAACGTATTGGGGTAATCGATTTTGATGAATCGTCGACGCATCCCACCATCTACTTTGGTCATTTCTGGAATCATGTTGCAAAGAAGGAAGGTCGTGAAAGTAGGAACCCAATCAACCGACTCTTCGTATAAGGTGCGAACATTGATAGGGTCACGTCCAGTCAACGCCTTAATCAACTCCGTCGACAACTTCATCTTTGCTCCATCGGTTGCTTCAGAGGAGGGTTCACTGGTAACAAAGAAGCGGACTCCCTTGGCTCGTGAGAGGGTGGGATTGGGTGCACCGCTTTTATACGTGGAGGTAAGGAACTCATTGTCGGCTTGAAGATAATACTCTCCTAATGCAGCCGACAACAACGTGAACAGAATGCCCTTTCCATTACCACCTGTACCCGTATGACAATAGAACTTCTCGAAATGGTTGCGGAAAAACGACATGGCGGTATGTTCTTTCCAATAGCGCACCATTTCTTCGGTATTGAAGATGGTCAGCAACTCCCGATGTAACCATTCGCGCAATTCAGGACGCGCTACCTCAGAGAGGGTTCGACGAGTCGTCTTCATCACATAATCCCATCGGTCGACGGGACGAATGATTTTATGCTCATAATCCATGACTTGTCCATCGGCAAACGCGAGAAGACTCGTATTGGTATCAATGAGGTTGGAAAAGGTGTTATCGGTATAGAGAGTGCGCAAATAATCGATGGTGCCATTGATAAATGAATTGGTGCCCAATGTTTTATGACACTTGAGCGCCTTCATGACCAAGGCGCGATAGTGTTCATCGTCGTGTGGAACTTCATTCAGCGCCTTCTTGACTTCTCGCTGCAAGACATCGCTAATGGACGAACGTAGGGCATCAGGGTGTTCCTTTCCAAGTTTTACAATGAGATTGGTATCTTCATACTTGTACCAGCATTTATTGGAATAGACAAACTGTTGGGAACGGATGGAATCATAGCACTTGGCGGTATCCGCATGATTGATGTTATCGCCATTCTGAAGGAGGCGCCGAGGAGTGATGCCGAATGATTCGGCATAGTGCAAAGGAGAATCCTCCTTGGCCCAATAATGCAATGACCGTTCGGTAAATCCTTTCCGTCTCTCTTTAATCGTGGCGAACCAGTTGGATACGTCTGAAGAACGATACTTGTAGGATTTCTGGGAAAAACGATGAAACAAACCTTCGCCGCCTTGACCAAATACATGATGAATGGCAAACCCCACATGCGACCATGTAGAATAGGAGTCCGCGCGTGCCACAGATAATAAATCAATCAATGTCTCGTATGTCTTGATGGTATCATTAATTACATTCAACGCTTCACTCTTTGATACAGGCCGTTCCAATTTTCCATCTTTTTTGCCTTTGTGCGTCACCATCCCCATCAACGATTCAGGCATGGCCTCGATGGGTCCATCGATGTAGACTTCATAGCGAAATGTTTCCCCATCAAAATTGTAATAGGATGGCGGTGCAATAATGCACCCACCATCGTTACGGATGTCCACACCAGGAACCGTGAAGCAATCGGCCGTCGTGACCAAGTTGTCGTCATAGGCGAAATACAGATGCACACCGCGACGGGAAAGGACGGTGTATCGCTGCGCCAATTCAGGGCACAACTCACAACAGTGCTCGTAACTTTTCATGTCATCAAAATCAACCACCGTGAGATTCGAAACCTTTCCTGTGAGGATGGCCACGTTTTCGGTACCGTTTTCTGGTCGAACGGATGTCGCCGTTTTGTTCCAACCCATGGGGTATCGCACATTTTTACAGAGTTTCTGCTTTGTTTCATCAAAATACGGCTCAAAATGAATGGGGAAATACACAAACTTCTTGGAATCATAGGCGGCCAACATTGTTTCTGCTTCTACTGAAGACAGAGAGAATAATCCTTAAATCTAGACTCGGTTCCAAAAAAATAATCCCGTCAAATTTATATGGCCGGATTATTCGGGTTGATTTTCTGCCACCGGAGAAACTTTTCTTGGCCGACCTCGGGGACGACCTGTGGAAGGTCGGACTCGCTTGGCATTCTTTGCACGATGGCGGGCTCGTTCTCGTCGTACATAGTCAAGAGCAAAGAGAATGTCTTCAATCGTAGTCCCATCGTCAAGGATTTCAATCTGGTTGAGAGTCGTATCAATCATATCAATTGGCATTTTATTCTATTAACGGGTTTGATTTTTAAGCCGGGGAAAAGAACTCGGAGCCGTCAATTTTTTAGACCGGGTAAGAAAAAACCCGCCTGGTTTTTCCCCCTGCACCAAGGTTTATTTTTTTAGTTGGGTGATAAAGGATTGTAGTTTCTGGGACACCACCTCATCGTCGTGGAGCTGCTGAACAATGGCATGAAAGGCTTGTTTGCAAATCTCACGGTTCTCTACCGTCATTCCTCGTTCAGCAAAACGATGGTCCAATTCATCGATGGTGGTGAAAAGGGCATAGATGCGCTTTGCTTCTTCCCAGACGGTCGTCGCGGAGGGCTCTACGTTTTCAGGTTCCACAGAGTGTTTTTCGGCTTTTCCATTCTCTATACGCAGGCAACGTTCGGAACATGAGCCCCCTTTGTGGTGGTTCGAATGTCCTCTTTTTTCATTGCATACCAAACAGATTTTTTCGGGGCAATTGCGGCGGTCATGGCCGTTTCCAAGGCATAGTGAGCAAGTACGTTTTTTTTCTGACATGTTTGTATCGTCAAGCACCAGGTGGATACATTTTGAGCCGTCAAATTTTATTTTTTTGGGGCCTAAAGAAAAATAAAAAGGGCGGGTTTCCCCTTTTTATTTGTTTTTTTGTCAATTTCTCTGCATGTTTCTTCTCCTTACTCAAAGAGATTATCAGTGAAGAACCATGCAGTGGAACTATTATGCGTCATTGCGTACTCGTGAGAGTCTGTATTCGGTTTGCTAACGAGCCCACCAGGTTTGCCAACGAGCGCACCAGGGATTGCTTTCACTCGCTTATAGACATCAAATCGTGTTCCCACAATAGGGACATTTTCTTCGTGCTTTTTGTAAATAAAGTACATCCAATGTTGAGAAGGATTTCGACATCCAACGCATCCTTCTGTAATATTTTGGATAATTTCTTCCAACCTCTCGGCATCCATTTGAGGGATGTGCTTGAATCCAGAAAGAGCATCTTGAAATACGATATACATGGTTTTGGGGCGACTAAAAAAAAGACGGTCGCCACCGTCAAATTTTATTCTTGTCGGAGGGTGACGTTTGAAATCCTCTTGGTTCGTTGTGCCACTCTTCGGGAGGGTGATGGTACAGGTCGATGCCGACCCACGTTCGACCAGGACAACACGAGCGACTCAGGCCCTGATTGCAAAACGGGTCGAGCACCGAATCACCTGGTTGACTGTAATGGTCATAGATGAGTTCAATCATCTTTCTGGGTCGCGTGCTGAAGCCGACGATTTCCCGCTTCATGTCGAGAAACTGAGTCTGGTACGTCCCTTTGACTTCGTAGGGCTCGAAGCCCTTTCCTTTCCCATAGTAACCAGACTGCTTCGAAGGACAGCGTTGAATGCGTACTTTTTCGCCCGTTCGCTTGGGAAAGTATTGTCCTTTTGGACCGCGCCAGACGAGGATTTCTTCGACGCATCGCATGGGCTGCCGTTTGGCCAAATAGGCACACGTGACGCCATCTTTCTTCCAGTACCAGGAATGGGAAGGAAGTTGGGGAGCCACCCGTATGAGGTGGTAGTTGAAGGGGACGCTGCAGTGAAGGATAAGATTGCCCGTTGGTTTGAGAATGCGGAAGGCCTCTGCGAAGAAGGCGGGCCAGTCGACGGGTTTGTCCCAGGGTTGCTGGGTGGCACCGTCAAACGGTGGATTGGAATAAATGAGGTCCATGGATTCGGAGGCCAACGTTTTCATGAGGGCAACGGCCTCGCCTTGGTAGAAGGTCATCTATGAGGAATGCATCTTTTTGGAGCAGCATTCCACCGAGTGGGTGACGGATTAGGGAGAGGGAGGAGTCAGGTGAAGATGGATTTGAAGAAGATAGTTAAGTATATGTCGAAGGATGCGGTTTTGATGTTCAAGGAGCATCTCTACTTTGTAGAAGGGTGAGGGTTGGGTGGCATGGCTGGACGGTGGGGTGGCCGGAAGCATTCTATTCCAATTGGATAAATTATCTAGAACTCGGCGTCGTGAGTGTGTACGTGTGTGTGTGGCTGTGTGTGTGTGGTAGAGAGGATGTGGAAGTGTGTGGGTGGAGTGTGCGTAGGTAGCGGCGTGTCGCGGCGTGTCGCGGCGGGGAGGTACAGGGTCGCGT
>Ga0208744_1000054_pt1 | contig 55682 bp, 72 predicted proteins | sample CryBogCBH24Aug09_FD_184620 | JGI IMG/M metagenome (GOLD analysis project Ga0208744, IMG submission 184620) | Freshwater microbial communities from Crystal Bog, Wisconsin, USA - CBH24Aug09 (SPAdes) (version 2) | ecosystem: Environmental > Aquatic > Freshwater > Lake | place: Crystal Bog...
GAATCATCTCTGAGAAGATGATGCGGTTGAGGTACTCGTCGTCTGTCCAACGGTCACGGCCACGCGCTAACGCATTGGCTACAACCTCAGGAAGTGACTCAGCACCCCAGTGTGTGTAGAAGTACAGATCAGGATTGCCCTGAGCTGTAATCTTTACTTGTCCACGGTCACCCATGTTTCTTACTCCTTGTTTTGTTTTCTTGCAACTTGCAAGAGCACCCTAAGATAGAATCGAACTATCATACATCGTCACCAGACTAGGGTTACCTACTTAGTTTTCTTCCTCAATAGGTCGTGCTTCTTCTATTGGGCAGTCATCAAAGACAAACTCACCATCTATACAATAACATTCTCCCTTACGTGCTACCAATTCTTCGTGTGAATTAGGGATATCCCATTCTTCTGCGCTGAATGTGTTGCCATCTTTGTCGCGGACAATTACACCACCCCAGCCTTGTTCCTCTTCATAGTACCACTCAAACTCTACGTCGAGCTTGAGTTCTTCTATCTTTGCAGACAAAGCATATATGATACGTTCAGGAGGAGACCACGGAGTATCGAAATGATAAGTCAGAGTATAACTCTCTAAGTCATCTTGGTCGAAGTTATCCGTTGCTACAGTCTCACTGGGTCCCCACTTGCAACCCCAGTTACGAATGTTCCAATCGTACCAGTGGTTGGTGGCGAACTTCAGAGATTCCTCTAAATTAGTAGTCCTAAGGGATGGCCCATTGTATTCCTCCCAGATTTCTTCTTCCGGTGTCGATAGACTATGGAAATTGAAATCATATACAAGAGGAGGATTGAGTCCACTCATTTGTATAGGTGCTGGCAAAGCAAGTGCTCGCTTGAGCACCGACAAATCACTGAGTGAACCTGTCAATGTGACATTATTATATACCCAATTTGGCATACTTATTCCTTTCTTTCTTACTTGTTTGGTTGATGGGTAGTTATTTAGTTGTGATACCCACACAACGTGATGCTACCACCAAGAATCGTAGTAGACTTCTAGGCCGAGACTCAAAGCCTTCTTAGCAGCTTCGACAATCTTCAGGTCGTATTCCTTGTAGTGTTCGCTAGAATCATCGCCAAAGAAGAACCCCTCTGTTGCAGGCAGTTCACCATTTTTGATGGCCATTTCTAACTGATCAATGTCCCCAATGTTCAGTCGGATGCACTGCTGATTGAATACACGAGTCTTGTTGAGCCGTGCAGAGCGAGCATTTTCTTGCTCTTTCTCAATCATTTGCCGCATCTCATCTTGAGTAGAAGCAGCCATTCGCATGATTTCAGTGGTCTCTTCCTTAGAAAGCTCACCAACTGCGTTAGCAATGTAACCGTCATTGAATACGGTGTTGCCTTCGTAGCCTTGAACATCTGCTTTCGAGTTGTAGATTTTCTCCATCCAACCCTGAAGGTTGGGGTGCTTACGCCAATTGCCAAACGGCATGACCTTAGCATCGTCACTGTACCCGAAGTCAGTATTCTTAGGATGAGCCTCAACGGCGAACATCATCTGATCTAACCCCATTTTCTTACTCCTTGTTGTGTTGTACTACTTCCCTACCTGGGAGTGCCCTAAGATAGAATCGAACTATCATATTTCATCGCCAGACTAGGGCTGCTGTATTACCAGCGAGTGTTATCGTACTTCAAACGGTTACTAATTGTGTTTTCCCATGATTCAACCTTGTGAACGTAGCTAGAAAAGACTGCAGAGCTACCATTGCCAGCAAGCAAAGCACGACCTGATGCAGCCATGCCTGCCAAGTTGATGGCAAACTGTTCAAAGTCAAGGTTGAGAGTCGGGTCTGGTGAGTTGGCGTGCTTGTTGAATGCACTGGCGTCACCACCAATTGCGTTCAGGTCACTCTCGACACCAGCGATGCTGTTGTTGCTCAGGTCAATCGCGAACTGAGAGAGGTCATTAGCTGTCTTCTCTACGGTTCCGAGTGCACTGTGCTTCCATGCATTGTACTGACTCGCAGTCGATGCACTAGCCGGAATAATTGGCAGAGCCAAAGATACCACTGCAATCGCACCAACTAACTTCTTGATATTATTCATTTCTGTTTCCTTGTTTTGTTGTTCTTGCAATCTGCAAGAGCACTCCGGGAAGGAATCGAACCTCCCATAAGCCACCAGGCCGGAGTCACCTAGACTATTCGTCTAAGTCGATGATCTGGAATGCTGGGATGTTAGCACTTTCCAAAAGCTTCTCTGCAACCATAGAAGAGTTGCCGAGAATCATCTTGGTAACCTTGTGTACTTCATTGATTACTTGTGTGACCTTATCCTTATCCATGCCAAGAGTATTACCCTCGTCATCTACACCGCCGGTAACTATAATATCACCAGCAATGTAGTCAGATATGCCGTGCTCCATAAACCATAGGGCAGTACCGAATGGGTTTAGATTAGGTGTATCGGTCAGCTTGCCTTCATCGTCAATCCAGATGTCAACACCTAGACTGTGAATGCAGACACGGTCAATCCATCCGCCCCCAGTAGCTTCCTTGATTGTCTCATAAGACTTCGACTCATCGAATTCTATGATATCAACCTTAATGCTGTCTGCGGTAGCTTTGATAGCATACTTACTCATTTTGTTTCTCCTTGTTGTGTTTGTGTTTGTGAACACTTGGTTCACGATTGAATGGGCAGTTTAACGTCGTACCCAGGAACGTACTGCGATATTACTTAGGCCACTCCATTGGAATTTCATAGCCGTTGATGATGATGGACTTTGGCTGCTCAATGACAGGCTCAGCTTCTTCCTGTATCTCTACAACCATAGCAGTCATGTCCTCAGCCGTGGGTGGTACGTACATGTTACCCGTGCTCAGGTCAATCTCTAAAGGCAGAGACTCAACGTGTTCTGCAACGCTGAACTCAGTTGTTGGGTCATAACCAAGGTTGACCACCTCGTTGTACATCTCTGTGATTTCTTCAGTGGAGATGGGCTCAACGAATGTTGGGTCTGTTGGTTCAAGCATTGTCATGCCTTCCGCCAGGTCCTTAGTCATCTGATACCAAGCATCGAGACCAGTTGTATTCATGACTTCTTCCACGGCCTCTACTACTGGTGCAGCGGCTGAGGTGACAAGATCGTTCTTGTCGTACCACTTACCACCGTACGTGTAGCATGGCGTTTCAGGGTTATCTAATGACAACGTCAGCAACTCATTGAGGAACCATTTACGTGCCTTCTCAGTGTTTGCCAACGCATTAGCACTAGCAGTCAGCTGTTCAATGGTTGACTTAGCCTCCCTAGCTCCAGCCACATACACACGACCAATTACGTGACGTGCGCGTGAGTTGGGCTTGTCGTTCATGGGACAACGAATCTCCACCTTGCATGGTGTAGTCGGTGTCTCCTTGTAGACAGTGAAGGCCATGTCCAATACGTCACGGGGACGTGTGGAATACCACCCCGAACCATCTGGCTTGGCTACCCAAGTGTAGTCTGTCGACATACTTTCCTTTCTTACTGTTGTGTTGCACTGCTTCCCTACTTGGGAGCGCTCTAAGCTAGGATCGAACTAGCATACTTCACCACCAGGCTAGAGCCACCTTACTACTTAGTACTCACCGTCCTTGATTGCTTTGAGCAAAACGTGTGTGTACGACCAGGCATCCTGGTCTTGATGTGCGAGCAAGAGCATATCGATATGAGTTAGCATATCGATTACTTCCTGACGTGGGATATCAGACATGGCACAACCCACTCTCGATTAAAGAATGAGCTGTACGACCGTAGTGTCCTTGCAGACTCCAGGCCATGCCAGTATCGATAAGCTGTTGGAATAGCTTAATGGTTTGTTCCTCATCAAGCTCGTCCTGCTCGTACATTATGATTTGAGTTGTTAAATCCATACTGCCTTACTTCCTTTCTTAATTACGATAACCGTTTAAGCTAGCGTAATAATGAGTAGATGGCTCAGGTAGTCCTGGAGTTTCCAGTCTACTGAGCTGTTCTATAAACCACTTGCGTGCCTCTTCAGTGTTGGTATCAGTTACAATCAACAAAGTTAAGAGACAGTCAACTACTTCCTTAGCGTGCCAGTTGCTTCTGAATTCTGCAGCGTACACTGTGTGGAACTTCTTGCCTTGTTCGTCGGGCACGTCAACCGTGAGCCGAGCGTTGCGGTTACAGATTGTGCTACCACTACGCCCGGCGTACACGGTCAAACGTACATCCAACTTAAAGCAAGAATGATTCACTCGTGTCCTCCAGTAATCTCCATTACTATTGAGACGCCAGGTAACTTGTCTAGCCATTTGGATTTACCTTCCTGTTATTGGAACTTGCTACGAAACTTGGTAGGTACTTCTGCGTTGGATTGCTTAGCTAAGTGCTCAGCAAGATTGCGCATTGCATCTACTACCTTGTCCTCGATGCCTTCGGTGTTGCCCATGATCTTGCCGTCCTGTGCATCGATGATGACAGCGTTGGCTTCATTGGACATGTTCTCCAGCATCTTGCCGAAGAAATATTGGAATGCTTTCATCTCGTTGTCATCGTCACATGACACGATGAATCGGATTTCCTTTTCCTCTTCGTTGGACCAGCCTTCAATTTTCATTTCTTACTCCTTGTTGTTGTGTTTGAGTGGGTCCGTTGGACGTTCGGGTGGAACCCATACCCTACACACCGCATCCTCGGTGTAGCAGTCCAGTCTCAGTGCTGGTTACCCCGTCTATTAAATAGGCTTACGGTTACCTCCATAAGCTTCCCCTTATGGTGAGTCCGTGAGTAGCATCTCATCGCGCCTTCGCTGTCCATGCTAGTCACAAGAAAGGGAGCAGTTATTTACAACCATGCTCAGGGTTGAGATGTCTTCACCGGTACACGCATCTACTTGCACGATGGTTTCTCTACTTTCCTACCAACAAGTTGGGAATCTCACGCTCATCCTAGCGTGTGTTCTTTAAGGCATCCACTAATCTCCTGCACCGGCTTCCCCCATGTGCTGAGTGTGTTAACTTATAATCTCGTAGGCTCATATGCCGGTACATCATAAGCTAACAACAGCTCCCGTACACACAACGAAGCATGCACGGGATCGCCAGTTAAGCTAGCGCAGCTACCACGTTTTAGTCGGTGGCCGTGACTATAAGGGGACAGGTTTAAGGAGTTCCTCCGATCCTACATAAGCTTCCCCTTATGCTGAGTGTGTAACTGCAACAAGGGACGTATGCGAGCTGCTTGTGGATTTACTATCCCACGTCGGATGGCATATCGTGTAGTTGCTGGTTACAACAGCTCCCGTACACACAACGAAGCATGCACGGGATCGGATACGTTGCATTGTATCCGGGGTATAGATACGGCCCACTAAACCTTTTAGATGGGCTATGGAGATGCAACAACAAGAAGAAAAAGCACTCACCATAACTTTCACTTACTAGGTTAGGTGGGCCTTATCTTCTTGCTCCTCTAGTTGCTAGATGCAACGTTGATGAGTCGCTCTGTCACCATGTCAATTGTTACTTTCAACAATTTGACAGTGGTGTGTGCGATCATCTGACAAGTCTCAAGGTCGGGGCATGCATCAATGATGATGTCCAATTCCTTGAGTCTTGCTTCAACTCGAGCAAGCTGTTCCACTTTGCTCTCCTTTCTTTCTTACTGTTGTGTTATGAATGCCACTAGTTTAGGGCCAGTGGCCAAGCCCTAATGCGAACTACTCGGTGGGTGGTTCAACGAAGTGGTCTTGGTGACCACAGTTGCTGTTCGTACCATCGCAGTCGGGGTGGTGCTCATCGTGAATTGCAAACGGAGCACCGAGTACCTTGATTGCGTTGTTCTGGATCAACGTGTACAACTCGTTGAGGTGCTCGATGAGAATCTCTACACCAGTGGGCAGAGCCTCAACAATCTTCTCGATGTTGCGCTTGTCGTTGGGATTGTCGAGCAAGCTCTGACCCATACGAGCAAACGGAATGTTGATCATACCCATTGTCACACCCCAATCCTTAACGGCGGTAAGGAAGTCAGCGTGTGCAATACGCGCTTCCATTGCCTCGTCAAGGCCAAGGTCAATACCAAAATCTTCTGGCATTTTCTTACTCTCTTTCTTCTTGTTGTGTTCAGTACCAACTTGGTACACTGCAATACTGCGTACTGCATGGCACTCAGGGGATCGCTTGATAGATCCCCTGAGTTACTGGTTTATACGATACCAGTAAACGCGTGATTAAAACTTGCCAAGCAAGGCAGATCGCACACGACCAGCAGGCTTGTTGATAAGCCGACCGGACTTGAACTGTTTGACTGCCTCTTCAACACTCGGGATCATAATGATCTGGTGCTTCTTGACTAGCTTAGCACACTCGCGTGACAACTCTTCGTTGTACGCGTTGGACATGCCAGTAACCTGACCGTCGGTGACCCAGACGATTGGCTCGTTACGCTTGCGATGACGGATAGCCCATGTAAGAGCTGGACCGTCAACGCCGTTGTTACTACCACCAATGCGACCCATGTCACGTACACGCCAGCCACGATCTGCGAGGATCCAGGCGTTGGGCTCTGGGTCATCATTGCAGTCACTGTATGCCAAGATGAGAGCAGCGGGAGCTGCTTCCACAATGGATTCAATGTCTGATTGGCTCAGGCTCATAGAACCTGAGATGTCAATGACAACCACGCCACCCTTGACCTTGACTTTGCTACCGAACACACGACGCTGTGGATCGGTAAGCATGCGGGATGGATAAGCGATACGACGACCGGACACCATTGCCTTGCGCTTACGGTGCATGTAACCGGAAATCTCCACGGTCAATGGCAACGTGTCGCAGATGCGTAACTTGCCGAAACGATCTGTATCGTCTTCGTTGTGTTCGAATTCGAAATCGTCTGGCAGGTCATCTTCAAGCTCGGTGTCCTCACGGTTAAGCATGCCCTTAGTGGATGGTTCCTCATCGGACTTACCATAGTTCTGAGCACGTTGCTCCTCCCTGCGTGCAGACACGGCTTTCATGTCATCGGGTGATTTGTAACCGTCAGACAGATAGTCGCGAACAACACTAGCAGCATACAAAGCATTCTGAAAACCCTGTGGTCCCATGAGCCCGTCACCGAAGTTAACGGGATGCGTGTCGCCAAGTTGGGCTGCACTACCGGTTAAGGTACTTTTCAGAGACTTGTTAAGCTTGCGGAGGCGCTCACTCCACTCTGGATTGACAGAACGAATGCCACTCGCGAACGAGTCAAAGGCTTTCGTACCGAACGTACGCAGAGTGTACTCAACGGCTTTGTCCCACGCGTCTGGTGTGTTTGCTGTAGCAAGACGCTTACCAGTAGTCTTCTCGGAGCCATCAGGCTCACGCTCAAGACCACGGCGTTCAGCAAACTTCTCAGTGATGGCAGACACACGAGCGTACTCAGCAGCACGGAGGACACCCTCAGTGATACCGTGACGCTTGTACTGTTGCGCAAGTTTACGAACAAACGTGGGATCCGTTGGGGATACACGCAGCTCGACGAGCTTTTGCAACTGCTGACGCTGGGAATGGCTGTCCCCCGCAAGGGGGACAGCCAATACACCAGCAGCAAAGTCAACGCCAGCACCGAACTCACCTGCAGTCGGTACAATCTCCCACTCAATGGGTGCGCTGATGTCCTCGCGATAGGAAGTGATAACTTCTGCTAACGGAAGGACTGGTTCCTGGTAGGTGTTCTCGTCCATACTACAGCGAGAACTCAGGAGTCAGCGTGCCCAAAGCCATGGCATCAATGATTGGTTGAGCCATGTGACGGAAGACCATGCGCGCAGCACGATCAGCGGTGAACTTGCCACTCTGGATGAGGCGGTTGAACTCGTAGAACGAGCGCAACGACGCACGCTTACCCATTGGTGCAGCAACCATGGTTGCAGCCAGCAGACGGAGCTGAGGCGGCAGACCCATCAGCGCAGCCGGGTGGGCAGCGTTGACTTCGATTGCAACTGGGAAGCGGTCCTTGAGTGCCATAGGCAATTCGTTCGGGTCCTCGATGTTGGACGTCATCACTACCGAGTAGCCAGGCAACGGACGTACAACTTGACCGTTGTCTGGACGGGTGAATGATGCTGAGTCCACAGTGTCAGTGAACGCGAGCAGCTGGGCGAACACGTCACCACCGGCCTTGTCAATCTCGTCGATGACGAGACGACCACCGATAGTGCCGTTACCCTGCCACGCACGCAACGCTGCGCCTGCGAGGAACTCGAAACCACCGCTTACGTTGGGCATGAATGCACCAGACACGTCGGCAGAGGTCATGTCCTCAGTGCAGATGAGACGCTCGGAACCTGCCTCGTTGACTCCGACGTTGAGGCCGGAGTACGTCTTGCCGGTGCCGGGACGACCGAAGAGGATGATACGGTCAGTACCAGCCGCAATCGCGTCTTCCAGGTCGATGTAGCACTGTGGGATTGGCATGCCTTCGTAGGTTGCTTCACTCATTGTAATTACCTTACTTTCTTCTTGTTGTTGTGTTGTGATTCGTGTAATTGATGGCAGCATAACTAACCAACAGAGGGACCGAAGTCCTTTCTCCCACAATGGGACAGGTGATGGACGAATCAACACATCCTGTTTGTTCCGTGATGCGTGTGATGCATCGTGCCCCGAGAAGGAGTCGAACCTTCTCTACGACCATCAGGGCCACCGTTATTACTTCTTAGCCTTTACTTCGGTACCGCAACGCTCAGCAGTGTGCTTGATGCCGTTAGTTGTCAGTGCAACTAGCTTGCCAAGTGTTGGTTCCCAAAGAATTTCTGCCTTGCAGAAACAACGGGGTACTACTTTTGTGATGGCCTCCATGAAAGCCACCTCCTTTCTTACTTGTTGGGTGAGTAGGCCCGTTAAGGGTGGAGCCCATACCCTAATGCTTTACTGATTAACGTCGACGACGATGAATCCCTTGGAATCGTTGAATTTCACGCTAACTGAAGAGTAGCCACGCTTCACTGCTTCAACACGGAAGCGGTTGCGCAGGCTTGAGCGGTTAATGTAACGCCAGCCTGGCACTTCCTTGTTCATTTCTGCGTAACCAATAACGTGTGGGTCACCGTCGATGATAAGGTCCATCCATCTCTTCTTGCTATCCCAGTTGATGTTACCGGAAATAGTACGACGCTTGGCACGAGGCTTGGTAGCCTCGACCTTGGTTACGACGTTGCCTTCCTCCTTGGTAGCCTCGACCTTGGTTACGACGTTGCCTTCCTCCTTGGTAGCCTCGAATGATTCGATCAGTTCGAGGACCTGGATGACTTGACCACGCGTGGCCGGACGACCAAGCACACCATCTGTAACTTCCAGGATGTCCTTGATGATCTTGCTCATCTTCTCCATTTTCTTACTCTCTTTCTTCTTGTTGTGTTGTTTTACTACAGGTACAGGAACCTCCTGCCCCGAGAGATACCCAAGACTGTCGTCCGACTTGGATATCTCTCGCAGCAGTCGAGGGGTCCGAAGACCCCTCGACCCTGCTTACTACAGATTACAAACGCTATCGTCTGCTTCCCACTCGGGGAAGAAGCCATTGTTGCGCTTGTAGTACCACACAGCTACACGGGACTGCTGATCACCAGTTGCTAGCGCAGCTGATGATGGCAATTCAGGTAGTTGTGTAGTCGCATACCACCATATGTACGGGGTAAACTGATACCAACCTGCAGCACCGCTCGTTGGTTCGAGCGAGTGCACGTGGTCACGGCTCTCGTGATACCGGATACATGCAAACTTTGCCTGCACCTCACGAGGTAACTGTGACATTGGATCAGTAGCGTCGGGCCATGTGGCTGACGTGCTTGGCACCTTTACCATCCTCGTATGCAACACAGGTTTCGTAGCCAGTGGCTGACTGTCAGTCCAAGCTGTCAAGTCCGTACGTGGTATGATGGCCACGGGATATGACAACTTGGTGACAGCAGCACGCATGGTGTGATGCACATGGGGTTGCCCATGATTAACACCCACACTCACTGGTACAATCACTGTTGTTGTTGCAACGAAGGCGGCGCAGATTGCTAGCTTGCGCAGTGTACTCATGTACCTTGCCTCCTTACTGTTAGGTTGTACTGCATTTTCCCTTGCGGGGCACTCCGGAGGGGGATCGAACCCCTCAACTTCGTTGCCAAACCGGAGTCATTTACTGCGTGCTAGATAATACCTAGCAACTCCATCAAAGGCATGACCTGAAGCATAGACATCATGCTAGTTGGACTGTTTATTAATGCGTGAACAGAGCCAACTGGCATGTCTAACTCCTCAGCCAGTGCCCGGTAATCCAAATTGGATTTAACCAATGCTTGCTTGAGCATCAGTTGATACGTGGCACGCAACTGTGATTCTTTGCGTTCACGTGCTGGATTCTTGACAGGCATCAGCACTCCTCTACTTCCCAAGGCTCAACGTCCTTGTACTTGTAGTTGCCGTCATCATCTACGTAGATAAAGTCAGAGACATTCATCTCAGTAGTTGATTTCATACACGTAAGCTCGTACTGATTGCGATTCCGTATCTTCTTTGCCTTAATAACAAAGCGCAGAAGATTAAGAAGCAACAACACATCACAAGCAATCATGACGGCTGTTATCATAGCTGTACCCACCCATCGCGTTCAGGCATGTACAAACTGACACCCTGATTATCAACCAGGTGGATGAACGAGTTGTCAACTTTCCGCGGGGAGCAACGATTACCCCACTCAAGTAAACCGTGTTGTACATCTTTACGGTACTGAGCACGGAGACTCATCTTCAACTCTTTGAAAGCAGAAGAAGCATCAGACTCCGTAATCCGCGGTAGAGATTCAAGCAACTCCCACATGCCACTGTAGCTACCACGAATGGTAGACACAACAAAGATACCTTGTACCTCGATAGCTGCGAAGTGGATATGAATCCCACCCAACAGTGTGGCCAATGAGGAGAACGATGACTCGTCCCTCACTGGGTAGTTCAGCCTGTAACAACCGTCGTGTAACGGTAGTATCATACTGCTCATGTTTCTTTCCTTACTGTTATGTTATGAGGTGGGTAAGTCCTCGGTTGACCCATCGGGCCACCGAACAAATGATCCTGCTCGATGACCCTGTGCATCAATCGATTACTCGGTGCTCAGCTTAGAGATTTCCTCTTCAGCAAGCTCACGCTCGTATTCATACTGCCGCACCTGATCACACAGCTTGTCCTCGAGCATGCTGAGAGCATCACCACGGCTCTTGTGGAACCGGGCAACACCAATCTCCGGTGCCTTAGCAGCAAGCCTCCACTCATTAAGCTTCATGTCCTCAATAGCCTCGAGGATAAGTCGAGTCTGACCGTCAGACACAAACAACCTAATGGGATCGTCTGATGATTGAAAATCATAGAATGATTTAGTCACAGTTATTCCTTACTTGGGGTAGGACATGCCCCGTGTTATGTTAGTGTGTCCCATTCACATGTCAATCTATCTACTTGATTGACTTGCAAATGCAACATACTATACAACTATAGGAGAATCTATAGTAGAGGATGGTTGCGTGTGTCTAAACACATGCCACATTTTTGACATATCATAGGCAGCCTAGAGATGATACACATGATAAGGCCCCCATGAGAAGCGCATACTATACATAGCATAGCTCCCCATGAGGGCCCATCAAGTGCTCACTTGATCGCAAAATGTTTCACGTGAAACATTTATGTTATATATGATAACATTAACCTATCTATGATAGGTATACGAACATGTGTTCGTGTTTCACGTGAAACATATTAGGCAACCGTGATGTTGCGGATTTCGGTGATCACTTCTTCCCACAGGTAATCGTTGGAGATGATCTCCCAACGGACACCCTTAGTGCGGGCGATGAGTGACGTGTCTGACACGTACAGATCAGACGTTGAGATCCCGTAACGGTCTTCGAGGTATTGGATTGCTTCCCCAATCTCCTTGAACCGTACATTGATGCTCTGCACCGGTCCCCAACGCAACCACTTCTTAACCTGATACAGGATTGTGAAGTTTTCCAGGTTCATTATATTTTTCCTCTTTCTTGTTGTGTTTAATTTAACGTCTCCCGACGTGGTCCCCCACCGAGGAATCGAACCTCGCAGTCATGATGACCTGCCACACCAGTGGGTGAGGGTGAGTCAGTTTAAGGTAACCGTGTCATAACCCAAGACACGGAGCCGATTAGGCTACAGCAACGATGTCGCCTGCAGTCTTGAGGCCCTTGTAGACGCTCAAGAAGAGAACCTGCTGGTCGTCTGCGAGACGCTCAACAGTCTGCTGCGGGATGTTGTTGAGAACGGCCTCGTACTTGTCGACCACACCCTTGGCGAGGATGACGTTGGTAACGAGGTCGAACACCTCCGTGGAGCCCAACACGAGAGCAGTGCGAACACCGTTCTTCTCCGTGTAGAACTTGCCAGCGGCAGCATCGATGACGTACAGCTTCATGACGCGCTGGACCTTGTTCTTGGTCTCAGCGAACTTCCACGAGCCGTACACGTTGGTGGCGACGTTGACACCGCGGCTGATGAACTCGTAGTAAGCGCGACCGTCCGAAGAGGTCTTGAGCTCCGAGTTGATCATGTACTGCGTGCGAGACTTGAGGTACTCGCCTGCGTACGTGTGAGCCGTGGTGACGATGTCCGAGCCCGTCAAGGTTGCGGTGACACGGCTGAGGTGTGCACCGTACTTGAGCTGACCCTCCGTGAAGACGTCGTAGACGCCGTTCTGGACGTAGAGGCCAGCAGCCTGCTTGAGGGACTGTGCAGCCACGCGGCCGAGGGTGAGACCCCCGAGTGCGAGGAACTGGACGGAGTCCACGAGCATGCCGTGCTCGAACGTGTCGTCGTCGTTGATGCTGTAGAAGGAGTTGGCCAACACCAGGTTGGCTTCGTCCTCCGCAAGGATCTCGATGGCTACATCGTTGTTGTTAATGAAAGTTGCCACTAGGCACCTCCTGTTATGTTAACTCATTCGACACTTTGTCTAGGCTGAGTAACGCCTATTTGTTGCCTGCCTCACGACAGTCAACGGCAGCTGACTTGCGTCAACCTACGATTAGATATTTATACAGGTCGATCGAGAACATCCTGTGTTACTTATCTGGTTGCGGTATTTCTGCGCAGGTGCGAGACTCCAGACTTCCCGCCTGTTACTGCCTGGTGTGTGTAAAACACCATCGTACTGCTGGTGGGAATCGAACCCACGACCACGAACATACGTTCGCTGCTCTACCACTGAGCTACAGCAGAGATTGAACTGCTTACTACCTGGTGATGCTGATACGCTCGATGACGATCTGAGTTGACAAGGTCTCGTCAGGGTTCGTCACCAACTTCCGGTGACGCCATCCGTTGACGCCACGGTCAGAGCTCTCAGCTGTGAACTCGAACCCGAAGACCGAGTAGAACTTGATTGCATCCTCGAGGTACTCGAAGACACGAACCCGTGGCTCTACGAAGTCATCGTCGTTGGACGGACGACCCTCAACGTCGTACCAGTTCTCGTCGGTAATGTTACCGAGGTTCCACTGATAGTACCAAGTAGCCATGTAGACATACTTCATTGTTATCTTTCCTTTGGTTGTGTTTGATTTAACGTCTCCCGACGTGGCGGATGGGCAGGGAATCGAACCCTACCCACCCGGTACTGCTTTACTGCACTGAGGACCACCTCAGTTACTACGACCAGCTGATGAACGTCTTGAGACCGAGGTCCCATGCCTTGACGACACGTGCTGCATCATCGTGACCCCAGACATCTTCGATCTCTTCCCACCATTGGTAGGTCTCATCATTGTCCTGGGCAGGCCAGCGCAGACGTGAGATTGTCTTGACGTCGAGCACAACTGTGCCACCAACGTGGTACCGACTTGCGTCAACCACATCAGTGCCAAGCCACTCCAACAACGCCTCACGAACAGGCGTAGCATTGCCGAATGAGACAATCTCCAGAGACTGCTCTGGCTTGATCTCCACATACACACTTGTGTATATACTCATGGTGTTTCTCCTTGTTTGTTGTGTTAAGCTGACTGCCATCGTCAGGCACTGGGCATCACCCCAGCACTACGCCTCCCGGCGTTTCGGCATTGCTCTAAGCCAGAACTGAGAAGAGCTTGCAGATTGCCCAGATGCAGACACCGGCAACAGCCAGACCTGCAGTCGTAAGCACAATCAGGCCAGCCGTGAACATGAACTTCTCGCCCATGTCGCGCAGGTCGTATGAGTAGCGTGAACGCATTGTCTCACCTCCTTTCAGGTGTATAGTAGGGGTGAGCCCGTTGGGTGGGGTGGAACTCATACCCCTTGCTTACTACTTACTGCTCAGCCAAAGCAGCGTCGAGCTCAGCCAAAGCAGCCTTGAGCTCAGCCTTAGCAGCGAAGTACTCAGCCCTAGCAGCGTCGCACTTAGCCTCAGCAGCCAAGAACTCAGCATCATCAGCGTCGAGCTCAGCCTTAGCAGCAGCTAAGTACTCAGCCCAAGCAGCGTCGTACTTAGCCCAAGCAGCCTTGTAAGTTGTTACTTCCTTCATGTGTCCTCCTTAGGACTGTTGTGTTAATTGAGCCCGTTGGGTGGGGTGGAGCTCATACCCCTTGTGAGCTGTACTACTTACTGCTTAGCCCAAGAAGCCTTGTACTTAGCCCAAGCAGCATCGAGCTCAACATCAGCAACCTTGAGCTCAGCCTCAGCAGCCTTGCGCTTAGCCTTAGCAGCGAAGTACTCAGCCTTAGCAGCCTCGTACTCAGCCTGAGCAGCATCGCGCTCACGCAAAGCAGCGTAGTACGCAGTCAAAGCATCACCGAGCTCAGCCATAGCAGCGTAGTACGCAGCCAAAGTAACGTTGTACTTAGCCAAAACAGCCTCGTACTCAGCCTTAGCAGCGTCGATCGTTGTTACTTCCTTCATGTGTCCTCCTTAGGACTGTTAGGTTAACTGACTGCCATCGTCAGGCCGTAGGCATCACCCTACGACGACCACAACGTCTCCCGACGTGATGGTTTCGGCGTTTGTTACAACTGCACAATCTTCTCGATTGGAGTCGAGTTGATCATGCCGAAGCGGTTGTCGTCCGTGATGTACTCGATGTGGAGACCGAGACCGAACACAACATCGATGTACGACTGCCAGTCCTCGTTCTCTGGTGCCAGAGCGGTGTCGACGTACTCCCCGTTATCGTACTTGCGCACAGGGGCAGTTGACTTCCGGCACCACATCTGCTCATCTTCATTGATGAGGTAGACGGAACCGCTGATCGTTGTTACTTCCTTCATGTGTCCTCCTTAAGGACTGTTGGGTTTGGGTACTGCGTGCCCACCCAGGGGATCGAACCCTGAACATCGTCGCCATATGACGATGAGCCACCGTAGTTGACGCCTACTTACGTTTGCCGCCACGCAGCATGGGCTTCAGCTTGACTGGCCTGGCCGCACGCGACGTGTTCGCGCCAGCTGTCAAGGAACTCCCCTTGAAGCCTTTGTACACGACGTTACGCTTCATATGCATCCTCCTTTCTTGGTGTTAGAGAGAACAAGACCATGGCAACCCCTCGAGTTGCAGGACTTACATCCAAGACCTAGCTAGATCTTCATAATCTCTGAGACTTTTCTTCTCTGTTCTCTTATATAGGCTTAAAATGGGATGGCAAGTTTTGCCATTTCCAGAACTAAAGGGTTTTCGAGGGACCCTAATATGGGACCCTAATCCTGGGGAAAAGTCGACTTTAAAAAAATCGCGGGGGGCCCATAGGGAATTTCCTAGCGCATAAGTAGGTATTATAAAAAACGGCCGGAGGCCCCCGCCTCATAATGTAAAACGTAGTGTTTCTTGGTATAGGTGGTGACGATTGTTTCTAACCCCCTATGAGAGGTACACTATGCCATTTATTCCAGAATTTCTGTCGCCACAAGAAATCAGAAGACAAATTACTGCCAATCAGGAATCTTTTGGGTCAAATGATCCACAGCGTCCGCTTCGGCCCGAAGAGCACGATGCATTGGTTGCTTACCACTCAAGTGAAAGAGAACGTCACACGAACGTTGCCGAGGCAAACTCTCACGACCGTAATTACTCTTCTTACCACCGTGCTGCGGCCGCTGGCCACGAAGTAGCTGACCCCAGAAGAACTCTGAAGCCCCGTTCCCTTGCAGAACAGAAGCAACTTACTCAGCAGGCCCAAACAGCATCTAGCAAAGCAGACAACATGCTGCCTGAGCCTGTTGAGCCATCTCCTAACTGGATTACTGAACTCCCTACCTGGCAATCGGGTCGTCACCAATGAACTGGGATCAACGTTATAAGGAAGCCGGTATTAAGGACTGGGCTGACAGAAAACGTACCAAGAAGGTTACTGAAGAGTGGCGTGAATACCAACGAGCCGATGAACGCAATGAAGTAAAAGAAAGAGTCGGTGAACACGAACGTATGGCAGGTACCCATTTTGCCATCTTCAACCAGAATGATGATCCTGCCCACGAATGGGCAGCACAATTTCACATGCACGCACGCCAAGCGTATGACGCGTTAGGCTCGCATTTAGCAAATCCTCATCCCGATCGCGTCCAAGATTCAATGATGAGAATACAACTAGGTGGTCTTGCAACTATGCTAGGAGATATGGCCAACGATCAAACACGGCGACTGATTCATGGTGAAGACTACGACGAATAGATAGTATGGCAAAACCCTTGAAATATAAGGTAAACTATTTGCGGGCGGACCCCATTCGGGGTCGATAACAATGGCCACCCGCGCCGCCGAAACGAGAGACATGATCAACAGAACAGCAAAACGAAACTATATGTATGATACTCCAGCGTGGGATAACTACATTAATTCGGTTGACAGTTTCCAAAACAAAATTACTCCTAATATAGAGCCGGGTCCTTCTTCTCCACTCCCCGCGCCGGTCCCCGGACGCAGCGAACCACTCGCCGCCGCCATGCAAAACTTTGACCTTTGGCAAGACTATCAAAGAAGTTTGGGTCCTGAAAAAAAAGTAAGAGCCGTTAATCCCGTGCAGCTTGATCCTTCACAAGTAGCATATCCTCAACTGCAGCCTGGCAGTATGATCAATCTATTGCCACCTGGACAAGTTCCTCCGAGCCCCGCAGCACCGTTTGTATTCGCTCCAAAAATTAATGAAACTACTGGTGAGTGGGAACGCAATCCAGTCATTAACTGGGCTGATGGAGAAAGAGGCTTTGTGAACATTGGAGAACGCCAATATTGTGCCGATCACGTAATAGAACCAGAGCTTAGTGAGGTTATCCGACTTGGCGAAGACAGCGGCTTTCAAGCTTTGCCGTTTAAGAATGCAGAGGGCAAGCCAATTTGCACTGATTGTTTTACTCGCATCAAGAATTTTGATGATCAAATGAAACCTATCATGAATGGCGAAAAACAAAAAGTATATCCAAAGGGTCACCCAAGAGCAGGTGAAACTATGTTCGAGTACAAGCAACATTGCGACAACTGCAGAATGATTGGGCCACTTACCAATACAGACTTGACCGGCAAAGAAAAACTTTGCAGATCATGCTTTGCTGATACACAAGGGTTTATTCCGGAGCGATTGGATCTTGGAGATCGCATCGCAGTGGCAACGTCAAAACTCATGGACAAACTAACGCTAGGCAAGATGAGATAAGAATGACAACATATAATAGCAAGAGACATGGAAGAAAGAAGTTTAACGCATTGCGTTACGCTGGGATTAAGGATTTTATTGCTCGACCAGTAAAGCGTTTGTACCCAATGCGTGGATCAGGCATGGAGGGTTGGTCACAAATCGACTCCGATCCTGAAACTTTCTTGAGAGACAGAGACCAGAAGACACTGGCAGAAGTTTACATTCACGGTTGCAATGGTGAACCAGTAACAAAAACTGACGCAAACGGCGAAGTAACCACAGTGAAGAACCCTGATGGCACCATCAAGCGCAATTGCAGAAACCGTGCATGCGGTGGAACATTCCAAGGAGTTGCTGCAAATCCATCATCTATCAACATTCCTGCTGCACAAATCATGGGTATTCACATCCAGCCAGGTGATTCTGGAACTCTTCACTACGAAGGTGATAAATGCGAAGGCCATCACTATGGTACAAGCCCAGCAAGAAACTTGCCGACTGCTGCAGAATACGCAGATCTTCCCATTATTTACCAAGGTCACGAAGGCGAAGAACTTACAATCAACGAACTCCTGATGAACGCCAACACTGCACCGCTTGGTACAGATGAAGAAGGAAGAACGTTGTTCGCAGGAAGCATGGGTGTTGACAAGAGAACAGGCGCTGAACTGCGTGAAGAACCAATCAAGAGAATTGGTACTGCTGCAATGAACAACGCGACTGCAATGACAAGACTGGCAGAGCAGGGTGTAACAGATGTTGAGCCTTATTGGCAAGCTGCTTTGGATACTGCTCACCAAGAGTACAGAACCAAAGAAAGAGAAGTTGTCCCAGGCAGCGATTCTGAGCGTTTAGTTGGTGTAAGTGAAAGCGCTCCTGAAAGATTGCCGCTTCATACCGTTACCAACCGATCATTCCAGAACGTTCGCAACTCACCAATGGTGCAATTGAACATTGCCGAGCTCCACAGAAGAGGGACAGAAGACCCTTGCACTCGTGATGAGAGCTGTAAGGGTTGTCACTCTATGCGTCGAGGCAGAATGCTGTGGGATAAGCTCAAGACTTCAAGTTTTGTTCAAGCATTTACGCCGCACCACGCTTGGGATGAAACTGCTGAACCAATGAATCACGTATATGACGTGCAAGATCTTGAACAATTGGCACGAAGCAAAGATCCTGCTGTACAATCAGCGTATTTCCACGCATTCCCAGACTACTTGCCAAGCGTTGACAAGAACATGAGTGAGCTTGGAGCTGTAGGTAAGAAGGCTCCAGTAGGTTCATTCTGGAATTCATTGTCTGTTCGCAACCTTATTCAGGATGCTGTTACTGATATCCAACGACGTAAGAAGAAAAGATACGTTGGTAGAGAACCGGTTTGGCAACCGGAATACGAACCAGGTATCGATATGGATGCACTTCGTCAAAAAGCTGAAACACCTGAGAATTTCCAGAGTGTTCAAGAATTTGAAAAATATTAGAATAACATCCTTGACAGGGCTTTTTTCTCCTTATATAAATAAAAGGACAATCTCGTGAATAACAAATGCAAATGTATTGGCTGTGAAACACAAAATTACTACGATAACGTACGTAAATGTGACAAAGAAAACTGCAAATGTAGCAGTTACGTCTATAAAACACCGGATTTAAGCATAAATAGCAGTTATCTTGGCAAATTTCCTGTCATAGTTAGTGAATAAAACGCCATGACAGTCGAAAAACATGATCAAAACATCACTCATCGCTACCAAATTCACTATCCGGAGCATCCAGAGAGGGAAAATGACCCTCATTACGTGGATTTTAACCATTTTCGGCAAAAAACCAAGGCCACTGCTCAGTGTTCTGTCGGTTTACACCGTAATGACTTCAGCGAATGTGATCTAGAACACCCATTGGAGCTTCATCACTCGCACGTAGAGTTTTCTCTGCAGAACGGAGTCGATCTTAAGTGGCTAGAAACAGATTATCCCGGCATTTCGAACCCAGAAGCCGTAGGCGCGTGGGTAGAGAGCGCAAAAAACTTGGAATGGTTGTGCCTATTCCACCATCGGGGCCATGGTGGAGTACACACGGCGGCAGCTAGCGACTATGAAGCTGAAAAATACGTACGAGGATTAATACAATGAGAACGTTTAATTCAAAAGAAGCAAATACTGGTGCCATTCTTCATGATCTATATAAAGCAATTTGGCCAGAAGGTCCAAAAACTATGGGAAGCGATGTATCTAAAGCATCAGAGATCGCAACAAACCCAGACAAACGTCAGCACGCAAAAGATAGTCTTGAAAGCTTAAAAACGCTGCCTGGTTTAATTAATGTGTATGCTAAAGACAAGGTAAATCGCATTAAGAATAGACTAAAAGGTTTAACGCCAGAAGGTCTTGATCCTGACACTGGTATGCTTCCCAACAATGGTGCTGATGATGCCGATGACGACACTACGACAGATGAGTAAAATGAAAAAAACAAGCGCAATTTCTAGAGATGAAGCCCTCAAACTTGCTCATAACATGCGCAAGAGGATTGATTTCTTTACAGAAAACCCAACAGCAATCAATGAAGCTGATTTTAAGAAACTCAGTGACACATATGATAGTCTGCGTGAACAGCATCGCATCACTGACGATGATCTAGACGGTACTCCTGCTCCTAAGAAAGAGATAAGACCGACCAGCACTGAACCAGTTGATCTTGAACAAGCATATTATTCACAACCTGAAGTTCAAGAAGAAGAAGAAATGAACCGCGCTAATGGCCTTGACAGAAATAGCGATTTTGCTTTGCCATTTAAAATAGGTTACAACTTTGAAACTGGTCAGATCGATAGAGCCGGTCTTTTTAAAACAATTTCAGAACGCAAAGCAGCATTTGATAACAAACATTACGAAGGTGTTGACCCATCAATATTTCCTGACATTCGAGAAGCAGAAGCAATGGGCATAAATCCCCAAACTTACATTAGAGCAAGAAGTATTGGTGCATCACACGATTATTTGACACAAGCGCATGTGATGAGTCTAAGACCACACACTATCCAGCTGGATTCCACTCCTTTGAATTCAGAAAGAGAGGGAATTGGCAAAATTCAATTCTCGGAAACCCCGGTTGGTGAAGCTGTTAAAAATTATATTGGCTATATGGAAGCAAACGGAACGCCAATGTACACAAGAAGCGAGAGCACTGACATTGAGCCAGCTTCAGGGTTTACTCCTATTCGTTTTGCTTGCATCAGACCTTTTCACGCAGGTTTGGCTGAGCAAAAGGGTGTTACCGTTGGTGAATTGACAGATGCATGGCACAATAACGGTTTTCACCCGTTGGCGCAATACAGCAGTGATCACACATTGCCAATTACAAAATATATTGTTGCACGTGACATGGGAATTGACCACCAAACCACTAGAAGACTGCTTTCAAGCGTACAACACATACCACTTGACAGTTTTAAGGGTCTGATGATCAAAGGACACTCGCCAGAAGAAATTCTGGGTGGTGCTACCAAATTTAAGCAGTTTGAGATGCCACAATCCCAAGAAAACCCGCAAATTGGTGAATAATGGACTGGTTAGAACGTTACGCGATGGCAAAAGGGGACGACATCCCCACTTTGCTTGGCAAAATTAAGAATAACGCCAATACGTATTTTCCAAACGCTAACGCAGCACCACATCAATGGGTTGCTAGATATTCTATGACTGCAAAAGAACATGGTGCTGAAAACCATGAAGAACTTAGACAAGCTTGTTATAAGAATTCTGATGAAGCGCGTTGGATGGCACAAAACAAACACAAATCTTATTACTCACACACAAGAATGTGGTATGAGCTTGGAGACTTACATTCAAAAGCACAGATAGAGGCACAACAATGACAGACCGCATTATTGGTAAATTAGGTAAACTTGATCCTCGGAGACCCGCGGGGCTTCACGCACTCGCTTTTTATCAGCACAATCCTCTTCCTGCAGCCCCAAACAAGGTAGATGTTCCTCAAATAAACGATTGGGGAATGTTAGGAAATGACAAGTATGGGGATTGCACTTTTGCTGGTATTGTTCACGCCAGAATGGCTCACGCTGCTTTCTTGGGTATCGACGAGACCTTCCCCTCCGACACCGATGTGGAGAACGCGTACCTTTCTTATACTGGAGGAAAAGATCAAGGAGCAGTAGAGGCCGATCTTCTCAAATACTGGCAAAACAACGAATTGTTCGGAAAGAAGCTTGCAGCTTTCGCTCCTACAGATCATGCTGACCAGGATGAGCTTCGTAGCGTTATTTCGTCGTATGGACTTGCGTACATTGGTGTACAGCTCCCCGTTACGTTCCAAGAGCAATTCATCAACAACCAACCATGGGATCTTACGGGTACTCCTGCAGATAATCAGATCGAAGGTGGCCATTGCGTCATTCTTGTTGGATATGATAAAGATCATGCACAATGTATAACATGGGGTAAAGTGCAACAGATTACGTGGAGATGGCTGCAAAGCTACATGGAAGAGAGCTGGGCTCTCATCACTCCAGAGATTGCCGGAAAGGGTCTCTATGGCGATCTTCGCTTGGACACCCTAATTGCTGACCTTAAGGAACTATAATGGCTACAATCCCAAAGAGAATGAGTGAGCTGCTGGAAGAGCAGAAATATGCCAGTGGATTGGCAAGTGGTCTTAACGATTTTGCGCTTGGATCAGATGCGGTTGCAGCTGCTCAAGGTGGCCTAGACCCTGTATCTGACGTAGAAGCAGGAGCAGCAGATGTTGCTGCAGGTGCAGTAGACGTTGGTGAAGCAGCTGCTCCAGAGGTTGAATCCTTGGCAAGCAAGGCATGGAGTGGTATTAAAGGATTGTTTGGTGATGGCGGTGCTTCAACCACCGCAGATACAGCAACGACTACCGCAGATACAGCGTCTACAGCTGGTTCAGGTCTTTACGATGCAGCTGGTAAAGAAATTCCTTCAACATTAGGAAATTCTGCAGAAACTGGTACTGGTTCTACCGGTGGTAGCATGTGGAGCAAACTCAAGGGACTTGGTCAAGCTGCTGGTGGTGGTGTAGCCGGTGGTCTTGCAGACAGAGTTAAGAATTACGTTTCAAATGGTAATAGCAGCTCATCAGTTCCTGCAACAATGGGGCCATACGGTGGAGCCGGTGGTGGTGGCGCTGCTGTACGCATTGGGCCTATGCTTGGTAGCAAGGAAGCCAACGCTGGCATGGAACAACAGATTTTGCAACAATTGTCACAACAGTCAAAGCTTCTTGACATGGTTCTTGAAGTGTTGTGCGGATGTGGTCAGCCAACAGCAGGTAACTACAAGGGAATGCCACACTGTGTTCCAGGAACTGGCTGTGCAACCAACATTGCTTTCTCAAAATCAAATCCAACTGGTGAAAACTGCTGCAGTTGCGGCAACCCAGATGCAGCGGGTGCATTCCAGGGTCAACCTATTTGTGCACCTGGTCAAGGTTGTAACGATCACTGGGAGCTTGGAAAGGGTCGCAAGTGGAACCCATTCATGGAATCTCCACAAGAGAAGATCCAAGATCACGACAATTGGGCTAGCCAGACCAATCACGGTGAAACAGAGATGCCAAAGACCACGTGGGAATAGCATGAAGTACGCAGAACTTGGACAGGGTAACCATTCAGACGATGATAGTCTAGAAGCCATTGAGAATCACGAAGAAGGTTTCGGTATCCCTGGTCAATCTGCTGTGGGCCACATTGGTTTTGTAAGAAGAGCTGACGTTGGCAACCAGGATGAAAACTCAACGGGTATAACAGCGCCAACAGGTCATCACACTATCAAATTAACAGAAGAGCCAGGAATTGTATCAAACGAAGGACTTAGCAGTGTTAGCCCAGGTTCTTTGTCACCACTTATCAATGGAGCACTAGGAAGCAATATGAATACAAGAATTGCATACGTAATGGAGAATGGTGAGCCGTTCTGCAATCACTGTGAACGTAGTTTCGTTCCAGCTAATTTGACACGCATCGCATGCACTCATTGTGGTTGCGGTGCACCACAGGACGATCATGGTTTGGGTGAAAACAACTTCAGTCATGTCGAGGGTGATGTTAAAGAACACGTGCCAGCAGCTGATAAACCTTTCATCAAAGAAGAAACTAAGCTAAGCTTCGTTGACATGGCATTGCAGACATTCCAAAAGCAATCTAACGACAGTGAACTATACTACCGTGGTTACAACGATGCACACGCTGGCAAGCCACTCGATGAAGACCTCGCATTGTTGAGCGATGACTACTACAATGGTTATGATCAACACAAGTTCTACAACAAGACACCACAGCAAAGCACTGGTCAAAAGTTGTACGACCTTAAGCCAAACAGCAATGACATTCCACGTGGTGGGAACATGACACCTGGTGAAGCAGACCGCGGTCCACTTGAATTGACTGATGGATTTAACCACGCTACTGCTTCGGTTAGACTTGCTTCTATCTTCCCCGTTGATGTAATTGAGAAGTTTTTTGAGGTATAATATGGAAATCTGTAATGTTTGTGATAGCGGTTTACTCGTTGTAAAGATGAGCTCTGCAGGCAAGGAAGCATTTTGCTCATCATGCCGACGTATTGTAGAGAGCGCTACACTTGGTTTTAAGTTTGCTCTTACCGAAGGTGACGATGGTATTGTAGAGTGCAAGGGTCCAGACAACCGTAGAGGCTGGAAGGGTCCCGGTAAGAAGGCACGTTGCTTTACTTACGAAGAAGGAAATCAGGAAGAAGAGAAGAAAGCCCTGCAAAAAGCCAAGGACTCTGCTTATGCTCACCAACATGCTCGTGGTGCTTCTAAAATCGTAAACGCTACTGCTTACTTCACAGGTGGGCCTGAAAGCATGTCTGCACCTGCTGCTGCTTCTTCTCTTGTGGGAAAATCAAATGGATCTCCTATTCGTCCTGGTGGCAACCCAACCAACCCAATGGCTCCTGGCGCACAACCAAATCCTGTATCACCTATTATGCACCCTGGCAAGAGTCCAATTGAACCTGGACCAATTCGTCCTGGTGGCGCTGGCTTGCACGGTGAAGTTCCTGCTGCTCCTGGTGGAATGCAAATGGGTGACCTTAATGGTGCTAACCCTCTTAACAGCGGTACAACTGCTAGCAGAAAGTTGATTATGCTAGCCAATGAATTAATTGCTCATGAAGAAATGGGCGACCCCTTCTGCACACAGCACAATTCTAGAGCTAGTCAATGTAATCATCTACATGAGGCGCACTAGTAATTAGGAAAACAGAAAGATTCCAATATGAACTACGACGAAATTGAAATCCAAGCTAAGACTGCTGCCGCAGATAACGGCTGGTTCAACGGCTCTTCAGAAAGTATCTTTGCTAGATTAGACAGACTGCAAGAGATCCTTGACTCAACACGCACAGCAGCCAGCCACCCCAACACCAACGAGAGAGACCTCGAGCGTTTTGCCAATATCCTCACAGAGCTTGGCGCCGAGAAGGAAGCCCTAGAGAAGCTCGCATCAGAGTATGTTGACTTTGACACTGAGCAGTACCTTGACAGTCTCCCTGGCGGAACAATTGCTAAGCAATACCGTGTTAGCAGCGCAGGTGTACTTGACCTCGGTGAAGACGATGGTAGCCTTTTGTACCGCACAGCTTCTTCGATCAACAGAGAATATGAAGATGCAGACTGGATTAACTTCGTTACTGCTGGTGCTGAAGTCTGGGTAGAAGACCAGAACCTTCGTTTGCTTGACAACCAGCTTAACACTCGTGAGGCAGCTGTTTACTACGTTGAACAACGCACAATGCCAATCTTGGATGTAACCAAGCGTGCAGCCATTATTGACAACTTTGTTGACAATGTAGAAATTTGCCGTAGAGCAAAGAAGGAAGGCAGCAAGTTCCGTGGAATTAAGTCCGCTAACGCTCAAAAACTGTCTGCCAACTATGTTAACGAAGCCTTGAACGACTCTTTCGGAGATGGCCTTAACTGGTTGTAATATGACAGAGACTTGGCACGGTTTTAGAGTTGTTGGTGCCGTAGAAGATGACACAACAACAAAACCAGTAGAACAACCACCGCTTATTAAGCAATTGCAAGAATTGCTAGCTGATGCTGCGTTGTTTTATCATTCAGTTCACGAATTCCACTGGAATGTTTCCGGATTGGATTTCTACGAATACCACAAACTGTTTGATGAAATTGTAAGCGATGTATACGATAGCATCGATCCAATTGCAGAGAATATCCGCAAACTTGGTGGTCGTGTTAAGTATAAAATGAGTGAGCTTGTCGATATCGCTAATTTGCAAGAACCTGCAGAAGGTGGCACTGAAGCGAAAACCTTGACATCTGAACTTATTAGGCTAAACTCTAAGCTCATTAATACTTTGATGAATACTTTCAATTTGGCGAACAAACTCAACCAACAGGGTATTGCCAACTTCATTGCCGAACGAATTGACCAGCACCAGAAATGGGAGTGGTTCCTAAGAGCCTCTGTTGAATGATGGAAAGCGTTTCCCAGAATATTGGTAATGTAGTGGCTATCCTTACAGCCATTATGAGTGAGCAAGAAGACCTAGCATATGAAATGGTCTTAGATTCTGATCCTATCGAATTGTTCAGTTCGCTCACTGGTATCCTGCTTAGCTCTCTTAACCATTTAACAAATCTTACTGGCATTACTACCGATGAATATATCAAAGATCTTGGTATGCTCGCTTTTAAGTCATTATGAGCGAACTCAACGAATTGCCAGAGGGTATTTATATTAATAAAGAACCCAGCGAATTCTATTATGAAATAGAATTTGAATTTATAAATGAAAACAAATGCAATAAATGCAATATTGTTTATGAAAGTTTCCTCATGTCAAATGCCAGCAGACATGAGGGAAATATTGTGATCCGTCCTTCTAACAAAAGTGTATGGAGAAATACTTTATCAAAAAACCGTGATAAGGCATTAAAAAACTTGCAAGAAACTTTAACCTTAAAGTTTGACAACCATAAGCAAAGGTGTAATAATGATTAGGTACAGTACACAACCGACCAAGGGTCCAAATGTCTTGTCAGACAGCCCGACAGCTCCCAAAGTAACAACAAAAGATGTTCGCGGTCTGCTTGGCATTAATGAAGATGAGAAATCTCAGACTTTGTTAGACCTTGATGCGGAAGACAACAACGAATAGGACAATAGTGACGAAACAACTGGCTGAAAAAGATCCAGCAACACACATTGTAATTCCAGATACCCAGGCCAAGGACGGTGTTCCAACAGATCACCTCACATGGATCGGTAACTATATCGTGGAAGAATTTCACAACCAAGATGTGAAGATCATCCACCTTGGTGACCACGCTGATATGCCAGCCCTTTCAATGTACGATAAGGGCAAGAAGAGCATGGAGGGTCGTCGTGTTAAAGCAGACATTGAAGCTGCGAATGAACACTGGCGCATCCTCAATCAACCGTTATACGATTATAACGACAACAAGCGCAAGAGCAAACACGCTATCTGGAATCCAGAGCGTCATATCTTGCTCGGCAACCACGAAGATCGTATCAACAGAGCAACAGAAATGGATGCTCAGATCGATGGGTTGTTCAGCACCGATGATCTTGATTACGCAAGAAGTGGCTGGAGAGTAAGCCCGTTTAAGAAAATTCTGTGGTTGGATGGAGTGGCTTACAGCCACTTTTTTTATAACCACATGACGGGTGTACCCTATGGTGGCAATATCGATACGCGTCTTAAGACTATCGGCCACTCATTCACTATGGGTCATCAGCAGACTTTCCTTTATGGTATGCGATACGTCAACGACAGCAATGAGCCTTACTCACAGCATGGGCTTGTAGCTGGTGCTTGCTACTTGCATGACGAAGACTACAAGGGTCCGCAGGGTAATGCTCATTTCCGTGGAATCGTTGTAAAACATGGTGTTCAAAATGGCAGTTATGACATCCAGCAAATTTCTCTTGATTCTTTGTGCCGTAGATACGAAGGTATGGGCGTAGAACGGTTTAAAAAGCTCAAGTATCCGCATATGTAGTATATGGATAAAAATAACGAACGCCAGAGGAAGAACTTTCGCTGTGTCTTTAATCCTTACGTGACTAAAGATAACCGCGATGGCGTTATTCGTTCCATCATTTCTCAGTTTGAAGGTTATGAAGCTGAGCCTGAAGTCACACTACATGACGATGGTTTTATCATCACGCTTACCACTGGTCCTGAATTATCTCCAACATTAATCAGAGATAAAATTCTGTGGAATCAATTCGTTGACAGCGTAACAGCTTCCGATGCTATCCGCAAGATCCAGATCATACGTATCCCTAAGAATTCTGGTTTGATGGATTTTGGTGGTCGTGTGGAAGGACAAGGCAGTATTGGTGGTTTTGGTCCTGAAGTCGATCCTATTGTTGGCAATACTGGTGTGGATGAGAAACTCAACACGCCATTGAACTACAAGCCTAAGTATCAGATCGATGGAGATCCTAATGATACATTGGGACACCATGCCAGTGTTAGAAAATACGCTGACCCAACAGATCTTACTTCTCAAGACCAATCTTTTGTACACGGTCTTACTCCAGCTGATTTGACAAGTGATGCCAACAGGGTTGAAACTGGCCCTCAGGATCCATTGGAAACTGGTAATCACAAATCGTTGCCAAAGGTATTCGCTAGCTTTAAGCGTATTGCAATCGATACAGACGCTGGAAGTGCTTTTACTTTAAACAAGCCCAATGGGTTTCAAAGCGTTAATGATCCACCCAACCAAGGACCATTGCACCAACGTGCCACTCCAGCAACTGGTATTGGTGGTGGAGCCCCTATTAGCGGTGCTAGCTGGTATGTAACACAGCCTGGCAATGAGCAAGGAACCGAGCTTGGTGCTGAACGTAACAAGGATTACGATTTGAGCAGCTCATCAGCACCCCTTGGTGGGATTACTGCTTCGTTGTATGAAGGTCCTGCAGCTGAACAATACGAGAAGTCTATCAAAGACGAATACGGCGCAGAAACAGCTGAAGACCAAAATAAAGATCAGATCAAAAAGAACATCGTTTACGCATCTTCTGATGGAGACAGTGATACCGATGACGAACAAGGTATTAAAGCAGAATACGGTTCAACGCTAGATATGCTAGGTGTTGGAGACCACCCAATTGGTGGTGCCGCATATGGTTCTTTCTTTGGACTTAATGAAACATACGATTATCAAGGCGATATAGATGAGTACAACCTATAAGGTTTACGAAGCAGGTAAAGATCCGTCAAAGTACGTACCAGGAGATTTTATTCTGGTGTCGACCAAGGGAGTCCTTGCTAAGTTTATCCGTTTTGGTCAATTCATCCGTTATCACGGTAAAATGAAGCCCTTTGCTCACTGGAACCATGCTGCTATGGTTATCAGTGAGAATGGCGACATCGTTGAAGCTGTTGGTCGCGGTGTTGTAGTTAGCAACATTGGTGAGTACAAGAACGTAGAATATTACTACGTTTCTACTAAGCTTAACAAGCAAAGCCGTGACCAAGCGGTAGCTGCTTGTAAGAGTTTCATTAAGGATAAGTATGGTTGGCTAACCATCTTGAGTATTGCTACGGAATTGGCAACTGGCATCAAGATGCAGTTCACCAATAGCAACACAATGATCTGTAGCGCCGTAGTAGCACAATCCCTATGGGCAGGTGGAGTCGTATTCGACCGCAACCCATATCAAATGATGCCTGCTGATTTGGCAGCATCTTTCAACATTCTGACGGAATTGCCAAATACTTGATTTTTTGCATTTTATGCAATAAATTGAAAATATGCAAAAAGCTACAATTACCATCAGTTATGATGCCCGTGACCACCAGAGCGAAGAGCTCGCTAGTCAAGAGATCAGCGAAACTATCGCTGGCCTTCTCAACAGCTTGCGTACTCAAGTAAATGGCGTCCAGGTAACCGTGAAGTTCCAAAATAACAAGGAGAAATAATAATGTCTAACCCATTGAACACAACAACAACTAGAGCTACAGGTCGTGCTTTTGTTGCTGCTATCGTTGGTGCTTTGCTTGCTTGGGGTGCAACCAAGTGGGGCAATCTTAACACTGGCACATTTGCAGCTTTGACACCTGTTGCTTCTGGTCTGTATTACACAGCAGTTACTGCTCTTGAGAAGAAGTATCCTAACCTTGGTTGGTTGCTTGGTACGCTTCCTCAGCCCAAGGCTCCTACTGTGTTCCCTACACCAGAGCCCACACCTGCTCCAACACCAGCTCCAACTGCCGCAAAGGCTCCTGCTGCCAAGAAGACAGCTGCTGCAAAGAAGGCTGCTCCTAAGAAGAAGTAGTTCTTAATCCCTGGTAGCTCAATTGGCAGAGCAACGCACTGTTAATGCGTGGGTTCCTGGTTCGAGTCCAGGCTGGGGAGCTTTAGGTCTTGTAGCTCAGTTGGTTAGAGCACTTCCCTGTCACGGAAGGGGTCGTGGGTTCAAGTCCCATCAAGATCGCCATTGAGGGATGGTGTAAAGGCAGCACAAAAGACTTTGAATCTTTTAGTCTAGGTTCGATCCCTAGTCCCTCAGCCATGGGACTGTAGCTCAGTGGTAAGAGCGGAAAGCTTATATCTTTCTGGCCGTAGGTTCAATTCCTACCAGTCCTACCATTTAAAACATGCTCTGAGTTATAGCAGTAATTAGGCAATATATGCCTATATTCAGCGTTCCTATTGGGACAATATAAGGAGTAACACGATGACCTCGATGTTCGATTTTGACGATTCAGTAAACATTGCTTTTGATGCAAAGATTGCTGGTAAGAATCTCGTAACCGCTAAGCACGAATTGCTTACAAAGACCGGTGAGTTCCTTTTCTTGGCCCACAGCGATCACGAGCTTGCTAGCCGCATGCAAATGGTAGAGAAGGACATCGAGAAGGTTGCCCACCGTCGTCTTGCTTCAGTTAGCGACTCTAAGGCTAAGCTTGTCCGCGCTGTATACGATGAATGGCAGATTCGTCACGCTCGTTGTGAAATGTGCAAGCTTGCATGGGGTTTGAACCCCATCTCTGACCTTGGTCAAGCGATTACTGACATTGGTGGCGCTGCTGGTAAGGCAACCAGATCCGTTGTTAACGACCTGTCTGGCGCTGCTGGCGCTGTTGGTCGTGGTGTACGTGATCTTGGCCACGATGCTGCAGGACTTGGTAGAAACCTTTCTGGCGATGCTAAGACTGTTGCTCGTGGTGTTGGTGAAGCTGCCGGTACCGCTGTTAATGGTCTCGAGAACGTTGGTAAGGGTGCAATTGACATTGCAAAGAAGGCTCCTGGCGTTCTCGACAATGTTGCCCGTGGTGTTGGCAATGCAATTGGTCAAGGTGCTCACGACACCGCAGGTGCTTTTGATACTGCTAGACACGATACTGCAGGTGCTGCTGACGCAGCAGGCCGTGGTATCTCACGTGGATTCGACGTAGCTAGACACGACACCGCAGGTGCTTTTGATACTGCTAGACACGATACTGCAGGTGCTGCTGACGCAGCAGGCAGAGCTATTGGTCAAGGTGCTAACGATGTTGCACGTGGATTTGATGTAGTGCGTCACGATACTGCAGGTGCTGCTGACGCAGCAGGCCGTGGTATTAGCAATGATGCTAAGTCCGTTGCTCGTGGTTTGGGCCAGGGTGCTGGTGCTGCTGTAAATGCCGGTGAAAGTTTCATGGGCGATGTAGCTCGTGGATTCGACGTAGCTAGACACGATACTGCAGGTGCTGCTGACGCAGCAGGCAGAGCTATTGGTCAAGGTGCTAGAGATGTTGCAGGCGTTGCTAAGACTGTCGGTACCGATGCTGTTAAGGGTGTAGCTGCTCCGTTCGCCGGGGCTGTTAGCGCCGTTGGATCAATGGGAAGCCAATTTATTCAGGGCTTTGAGAGCAAGGAAGACAACGACAACAAGAGAGGACCTAGCACATCAACTGGTGGTCCTGGCGGATCAGGTGCACCTGCTGCTGGATCTGCAGGTACTATGCGATCGACTCCTGCTTCTCAAGCGATTAACAGTGCAAAAGCTAAGTTGACACCTGACACTGATCACGACAATGACACAGGCGATGCAAACGAAGCCAACAAGACAATTGGCGACAAGAGAACATCGTACGATAGAAATTTTCCCTGGTAACCACAAACCCAGGGTTTAGTGGTACAACTGCGAAAATTAAAAATGCTTTCAATCTATTGAGAAATGCTTCTGGCACAACGCCAGCGCCTGGTTCTCTTGATTACGTCGATTCATTGTTACACATCACTTCACCTGCAGCAACTACTCAGACTAAAACTCCAGCAGCAGCTGGATCGGATGAGGGTGAACTTAGCCCTTTGAAAAAAGAAGAGCTTCAGAAGGTAATCAACCAAGACCGTAGAATGCACATCAATGTTCCGCAGAGTGCAATTGATGAAGTTAACGCACCAGCAGATACCCCTCAAGAAGATCAGACTGAAAAAGCAGTTAAGTCTCGTCAAAAAGGAGAAGCAGAGACTGCCAGGGCCAATGAATCTAAGGGTCCTATTAGACAGCCTACCACTCCAACGCCTGGTACAAAAACACCGACTAACGTGGCACCAGTTGCACCAGTTTCCAATAAGCCAGTAAAGCCTGTCGTTGCACCAATTCCAGCAGGCGTGGTAAAGACACCGATCGTTCCAGCTCAAACATCTCCTGTTAAGCCTGTTGTGCCGCAAGGCACACCAACAGGTTCTCCTGGTAAAACCGGTCCTGGCAAGGATCTCGGTTTTAAGTCTGTGCCAGCAACAACATCTCCTACTGTAAACATGAATCCTAAGCCCAAGGCTACTGCCCCAACTACATCAGGTACTGGAAGTAGTGCGGAGCAGGCCATTCAAAATGGCGCCGCGTTCCTAGGTGTATAATAAATAGATTATGTACAATTCAAAGAACAACCAAAAAGTTGCAGCAGAGCAAGATACATATGCATTTGCCAAATCATTAGACGATGCTGCTCATGGTGGTGATCTCGGTAAAAGAATTGGTGTTACCAATATTTCCACGCAAGCTGGCTTGTGGGACCGTTCCAAGAAGCTGTGGAGCGAAGGTGTCTACCCGAAAGCATCGGAACTAACACCAGGTACATTTGCCACACCATTCGCTGGCCTTCAAGAACAATTGTCTAGTATGCCTGCGGTTACAAAAGGTGGCAACCAAGGTGAACGTGTAATTGGTGGTTTTAAAAACGCTGATACTGGCCACTCATATGCAATGAGAATGTTCTACCAACCAGATGGTGACAACCACCGTCTTAAGGTATCTGTGCATTTGCCAGAAAGCGGAGTAAACGCTCACGGCAATCATATCTATGACGTTGAATCAGGTAAGTGGCACCTTCCCGGCGAATCTCACGATAGCCCAGAAGCAATTTCTTCTTACAACCCCATGGAAGTAATGCAAAGCGCACCAGAAGACTTTGCTAATGCAACTCAATGGACTAAATTCAACACGCCATCTCACTCAGATGGTTTTTGCAAATCTTGCAAGCGTTTCCCAAGATTTCTTAGCCGCATGCTTAAGATTATGCGACCAGAGAATTGTACAGCTTGTGGAATGCGTGGTGGTGCTCCTGAGTACCCATGGGAACCTGGTACGTTCGTTGATTTAAACTCAGAAAATGGAACTGGTGTTCAGACCAGTGCTTTTTCTCAATACATGGGGCCAATCTGTCGTAACAAAAAATGCATTAGTTACAATAAGTCTATCGCTTCCGAGCCAGCGTTTGTAACTCCTGATTACCAGGTAGTTTACCCCGGTGCCGTCGGTGCACAAGGCAAGAAAATTTACCAGTTAACACCAGCCAAAGTGTCTGAGTTCAGAGATCTTAGAGCAGAGAGAGAATCTAAGAGAACAGAAATTTCTCGGCGGATTAACGATGCCAGACTCCTTGGTGACTTGGGCGAAAATGGTGATTACCACGCAGCAAGAGATGAACAGTCTTCAAATGAATACATGATTTCATCATTAGCAGAAATGCTTGCAAACCATGAAATCGTTGATAGCTACAAGCCTGATCACAAGCACCTAGAAGAACCAGGTCAGACGACTGCACCATCAAGAATGGTATATGATAATCCCATTATCAAGGAAGCCGTAGAGCGTGGCGGTGCAAAAGCAATTAGCTTGCCAGCTGCAAGTTTAGAATGCGATCATGAAGATTGCCCTGACACAGTTCTTGATCAAACAACTGGAAGAATTAATACAAGTAGACCAATTAGAACTCATGTCGATAAGTTCCCAAAGCTCGGTATTTTGCCATGCCAACACTGTCGTCGCGGCGCTGCAAGTGGTGTCAAAACTGTAACCACCGAAGATGGATACACAAGATGTGATCCTTCAGAGTACGGTGCCAACACATGCGCACCATTGCCGCAAAGAATTGCTGATGATCGTGCAGATGATTACTTTAGCTGGTTTGATCCAGACCCCGTAGACAAATACCCTGTAATTAAAAAAGATGCTGGAACGGGTATGGGAGTTCTTTTTCAACGTACTGAAGACGAGCAGGATCCAAACAAGCCCAATGGTACATACCCTGGTACTCAAAGAATTTTCATGAAAAACCCATCCAGTGGTAGAGATCCAGTCGGCAACGGCTATGAGAGCCCCAGAGATTACTTCAAGTTTGGTAAGAAGTCCCCATGGACACGTTTCGGCATGTTCGGACGCAAAATCATGGATCGACTGCCCTTGGTTGATCATGAAAGTGACGAAGCAAAGGAATACGCTACAAAGTACAATTTGGCTGATCAGGTAAGAACAGAGATGGGTAGTGCCAATCTTAGTGAAGACGATATCAACCGTAATGCCAACATTGAAGCAGCCAGCAAGATCAATGGAAAAATTTTAAGTGAACATCGCTCCAAGGCGCAGGGTTCATTGGCTGAAGAACGCATTACACCTGAAGACTTCGAAGAACTCTCATCAACACCGGTAATTGGTAGCTTAGATAGTATATCAGACACTGATCCTGTGCTTACGACTTCTATTAATCCTTTTAGATTGCCAGAAGATATTGATGAACGCATAAAGCCACAAACAGCAGTCGATGAACTGGGTCGCGAAGTTGCTCCTGGTGAGGATCTGAGCCAGGAAGACTATGACCTTGCACGTGGTTACGAGGCACGAAGCATCCCTACGGTATCAAGTATTGTTTCGGATCTTGCTCAGGGAACAGGTACATCGCACGATCCAATTCGCTTTAGAGAAAAGCGCGGTTCTCGAAGAATTGTTGCTAATGCATCTGGTTTTGTTTATCCAAAACAAGTTCCTATGAGTCTCGATAGTGGTGTTGATTGGGATGATCTTTACGGTGCTCGTCCTGATCTTGTCATACCTGATACACCAGATCAGGAAGAAGTTTTCCAAACTCAGAAAGCAGTAACACCTGGAGAATCATTGGCAATTGCTCAGAATGAAGTCACAGACTGTCCTGAATGCAAAACCATGTCGATCCTTAACAATGTGCGAGGAATGGTGCCACAATCAGCGGTATACGTATCACCGCACTGCCCAACGTCACAATGCCCAGGTGGAGAAGAATGCCACAGTGATATGACCAACAGAAGCCCTCACTGTCACGGCTGCAAGGATCCAAAAATTTGTGTTGGCAGAAAGAGAAAAGTTTGGCGCAATGTAGATGCAGTCTGCTCAACCTGTGATAATAACGGGTTTGTAAGCCCTTCAAAGGTTGCTGACAGGGTTATTCCTGCAATTGGAGAAGGAGCACAGCGTAGAGATATTGGTCACGAAGATATCGTTGGAAATCCAACCAATGCAATGGATGTGTTTAATGATAGAATCGGTGAATCAGCTCTCGGTGATCTCGAAAGCCATGGTATTGAAACCACTGGTCTTAGCGTTGATGCGATCAACCGTGCTAGAGAAATTGCTAACTGGCAGCGTCAAAAGGACAGAGAACAAGGTCTTATCGTCCATGATTTTGAACTCGAAAACGAAGCTTCAGATCTAAAGAAGCTTGGGCCTGCGGCATACTTGCAAGCAGTGGAAAATGGCGTCTATGATGCTGATCAACCACTTATTGCTAGTCTAGAACAAGACGTACAAGATATGGTAACCGAACCACCCCGTGAGGGATTGACAAATCTGCAGTTTGATTCACCAGCTGCTCTTGAACGCGTTAGAAGATTGCGTGAAGATGCACCAAGAGAGAAGCTTGTAAAGCGTGATGAAAAAGACGATTCTCCATATGTCAGCACAACAGAAGTTAATAATATCCCTGTGGCGCGTATAGAACATGATGAGAAATGCACGAAATGTAACCGCGGAATTATTATACCTGAGGTAGTTGGTCCAGAAGAAATGAGAAGAATCAACAACGTAATTGGTCAGGCTACTGCTCAGATTAGAAGAACAGTCCCAGCAGAACAGCAGCCTGCGGCAATCAACCAGATGATAGCTGACCAGATGAAGTGTAGAGGATAGCATGGCGGGTAAGAACGTTATTTTTAGAATTGGCATCTCTCAGAACCCTTGCGAAAGAGCAATCGATCGTGCCGAGCTGTCAGACGAAGCATACTTGCGCAGACACGGTGTAAGCAAGGCGGCTGACAACGTATGCGATGGATTGGATCACACTGATCCTAATCGACAGGAAATTTTCCTAAGAGACCGATTGGATGCTGCCATGTTGACTGACCCTCGAGCAGTTGACACTAGACAGCACAATCCTCAAGCAGAAATTGTCAATATCCTCGCAGGTAAATCACCCGTCCTCAGCTGCGCAAATCACGCACAGTCATACAAGGACAATGGGAACAAGGTTACTTTGATTACTCAGTTTTTCCGTCCAAGATTAAACCCAGGTGAATCGCCATCACTACAACGTTTGTTCGTTAAGCGTTATAACTACAGAAGACAGCGTGCAGAAGATATTGCAAAGCGCGAACGCGAATTCGATGCTCAAAACAATGCTGCAGAAGCTGCCAACCCGATCAATTCAACACCAAGTAATTGGTCTTCCGATAAGTTCACCCCAGTGTGGACAAACAATACAGAACTCCCAGAAGAGACACCAGAAGAAACTCCAACCACTGATTACGGCATTGCAAATATTGTAAACCAGTTCCAGGCTGCTCTCTACGGATCAGAGATGGTAGATGGTCCAACCGACACCAATGCCAGTAGCCATGTAGCGGCTCCAAGCACGGGAACACCACCACAACCACCACAGGTATTCTAACATGCGTACATTCAGATTCGTTAAAGATGCAGAAAGCAAGAAAAAGAATAGCGGCGGCAAAAAGAAGAAGACTGAGCCAGTAGCTATTGACTGGGGTAGCCTTGGTGTACCAGAAAGCGGCGGCTCCGATTGGCACGTCGACGCAGAACAACAGGAAGCCATCGAGCAACACCGTGTAGGCATTGAAGAATACAAGGCACGTCGTCGTCAATTCCTTGAAAGAAGAAGACAGACTCGTCAAGCATATGGTATTCTGCACGGAGATCCACGAGCACTGTTGAAGTGGATGGCAGAAGGCGGTGTTGGCAGTATGCCAGACGAAGCCGCTGCTTCTATTTCTCCTTATCACAGATCAATGCCGCAGTTCCGCGAAAGAAGAGACAGTTTGGGTAGGCTCAAGATCGAGCGCGTAAAAGAACTTCTGGAGAGTCCTGGATCCGGCTACACACAACACGTTATTCCAGTTGAATCATATGCGCACAATGAACATTGGAAGCGCATTGCTCCAAAGGGTATGAAGGTATTCATTAAGAACGATAAGTTGCCGAGTTCAGGCATTAAAGTGCGTTCATTGGAATCAAGCCCCATTCTTGAAGCACGACGTTTAGCAGATATGAAGAAAGCAGTTACGCAGCTTCGCCAAGAAACTGGTGGGTATGAAGTTATCGACTCATTAAATCCCAACCACCCTCTCAACATCTTTGAGGCTGAGGGTCCTGAAGCAATGTTCGCAAGAATTTTTACTGATCGCCATCAGTTCGCTAGACCAACATCTGAGAAAGTAATTGAGAGCGCAGTCGGTGAATCTGGAGAGCCGCAAGAAGTTAAGGTAGACCCTCTTTCTTTGACTAGTATTTGTACTTGTGGTTCTGCAGAAGATCGACACGTAACACCAGAAGAAGCGACAGAGCATCATGCTTTGACAGGTGAACACCTTGAGATTCACCCATTTTCACCACAGTACATCATGGAAAGAGACGGAACACCAACGCCTGGCAGAGTGTTCCGTGCTGGTAATTCTATGCTATTGCGGGCTAAGACAACTCCAAAGCGTGGTGACAACGCTCTTGAAGTCCCTGCGACTGAGTGGAAGCGTATGGACGATGGCATGGGTTATCGTCTTATGCCGCTCGTTAAATTGGGTGAAACAGCTGAGCGTATTCGACGCATCTTAATTAAGGGTACAGGTCGTGATAAAGACGGTAGAGAAGTCATGCCCTTTATTAAGCCTGATTCTGACAATTGGACCACATGTAAGGGTTCTGAGTTAACAGGTCCTTGCTATGGAGGAAAGCTTAAGCCACGTCGTAGTACCAGCGCAATTCCCTGTGACTGCTGTGAGCCCGATGTTGTTAACAGAGATCCTGAAACTGGTAATCCAATATCGGTAGGTCTCGGAAACGGTAGAATCCGTATCCTGGATGATGCTCACAAGCCTTTGTGCCCAACTTGCAATGGACAAGGATTCAAGCTTAAGGGCAGCAAGTCAGAATCTGAAAAGATTGATTGCGAAACATGCGCTGGCAAAGGGACAGACCCAGCAGCAGATAGTAGTGTTGGAATCCCTTGCACGAATTGTGGCACATCGAACGGTGCAATCCTTACGACCGATGATAACCGTTGCCCAATCTGCAAAGGAACTGGTAAGGGAATTGAGAAGGTAAAGCCAAGAGCGCAGCAGCAGGAAGTTTTCCTAAGACAGGATAGCGTTGTCGAAGGTAACCCCGTGGTGTTGGAAGAATTCTCTGCTAAGGGTCATGGGAATTCAGGAGTAGATGCGTGGAAAGCGCACGCTCATCCGCAGTGCACACGTTGTGGCGGAGATGATGAATATCAGACTGACTCGGGTCTTCCTTGCAATTGCAGAATAGCGTCTTTCGACGACAAGAAATCTTTGGTTGCGCCTAGTAACATGAGATTCGTTACACCAGAAGGTGTCAGCGTGCCGAATGGGTTGTTCCAGTTCGCGATGACCAAAGCATATCCAGAAGAAGGTACGAACCCTCACAGATTCGTCAATGACTTTGAAACCATTGACCCATCCACCGATCTACCATATGACATTGAATTGCCATCTGACGATCCTGATCGTGAAACCGAAAACGTTGTTCGATACCAGAATTCCAGTGGCGGACGAATCGATGCTAGAAACTACTTGGGACACTATGAAAATGGTATCAACATCCCAGAATCTGCTATGAAATGGTTGCAAGAGAGAAGCGCACAGCACCGTTCAAGTAGAAACGCAAAATTTTGCGCAGCAAATGCTGAGCTCGAGGATATCTATTCGTTGCTTACTAAGCATATCGCAGAATATCCTATCAACATACCTGGTCTAAAGGTCGAGAAGCCAAAGGCTCAAACGTTGGGTAACGGCAGTATAAGTGGTCCTTCTTTGCACAAGAGTGTGCAAGAAGCAATTCCTCAGATTGCTCAGTCTCTGCAAAGCGCGGGAGTTAACCCAGAAAGCGTTGAAATGGCACCGGTATTAGAAGCAGCTTCTAACCTACAATTTGCACGCGATGCTGGTCACCCAGAGGATGAACACTGGGATAACTATAATCAAGCTTTGAGTCGTGCTGTTGGAGGAATTTTCCAGAACCAGAGACAAGATGTTCCAGAAGGAAGTTACTTGACCCCTAGCAAGATTCGTTCTATGCTAAAGGGACTGCCGCAACCACTCGATACTCAGCCGGATGCACAATCACAGATTCCAGAGCAGACAGCAGATACCAATGCCTGATAAAAAGTTTAACTCAAAGTATTCCAACAACGATAACGAAATCTTCGATTTTGACGTTGAATCTATCAATGGAATGGGTGCTAGCCCATTACAAAGTGGCATTAACATTTATGAAGCACCAGAAAGCCTAGTAGGAACTGAAGAGTACACGCCGGACAATCTGAGCTTTGAAGGAGAACAGCAGGCCGCACAGCGCGATGTCAACAGAAGATACCCGGGTATGAACATATTTGGACCTGGTGTTGAAACTATTTCTGCTTATCCGCTTACAGAAAGACGACTTCACTTTACGCCTGATCCAGAACACCCAGAGGGTGGTTGGGTTGAACGCAGACGCCATTCACCAAGAGAAGTAGCTGAACACTTTAAAGCAATGGCAAGACAGATTAGAATGAATCGTTTGCACAGACCTGTTCAAGAATCAGGTAGAAAAGCGCTGGCCGATCACGCAACGCAGAACATTGTAAACCGTCGTGTTATCAAAGCGAACCTTATTCACATGGCGAAGACATTGAGAGAATCTGGTGTTAGCACCAGAAGTCAAACTGGCTTTGGTTGTGGCTATTGCTCTGGTGGAACAGACCCTAGATTCAAAACTCTTCCGGACCACCAGAAGCATCTGCAAGTTTATTGCCCAGTATGTCACAACAAAGGCCACACGGTAGATCACCCACAGATGGAATCGTTCCTTACTGACATCGAGAACTCGTCTGAGGTTGAGAACTATAATAAAGACTTCCATGCAAGAGTGTGCGCGCCTGCACAATGTTCTCGTCAATGCAGACTGAAAGGTCTGATCGATCAATATGTTCGATTCCCTCACTGGGAACGATCGACTGAACCACTTACAAGAGAGCAGACTCACGGTTCATACAGCAAGTCTAAAGATACTTGGATCGACAACCTTTTGAGAATGAGCGTTGTCAAGGACCAATTCAAACCACTTGATAAAACGATCGAAATGCTTGGCGGACCTGTCCGTGAAGATTTTGGTAAATACGCTTTTGGCCACTTCATGAACTATGATACGGTAAACCCAGATGCCAATGTTCTTGAACGTCCTAACCCCGACGAAATCAATGACAATGAGAGAGTGTTCAGCCCCAGTGGTGGTGGACGAGACAAGCAGATGTTCTTTATCAGCCTTGGTAAAGATGAAAATGGCAACCACGACATTCTTTACAAAGCACGTCCTATGGCCAACATCCGCGAAGAACGCAGACAGCGCAGAGTTGGCAAGATGGGTAAGTTCATCCGTCTTCGTGGTGCTAGAGATTTGATGAACTCTGTTGAAGAGCGCGACATTGGTAAGAGAGCCGTACGTGATCAGGTCTCTAATGCTTTTGATCGCATTCTACCGTTTAGAGGTGAGCAGTCACCACTTGTAAGTGGCGCTTCTGCCAACGATGGCAAACAACAAGATTACTATGGTGTTCTCCGCGGTGTATCGCCAGACTACCTTGCTATGACCGATGATCTCGGTGCGTCTGGTCTATGTTACTCTGGTTCAGTAAAGCAAAGAGAGAATAAGAACAAAATCCGAGGCTGGTTTACAGCTGTCGGTAAGGGTATCCGTGGTAAGCGAGACGGATTCTCTCCAAAAGCCACAACATCCGTCGACGTTAGAAACCGTATCAACCATGGTTTTAGTCGTGAAGAGCTACGTAGTGCTTACCAAACCAGCAATGGTGAAGTCCAGGGTGCTATTGAACGCTTGGCGAACGATGCTCTTGCAGACCTTGGCGTAAGAAGAGAGAGCTTCGGTAGCGAAGAATCTTACCAATCAGCACTCGAAGATCATGACATTATTCATGGTTTGCGTAAAGCAGGTGCTCCTATCGGTCAGCAGTCTTTGCCACAATCTAACCAATGGGTTAACTACATGCAGAGCCCTGGAGCAGAAAGATCTCTTGCTACGCCTAGCTCGGTATACAACAGCCAATTGGGACAAGAAGAGCCAAAGCTTGATATATCTGGACCAGATACCAAGGTACCGATGGCCGACATGCCACCAGAAGTCAATCAAATGCTCGCCACTCAAGATGGCGTCAATGACTTCCTTGACATGATCAGAGCACAAGCTGGACCGAGTTCAGTTGATACACCAGAAAAGCAAAGAGCTGCTATTGAAGGAATCCGACAAAGGAACGGAATTCACGGTGGTTTCGAAGCACTCGGTATTCCATACGAAGACCCAAGCAATTACTAAAGAGGAAATATGCCAATTTTTAAAATTTCGTCAGCACTGAAAAACGCCGATGTAAGCATGAGCGACAAGTCAGCGATCTGTGATGCTTGTGAATACCCAGCCACAGAAGATAACCCCATCATTAGTCTAGGTATGACAAAAGATGGTAAGCGAGAAATGCACTCTCACATTCACTGTAAGCCTGCTCAAGATCGTATGAGAGAGCAAGAAGAGTTAATGTCAAGAGATAGTGCCGTACAACAAGAAGGTGATCATTTGTTCTCCTTCGCCAATAAATTCCGTTATTTTGCTACAGCTATGTCAGATAACAGCACTGTTCAGGAAACCTTCCCGGACCACCCACAAAGCAACCAAAAAGTAGAAGATATGACTACCAAGCAGGTAGATGCCAACTACGAAAATGGTGCACCAGTACCACCCAAGAATTGACAATGTAATTTGCTAGGGGAAACACCCTAGTGTATGAACCATATACAGGAGAAATCATGGTAGCACGCTTAAATATCAAGGTCGCTGATCTGTTTGACAAGACAGCTTTGGCAACAGGACCAGACAACAACTTCGTTCCAGGTGGCGTTCAGCTTCCCGGTGACTTCATGGACGTATCGAGCAATCACCTCCCCGCTAACATGCAGGCTTACAAGGAGCAGCAGCAGGGTCTTGGTGCTCAGATTCAGAAGTACGTTGATGAATCTCACATGCACGCAACTGACGAGAACCCCGCTCAAGACCCCATGATGATGGCACAAAACCCATCGTTGGTCAACAGCCCTGACTTGTCAAACGTTCCTTCACCCTTTGGAGCACCTGAAAAGAAGGCTGCTTCAAAGCTCGCTGCTGAAGTGTACGGCTTCAACAACGCACAGGCCAACGCTGATTGCACACTCGGTGTAGTTGCCAGTGCCAAGACTGGCACGCTTGTCAGCGCACGTGTTGTAGCTGAGACACCTAGCACCAAGATCGCTGGTACCGTTGTTGCCGTTGGTGACCGCGAGTTCGCTGTTATCTGGGACGACCGCACTGCTTCTGTAGAGCGCAAGGCTGACTACGAGCTGGTAGTTACTCAATAACCCATGTTTAGAACAAGAAAAACTAAGATCACTTCTACTCCTGTAGAAGAGGTCCTTGAGGTTGAAGAACCCATTTACGAACCTGATTGGTACGAACCACAGGATGAATGGGAAGGTGTTTGGGAAGAACCAGAGCCCGAGCTCCAACAATTCACTAACATTGAGTTCTTGGCAGTTGATTACGTTGAGAACGAAATGCAATGGGGAACGCTAACCAATTATGATGGCCAGCAGTTCAAATACCAATGGGATACCAAATCGAAGAGGATCGTCCGACTGGTTGGCTACAGAATTGACAAGTTGACATGGGATCTATGCAATGAAGTTCTGCTTAAGTACTATGTTAAGCCAGAGCCCCCTAAAGTTGAAGAGCCAGTTGGCCCAAAGATTGAACAAGCAATAAACAAAGCATTAACACCAGTGGCGACAGCCTTCAAGACACTTGAGGGAAAAGTTGATAAAGCACTGGCTGCGAGACCAGCTCCTGCTCCTGTACAGGCTGCTCCAGCTCCTCGTCCGCAGACAGTCCAATCAGCACCAATGCCAACCAGTGATGTGCCAGCAATAAACGTAGCCGACAATGACATCAGTGCGAACGCTATGAGATTCCTACAGGAATCAAGCGTGCCGGATCTAGGCATAGATTACATGAGCCTCTAGGAGAAATTATGAACATCGCAGAAGGTAAAGGCCCAAAGCAGCAGAAGAAGACATGGCCATTGGGTCAATTTGTTACCAACTATGGTAATGATGGTACACCAGGCGCATTGAATGTTCCTGCGGTGGCATACGGTCAGCAGATTACATCAAGCGGTGTTGGTTACATGACTGCCAATGGTAACATTGGTTATGCACAGCCTGGCTCACTGAACCCTGGTCTCAACTTAAACGTTAATGGTAATGGTGCTGTTGATGTTGGTTTCACTTGCGCTCCTGATTCTCAGACAACCTTGCAAGACATCCAATCAGTTACAGTGGTGCTTACTGCAGAATCTGGTTGGTCTGGCACTTCAACTGTTAAGCTACAAGGTACATTCGATCGTTACACGCCCAATGCTTATCTTAACAATGCATCTGCGCTGTCTGGTAGCTATGCTTCTACGAACTGGACCACTATTGCAACAGGTACAGTAACCTCAGCTGCAACAAACGTTCTTATCTCTGTCCCAATTGCTAGCGGTTTCTTTTACAATGCTTACAGATTGACAGCTTCTGGCGGTACAGGCATTATCGACTGGACCGTCCCTGGTATGTTCCTTGACCTTAGCGCAACTGGTATTGGTCAGGAAGCTACTTGGGTTCAAGGCAGCATTGGCCAGCCTAACATTGCTGACGTTGATATCATCACCATCTCGGGCGGTAGTACGACTGCTTACTCTGAAGGCAATGTTCCTTACGCAAGCATTGACAATAACCACGACTACTACGGCTAAGGAGTTGACATGGAAAGACAACAGAATATAAGATTGGCACGTACACGTCACGTTGGTGCTAACTTCGATTTTAATGGCAACCCTATCATTCAGAATGAATCTGGTGGTACCGTTCGTCTGAGTGGTCCCATTAGCACTTACCCATGTGGTCACCAATCAATTCCAGGTATTAGTGCCTGCAGTTGCGAAGAATACGCATAGGATAAACTTTAATGCCAAGAGAAGACTGGAGTGCATCTGCCGAGCTAGGCCGTATGAAAGCGGCTGGCATCACAGGTCCACGTAACCCAGTAACACGTCGTGTTGCAAACAGAGAATTGCTTGATATGGCACGTACCCCTGGCGCTATGGGTGCCATGGGATCTAGTCCACTCTTAGGCCCCACTGAAGGACGTACAAGACTGAACTCTCTTAGTTCAGCCGATTTCCTCGGTGAGAATAGAATGTCGCGTACTGCTAACCGCAGAACTGCAGCAGCTACTGGATCAGACGCTCAGTGGGCTTTGCCTAAACTACACGACCCGTTTGAATACTGGCGTGAACGCACGTGGTGGTTCAACATGGAGGACCCAGACGAGCAGACCAGAAAGATCCGTGACTGGGCTCGCCTTCTTTACACCACTCACTACCTAGTGCCTTCGCTCATTGATATTTATACTAGGTACCCTCTTTTGGACGTGGAGCTTATCCACCCAGACAAGAGAATCTCTGACTTCTATAACGATCTTTTCTTTGATGGTTTGAATTACAACGAGTTCTTGTTCGACCTTGGTCGTGAGCACTGGACTGTTGGTGAAGTATTCGCCATGGGATCATGGCACGATGGTATCGGTGCATGGGAAGAAGACGAGATCATCAACCCCAATGATGTTATCGTAGCCAAGAACCGTGCTCTCAGAACGTATCAGTACCACATCAAGGTGCCTCAGGAAATCAAGAAGCTGATCGAGCGTCGTGATCCTCCGCAGGAATATGCAATGCTTATGCAGCTCTACCCAGACGTTGTCGCCTGGGCTAGACAAGACAAGGAGATCCCAGTCTCCGATGTCATCATGAAGCAGATCAAGTTTAAGACTAACCCATGGAGCGAACATGGAACTCCTATTCTTCTTCGTGCTTTCCGTATGCTTATGCTCGAAGAGTCTCTCAACGCTGCTCAGGATGCTATTGCTGACCGTCTATATTCTCCCCTTATTCTGGCTACTCTGGGTCTGCCTGACGTAGACCAAGATGGTCCATGGATCCCTGACGCTCAGGAACTGCAGTCTTTACGTGATGACCTCGGTATGGCCATTAACTCAGACTTCCGTCTGATGACATATCACCATGGTTTGCAGATTCAGAATGCATTCGGGCGAGAGTCCATGCCAAGACTTGATGCTGACTTCATGCGTGTTGAGTCTAAGGTTATGCAGGTATTTGGTATTGGAGCAGACTTGCTTCAGGGCGGTAATGGCGGAACTTACGCTGCTGGTGCCCTTAACCGCGAGCTTATTACTCAGATGCTTTCAACATACCAGCACAAGATCGAAAGCTTTATCCGTTCCCGAATGGAACCAGTAGCAGAAAGACAGGGTCACTATGAAATGCGTTCGGTGGGTGGCCAAATGGTACCTGTCATGGAAACTGTTCTCATGGTTGATGAAGAAACTGGTGCTGAATATGTTGAAGAACGACCCAAGCTGGCCATTCCGGAAGTAAGATTCCGTTCAATGAACCTGAGAGATGAAACCATTGAACGTGGTTTCCTCCAGCAGTTGATGGCATCTGGTTTCCCAATCTCACTCAGCACGCTGGCTGTCAATATCCCAATTGACTTCGATGATGAAATCGAAGCTCGAAAGGATGAGAAGATCAAGACCGTTGTCGCTGAGCAGCAGTACAAGCGTGAATTGTTCAACCGTCTTACTGTCCTACAGCTCCCTATCCCGCCAGAGTATGTCCAGGAATACCAGGCTTACATGGCAATGCTCGAGAACCCTGCACTTGGTGCTCAGTTGGCACCCGGTGCTATGCAGAGCCTTGTAGTGCCACCACCAGCACCGAACCTTACTGGTGAAGCTATCGGCAACAGTGATGCAGCCATGGGTGCTCAGGTTTACCCAAGCGTTAATCAGATGGCACAACAGATGCAGCAGACGCAGCGTGGTACCGAGCGTCAGCGTCCACAGGAGTCATACGAACAGCGCAAGAACGCACCCAAGCCTTCTAAGAAGGGTCCAAAGAATGGTCCTAAGAAGAAGACAGCATCTGTATCTGGTTGGGATGATGATTACGACGATACTCCATTCGAGACCATCACGTATGGTGACCGCATGAAGTTTGCAGTGCCATGGGAGAGCAAGAAGCGTAAGCGCATGAAGCTTGCTCGTGGTATGAAGATTATTGCTGACGATAGCTACGAAAAGTTTAATGAAGAAGAGTTCAAGAAGCACTTGGCATCAATTATGGATGAGCCGATGATTCAAGAACCAACAGATCTCAATGAACACAGCAGTGGTGAAGGTGGCATGGACCAACCTGCGCGTAAGCAAGTAGATCCAACAAAAGAAGAACCTTTCCCTTCCTAAGATTTAAACAAGTGCTATAGACGCACTATTAAATAGGAAGTGCAATCTTTAATAAGGATACATTATGAGCACGCTATTTAATAATGAAACACCGCGCATTTTGCCAAAGGTAGCCTTGAACAAGCAGAGCTTCCTTAGTGTTGTAAGTCCACTTATCAAGCTGGATATTATCAAAGAAGGCGAGGGACGGATCTGCCGCAATGCTCACAAGTTGAACCTTGCGAACAGCATCTATGAAAAGATCGAGGATTAAAATGATTCTCGCTTCTTTTTTCAACTCTTCAAACACCTGGTTCAGCTATATTTCAAATTTCTTTTTTGCTGCCGCTGGGTTTGGTACCGTAGCACGCATTATTTACAAACTTATCACGAAGCATAGTGATAAGAAAATGGAAGAACTTGAGAGACAGATTGCAATGAGCAAATCTGATCAAGACGATAAGTTTGAGATTCTTTTCAACCAGTTCAAGACAAACGGTGGTTCAAGCCCCAAAGACCAGTGGAACCGCTTGGAAACAAAGGTTGACCACCTTATGGGTATTGAAGCTCATGTAGATAAGCTTAGCCAATCTATCGATCGCCACCTTGGTTACCACGAAGGACTTAGAGCAGCCCACGAAAACGAGGACTAATGGCTAGAAGCTTTAGACACCCTATTACGGGGGATTCCATTGGTATCGGCAAACATGTTTCCTGGAAGATCCAGTTCTTTATCCGTAACTGGTATTTCATCGGTTTAATAACATTCGTCACATTGTTCTGTGTTGTATGGGGAACAATGAATATCGCCGTTATTGGCTGGTGGAATGTATGGGCTTCCTACATGGCTCTGTTTATTGAGTCTGTCGTTGGTATCAGTATGTTCGAGCAGACTCGAGCAGATGCCAAAGTATTGCGTGAAAGCCTTGCAAACATTCAAGAATTGCTTATAAAGATTAACCAGATATTGGAGCTTGAGAAGCAGCAGAACAAAGAAGTGCACAACCTTGTTGATGCGCTCGAAGATGAAATCAACCTTCATCATTAAGATTTAACATTGTTTTATTAAACGGACGATGTAACGTACACTCTATAACAAAATAGGTTAAGAAGATGATTAAATTTGGTGCACCAACTATTGGCCTGATGGGTAAGGGCATTACTGCTGGCAATAGCCAGCCCATCGACTTGCACCCTGTTACATTCTCAGACTTTAAAGAATTCACCCCAGAAAAGGGGTTCCTCTACGTTGCATCTAGAGCGATTAGTTCTAGAGTAAACGCCAACTACGATGGTTGGCCCGTAGACCAGATCAAGAAGAGTTACAAGACTTTTATTGGTCGACCAATTTACGTCGAGCACAACAATTCAGATCCTGATCGTGCTCGAGGTGTGATCCTTGACGCAATTTATCGTGAGACTAAGCTTGCTAGCGGCATTATAGACGCTAGTGTTTACTGCTTAATGGAGGTTGACGCTGTCAACTTTCCCAAGCTTGCCGCTGCTATTGAAAACGGACAGCTTAATGCAGTAAGTATGGGAGCTGACGTTGATGGGACTCAATGCAGTGCTTGTGGGAAATATGCTAGCAAGCCATCTGAGTTCTGTGCCCACATTCCTCGCTTAAAGGGTAGAAACGTAACGGTATACAAAGCTGGCAAGCGTGTTGAAAGCCTGGTATACGAAAGCTGCATCAAGCCCAATTTCTTTGAACTTAGTTTTGTTTTTGAGCCAGCTGATGAATCAGCATGGTTGCTACAAAAGAAGCGTTACTAATGCCAATTCTTAATGTATCCGACAGCGTAATGAAATACGCATTAGAGACAATAAGAATCCCTATTTCTATTCTTGGTGACTGCCCGCAGTGCCAAAGCAATGGTTTTAGGGATGGTATTTGCCCGGATTGTGGATTCGTTCACCCGAATGTTCAAGAAGCAATTCAAGAATGGCAAAATGCAATGGGAATTCAGCAAGTTGTGCAGCAACAGCAGCAACAGCTTGCAGAGCAAAACCCCAACGCTAAAGCAGCATTTCGTAGTTTGTCGTTTGTAGAGGTATTCTCTGGAAACTTTGAAGGATACGACCTCAGTGGTCCTTCAAGTGGCAAGGTTCAATGCCCAAAATGTAAGGATCTTACGTTAAATGACACCCACTGCGAGAATCCTAGATGTGGATATGAGCAAGCTCCTGAAGGTTTAGGATTTAAAAGACCTAAGTTTCTGGGTATAGATCCTGAGATGTTGAAAAACGTTCAAAGGAACTTCCTAAGTCCAGCGAATGTAAAGATCGAACAAAACAAAAAGAAATTGAAGAAAACAAAGAAGTCGGCAGCTGAAGCACAGCAACCACCGATGGATCTGGGTGCTCTTCAAGACGACTCGATGAATGCACACAACGATGCAACTACTCGTATGAAGAATATGTTGCAGCAAAGTGCAGGAATCGATGCGCAAATGAATCAACAAAATAACGACGAGAACGCTAATAAAAGCGAGGAGTTAACATGAGCCGTTTCGACAATGAATTGGTCAAGCACGCAGATAACGCATACCAGATGCACGGTCTGTCGGGTCAATCCACCACACCACGCCAAATGCCTTACAACCAGATCGACACCGTCGGTACTGACACGGCACCTGGTGTAACTCAGGCCCCTAAGCCTGTTCAAGAAGTACGTAATTGGGTTGCTGACCAGCCCATTGGAAGAATGGTACAGGTAACGGACCTTGAGTCTGCTGACCCTTCTAACGGTGCACCTGGCGAAATCTTCGGTATGCCTGGTAACTCTGCTGTATACGCCGAAGGCCGCCAGATGGCAGCTAGCGTAAACCCAATCGACGAGAGCCTGTACAACGTTTACAAGGCTAGCCGTGAGATCCGTGATGCGATCGACTCACAAGTTGACTTCGACTTCTCACGTTTGATTACTGCTGCTAACGATGCTAGCACTGTTCTTCGTTTTGCTTCTACCAGTGACAACGCTAAGCAAGTTATTGGTACCGTAGCATCTATCGTACTCGACATTGAGAACGACCTTGCTAACACTTCTAACTTCCACCAGGCTGCTGCTGACCTCCAGGCTCTTGAGGGCTTGCTCGAGGACATCAACAAGGTAGCCTCAAACGTCGCTAAGGACGAAGACGAGGACGACGAAGACGAGGAGTTCTGCACCAACTGTCACGGCAAGGGTTGCGAAAAGTGCAACAAGGGCAAGAACAAGAAGAAGAAGACAAAGAAGAAGTCCTCGGCTGTTCTCGCTTCAAACGGCCAGTGGTACCACGCTGCTTCGATCAATCCCTTCCTGGCACAAGATGGTAACTACTACTTTGCTACCAATGGTAACCAGGAGACTCTCCAGGTTGTAGACGTTCGTGACCTTGACGACCAGGCTGGTGTTTGGGACCGTCAGCGTGTAATGACGCCTAGTGCAATCACCAACGTACTTGAGCCAGAAATGGTTAACGGTGAAGACGCTGGTTACGTACCGTTCTACAACGATGGTGCCGAGACCGGCATTGTCCCTGGCCAAGAGCCTCACAAGCAGGAAGTATGGCCTTACGATGGCACTAACCCTGCATTCGTTCCTTACCAGCAAGGTGTTACCGCTGCTGTAAAGGAAAGCCGCGAGAGAATTTACGACAGTCTCAACATTGTAGACCGTCTTGAGAAGATGGGCATGGTAAATCCTGACGACCGTGCAAAGCATCTTGCAAAGTTTGAACAGATGGACAGCACTAAGCTAGCTGGTTTCGTAGCTGCGTTGGACACGTTCGAAGAGTCTGGGGCTCGTCAACCCCGGAGCCAAAAGGTGGCAAGTGGTGCAAACCGCATGCCCGAAATGGGTCGGTTGACAACGGCCTCAACAGTTAAACGTCAGGACCTTATGTCTGACGATTGGCTGATGACACTTTAACCAAATCCCCTACTAAGGAGAAAGAAAATATGCTGCAACTAAATAGCATTGCTAACGTTGGGGTACACCGTACGTGCACTCCACTGTACGAGAAGTACGAGGCTACGCCATACAACACGTTCCTCGACCCATCAGACACGACGAACATCTACTCGGGCATGGTCATGTACCGTACCGGTCCTGACACCGTCGCTAATGCTGGTACAGCTGCTTCAACAGCTGGCGCTAAGCCTTTCGGTCTGTCGGTTCTCGACCGTAACCCTAACATTGACGACGTAACTCAGGTTGGCGTCAACGCTTGGGCTGTATGGCTGGGTGGCTCAAACGCCTTCTTCACCATCACGGCTCCTGCTTTTGACACAACACAGGCTTACAACGTCCTGACAACCGGTGCTCGTACCTTGCTGTACACCTGCTCCGGTACTGGTCAGATCACTTCTGTTTCCGGTGCTGCAGGTACCTTGGCTTCTGTTCCAGTTGCTGAGCTTATCGATGTCATCAGCCCGACTCAGATCGTTATCCGCCTCGTACCATTCGGCGCAACGGCCTAACCTGAAAGGAACATGAAAATGTCAACCAACTACACAGATCACCTGGCACCTCGCACTGCCAAGAAGTCTGACGACTACGTCGCCGGTATCGTAGAGGCTCAAGAGCGTCTCGCTGCTGCTACTGGTCGTAAGACCGCTACTCGTGAAGAGAAGCAACGTCGTCTTGCCGGTATCCTGGCAGACAAGGACAACTACATGGTCCGTCTGGGCCAGGGTATGATTGGTCCTATCCAGCTGAAGCTCCGTTACCAGGGTATGACCCGTAACGTCCTCCTGGAAGACCCGCTCACCCCTGGTGTACCTGTCATGTACGACGTCCTCGACGAGTACGGCCAGGCTTACATTCTTTCCGGTAACGAAGGTGAAGTCCGCGTGACACCCTTCGAAGGTAAGAAGGTTCCAGTCCGTTTGTTCCGTATCGCTACCTTCCCCCAGATTAAGAAGGAAGACTTGTGGTACCTCCGCGTAAACATCGTGGAGTACGCTCAGGACATGTCCAAGCAGGCAATCATGATGCAGGAAGACGCCCGTTTGATCACGGTCCTCGAAGCTGCCATCAACAACTACGCCGTTGACCCCAACCACGTAGTTTCGCCTAACCACATCGTTAACGAACTCTCGGGTTACATCACCCCTGACTCGCTGTACGACCTCGTTGCACTCATCGAAGTCCACCAGTTGGAAGCTTCGAGACTGTTGTTCAACCCCATCGACTACCGTGACCTTTACAAGTGGGACATCAACCAGACCGGTTGGGCCTTCAAGGACCGTGTTGTTGCTGGTGAGCGCATCGTTCAATTTGGTGGTTTCCAAGTTCAGCGTTCGATCGAAGTTCCGCAGGGTACTGTCTACATGACCCCAAGCCCCGAGTTCCTCGGTGTCTTCCCCGTCATGTACTCCCTCGACGTCGAAGAGAACCACACCCCAGAGAAGTTCCACAAGGGTTGGGTCATGGACGAGCTCGTTTCTGAGATCGTTCTCAACCCCCGTGGTCTGGGCAAGATCGTTAAGGCTTAGTCTTAACAAAAGTACCAGTGCCGGGGAGGTCGGATCCTCTGAGATCGCTCCCCGGTCATCGTACAAAAAAATCTACAGATTTCCTAGATCTGTTAGCAATTTGCAAAATATGCAGGTTGCCTTGAAACAAGGAGAAAAACAAAATGGCAAGAACAGTATCAAAATCAAGCGACACAAGCTCAGAGAGTACTCCAGTTCCAGTAGTGGACCTGGGTGGACACTTTGAAGATCACATTCCAGACGCAGCGGACAGATCTGCAGCACTCCAAAAGCGTGCTCCAGCTTCCTTCCAAGGCATGCAGGACATTAAGACTGCAGACTGGATTGAGAACTTGATGGAAGGATCAACCGTATTCTCCAGCGATAAGGGCAGTTTCAAACTGAACGGCGCTGGTTTCCACGGAAGCATCCAGCCAATCGCTGAAGAGATCCGCAAGGATCCATACCTGTTGAGAGCCGTACAACGTGGACGCATTGCTTTCATCACAGCCGAAGAGGCCGAAAGCAAGATTGCTGAGCTCAGAGATGAGAGCAGCACCAGCGAGAGCCACATGGATCACCTCCGTGAAAGCCTCGCCGCAGGAGCTAGTGAAAACACTGGTCTGTACAAGATCCCACTCCCTGATGAAGCCGAGCCTAAGCCTGGTGGAGCGCAGACATGGGAACAGATTTGGGCCAACAGCACCAGCACACCAAAGCCAAAGAACGTATAACAACCGGTGGACTGCAAAGCTCCACCTTTATAAGGAGCTTAAATGAGCGATGAGATCAAGAACACAGTTAAGCCTAGTGCTGCTGTAGCTGAGCCATTGGGTGCAATCATCCCAAGCGGTACGGTGCTTAGCGGTACCACCATCTACAACGAGCCATGGTTTAACGTATGGGTACCGCAGACCTTCGCAGGTACAGTAGCCAGCGGTTACGCTGCACCTACCTTGAGTGGTAATGGCTGGAATGGCCAGAACAACACAGGTCTGGTTTTCCAGAATGACCAGTACAACACAACCGTGAGAGGATTCTAACATGGCCACAACACCAAACGTACCTAACGAGCAGGCTACAAAGGCCACGCTTCGTTCTGTAACCCGTGGTGGTTCAACACCTACCACAGTTAACCCCCCAGTTGATGTTGCCATCATGGTCAACTCGTTGTCGACTACTAGCGGTGTTTTGCTGCTCTCAGTCCCAACCAACAACACAACGTTCACCATCTCTGGTAGCAACGGTCTTACCACTGCTACTTTGACTGGTACTGCTACTGGTAGCCAGGTCAGCAACTTGATCTCAGCTCTTGCCACAACGGCTTTGAGCGGTCAAACGTTCTACGTAGATGCTGGCCCTGCCAACTACCTGTACGACACCACAACTGCTATCATCGTTCCTAGCGGTGCTACGCTTTCGATTACCAACTCGACTGGTACTGGTACTCCTACCATCACTGCAGCTGCTTTGAGCGGTACCGAGGCTCAGTCCTACCCTAACTATGTTGGTACTCCTAACGCAGCTCCCACATGGGTCGATGACTTCACTGCCCACTCATACGTAGTCGGTTTTAACGGTAACATCATTGGTGGTACAATCCTGAACGCTTCAGGTATTGCTACAACCAGCGGTGCACTTGTCGCACAACAACAAGTCCGTCAAATCTCCACTCAGGTTAGCGAAAGCCAGCAATACAACGGTTACTTTGCAACCTACAGCGGTAACCTGTACCAGACCGGTCAGAAGAGAACATACCGTCAGCAGAGCTAATGGAACACTTACCTTTTAATATAAAGGTAGAAGCAGTAGTTATTAGAGCCAATGGTGACCAGGAATTTCTTGGCACCATTGGTTCTACTACTTTAAAGGACAATAGTGAACACAGTATTGACATCGACAACAAGAAGTAGTCTCGTCAACGTCATCACAGGTTCTGGCTATTCCTTGAGTGAACCAAAATACCTCTCTTTTGGAACTGGCTTAAGTCCTGCTTTACCTACCGATATTGCTCTTGGCAACCCTATTGGTAGTGTTATTTCTGGTACCGTTAGCACTATTTCTACCGTTACATCAGGTGATACATACTTTTGTACGGGTACTTTTACTGCCAGTGGTATTGTTTCGGTTACCGAGGTAGGTCTTTTTACCAGTCAGTCTAGTTCAGCCGTAGGAGCTCTTGCAAATCAAGTTGGACCTACGGATACCACCATAACAGTGAGCGGCTACAGCGGCTTTCCAGGCACCTTTCCGTTCAATGTACAGGTGCTTACCGAAGTAATGACTGTAACTTCTGGCAACGGCACGAATGTCTTCAATGTAATTCGTGGTGCAAACGGCTCTAGTATAGTGTTGGATGTAATTCCAAAATTCACCCCAGTTGTAGGACCAGCAGGGTATATGTTCTTAAAAAGCACTTTTTCAAGTATCAACCTATACCCAGGGGATAGTCTTCAGTTTAATATTAGCGTACAATTTTCTTAGGATCTAAATGTCTTACCCCACATATACAACTCCTAGATCTATCGCTGGCGCAGCTGCACCTTCTTACCTTTCTGCAACGCTTGCCAGTGGGTACTCTGCTGGCCAAACAATTACAGTTGGCAATACATCTGGCTGGTATGAGGTAAGCTCGAGTGGCACTGCTACAACAAATCCTTTGGGAACTAGCGGTGTATTCACACTGGTAGTCGATTATGGTCTCAGCACAGAAGAGAAAATTCTGTGTGCATCAGGTGCAATTTCTATTGGTGCAAACTCAGTAATCTATGTGTGGACCGATGGCATAAACAATGGTCGTGGCTGGGATGGTACAGCGTCAGTTGCTCACGCTGTTGGCAGTGGCACAAATCCTAATGTATTCCTAGTTAGAACTGCAGTAGATGACCTTCAGTTCAATACATCAGCGGCCACACTAACCAACAACCTTGCTACTCTTTCGGGTCAATATGTCGTCACTAGCGGCATTGTAACTAATACAACTGCCAATGTTGCTGCTCTTAGCGGTTCACTCGCTACCTTGTCTGGCCAATATGTTGTCACCTCTGGCATTGTTACAGCTCAAGCTGGTTACATTGTTACGATCTCAGGCAAGCAAGCAACTGATGAAGCAAATATTGCCAGTTTGTCAGGTAGTTTAGCTACTCTCAGTGGCCAATATGTAACAACCAGTGGGATTGTAACCAGCCACACTGGTTCAATTGCAAGCATCAGCGGTAGCCTTAATACTTTGTCAGGACAATTTGTTGCATTGTCAGGCGCCTATGCTGTAACCTCAGGGAACCTCAACACAACAAATAGCAACCTGTCAACATTAAGTGGTCAGTTCGTAACTCTT
>Ga0208744_1000057_pt1 | contig 54732 bp, 63 predicted proteins | sample CryBogCBH24Aug09_FD_184620 | JGI IMG/M metagenome (GOLD analysis project Ga0208744, IMG submission 184620) | Freshwater microbial communities from Crystal Bog, Wisconsin, USA - CBH24Aug09 (SPAdes) (version 2) | ecosystem: Environmental > Aquatic > Freshwater > Lake | place: Crystal Bog...
GGCGGAGGTGGTGGCGGTGCCACGTATGGAGGCGGAGGTGGCGGAGGTGCCACGTATGGAGGCGGAGGTGGCGGAGGTGCCACGTATGGAGGCGGAGGTGGTGGCGGTGGTGTAACACCAGTATAAATAGTAGGCTGACCAGAAATAGGGAATCCACCTTGTGGGGGAACCGTATATGGAGGCGGAGGTGGTGGAGGTGCCACGTATGGAGGCGGTGGAGGAGGTGGCGGATTGTATCCTACTGGCGGAGGTGGTGGCGGAGGCGTATAGCCTGGAGGCGGAGGTGGTGGTGGTGTGGTGTATGAACCAACAACAAAATCACCTGGTATTGATGGGGACAAAGATGTACAAAAACCAAATTTTCCAGTAAATAATTTTTGTGAACTAGTATTTAAAATATTTACCTTTTGAACTAAACCAGTGATGGTATTTTTATTTGGAGATTTCCAACTTCTAGAAGCGGTTACTCCATCATCAGTTACAAAAGCATTATTTGAATTTGTTTCTGGAATTTGCCAACCAGTTATTTGTATATTATTTAAATATACATCTATAATTTGACCTTGTATTTCTCCATCTGTTCCGTCAGAAAAATTTGTTACAACCTTTAAATTATATTCTTGATCTGTTGCAACAGAATATGTATAATTATTTGAAGAATTTCCTGGAACTTTTGTTAAAACTTTTTCCCATCTTGCTTGAACATCTGCAACAATACCATCAACTTCAGCCATAGCTATCATTGAAGAATTTCCAGAGGACAAATTTTTTGCAGTTACAGTTATAAAATAGCTGTATTTTTGAGAAGACGAAGTAGTTCCCGAATTATAACCTTGAGGAGGCGGAGGTGGTGGCGGTGCCACGTATGGAGGCGGAGGTGGAGGCGGAGTAACGGGTGGCGGAGGTGGTGGCGGTGCCACGTATGGAGGCGGAGGTGGCGGAGGTGCCACGTATGGAGGCGGAGGTGGCGGAGGTGCCACGTATGGAGGCGGAGGTGGCGGAGGTGCCACGTATGGAGGCGGAGGTGGTGGAGGTGCCACGTATGGAGGCGGTGGAGGAGGTGGCGGAGTAGCGGGTGGTGGAGGTGGCGGAGGTGCCACGTATGGAGGAGGTGGAGGTGGTGGTGTAACACCAGTATAAATAGTAGGCTGACCAGAAATAGGGAATCCACCTTGTGGGGGAACCGTATATGGAGGCGGAGGTGGTGGCGGTGCCACGTATGGAGGCGGAGGTGGTGGCGGTGCCACGTATGGAGGCGGAGGTGGAGGCGGAGTAACGGGTGGCGGAGGTGGTGGCGGAGGTGCCACGTATGGAGGCGGAGGTGGCGGAGCAACAACATAAGTATTTGTTGCTAGGGAATTTCCTACCTGTACTAATTCCACACGATATTCTGTATCTGAAGAACTAAAAAATACTCCACCAGACACAGGACTTACTGCATTTAAATCAAATTTAGCTGAATAGGTTTTGTAACCTGGATTAATAACAGAATTATTATATACATACTGCATGGCATTTGAATTTGGCACTGTAGCAATTTTTGATATTACTGGATTATCTGAGCTAGCTAGATTTTCCGTTATAACAGATGTTCCACCCTGAACAGAAGTTAAATTCTTTTCACTTATGTTAGATGGTATATTGTGTGTTGATGCAACTGTTCCAAACATTCCTCTTTGAACATTTCCAATTTTGCCAGTTGGAGTAATTTTAACATCTAAAGCATTTGTATTTATTGACCCATCACTTGTTACCAATTTAATTTGATGAAGTTTTATAAATTGATTAATTGCTGAAGATAACTCTAAATCATTTTTTGGATAAACAAGCTGTGTAATTCCTGTTGATATCTGTTTTAATTCATACTCTTTGTAAATAAAAGAAACGATTTCGTTTTCAATTGCAGCGTATCCATCAGTATTTAAAAGATATGTGTGAAATACATCAAGCAAGCTATTATTATTCATTTGGAAGAAATTATCAGACTCATTCATTGAAGTTGAAAGGTAATTTGCGCCGACAGAATCTGGATCCTTTTGAGTCCATAAAACTTCATTTGATGTTGTGTATACAAATGATGGAGATTTTTGAACAGATGGATCAGTAGCATTTTGCAAAGCAAGAGATTGTGTAACTTTTGGTTCTTGATAGCTAATAGTAATTGCACCTGGTTTTGCTTTATTTGTTATAGAATATCCACCTTGAATAATGCTGGCATCGTTAAATCCTACAACTGAGTCTTTGGCCCTTATAATATCTGAAAGGCTTAAAAATTTCATGATTCCAAACTCATCTATATATGCACCTATTTGATGAGCTAAGAAAAGTTCAGATATTGCGTCATAAAGCGTAACCGATTGAGAGTTACAATAATAATAATATAGGTCCATTTCTGTATAAGAGTCATTTGTTACCCTATATAAACTGTCATAATCGTAATCTGTGAACCCCGCCAAATCTAAAACATTTGTTAAAATGTCAAAAATACTTTTATTACTTGCAACATAGTCTGGAGCTGGAAGTGTTTGTAGATAATTTACTATATCAAAACATGAAACTTTAATTGTTTGAATATCTGTTTCTGTCCATGTATCTACCCAATAAATTCCAGCTGGTATGAATGCGTTTGGAATCTGTTCTGTACCCTGAAAATATTCTTGAAGATTCCAGTTTATGTATATCTTGATGTTTTTCTTCATCATATTGTACAAAACTGAACCTTGGTTTTGACTAGAAAATATGGGTACTGGGGAGTTGTTATGGGTTAAGGGAATTCCAGACAAAGTAATTGAGGCATCATTTGGGTTAATTGATGAAATTGGAATATAGTTATTTTTTGAATCAAGCTGCTTTGTTATATCAAGATCCATAACGTACGGAGTTAAATCAACTTCAATTCTTGGAGAAATTTCAATAACTTGCATTCTTGTTAAATCTGAAGCTACGTATGCACTTGAAGTATAGGATGCAAAATCTGAAGTTGGCGTAGTTGAAGTTTGAGTAACAGTTATTTTACTAAAGCTTTTTAATAAAGAAATTGTTCCATCATTATTAAATGATGGCATAGTAGACCATTTATTTTGTGACCACGTAGATCCATTATAGTAAAGAACAACAACTCCATTTGAAGGAACCACCAGTCCTGTTGCAATCGCAGTTCCGTCCAAAAGCACATTAATTGTAGGTATACTTTGTATTGTATTAAATTTTAAAACAATTTTGTTTGCATTAGTATTTGGTTGGTATATTCCACTTATGCTTGGGTTTGGGGTGTTTGCTGATGCATCAGAAACAAAATATTTGTATGGAGCCATATCACTAGGCATCACATTTTTATACATAGGTGTTGGAGGTGTTGCTAAAGCAAAATGTGGATTTTGTGTTATTGGAGATACTGGAGGATATATTCCAGTTTTTCCATTTATAGTCTGAGTACTTATTTGTCTAAAGTTTGAAGGAAGTGATACTGAGCTATTTCCTGTTTGAACATAAGATTCTCCAGGTCTAAAGAAACCAAAAGGGCTGTCAGTTGGCCATAAAGAATCGTTTTGATAGCTGTAATAAGATATAGGAAACACTTCTGGTTGCGTATAATACACATTAATTGGTGTTGATATTGAATTAGAATTATAAGTATTTAAATTAATGGTATATTTCATAGAAGAAATTGTGTCGGTTGGTCCCGAAGATCCAACATAAGTTACAAGCTTCATATATCCAAATGCATTAATATCAACAGTTGATGAGCCAAATTGGCTTGCAGAGCCTTTTGCATAAGCATTAGCCATTATTGGTAAATCACTGTCAGTTTTAATATAAGTTATTATTTTATATGCTGGAGAGCTTGTTGCTGTATTGAACGTATAAGACAATGAAGTATTTGTATTAGACATTTTAAAAGATTTTGTTATTGATCCCGCCATAGCTTCTGTGGTGTTTGTAACATCTGAAACTGTTATTGAAGGATTTCCAATATTTTCTTGTACACCCGTTCCCGCTACGGTTATGTATGGCTGACTAAATAAGTTTTGATTCCATTCAGCAGAAACTATTGGAAACAAAGTAACTGAAGATGCAGGGTTTGATCCAGTAAATACGTTTGTATATTGACTGTTTAACATTATACCTCCGTAAATTCTATAGACAAATCAACGTGGTCATACCCTACTCCAGCAGTTGCAGCATTTCCACGCATTCTTTTTGTTACGTCATAAGTAAATGTTGTCATAAAAGCTTGATATACGTTCCAAGGATTTCCAGTCGTTGGGTTAACACCGCTGGGGTTTTGTTTTGAAGATGTATAAGTTCCGTCTACAGGTAAACCATTTACTGTTGGTTGCTGCTGTGCAAATATAAACCTTACATATATTGGGTTATTATAATTACCTTCATAAAAAGCTTTTATCCAAGCGGGGCCGTGTGAAGTACCACCCGCCCCATTGTAATCAACAAGATATGGGTCGTATGTTGGAACATCTTTCCAGTCAATCTTGTGTGTAAACTTTCTGGCAATTACATATTTTCTCATAGTTCCATTTGCCATTCTATCTGCCTGCTCAACAAGAGTATATGTAATATTTATTGGTTGGCGATTATGGTCTGTTAATGGATACCATGTTACACCATCAAGAGATACATCAACTCCTTGTGCAATTTGATATGTCATTATTTAGCCCCCGCTTTTATTGTTGATCCCGATTTAATTTTAGATCCACCTTTTATAATTTTTGTACTTGTTGATGTTGTTGGATGAGAAGATGTTGTTGATGTTGAATCTACCGTTCCAGTAACGTTAATTATAGTGCTTACAGTTGGTGCACCATTTGCAATACCAGCAGACACTGATTGTGCTCTTACTGTACCCAATTTTGTAGCAGCTAATATTGATGCTGGAACAACTGTTTTACTATTGCCAATCAAATCTTTAAGGTCTGACAACGCTTGATTAATTGCATCTGCATTTGGCTGCATTTTATCTATCTGATCTTGCATTTTTGCAGCAACAGATGTAGCATTAAAATCTACTTTTGCGCCAGATATTTGTTGCTTAATAGTAGCTGCTTGCAAATAGTCACCACTAATCATAGCAGTTCTTGCATCATTTTGCAAGCCATTTATTTGTTGTTGATATTGCATTTGAGCTTTAAGTTCTTGAGAAACTTTTTGTTGTATTGAAAGTTGATCTTTAACTATTTTTAATTGTGCATTTTGTGTAGACAACATTCCTTCAAGCTGTTTTTGCAAACCTTTTTCTTGTGCTGTTGGTACAAAAGGAGCTGGCGTTCCTCCGCCTAAGTTCCCGCCAGACTGAGGTCCAGTAAGAGAAATGTTTGCAGCATCCATAGCTTTTTTATACTCTGGAGAATTATAATAAGCGTCAACAACTTTTGTCATAGCTGCTGTAATTTGAGCACCCGTTGCGTTACCAGCAATGATACCCATTTTCTTTCCCCAAGTTACTAGGTCTGCTTGGTTCTTTACATTTAAAACTGTTTGATATTTTGTAATTTCAGATGCAGAAAGCTTTGCTGCTGGGCCAGCAGCCTTAATCATTGATTCAATATCGTGAAGTCTTTTTATATCATCAGAAGTTCCAGTTCCAATAATTGATTGTTCTAACGCTACTAGGTTTACACCAGTGTCGTTTGCTGACTGTGACATACCCTTTATTCTTTGATCTGCTTCTGCAAAAGACAAAGAGCCGTTAGAAACTTCTGCATAAAGATTTTTCATTTGATCTGCTAAAGCTTTAGCATTTCCTTGCAGATCTTTATATGCTTTTGGAGTAAATTGTCCTGCTAGGCTCCCTGCGTCCGCTTGCTGAAAACCTTCTGGCCCATTTGCATTATCGTTTGCTTTGTTTCTACTTAAATAATCAAGAGACGATGTTGTTGCTTTTGCAGTATTAGCTTTTCCAGTCTTTTCACTAAATCCTATTGCTTTTGATACTTCTTTCCACACAGTGCCAAAATCTGAAGATCGTCCTGCTGCTTTTAACGCTGCAAAAACATAACTTTTAGAATCTTCTGGTTTTAATCCTCCAGTTGAAATTGCATTTTGTACGCTTTTTCTTATTTCTCCAGTAACGCCCGATGTTGTGTAATTTGGATCTTTTTTAATTGCTTTTACAAGGTCGCCTAACGGGTCTCCTGTAGGCAAATCTCCAATTGCTTTAACCATTGCATCAATGTGTGGCGAAAGGTTGCTTATTGCACCACCCAGATTTGAAATGCTGGAAGCTGCTGTATTTGATGTTGTAGTTAATGTTGCTGTTTCACCGACCATATTTTTTGTAGAAATAGATGTATTTGCAACAGTGCTTCCAAATATTGATAAGTCTGCTTGAGATGTTGTTGTAGCATCAGTCCATGCTTTTGCTGCTTCTGCTGCATGCTGTTTCATTATATTAAATACAGTCATTATGCCACCGATAGCTGCTCCAGCAGCTGCTCCATAAGGACCGAACATCATTCCCATTCCAGCGTAACTTGACATATTATTTACTGCTTGTCCAGCAACGCTTCCTTTTGGCAAAGAGTTTCCTAGCATCTGTCCGCCCATCATCAATGCGGTTCCTATACCAGCTTTTGCTCCAGCATTCAACTTTCCATCTTCTTTTTTAAATTTGTCAGTAACTCTTTCTGTAATATTAGAAAGTTTTTGTCTTGCAGTGTCAAGTCTTGATGATATTCTTGATGATTCTTCTTCACCCATAATTCCTGGAGCAATTTCTCCAGAATAGAAGCCTCCGTTTGCCATTCTTGGACCAATCTGAGGCGTAAGATCTGGTGTTTGGAATGAAGATAATGGAAGTTGCATTTGTTCTGCTTGAACAGCTTCATTTGCTTTTGATACAGATTCAGTCATAGTATTTTGCATTGCTGATTCTATATCTGATTGAGATTTTTCAATTTGTGTAACAACGCCATCAACTATATTTTTTGTTGCTTGCTGAGTTTCTTTTGAAGGTGAAGCAGATCTTGAAGCTTCATTAAGTCCTTCTGCAAATGATTTTTCAAATGAAGATAAAGCATTTTTTCCAGCAGTTTTACCAGCACCTGTAATATAGCTACCATCTCCTGCCATAGAAGCATTTGCAACTCTACCATTTGCCCTAACTTGACCAACAGCACTTGTTCCATATGTTGCTTGGTCGGCAAACCTTACATTTAATCCCTCTCCCGATCCATCAAGATTTTGTCTTGTTAATACACCAGAGTCTAGCCCTTCTTTTATTGCTTTTGTTCCAGCATTTGCACGAATTTCGCCTATTGATTTTGAAGCTTTGTCAAGAGATGCGGCAAATTTACCTTCAGCACCTTCTGAATTTTTTCTTGCATCAATTTCAGACCTTACAGCTTTTTGAAGGTCTTCATCTAAAATTCCTTTTTCAAGAGTTCTTCCTTCTGCTGCTGCAGCTAATTCTTTGGCCTTTCTTTCTTGAATTACTCTTTGCTTTACAGCATCATCAAAATCTTTTGCTGCCTGGCTCATCGCTGGATCTGACATGTCGGCACCATGTCTTCCTGCAGAAGCTACAAACTTACCAGATCCACCCTCGTCCCAACCTCTGCTAAATTCATCTATACTTGCCCCGCCTTTATTTGCTCTTAACTTTAAGTTAAGCAATTTTGATGTATCAGCAGTAAGATCTGGTGTAACCTTTACAGATCCATGCTTTGCTGCCCAAGCTAATGCTGGATCATTTGCAATTAAATTATCATACTCTGGTGAACCTGGCTCAAAGTTTCCTGCCATATGTGATTGATCTATATATTGTCCAGTTAAACCAGTTCGGCTTGGAACACCCATTTTACCGCCATTAAATCCTGGAATTTTCTTTCCATTTACAATTGCATTAATAACAGCTAAATTATCTTTTGTTTGTTGTGCAGTAAGAATTGTTTCGCCATTTGAAACTCTTGCGACTATACTATCTGATGTTCCAGTTCCTGGTCCAATTATTATTCCGCCATTTGTACCACTTGCAAATCCTGGAATAGACATTTGAGAAAATATCCCAGCTTCTACTTGTGCTGTTGCACCAACTGCTGATTTAAGTCCTTCAATTCCTGCGCCAACATTCATTTGGTCTTTCATTATTGCAAGCTTATCTGTTAAATCAGTAATAGCTTGTGTTAAAAGTTGAACCTGGTCTACATCGCCCTTAAGTCCAGCAGCAAATAAATCTGTTGCATTTTGTGCTGCAACAATTTCTGGAGTAAACAACTGCCTCATTGTTTTACCACCACTTACTAAATCTTTAAGATTAATCACTCCCTTTAAAATATTACCGACAAAGTTAGCCATTAAACCAGTTAACATCAATATAGGTCCAGCTAGTACGGTAACTCCAGCAAATATTGCCATTAATAATTTTATTGGTCCAGGTAATCCTTGGAATAAGTTTGCTATTTTGTTTCCAAATTCAAGTACTTTTGTAGCAATTTTCATTATTTCTTGACCAACTGGGTATAAATCTGCCTTAAAAGTATTCAATGCTTTTGTCCATTGAGCTGATGGAGAAGATGTTGCTTGAGCAATTTCTTGATTTGCAAGCTTTGCAATTTGATCGGACGATGCTGCAGCGACTGTCATAGCATTTGCAGTTTGTGAACCAACTTTTCCAAAGTTATCAATCAATGCAGAAACCCTAGAGAACTGGTATTTACCAAATAATTTTTCAATAAGTTGTTCTTTAATTAATGGGTTAAGATTTTGCAACGCTCCTTGAAGCTCTTGAATCATTTGAACGGGTCCGCCAGCATTTTTAATCTGAGCTAAGTTAATTCCGTACTTTTGAAATTCTTTTGTTGCTGCTGAGGTTGGAGCAATAATTGATGCAAAAGCAGATTTAAGTGCGTTTGCGCCTTGTGCTGCTGGAACACCAGCTTCCTTCATTGCAAGCAACATAATAGCAGTATCTTTATAACTACCGCCCAATTGATCAATAATTGGACCAACTCTACTTTCAGCATCAACTAGGTCGTTCATAGAAAGAGAAGTTTGTTTCTGAATTGCTCCAAAATAATTTACTGCATCAGCAAGCTGTGTTGTACTTAATTTATAAACATTTTGTAAAGCAATCACTGCCGTGGTTGCAGTTTTTTGATCTAAGTTGCCTAACTTTGCAAGTCTATCTGTCTGTTCTGTCATTGTTGTAAGATCAGTTCCCATTTTACCCATTGCAGCAAAAGACGAAGCAACTTGAACAGTAAATTCTTGAGATATTCCCAAAGTTGCTGCCATATTTCTTCCTAAATCAAGAACTTGTTTAGAAATTTGATCAATTGAATTTTGGCTTGGAGGAACAAGTCCTTCTCCATAAACTTTTTGAAATTGGGTTAATGCTGTGTTTACGCTATTAAATGCAGATACTGCTTGTTGAGCAAATAAAACCATTGGCATAGAGAGACCAACAGTTAACTGACGACCAGCCCACTGAGTATTTTTACCCCAGTTAATTAATTCATTTGCGCCTTGCCTAATTGCAATATTATAAATATTTTGTGCATTTGCAGCTATTTTTGTAGCATTAGCAACTGCATCAATACTTTTAGGTGTAAAAACTGAATAGAAACCCTGCTTAGAGGGATCTGCCATAATTACAGAATTTTGTAACTTTGTTTGTTCTACGGCTAAAGCTTTTACTGAATCTGTAGCTGCGCCCTGCTGCTTAGTTAATATTTGATAATAACTTGTTAAACCAAGAGTTCCTTTTTGAAGTGATTGGCCAAACTTTTCTGTTTCTGTTTGAAGTTGTACAGTTTGTTTTGTAAAAGATCCACTTGCTGTTAGAGCATTACTAAATTCGTTTGATAAAGCATTTACACTTTTAGCAGCTTTATCAAATGATGCTCCCGTTGCTCCCGCTAATGAGGTGTTGAGTGCAGCAACTTGCGCTTTAAGTTTTGTTATTTGATCTGATACAGATGTAAAATCACCTAACGCAACTATATTTAATTCAATATTTGCCATTACTCTTCACCTCCTATAGACATAAATCCTAAGCCCTGACCTATACCGAAACCTTCTTGGTTTGCTGCATATCCTTTTAGATCAGCAATATCCAAAACTGCCACTTCCTCTTCTAGTTCAACACCCTGAAGTGCTGCACTAAACTTTTTATCTTCACGATCTTTTTTTCTTGAGTAATCTAACAAAGCTGTTAGTTCATCAAGAGAAAGTGAAGATTCTAACTCGTCAAAGTTTTTCCAATGACCGAGCAAGAAAGCTTCAGACTCTAAGGAGCGTAGATCTAGTTCGTCCCAACTAGAGCCGCTCCCAGAAGGTTTGGGTCTGTTAGTTTCAGACCGCCGACAACCTCAAGGATTTTCATCATTGTAGGAGTTTCAATGATTTCTTCAAACTTATCTTGATCTTCTGCAAGATCTGGTCTTGTAGATTTTAAGCAAATCATAGCTGCTTTAATAAAAATTTCCATTGCTGCATCGGCAGAACCATCTTCTACATCCTGCATAGCATTAATTATTTCCATAAATTTTCTTAATTGTTTAATAGGCAGAGGTTTAAGCTCGATAGTTGATCCATCGCTTAATTCAATATCTAGTACATCATATACTGTTGTTGCCAATTTATAGCTCCTTTGTGTTAGTTAAATTATACCAATATTATAAGGTAATACAAATTCAAGACCCCCCGATTTCTCGGAGGGCTTGAAATTCTATATTAAGTTTTATATACTAATCTGGGATTAGTTTGTTCCCCATACACGGTCAATTACGACGCCGTATTCAGAACCACCGTATGATGCCTGAGAATCATCAGGGAGCAAACGAAATGCAACTGGGAATACAGTTGCTGCGTCACGCTTCAAAGAGTGCATTGTAACATCCATTGAAACTGCACGACGACCGATGTAGATACGCTCTTTATTGCGTCCTGCATAAGTTTGTGTTGCATCTCCGATTGCATATGGAGCATTACCAACAGCGACAATAACACGTTCTACTGGAGCATCTCCAAGAGAACCTGCTGCCATGTTGAGAGTTGCACCGACTTCACCTGTGATAGGATCTGTAAGTTTCAAAGCGTCAACTGCACTGCCTGCTGCATTATAATAAGAATCCATTTGACCCCATGCGAGTTGTAGGTTTTCAAGTGTTGCTTCTGAAAGCTCTGTCTTGAGTTCTACTTTAATATCTGACTTAAAAAGTCTAGCTGCGTCAAGTAGTTGATCAACTTTAACTTCAGCATATGTTGGCTGATAGTTAAGTTCCAAACCAGTGTTTGTCAAACCGACGTTGCGGTATGATGCATTACCATTGAGTGCTGCTGCTGCTGAAGTACCTGTTGAAGTACCTAGAAGAGTTTTGATATCATTTGGTGTAGTAGTAGGGCGTGGGCTATTGATTCCGTCATTATTAGAGACGAAAATCTGAGCTGCACCAACTATTACGTTTCTTGTATTTGTAGCCATATTTTTTATTTCACCACCTTATTTTATTTGTAATAAAACTAGATGACAACTTGCTTCCTCATATAGAATCATAGCATTATTTTAAAATAAATCAAATTTTAAGAGTATCTTCCAGTGTAGCTGTTTGCTATATCACGTGTATACGAATAGCCTATAGTTAGTACACCACTCATATATCCACCCTCGTCTGTAAATGGTTGAACTGGGTCCGAGTACTCTATATTAAAAGTAAGGAAATTGAAGGGGCTTCCTTCAGATAGTTGCAGATTAATATCTTTAGCCGATAGATCATATCTTCTGAACAGATCTGTCAAAAAGTTGCTTATGGTCATAATTCTAGCATTATCCCTAGAAACGATCATGAGTGTAATTGACTCATATGTTATCCACCATTGCGGATTTGCTCGCTTTTGAGCTATATCATAGGTTAAAAAATCTTTTCCTGGAAGCAAATTATTTATTTCTGGTATTTGCTGTGCAGGGATAATAGGGATCAAAGGCTCGGGAAATCCATCAGGATAATAATCATTTATATCAAAAAGTCCCGCTGCCTGCAATTCACTCCAAATAGCATTTCTTACATCATAAGCTGCTACTAACGTATAGTCTGTCATACTATAACCTCCTGGTCTAGACCCATTGAAATTATTGAATCTGATACCGCTCTTTTTACTGTATTAATGGTAGCATTGTTTTGATTTAATGCAATAGAAACGTTGTTGGATATTTTTTCAAAAAACCCAGAATTGTCCATTGCACTGTATCCATTATTTGTATACCATTCTAATAAAAATTCTGAAAATGCACCATTTACTCCTTTGCCACCTGGATGTAGTATGTTTATTTGAGTACCAGGCTTTACAAAAACTAATCCGCTATCGCCAACAAAAGACAATATTCTTTTTGCAGTAAAAGATACAGATCTACCTTCTTCCATTACTGTTGCTTTATCTGCAAATATACTTCTTCTTGTTACAATTTTTCCATTTTTTCCTTGTTGCAAAAGCTCTGGATTGATTGGAACTGGCATTCTAGAAGGTAAAAATTTTGCATTAATTATTAATGAGCCATTTAAAACTGAATTTCTTTCAAGAACAAACAACCTACCAGATGGCTCCCCAACTTTACCCCACTCATAAACGTGGTGCATTTTTTTAGGATTCATCCTGGCATATCTATCTACAGATTTAACAAACTCTTCACCAGTTACAGTAAATATTCCTTTTGAAATTTCGCTTACAACTGAAGGATTTGTAATTTGTTTTACATTGCTTAAAAATCCATCAAGATCTGACACTATTTGTTTAGAATCAATGTTAAGAGATATCATTATTTTGTGCCTGAACTCTTAGAAGCACAGCTTCATAATAAGCAATTCTTCCAAATGGATCAAGTGTTGGATGAGAAGAAGTTACTTCAAATATTGTATCTGGATCACCAAACCTATCCATTTCAATAAATATTGGTTTATTATCGCTTGAGCGTATATTTTCTATACGCCATCTTTTACTTAAAAGCTCATTACATTTAATTTTAAGCTGAAGTTTTTCGTTATAATCTCCCTCAGAACCACTTTTAAAAACCTTATTATCTGTTCGTGTTGAAGCACCATGAACTTTTACTGGCTCAATTTTACAATCTATGGTTTTTGCATAAGACCAACTTCTTAACACAGCACCAGTGTTGGGATCTTGACTGTACTCTTGTATGTATATATCAGCTTTAGTGTTCATTATAGAACCCATTATTGATGCATTAAACATTATATCAACATCATATTAATGTTACGATATTGATCAAGGATGTTATCCACAGTGATATTACCCGTACCATTAAATGCTCCTTTTGACATTTCAAATGAAATTTCGCTGAGATCAACTTTAGAAAGATATTTATTTCTCCAGTTATAATCATTAGACAATATGTCGTTTACAAGTAGCATAGATGCAATTTTAATATCCTCTGGCACATATTTATATCCTATATTTCCAACAAATTTGTACCTAGATCCGTCTCTAAATCTTCCATAATAAAGAACGTTTGCATCAACTTCGTTATCGTATCTAATGTCCCACCCTGGATCTATTAATCTTGCAACGTATCCAGTTTGCGTTAATTCAATATTGTACCCAAATTGATTATAAGCTGGTTGCTGCGTATTATCAATAACAAGAATGTCATCTTCATACATCTTATCAACACTTGTCATTCTTTCAACAAGTTGAAGTGCATCAGATCCATTTGCAAACATCTCTTGAGAATCATTTCTTAAATAAAATTTAAGACCAGTATATCCGTCAATAATTGTTCTTGCTAATTTTTCTGCATTTTGTATCTCAGATATTGGATGATAATTTATATCTGATGGAGTAGCCCCATAGTTTAAAAAATCTATTATCTCGCTAATAGTCGAATAAACTGGTTGAATTTGATAAAAATCTGTTTGAGTTACTGAAAGACCATTTATTACATATGTCCATCTTAACTCTAAAACACGAACTGTGTTTGTAACCAGTTGCGTTAATAAAAACCCATACTTACCAGGTTCTGGCTCATCAATAACGTTTGACGAATTAAATCCTGATATTGGTAATGCATCATTATCTGCATCATAAATTGATAAAGTTGGGGGGTGATCTGCTTGAGTAAGCACTCCATCACTATATACGTAAATGTATACTTTCTCTTGACTTCCTACCTGGATATTCTGCATTCAGATTACCCCCCTTTTTATTTATTTTTTAGCTGTAAAACTCCTGGGCTTCTCTAGGCGTTGCTAATCTGAAGCCAGTCTGTCTATCAAAAATTTGTTGTGCATTCTCTTCTGGCATAGCTACAAATGGGTGTTGATCCGTAAAAGTATATCCCCCCACTTGATATGAATGATTTGTTCTTTCCATTTTTACTAAAACAGAATTAGATTTGTTTGCTGAAGTTGCTGACCGCTTCTTTTGTTCTATTGCTGGTACTTTAACTTCTTCTTTTTCGGCATTATTAAACTTATCATACATCTGCCATGTGATTCCTTCTTCAGCAAGACGTGAAACAACCTCATTTTTGGTTTTTATATCTGAAATATCAACACCAAATGAGTCTGCAATCTTTTTTAATTCTGGCAACTTTAGTTCTGTAAATGACATATATTTCCTTTCGTCATTGTTAATTATACCATTAAATGGCTAAGGGGAATACATAGTATTCCCCCGCCTTGCATCTAATTAAAATTAGAATGTGTTTCCGTTTAATCCGCCAGTTACATTTGCACCGTTTGAAACAGAACCTTGGAAATCAAAGCCTGCTACGGAACCTGCAACCTTAACGTTCTTAACGATAACGTGTGCATCGTAGTTCTCCATTTGTGCGCCAACACGGATAAAGAGAGTGTACTCAATTGTATCCTTCTTTGGCTGGAACAAACGATAGACTGTTACATCACGCTTGATACCAACAATGAAGTTCTGTGGGAATGTGAGGTGAAGATCACCGTGATCCCCTGCAGCACCTGAGTAGTCACCAGCAACGGTCTCTGTCATCAACGGAACGTTGATAACTGGAATACCAAATGCAAATGGTGTTACTGTGCCTGGGCCACCATCGTTAGCAGCAACATCACCACGGACGATACCTGAAGCGATATCAAATGGTGTGAAACCTGAAGAGGTTTCAGCTGTTAGATTATATAGATAATCTTGAACCAAGTTCGATCCTGTGAAGAAGCGAAGTTGATTACGGCGTTGCTTGTACTTACGTGGAAGAGTCTTGATAGCAAGATTGAAAATTGCTTTGTCAAGACCATTACCTTGTGCATCAACAACGTGAGCGTTGTCAACTGCGAGTTGACGGAATCCCTTGAAAGCTGACATAAGACCAGAGCCTGATCCTGTACCATTGATTAGAACATCCTCAATGTCGTTACCAGCCTGGGTAGCCATCAAACGTGCAATGTGATCTTCGAGATCTGGACCTTCAATATTGTCTTCAAGAGACTCTGAAGAAAGTTCCCAATCAAGACGAAGCTTACGAGTTGTAAGCGAGATCTTATTAAATGTAGCTGCAGCATTGGTATAACCCTGAACATAATCACGAGGATTATCTTCTTGTGCAACTGTCATGATGCGCTGTCCAACTGCAACACGATCAATCTCGGTTGTGTTAGAACGCATACGGATAGTACGAGCTGCCTTAGCAAGAATCGTAGCATCCCACATGTAATCTAGGAAACGGTTAGCCTGATCTGGATAGAGGAGACCATCACCGCTGAGATTTGAAGAATCTCCAGAAGCATTAACTGCTGAAGAACCTAGATTTGTTGTGTCAATTACTTTTTGTAAAAGTTCATTACTCATTTATTTATTTCACCACCTTATTTTTTTTGTAGATTTAGTTTAAGCTATTAACCTTGAGGAAGGCTCCTTGCCATACACTTTTATTTATTTTTTTATTTGTCTCCAATGATCCATTTAGGTCACTGGACTTCTTAACTGCAGATGCGGATTCAAAGTTGGTTAATTGATGATTTACATATTCAATTTTTCCATACATATCCGTAACTGACTTATTTAGGGCTTCATATTTTTCGCCCAAATCGGCAATCTGCTTAGCTAAATTAGCAGATGTTTCCTCAAACATCTTGTTAGTAGCTTCTACAGCTGCAGAACTATCTGAGTAGTTCTTTGTTAAAGACTCACCAAAGAAGGTTTTTAGGTCAGAAACCATCTTCTCAAAATCAAAAGCATTTTCAACTTCTGAAATAGAAACGGCTTTTTCAATTGACTCTTCAGCAGCTACTGCTACCTCTTCAATTACCGCAACTTCTTCGGCGGGAGCTTCTGCATCAATTGACTTTTCAATTGTAGCATTTGTATCTTCTGCCATTGTGTTACCCCCTTCAGCGAGTGAAATATCATCACTCTTAGTTACCTTGTTTTTTTCATTTTGATCAGGATACATAAGTGTTGCAACTGTTGAGTCAACTACATTTATATTACCTGCCAAACCTGGAGCTGCTGACTCCGTTGCTTCGTGTGCTGATGTTGGAGCATCATCTTTTGTAAAATAAGAGTCAATTACTTTTTCAATTGCTTCAAATTTTTCAGTATCAGATTGTTCTACCCAACCAATATTTGTCATGTTTGTATCACAAACAACACAGCTTTTTGTTGTTGCTGTTGATGTTGATGCAACTTCATCTGTTGAACACCAAAATACATTTTCTGTAATTATGCCTTCTGCCATTTTTTGAATAGAAAAGAAATTAGATAGTTGATTTGCTGGTGAATCAACAATGCTAAGTTCGTGCAAATCAAAATTATGAATAACTCTGTGAGACTCTGTTCCATCATCTGATTTCTCCATCTTTGCATCTACAATATTTCCGCCAATAGAAAAACCTGAATAAGTTCCATCCAAACATTTTTCCCAAGCATCTTGTGCGCCTTTTGATATGTATGCTGTTACATAAATACCAGAATATTTCTTTTGTGTTGATGGATCAAAAAAATTATCTTCTTTAAAGTTGACCATCTTGCCAACTGCTGAGGATCCATGCATTTCACGAATGTTTCCTCTAAAATTATCAAAAGCTTTTTTACTTGCTTCTGCTGTTACTATGTCTCCGTGACGATCTAAATTGTCTAATGTGGCAAAACCAGAAACGGTTCTCTTCTCCTTGTTAACCTTTGTAATAGGAAAGTGGAGGGCCATTGAATTTTCGCTGTTTGTCCAGTACGTTTTTTGAATGTCCATATGTAAATAAATAATAGCAAGTTTTATAAATAAGTCATAATTTTAGGGGATATTTTTTATTATATTTGAATTGATTTTTATGACCTTTTTAATATCGGCACCTTCTGGCTTGTAGGTTTCTCCCGATAAAATTGGATCTGGAACTGATTTAGAATTATCATTTATGTTATTGGCATACGGCGTTTCTATGTGCGATGGAGGCAATACACCAGGGTCATTAGTTGAATTATGAGATACTAGCCCACCCGTAACAAAGCCAATTATCGGATATGCTAAATGGGCTATATCACGCTGAAAGCCTGTTGCTGCCCAAGCTGAAATTGCTCCAGTAAAGGCTATACTGAGTTGTTTTGCGTCTCCAACTGTGAACTTAAAATGATGTTTTAGCCTCATAATGTTCCTTTAAGGTTGTCATAAACTATTTGTGGAATTGTATTATTTGCAACCGTTATACCCAATGCTTTTTCATATTGACTTAAACCTGTTATGGTTTGTTTATTCATTGTTCCAGTATCGTAGGCTTTTGGTAAAAGTCCCGCTTTTTCTAAAGCTTTTTGAACAGTCCAAACTGCATCGTTTGTTTGGCTAATAGCAAAGGAAGCTTGAGATGTGGGAAATGGTGGAGCAACAAAAACTGTTGTAGATTTAGATAAAGATCCAGAATTTGTTGTTCCTGGATGTGTCGCTAACATGCCTCCAGTTATTGCAGTTGCAGTTGCTGCAACACCTGCTGTTGCTTTCTTTGTAGTTATTTTAGATACTGCTGGCTGAATTGGCACTGGGTATTTTGGTCTTATTACTGCAATCACAAAAAGATAATTTCTATGAACTCTAAAGCATCCTTCTTTTGTAGGATCATTTGGATTACCTGTATTAAATGCAATTGTGGTAAATCCTCCAGGACTTGCATTTTCACATAGTTCTACGTGATCTGCTACCCCGTCCCCATTCCAGTCATACATTACCAAATCCCCTGGTTGCATCTGCATCTTATTAACAATAAGGCCTTGCATTTGAAACCAATGGAGTGCTGCAGGATTAAAAGAAAATCCTTTTGGAGTTTGTGCAGCAATTAAATGTGATAAACCAACTTGCGCAAAGCACCAGCTAATTCCCATTGCACAATAAGGAGCATTTTTTATACCATACCAATCACCGTATGGATTTTCATTATTAGCACCTTCATAGAAACCAATTTGACTTCTAGCAATATTTAATACATCTATTGCTGTAGCCATTATTAGTTACCTTCTTGGGGACCTTCGCCTTTTGCATTACGAGCTGTACCCATTTTATCTGGCGCATTCAATGTTCTATTTTGATCACGTGTCTTATTTCCACTAGCGTCTGATTTTGCATCACCAGCATCTTTTGGATTTAACACAAGAACTGTATCTCCTGTGGCAATAGGAGGAAGTCCCTTACGTGCACGAACTTCGTTAGGAAGAATAACTTGATCCTTAAGGTAACGATCATCAATTCTTGATTGTGTTTCCTCATCTGTAAGTGCAAGCTCATTAAATCTAAGAACAAAAGCATCAGTTATTTCACTGATAATCTTGTTAATCTTATACTCAAGTTCTTCTTGTCGTGGACGACATACCTGCTCTTTAAATGTTTTATCTGCATCTTTAGCATTTGCCAATGACACGTTTGCTGGCATTCCGAGCTTAGATACTGGAACACGATGTGCAAGGAGAATGCGATCTCTATTTTCTACAGCATAATTCTTGAATGAAGAATCTTGAATTCCCGCTTCAATTGGCTCCATGTTGAATTCAACACGAGAGTTTTCTCCATCTGATGGAAGAGGAATATATAAAGTTCTATGATTGCGACCACGAAGACCAGTCTGGAAGAACTCAAGCAATTTGCGTTCTGCATCAGCAGTAAGTTTTGCTCCCTTTACGGTAATTATATAACGTGGTACAGCTTTATTTTCAAAATAGTCTAAGTTAAATCTTTGTGCAAATTCGTCACCCGCAAGTGCGTTTTTGGCAGAAAGAATATCTGGTATTCCATAGTATGTATTTGATGGTGAGAATACCTTGAAATGAATTACTTCGTTTGGTTGTGGGTCAGTTCCGATCTGATCTGGGGTCTCAGTATCTCCAAAATTTCTAAAGAAGGTGTATCGGTTATAAACAACTTGAACAAAACCGTCACGGTGACGACGTATTCTCATAGTTGTTGCAGGTATGTGTCCTAGGTATCCGATCTTTCCAGTTGCGGTTCTACCAACTTCTAGGTAGCCGTTTCCTGTTGATTCTAAATCAATAAATACTTTTTTCATATTTTCAATAAAAGAATCGTCTGAGTTCATTGACTCAAGATATCCTCTTAAATCTTCTTTTGATTTTTCAAGCTTTGTACGAAGCTTATCAAGCTTTTTAGGATCAGACATTGCTGATTCAACTTTTTCCTTTGTTGCCCAAGTTTCTTCAAACTTGTATCCTAAACCTACAACGTTTGCTGCTTTAGCATTTACAGCAGAGTGATGATATGGAGAAACATCATATAATTGTGCAAGATATAAGACGTTGTATGGAGGTTGAACAATTTGAAATAATGAATAGCCTGTTAAATCAAGCGGATCTAATTTTTTAGATTTTGCATCTTTTACTCCAGTAAAGGACTTTTCAAGTCTGTTAGCTCTGCGTCTAAAATTATCATTTAGGCCTTCTGATTTTTTAATTTCTTCCCAGCTTACATTGAATGGGTCGTCAAATGTTTCTTCAGACTTTGCAACAAGATTAAAATCTTCTCCTGTATAAATTCTTTGTGTGCCGTCCTGATCATCATCATCAGCGGTGGTTAATCTAGCCAAGGTCCATCTCCTTCATATCTCTTACATATTCCATCATAGCTGGCATATCTTGTGGATCTGGAACAAGTCCAATTTGTGCACGTGCTTTTTGTTCTTCAAGTTCATCATCAGTAACTCTTCTATGACCAGAGAAAAACATTGGATGACCTTCATCTAGGCCTAGCTCTTTTGCAACTTTTTTAAGTTTTTGAATCTGGCTAATATCTCCACGAATTGCGGGAATGTTTAGAGTGTTATCATCTTCATCTCTAACAATAGAGCCATCTGGCATCTGCCAGACATATATTCCCCAATTAACTTCGTCTATAGGTGTTACTTTCATAGTTAAATTCTACCACACTACTGCCACAAAGCTTAAAAAACTATTCTGTAGCTGCCACTTCTTCCCACTTATACGTATTTACTCTACGCCATTTTCCATAAAGATTTGGTGTTGGAGATCCTATGTATTGTTGACCTGTTTCCATATCAATCAAAAGCCATTTTTCAGGGCATTTTGTGTGTATAGTTAAATCAATGGCCTCATCATATTCTTCTGCTGTTCCGCCATTTGCTAAGTCTCTCAAATTACTCGACCATATCACTAAAGAATGTTTTTGCTAAATCTGTGCCTTCCAGGCCTGATTCTTGATAAACTTTAAGCTTTTCTTTACTAAATTGAGGATTTATTTTTAAAGGATCCATCCAAGCCCTTATCTCTTCGTGAGTTTTGTTACCGATCTGCTTATAATATTCTGGGGTTCCATATATATTAAATGTTCCTGGAGCATCTTCTTTTTTTAAAGAAAAGTTAGAAAAAACATATCTTGTACCAGAAGTGACCTCTCTCACTCCATGTGCGTACGGCTCAAAAGCACTATGAATTACTATATCTCCCTTTTGTGGCTTGTACTCAAAACATCCTTTTTTAAAATCTTCAGGAGTTGTTTTTATTGTTCCATCTGGATTAATTTGTGGATAAAAAATTTCTCCGCCTTCATAATCACCAAAATAAGCACATATTCCATAATCTAATTCGCAGCAAGTACTCCATAAATCATTTTGTGACAAAAGATGACATTGTCCTTTACCTGGACTATCGGAGTGAATAAACATTCCATTATCTCCAGGCCTTACTCTTAAATAAGCGTTTTGAGGATGAATAATCCAATTTGGACCTATAAGCTCGCTCATAAATTCCCATAGCTCTATTGTGCCAGGCACTCCTGGAGCCATTTTTTCTGTATACCAGCTCATTAAACCCTGATCATACTTAGGGATTTCATTTGGCAGAGCATTTAGCCCATTTTCAATTTTTTCAACTAATTCTTCTGGAACTATATTTTTAAAAATAAAAATTCCAGATTTTGTTCCATATTCATCAACGTATGGAGATGGATTTAAGCAATCTGGTCTATCATAAAAAAACATTCATACCCCCGATATAACTAAATTATATCATAAATTTATTATAGATTAAATTTTCCAAGCAGATACTGTAGACATGTATCTATCACCGCTTATAATAGGCTTTACTTCGTGTATAAAGGGCGTTTGAGAAGGAAACATTATCATACTACCTTTCTTTGGCTTAATCGTTATATTGTGGCCTGGAAAGCTTATTTCTCCCCCCTCATAATTTTCATTAAGGTAGCAAACCAAAGAAAATGCCAAATCTTTATTGCCATCATAACCATCAGCATGAGGACCCATATTTGCGCCTTCTTGCCATTTTTTAACAGGAATATTGTCTGTCTCTAATCTATATTCATCTTTATTAATTTTATGACCGTCCATATATCTTGAATAACACATTTCAAAGGCCATTTCTAAGCTATTGTAAATATATAGGATTTTTTGATCAGTTTTTTCATCCCCACAACCCCATTTAGACTCATCTTTATTAATGTTTTTGGTTGCACCATAAATTAAATCATTATTATTACTTGCTGTCCAAACATTCCATGGAGATATGGCTTTATGAGACATTTGATTAGAGTCTATATTATTAATAAATTGAACTAACTCATCAGGGTAACTAATAACATTATCCCAATACCAGATGTCTGGATGCAAAACATCTAGGTCAAACATTATATATTGTTCTTTACCGCCTAAAAATTTTTGCTTCATATCAAATCTTTCTCTGAAATTTTATTTCCATCTGGTGTCAATCTTTTTCCTTCTTGACGTATTCCTGACCATTCTACTGCTTGATCTGCTTGCATCGCTCTTACCTCAGCAAGCTCTTTTGCCCACGCATCCCTAGTTTCTTGAGGATAATCTGATTCCTCACGATCATCAAAAAAAGAACCTATAGTGTATCTGTTTGATTTTTTAACAACCTTAACCTCATGCATGTTTTTATGACCACCATGAAAAGCTGCCAACATGCCTGTTTTTGGTAAAAACTCAAGGTTATGTTCAGAAAAAGATAGTTCTCCTCCTTCAAAATCATCATTTAAATATAAGAACGCTGCATAACGACTTCTTGTAAATGCTCCCATAACACCATCATTATTGCTGTTATCTGAGTGAAGCGGAGCAAATGCGCCTGGCTCCCATTTTTGTGAATGAAAACTTATTTTTGAAAGCTGTGGTTCTGGAATATTAGCTACTTCTGCAACCGCATCTCTAAATCTTTTATACAAGCTAGAAAACCAATTATTTGGCAAACCAAACTCAGCAAGTATTGGATCATTGTCTTCTGGATAACCAGAGGAATATGATTCATAAAATGAAATTGGCTTCCAAAAATCTGGCCTTATTTCATTTAATCTATTTAAAAGAGCAATTGTTTTTTCAGCTTCTTCTTTTGTTATAAAATCTTCAATCAACAGCAAATCATCTAAAACAAAATTTTTATTCATTTGTCTGAGTTATACCTAACTTTTCTGCCCTAATTTTTTGTGCTTCAGCAAAAGTAATTTTTGTTCCGTTACTTAAATAAATCATATTTTCATCATCTTCTTTTTCAATTCTTTCCCATTCCATCTTAGACCATTTATAAGCACCAATTGTTCTTTGCTTTTCTAGCCATTCTTCTGATCCTGGGTAATTTGTCATAACAAAATTTCTAACAAAGTACTTGTTTCCATTAGAAATTCTTTTAACTCCATGATAATAAGGATCTGTAGAAGGAAATACAACTAAATCACCAGCTTTTGGTTTATGATTAATAATATTGTTATCAATATAAAATTCTAAATCCCCACCATCATAATCGTCATTTATATAAAATGTCATTGTTGTGTGAAATTTATCTCCAGGCATGTCTCTTTGAGAAATGATATAATCTGTATGATATTGCATTGTCATATTATTTTTTAAATCATCAATTTCATCAAAATATTTACAATAAGAATTTCCGCTAAAATGTGCGTCTTCTGGAAATTTTAAACCTGTATGATTAGTATAATGAGATGCTGCTTTTTCGTAAGCTGCAATCAATTCGTCTTGTAAGGATTTTTCATCATCAAACATTTCTCCTTGTTCAACATTATTTAAATCTTCTCCCCATTTTATTTGAGTATAAGTTCCAAATTGAGCCCACTTTGTCCAAGGTTTTAAAAAATATTTTCCCTCAGAAGCTGATTCTGATTTAGACATAGTTTCATAAGCTTTTTGAGGATTAGAAAGCATATTTTTATAAACAATTACATTTGGATAAATTTCTTCAAACTCTAAATCTTTAAAATCATCTGTAAACTTAATATTATTCATTATTCTCCTTATTTTCAAAAAGCTTTTTATATTCTGGATTATCGAATCCACCAATAAAACCTGCAGGTGGTTGTTTTTCACCTGTATGCTCCATTATTGTCCAAAAAAATGGAGAAGTAAATCTATTACCCGATTTTATTGGTCTTACTCCATGGGCATAATATTTGTCTCCAGGAAAGAAGTACGCCGCCCTTGGCTTTGGTTTAAACTCTATTCCATGTTGGGGAAAATAAAGTTCTCCACCCACATAATCGTCATTAAAATAAAATAGGCCAGCTATATCATACCAGGGAAAATCATTTGGTCTGCCACGTTCTTCTCCTACATGGAACTCTTTGTCTGCGTGAGGCTCTTGTCGTGCTCCAACAGGCCATCTAACAATTGCTGGTCCAGTGGCTTGAACATTTACATTAAAAAATTTGTCAACTTCAATTTTTAAACGATCAATTAAAGAATAGATAAGATTTAATATTGATGGATCTGATGCCATTAAAGAATTATATGTGCAAACACGGTCTTCCCAAACTGTTGCATCATATAAAACTAAACCATCTTGGTCAACATGTGTTTCTGTTTTATCCCAAATTTTATTGTTTAAAGCAAATCTCATCAAGCTTTCTTGTTCTTTTTCCGTAATAAAATTTTGTAACTCAACAATATTTTCAATTGAATCTCCAAAAAATCCAGACGGGGTTATTGATTTTGGCAAATCATTTTTATTCCAATTATTAGCTAATTCCATTGCTTCTTCTTTCTATATAAAATAATTATATCATAGATACTAGTTAGTTACGCTTAGCCTTATTGCTTTAACCTGATGCTCACCAAGCTTTTTGCCTTTATGATCAACCCCATCACGGTAAAAATTTGTCCATTTTCCATTTCTATTAATTTCATATATTGTATTACCATATTCATTCATATCTACTGATTGAGGCTTTTTTTGATCTATTGGTAAAAGATCTATTTCAGAACCCTGAAGTTCTGATAAATCAATTGGTAGTATTGCAATAATTGGAGTATTTGCTTTTATTGTTATCTCAACATTTGGCCTAGTTATTATCCATGCACATGGCAAATCTTCATTAAAAAAAGAAGTTGACATAATTGTAGAAAAAGGAGTAATACCATCTCTTGGATAGTTTGGTACGGGCATAGATAAAATACTAACATTTTTTTCTGTTTCAAAACTTATACCAGTATTAAAACTAATAGTGGCATTAGCTCTTCCAGTTGAAACATATTTTTCTCCAGACATAATTTTTACATGCTCTGGTGAAGAATCATTTATTCCATCCCAAATAAAAGATATGTCTTCTGGAAAAGATATGCCCCACCCCAACTGATTTGTTAAGCCGATTGGAAAACAGTGATAGGCGTGTGAATTCCAAGTATTATCCATCCATTCTCTTTTTATTGATAGTGGAGATAAATTTCCATAGCCTTCTCTTTTAAAGGCCTTTATTTTGTGCATCTCTTGCGACCCACTTTTCACGCATCTGCATAAACTCATCATTATGCGCATGATCATTATAATCAAGCATTGTAACAATAGAGTATTTTGTTCCTTCAGAAACTGGAAGGGCAACATGTGAAAATAGGTATGTTGATGGGAATATATAAAGATCTCCTGCTTTTGGTTGAATATCAATATTAAGTTTTGGGAATCTTAATCCACCGCCAACATAACCATCATTTGGATACCCAACCAATGAAACTGTTGCGCTATACGAAAATCCATGGTCTGCGTGTTCTTGGAAGTGTTGTCCAGGACCATATTTAACAAAATTCATTACTTCCCAATAATCCATCTTTGAATTATACATTGCGCAATAATCATTAACAGCATCAATTTGTGCTAAGTACGCATCTTTCCAGATGTCCTGCAAAGTTTGAAAATCTGGATTTTGTAGCATTGATTGATCTTTAATTTCGCCAATTTTAAAATCTACACAATCTCTATATTCTGGGCGAGATTCCATGTAGCCAACAGTGGCTCCAGACCATTTAAAATCAGAATTATTGTTTGCAATTAAGTTTTCTACACGTCCTATTAAATCAACTTCTTTTTTAAATACATCTTTATAAACCCAAATTCCTGGGAAAAGCATTTCTTTAGATGAATAACTCATTTTAACCCTATCTATTAGTACAATGATTATAACATAGCTGTACCCATAATGTCTAATTTAAAAATTATGGGTACAGTGTATGTTTAATTTAATTTATATCAAAATCTGGATAACCATTGTTTACTACTACTCCATCTGCAACAATTAATCCAAATGGCGTTCTATTAAACTCATAGACCTCTGTAATTTCATCAATTACATCTATTGATTTAACATCTAGAAGGTATATCTCATTATCGTTAAGATCACTTTCTACAGTAACAATTTGATCACCTGGAACTAAACGATTTGCATTAGTTAATCTGTATTGACCATCTGTTAATACAAGAATTTCTTCTAATACTGAGAATCTTTTAGCTTTATCTCCATTTATTATAATTGTTTCTTTTTGTGTAGCAACTGTAATATCTGTAACTTCAGATTCAATAAATTTGAAATTATTTAATTCAGCTATACTAAATGCTGCTATTTCTTTAAGACTTACATCTCCAAGTATCCCGTCAAAAACCTTGGTAAGAAGTACGTCTCCTACAGATATGTGTTTTGCTGCTCTATATCCTGTAGTTGTAAGAACAAGAGTGTCTTCATGTATACAGAAACCTGGTGGTGCAAAGAACCCTGGTGGGGCAAAGAACCCTGGAGGTGCAAAGAACCCTGGAGGTGCAAAGAACCCTGGAGGTGCAAAGAACCCTGGAGGTGCAAAGAACCCTGGTGGGGCAAAGAACCCTGGAGGTGCAAAGAACCCTGGAGGTGCAAAGAACCCTGGAGGTGCAAAGAACCCTGGTGGGAAGAATGGTGGGAAGAACGGCGCAAGTGTTGTTACAGTTCCCGAAGCTGCAGAAGTGGCAGAAGTTCCGTTTGCGTTTACTGCTTGAACAGTATAATAATCAGAGTTTCCAGCTGTTTCTGTAAAGTTATAAGGAGAAGATGTTACTCCAGTTACAGTTCCGTGTGCACTTGAAATTACATTATAGCTTGTAATACCAGATCCACCATTATTTGGTGCGGTCCAAGATACCTGATCATAGTTTATTTGAGCTGATGCAGTTACTCCTGTAGGAGCTGCTGGAATTGTTGTTGGTGTAACGGAAGCGGCTGATGAAGCCAATGATGTTCCATTTGCATTTGTTGCAGTCATTGTAAATGAATAGTTTGTTCCACCAGTCATTCCAGAAACTGTGATTGGCGAAGTTGTTCCACTGGCAGTTTGAGATCCGCTAGAAGTTACGTTATAACTAGAAACAGCTTTTCCTCCAGTTCCTCCTGCCGTGAATGATATTTTTGCTTGTGCATTACCAAAAGCTACACCTACTCCAACATCTGCTGCTGAAATTGATTGTGGTGCTTGAGGAATTGTAGTAACAGTCACAGAAGAAGATGTTGTTGGACTACTTGAATAAAGAGATGGTGATGCTGCGCCAGATTTTATTGCGCTGGCACTATTGTAGTTTGTTTTAGAAGCAGTAATAGTAATATTTGAACCCTGATTTGCAGAAAGTCCAGATACTGTTACTCCAGAACCTGATATGGAAACAGAACCAGCAGAAGATGATGCAGAGTATGTTTGTGTTGCATCATAATTTGTTATGGTAAATGTAAATCCATTAGCAGTGGATGTGGCTGATGAAAATGTTGGAGTTGACAAATTTGCAGTCAAAGCACTTGATGTTACTGTTAAAGGAGTAGATGTGTATGTAGATTGTGTTTCATTTATAGTAACAGTTGCAGCTTGATTTGAAGTTAAACCAGTAACTGTAAATGTTGTTCCTGAAACAGTTACGGTACCCACCGTAGTAGTTGCGGAATAAGTTTCAACTCCATTTGAGTTTGTTACAGAAAAAGTAAATCCATCAGCTGTTTGAGTTATTGCTCCTATTGTTGGCTGAGGAAGTGGTCCTCCAAAAGCTGGTGGTGCAAAGAACCCTGGTGGTGCAAAGAACCCTGGAGGTGCAAAGAACCCTGGAGGTGCAAAGAACCCTGGTGGGGCAAAGAACCCTGGAGGGGCAAAGAACCCTGGAGGTGAGAATACGTAAGGCGGAGGTGGCGGAGTAACAGGAGGCGGAGGCGGGGTTACTCCAGTATAAATTTGATCTTGAGGTGATGTTGACATTATTACTCACTCTCCTTCTGTTTTAAATTATTAATTAATTGTATCATGATTTTATTAAGCATAAGAATTAGCAACAATTGAAAATGTATATGCTGTATTCGAAGCTAGCCCTTCAAAAAGATATGATGTTGCAGGAGCATTAACTGTAGCTGTATAAGTTGTTGGGGTTGTTGTTATTGTATAAGAAACTATAGGCAGTGTATTTGTATCTGTCCAAGATAGCTGTGCAGCAGCTCCCTGACCTGAAGCAGAAGCTTGATTTGAAACAGCGGTTGCAAGATATGCTCTATTTGTTCCAACATCTGTAGCAGTTATAGAAACTACTGCCTTTGGTGGTACCTGCTCTCCTTGTCCCGCATTAGTTGCATGTTTTGCCATTTATATTTCCCCTTTTCTATTTTTAATTATTAAGCTGAAAGATCTCCATAAAGAATCCAGGATGTTGCTGAAACCTTCATGGCTGTTGCTACCGAGTTTGTTGCTCTTAACTTTAAGCCTGGAGTTCCAGAAATTGTAGCACCAGATGCTGATCCTGATCCTGATACTGCAATCGCTGCAAGAGTACCAGTATATTGCCAAAAGTTAACTGATGTTCCAATTGCACAACCTGCGTCAGCTATAGTAAATGTGTTTGAACCTGATACAGGAATAAACTGATCTCTATAAGTTGCTGGGTTAAATGAGGCTGAAGATGCTTGTTGAGAAGCAATTGTTGTAAGTGATGGTACACCTGCAGTAGTTTGGTTTGTTCCATCTGCAAATGTTATAGATCCACCTGAAGCATAAGTTGTGGTTCCAGACATTGTTGCATTTGAAATTGATGGTGAAGTCAAAGTCTTATTTGTAAGAGTTTGAGTATCTGTTAAACCAACAATTGCAGACCCTGGAATTGTTTGTCCACCTACTGCTGTAGTTGAAAGAACAGTAGTTCCATTAATCATGAATGTTTTACCAGAAGCGATATTTAAGCTTTCTGATGAGTTAAATGATCCTGTAGATGAGTACCACTTAAGGGTTTTATCTGTAGCACCCTTAATTGTGATTCCCGCACCATTTGCAGTTACATCTGTTGGAGTAGCTGTATTAGAGATAACAAGAACTTGCTCTGTTGTATTAAGAGTAGTTGAGTTAATTGTGGTTGTTGTACCGTTAACTGTCAAGTTACCACCAACGGTTACATCTCCAGTTGTGCTGATAGTTCCAGCACTTGAAAGTGAGAGTCCAGATATTGATGTTACTGTTGCGCCAGAAGCTATTGATGTGGTACCTATAGTAGGGGCATTATAACCTGCTGGTACGTTAGACCATTGCACTCCAGTTCCAGTTGACTGTAAGTATTGACCAGTTATTCCTGTGCTTGAGTTTGCAGTCAAAGAACCTGTAAGTGTTGCTGATGCAATTGAAGGTGATGTAAGAGTTTTGTTTGTAAGATTTTGTGTTCCAGTTAGCGTTGCTACTGTTGAATCTATTGCAATTGTGACTGCTCCTGAACCATCAAACGATGATCCTGAAAGTCCCGTTCCAATTGTAAGAGGATTTGTAGTAGATGCTTTTATGCTGATTGCAGCCGAACCATCAAAAGTAACACCATTTATGCTTCTTGCTACTGCAAGTTTTGTTGCAGTATCAGCATTACCAGTTACATTACCAGTAAGTGCTCCAACAAATCCTGTTGATGTTACAGATGTAAGGCCAGCAAGGGTGGTTGCAGTTGCACCAAGTGCAATATTTGTTGAACCAACAGTTAAGCTTGGATTAGTTAATCCAGAATTTGGAATTGTTGATACTGAGCTAATTACACCAGAACCAGAAGTTGTTACATATCCAGATGTTGTTAATGGAAGCGTTACAGTTCCTGTAAATGTAGGTGATGATGTTGTTGCAATTCCTGTTACTGCTCCTGTTGAACCATTTACGCTAAGTACGCCAGTGTTAGCAATTGTTACTGCTCCCGAGCCATTATATGAGGTTCCAGAAAGACCTGTTCCAATTGTAAGTGCATTTAGATTAGATCCAAGTGATACGCCTGAAATTGTTGAGTTTGTAAGTCCAGCATTTGGAATTGTTGCTACGCTTGAAATTACGCCCGCAGAAGTTGTTGTTACATATCCCGAAGTTGTGAGCGGGAGTGTGACAGTTCCTGTAAATGTAGGAGAAGCATTTGTAGCAAGTCCAGATATAGATCCACCAAGTGAAACTGCTGTACCATTTATGCTAATTGAAGAATTTGTAAGGCTTGAATTAGCAATATTAGAAATAGTGTTTGATAAACCAGAAATTGTCTTATTTGTAAGCGTATCATTAGTTGCACGTCCTACAAGAGTATCTGTAGATGTTGGCAATGTAAGTGTTCCTGCATTGCTGATTTGAGCAATTACTGGAGAAGTCAATGTTAATCCCGCCACAGTTGAAACAGTTGCTCCCAAAGCTACTGAAGTTGAACCTATAGTAACTGAGCTATTTGCAAGATTTGCATTTGAAACTCCACCTGATGCAAGCGATACAACACCTGAGTTAACCGAAAAATTAGAAGGCGTAAACGATGCAATACCTTGTGTTGATGTAGTTGCAATAGCCTGGGTTCCTGTTGTATAACCAGTTATACGACCATATGAGTCAACTGAAATTGCTGTAACACGTGTAGGAGAAACCCCACCTGTTGTATTTGTTTGAGTAACGTTGGCAAGATCTACAGAATCAGCAGTAACATTAAGAGTTGAAGAAACAACATCTACTTCGTTTCCTGTTCTTGTAAGACCATTTCCTGCAATAAATGTTGCTGCTCCAGAGAACTGAGTCCATGTTAATGAATCTGTTCCAAGTAACAGTGCCCCATTAGTTCCAGTTCCTGTTGCTGTTTCTACAAAGCTTTGGTTTCCATTATTAGAACCATAAAGAACATATACAGCATCTCCAGAAACAACCTGTCCAGTAATATGGTTATCTGAATCTGTGGCACGTGTCAACGTCCACTTCGAAGAAGTTCCGCCATTTGATGTAACTATATATATACCATTTTGAGAAGCTGTTGCTTGGTTTTTAACAAGAACACGGTTTCCATTGCTTACAGAAACTCCATCTACAGTAAGTGCTCCGTTTGCTGTTGCAACTAATGTTGCACCGATTCCTTTTCCACCATTAGCATCTGTTGTTCCATCTGTATATGTTGAGGCAGGAAGTACGCCAGCGGTTGCTGCCTGAACTGCTGAGTGCCAGTTCATTCCTGCAGTTAAGTTATCAACATATGCTTTAGAAGCAGCATGTCCAGCTGATGTAGGTGTTTGGTTAATTGTAATTAAGTTTGCACTAAAGTTACCAGATGCATCACGAGCAACTATTGTTGATGCTGTATTTGCATCTGTTGCAGTTGTTGCAGAATTTGCAACCTTGCCAGATGTTGAAATTGTATTAAGCTTGGTATCTGCAATAGATCCTGCAAGCATTGTATTTGTAACTGTTGCTGTATCTGCTTGTGTTACTGCAGTTCCCGCAATTTTTGTTGCAAGAATTGCTGCGGAAGTTGAGATATCAGCATTAACAATTGTTCCATCTGCAATCATGGCGGAAGTAACAGAGCCAGTATCTGTTGTTTGAACCATATGCTGAGTAGCATTAGAAATTGCGGTATTGCGGTTAGATACTTCTGTAGCAATTGCAGTATCAGTATATCCTTCAGATGTTGAAATTGCTTGCGATTTAGCAGTATTTATAGCTGAGTTGCGATTTGTAACTTCTGTTGATATAGCAGTATCTGTATATCCTTCAGCAGTTGTAATAGCATTTGCTTTAGCATTATCTGTATAAGTCTCAGCTGTAGTAAGTGCAGTTGCAATTGCAGAATTACGATTTGTAACTTCAGTTGATATTGCTGAATCTGTATATGACTCAGAGGTTGAAATAGCTTGTGACTTTGCGGTAGCAATTTCTCCCGTAATTGTTGTATGAAGAGTTGAATCTGCAGCAGTAGCAAATGCTTCTGCAGTTGATATAGCAGATGCTTTTGCAGTATCAGCATAACCTTCTGCAGTTGTCAAAGAGGTTGCAATTGCTGTGTTTCGGTTTGTAACTTCTGTTGAGATTGCAGAGTCTGTGTAACCTTCTGCAGTTGTAATTGCTTGCGACTTAGCAGTATTTATAGCAGAGTTACGGTTACTAACTTCAGTAGAAATTGCTGCATCTGTATATGTCTCAGATGTTGAGATAGCTTCTGCTTTCTTTGTATCCGCATAAGATTCGGCGGTAGAAAGAGAAGTTGCAATTGCTGTATTTCTATTAGAAACTTCACCAGATATAGCATTGTCTGTATAAGTTTCTGAAGTTGATATTGCTGCATTTTTAGCAGTATTTATAGCTAAATTACGATTAGTAACTTCTGTTGCAATACTTGAATCTGTATATGCTTCAGCATCTGATTTAGCTGTAGCGATATGGTTTGATACAGTAACCACAAAGCTTGGATCATCACCTATTGCATCTGCAAGTTCTTTAAGTGTGTCTAAAGTTGAAGGTGCAGCGTTTACAAGGTTTGAAATTTGTGCATCTGTATAACCTTCTGATGTAGATATTGCTTGAGATTTAGCTGTTGCAATTTCTCCAGTAATGGTTGTGTGTAATGCTGAATCTTGAGAATCAGTATATGATTCAGCTGCTGCAATAGCCTCAGATTTCTTTGTATCAGCATAAGATTCAGATGTTGAAATTGCTTGAGATTTAGCAGTTGCAATTGCGTTATTTCTATTGGAAATTTCTGTAGAAATTGCTGAGTTAGTATAGTTTTCGGAAGTTGTTATTGCGTTTGATATATCAGTAGATCTTGTTGATGCTTCTGATGCTATAGCTGCATTACGATCTAACACTTCTTGATCTATTGCATCATCAACGTAGTCTTTGTCTGCTAATGCTGCTGTGTCATCAATTCCGTGAACATTTGTTGTAGATGATTCATGATTAGAAAGGTTTCCTGAATTTAAATTTAATTGATTTTGGATATTTGATGTTAATCCTGAAAGGTAAGATATATCTGTAGATGTAACTGTTCCTATAGAGGTGGTAGATGGAAGAGAAACGTTACCAGTCAAAGTTGTATTGTGTGATGAAGCTAAAAGCCCTAGTTCAGTGCCTAAATCTGTAACTTGTGAAATTGTTACAGAATTAATTTTTGAAGAACCAATTGTTCCTTCTGCAATGTTTGATCCTGTTATTGTTTCTGAAGCAATATTAGATCCCAATATTGTTGCTGAGCTAATTTTTGAACCATCTATCGTTCCAGAAGCAATCTTTGCACCAGTTATTGCATTGTCTGCAATATTTACAGTTTCAATTGCATTCGAAGCAACTTTTGCACTTGTTACTGAGCTATCCGCAATATTTACAGTTTGAATTGCATTTGTAGCAATTTTTTCATTTGTTATTGTTTGATCGGCAATTTTATCTGCTGTAATTGTTGCAGTAGCAATTTTTGCATCTGTTATTGCTTGATCAATAATATTTGATGTTGAAACTGAGTTGTCTCCAAGTTGTACATTTGTTATAGAACCAGAAGCAATCATTCTTCCCGCCACAGAACCTGAAGGTCCAACTATTAACCCATCAAAATTTGCATCTCCATTAATTGTTGGATTATCTATTGTTGGATTATTAAGTGTTGTTCCAGTAAGGTTACCGTTAGTTATAATTGCGCCAATCTGAGCAGAAACATTTGCTGCAAAGTTGTTATCATCGTTAATTGCATCAGCAAGTTCTTTAAGGGTATTTAAAGTAGATGGAGCAGAATTAACCAAATTTGCAATTGCTGTATCAGCATAATTTTCTGAACTTGAAATAGCTTGAGATTTAGCAGTTGCTATTTCACTTGTAATGGTTGTGTGTAATGTTGAATCTGCAGAAGTTGCAAAAGATTCTGATGCAGAAATTGCTTCAGACTTTTTTGTGTCAGCATAAGATTCAGCTGTTGCAATAGCTTCGGCTTTTTTTGCATCAGCATATGATTGAGATGTTGAAATTGCTTGAGATTTAGCAGAATCAATTGATGATTCACGATTAGTTACTTCTTGTGCAATAGCATTGTTTAAATCTACAATTGTAGCAAAATTTGTATCAACAGTACCTGTTAATGCTGCATTAATAGCATCTGTAAGGTTTGCTGGGGTAACAGTTGCATAACCAAGATCATTCCAATTATTTGTTCCATCACCAATTTTAATTTGTAGAGTATCTGTCTCTACTCCTGCTTCTCCCGCTGCTAGCACGGGATTTACTGAGGTCCAATCTGTTGATGTTCCTCTGCGAATCTGAATTCTTACTGTTGACATTTTATTTACCCCTTTATTTTTTAAATTATATCAGCTTGTCTTACAAATCCAGAATTATACAATAATTCCAGAATCGAATAAATACTGAGCTGATGTTGTTGACGGATTACCCCCGTCAAGGAATTTAGAAGTGCCTGATGGCGAAACGCCATTTGCTTGTACTATATAGGTTGGTTGACCATTGTAATCAATTGATAAGCCAATGTCCATAAAAGATATATCGTTTGCTGAATTTGGAATATCTGACGTATAGGCAACTGGAATCCAGGTGCCGTTAATCTGAACTTGAAGTCTGTTGTTTACAGAATCGTATGATATAGGGGTATTTCCTAGTATGACATTGGAATCAAATGTGGCATCTCCCGCCACTTCCAGCCCATTCTTAACTCTAAAATCTTTATTACTTGTTGTCATTTTTGGTTCACATATCCCCTAAAAATTTGTGGTGGGGGATTTTAGAGATCCCCCGAACTCTTTTAATTACTGAATAAGTGTTGCGTAAGTCATAACATCTGTTGAAGACTGGTTTGTTGTAACTGTGATATAAACCACACCAGCTGCATAGTTAGCAGTGATTGTTCCAAGTTCCCCGTTTGTTCCAACTTCACCAAATTGAGTGATTGCAATGTTATTTGCTGCGTCAAGTGTAAGAAGGACTTCTGTAACTTGAGTATGAGTTGCTGTTGCAAACTTAACCAAAGCCTTGGCTGTTGAATAAGCTGTTGCATCCCATGAATAAGCAGTTGCTGAACCTGCAGTAGGTACTTGTACCTTGGCAGAAGCAATTAATGAAACTGAATTTACATTAAGAGCTTCATAAGTAGGCGTTGCAGTTGAATTACCTGCAGCAACTTGTGAGTCTGTATATGAATTAGCATCTGAAAGAGTTGTTGTTGCTTGAGAAGAAATTGCAGAATTTCTGTTTGTAACTTCTTGAGCAATTGCTGTGTCTGTATAACCTTCAGATGTTGTTATTGCACTTGTAATATCTGAAAGTAAAGTTGCAGAGAATGTTGCATCATTGTTTATTGCTGCATCAATTTTAGCAAGTGTATCTAGTGTTGATGGAGCTGTTGAAACAAGACCAGCAATTTTTGTATCTGTATATGCTGCAGCATTTGACTGAGCTGTGCCAGAAACAGTGTCTGCATAAGATTTTGCTGCATTTTCAGCATTTGTAGCTGCAGCATCAGCATAGCTTTCGATTGATGTTGTAGCTGAAGCAACTGCAGAATCTGTATAGCCAGCTGCTGCGGTTTGTGCATTTGCTGCAGATCCTGCTGCATCATATGCTCCATTTGCACGGGAAACTTCAGATGAAATTGCAGAATCTGTATAGCCTTCAGCTGCATTTTGTGCATTTGTGGCTGCAGTATCTGCGTATCCTTCTGCGGTTGAGAGAGAAGCAGCAATTGCAGAGTTACGGTTTGAAACTTCTGTGCTGATTGCTGAATCAGTATAAGAATTTGCACTATTAAGAGCATTTCCTGATACTGTATCTGCATAATTTTCTGCTACTGTAAGTGCTGAATTAATTGCTGTTTGACGATTTGAGGCTTCTGTTGAGACTGCTGAATCTGCATAAGACTCTGAAGTTGAAAGAGCTGAATCTGTGTATGACTCTGCTGTTGATAATGCTGTTGCTATAGCTGAGTTACGATCTGATACCTCAGTGCTAATTGCAGAAGAAATTGCAGAGTTTCTATTTGAAACCTCTGTTGATATAGCAGAATCTGTGTATGAATTAGCATCTGATAATGCTTGTGAAGCTGCACCATATGCATCAAAGGTATTAGCATTGACTGTAAGCTTACCTGAACCGTCAACGTTAAATACTAATGTATCAACGGATTTAACAAGTGTAGCTCCGCCAACAAGATTAAGGATATATGAATCGCCTGCTGATTCTGTTAGGATATTATGTCCATTGATTGTACCTGTGGTACCTTCAACGACTAATCCATTTTTAATTCTAAAGTTTTTATCTACTGTTGCCATGCTGGGTTATGCTCCTTGTTTTAATTTATTTTTTTAAAGCAGTTCTATAAAATCTTACTGATACAGAACCTGAAATTGGTGTCACTACTAAATCAATTATACTTCCATTATATACAAAATCAAAGTTGGCGGGATTTGTAACGCCATCGCTTGAAGTTATAATATTGAATTCTGAAACATTAGTTCCAGTTGGGGTGAATAAAGCATTTATTTCTGATGAATAAATGTCAGAACCTTTTGTTACTTGCAACTTGTATTCAGCTGATTGCCAAACACTTGTATCTAGAGTATCTATTACTGTTGGATTTTCTATTCCATAAACTTCTAAATCATTATTACCCTGAAGTCCTAAAACTTCTACTGTTGTAGTCCCGCCAGCTGCTTCGAGCTGAGAAACTTTATAATCAAGAGAATTTGGATCTGTTGAGCCATCAACACCAATTTTAGCCTCAAGAGCTTCAATTGCAGTATTAGCAAGTATATGCTGTTCTGAATGTGATGGATTTGATAAAGGATTTGTTGAGCTTGGATTTACTATGTTGTCAATATCTGCTGGGAAATTAGTTGTCACTTACTGAGCCACCATCCAATAAACTAAGATTTGAGTTTGATGGTACAGTAAATACTGCATTTGGACCACCGCCGTCAAATCCAATTATATCAGGTAATGTTTCAGAAGTTAAACTATGATTATTAATATTTTTTGTTGGAACAATTATGTTATTTACTTCTATTGTATGTACATCGCCATCATATGTATGAGTGTGTTCATAAAAAGGAATTGGGTCATCTGATTTCATTATTGTAACCCAAACAGCACCATTATAAATTCTAATACTTTTATCAACCGTATTAAAATATGTATCTCCTTCTACACCAGAAGATGGATCAGATGCTCTCGTTAAGAGATTTAATGGGGTTAACATTTTTCTTGACATCTGATCCTCCTCTGACTTTTTTATTATCCTACGATAATAACTTTATACGCATTTAGTGCTGGGGCATCTGTAAATGCAATTGTAACAGTATTTGCGTCTTTCATCTTAACGTCGGTTTCAACAAGCTCATAGTCAGAATTGTTCATACGAACAGCAACTGTAATATCTTGTGTACCTAAATTGTGAACGACATCAAATGATGTATTTGAAGCATCACCGATAGCAAAAACTGCTTTTCTGGCAATACCGAAGTAATTATTTCCATCATTTGTAAGTGTCCAGTCTTGGTTTCCTTCTGACCAAACAATTCCTACAGTATTTGCACTTCCACGCTTTACCTGAATAGCTGCATCTTGAGATGGAGTTCCAGTTGTTACGTTTGAATTAAGTACAAGGGTATTGTCCGAAATATCAATTTCAGTTTTATTAATAGCAGTCAATGTACCTTGTACATTGAGATCACCATTAATATTTACATTACCACTGAATGTAGAAGTACCTGCAGTTACTGAAAGATCTGTGTCTGCAGTAATTGCAATAGCACCAGAAGTACCATTGATCTGAAGTGTTCCAGAGTCTCCGTTCAGGTTTCCAACTAGGCTTCCTGATCCGTCAGTAATTCCTACTGGGCCATTTAATGTTGGAGAAACAAGAGTTTTATTGCTAAATGTTTCAGTCTCACCTAACGTTGCAACCTGGTTATTTGCACCCGCTGAATTTTGACCATTATAACCAATAAATACATTACCAGTTCTTCCAGAAGTACCACCTGTATAAAGGATGATATTTCCTTCTCCATCATTTGCTCCCGAACGAAGAGCAAGGTCTCCATGTGATTCTAAGTGTAATGCTGGTACTGATTGAGATCCGCCTTCAGCATTTACAAACAAATAACCTGTTGGCTCATTGCCTTCTGAACTTAACTGTATAAAACCATTGATATCAATAGTTTTTGTACTTGTATAAGAGTTGTAGCCATGGTAAGACAATCCAGATGCTGGGGCACCTGAATTTACTACCAATACATCTGCACCATTAGAATCCTGAACAGTAAGAACACCATTGGTTCCACCGCCACCGATATTAACATTATCAGATGTTAACTGGATTATTCCAGCTTGTACATTTACATTACTTCCAGATGAAAGATTAATATCTTGTCCACCTGCTGAAGACAATGAAATTGGACCAGAATTTGTTTCAATCTGTACTCCATTGCCAACACCAGTAAGTCTTAATGAACCATCAGATTGGGCTGCAATTACTCCCTGTTGGGAGCCTTCACGCCAATACGATGTTTTTTGTACTTGAATTTCACCATTGTCAATAACAACTAGTGAAGGCAAAGAAATTGTTGTGGTATTTCCAATATCATTAACAACAATCTGGTTTTCTGTTCCAGATACGTTGAGATGAGTATTTAAAGTAATAATTCCTGTGACTGGATCAACGCTTGCACTTCCCGTTACATCTCCTGTGAGTGTTACGGTTGAAGCTGATGCTCCTCCTACAGAAAGGTCATACCATTTTGCTCCTTGCAAGGAGTCGTTACGATAAACACGAAGTGTTTTGCGTGTATTGTCGTAGTAAATTCGACCTTCCGTATTGCCACTGGATGGGGCAGAGGAAAGGTTTTGAATCACGGCATTTTGTAGCTCGTTTGTATTCAGGTCAATATTTGTTAGAAATAATCTAGACATTTATATTACCTACCCTTTCGTTTTTTTGTATCAAGAAAGATATGCTTTCCCTGATACTTCCCCTATGAATTGTATTACCATTAGATTTTCATTGGGGTAGGATGTATCTCCTTCTACTACAGTTCCTGCAGTATCAATGCATGTAGCATTGGGATTATATCCAAGATTATGTTGTATTTCCCAAACTGATGCTGGGGATGGTATTTCGTAAACTTGACCTAAAAGATCTTTGTTCAAACCTTCAAATAATGGTGTGGTAGGCCAACCAGTAATTAACTTTGGGCCATAAATAATTGAGGTGTTTGTATTTAGCCACATATCACCAACATTTCCTATCAAATTGGATGGAAGCCCTGGACCAGACCTTAGCATTGATCCTTGTGGACCTGGTGGACCTGCAACTCCTGAAGCTCTAACAATTACTTTTGTTGGAGATTCAACATTTACTACTTTTGAATTATTAAATTGTCCATTAACAGTAACTTTGTCGGGAGTTTTTACTTTTACAACTTTAGTTGTTTGATAGTATGGTTTAGCCATTATATATTGGTAGCCTCTAGTTCTACCCACCCATTCAATAAAGTGTCTGCAGTATCAATAATTTTAATTTGATAATATGATTTTGGAAGAACAAATTTTTCAGTCATACTTCCTGGAAAAGTAGCAATAATTGTTGCTCCCGTTGAGTCACTGATATCTGAAACAATTTGCCCATCTTCTGTGGTAATTGTTGCACAAACAACTTTTCCACCTGGTTTATCTCTAACCTCTGCAATAATATGATAATTTGATATATCTATTGGATTATTTTCTGCGTCGGTATAGGTAATTGTTAAGGGCCATGTGTCGCCCTGAATTATTTGAAAATTAGTATATGCCATTTGTCACCCCAGATTTATAGTTAAATTATAACAGGTCTGAGATACAAATCATAGAATGTTAAATGATATAATAAAATTATGTTAAAAGCCACAATAATTGGCGATTGCCACTCAAATAGGCTTCTTGAACACTGGAAGCCTGAAGACCTTGTTCAATTTAAGATTTGGGGTAGGGCTGGTCAGTCTGCTTGGGGGTTTAATACTGCTTCAAAAAAGCTTTTAAATCGAGAAAGCAGCAAAATTGAAAAATTGCCAAATTTTTTAACATCTTACGATTCTGAAGAAGAAGATAAAAATCAAAAAAAACTAAAATCTATTTTTTCTAGCATCGTGGACGAAGGAATAGTTTTTTCTTGGCTGGGCTATATAGACATAAAAATTGATCTACCAGAAAATGACGATACAGAAGAATGTGTAATAAGATATATATCTAGTTTAAAAAATTATTTTAAAAAAGCAAAAGTTGTCGTAATTGAACCTTTTCCTCAATTCATACCATACATTGGAATTAAAGAAGAAAATCTTAAAGAATGGTCGTGGGAAGAAAGAAAAAAATACAACAACGAATTTATACATTATTTAAAAAAACATTCAGCAGGTTTTGCCGAGATAATAACACAAGAACAAATCTTTAATTTTTTAAAAATTAAACAAAATGATATGACAATAGATATTGCTAGAAAAAATGAGGATGGGACAATTAGCGATGCTCTAAATTCTTATTATATGAAAAAAATATACGATTATTTAACAAACTTTGTTTTAAAAATGTAAAAGCCTTTGCCACGTATCCGCCGTAGAAACAAAGGCTCTTAATATAAATTATATCAATTTTTACCAATATCTACAATTTCACATTCCCCAGATACGCAAGCTAGCGCCTGGGTTCCCGTTGTTGTATCTTCTAGCTCATACAAAGACAATGCTGACCAATTAATATTTACTGGCATTTTTGCAACCATATCGTCATAAGCAGCCTTATCAACTTCTTGATATGGGGCTTGAACATAAGTATGTTCTGAATATGGTAAGAATGAAATTCCTGAGCATTCATCAAAATGTTTATAAACCCATGCACCAACTTCCATCCATTCATCTTCTTTTACTGAAACTGTAATAGAAGGTTTATGCTCACACCAATGACGTTGATATGTTAACCATACTTCCAGTTGTTGAATAGCAGTTAGCTTATCTCTAGTGATTGCATGCTTTGGTGCCTTTACTGGAAATGAGAATACAGTTGTATCATTTGGCTTCATTACATCATCTTCTGATGGAATACCTGAATCTTTTAGGAACTGGGTTATAGGGTCTTTCTTGTCCCCACGAACTGTACGAATATAATAATCTGAATGCCAAGCATGCATTCCTGAAGACACCCCGACCAATTGGGAAACTGTGCCAGAAGGCTTTACGCAAGTAATTGCTGCTGAAGCGGGAATCCCAATTTTCTCTGCTTCTTCAATATTTGTTGCAAGAGCATACTCACGAAGTCTACCTAGGACATCTCCAAGCTTTGGCAAACCTTCCTGTCCAGAAAAGAACTTATGGCCAAACTGTCCTGTAAGTGAAACTCCTAGTAGACGCTCTTCTTCTGTGTTGTCTTTCCAAATCTTACGGATGTACTTAAAGTCTGTAAGTGTTGATTGCCATGTTCCAAGAATTGTTGCAAGGCGGACCTTATTAGCAACATCCTCAACTGTATCTTTTTCACGAAGTACGACTTCTGAAAGGTTGCAAAACTGATAAGGACGTAGGATAATTTCTGAGCAAGGGTTAGTTCCATAGTGAATATCTGCACTACGTCTTCCATACTTTGCTGCTTGGGCTTGGGCTGCTGCCACATTGTAGATACCTCTTTCGCCCGACTTTGAATCATATAGTGATTTCCATTCTGAAATAAACTGTGCCATCTCTGGCTTACGTGAATATGCAACAGAGTTATTTGCTAGTGCACGTTGAGCATTTGATTCCCACCAATTACCAGCTTTAGCTGCTGCCATTTCAATATCGTTAATATTTGAAAGAGATATAAGTGCTGAACGACGTACTCCGCCAACAACTACAACTTCTCCAATCTTACACATAATGTCGTGACATTCAATTGGCTTAAGTTGACGGCCAAGTGCTCCCTTAAATACTTGAATTGTAAAATCAAAAAGATTAACTAATGGTTGAGGACCTGATGATCTTCCACCCATTGTTTTAAGACGTGCACCTGAAGGACGAACTTTGCTAACATCAATCTGTGGAATCTGTCCTGCCCACAAAAGACCTAAGAGTTCACGATATGCTTTTGCCCAACCTTCTTTAGAATCTCCAACAATAACTACTGTACTTGACTTCTCAAGAGTTTCTGGAAGAGCGGGAAGTTTATTTATGTACTTATACTCAACAGAAAATCCAACACCAGTTCCACACATAAGAATATACATTGCTTCATCAAATGAACGAGCATTATCTACTGGTATAAATGAACAGTTATATCCTGCAACATTTTCTCTTTCTAGTGCGGGTCCTGCAGTCATAACAGAACGCATTGATGGCATAACGTTACGGTTAAATACAGCATCACGCAATTCTGCAACAAGCTTTGCATCTGGCTTATAGTTGTTATTTTTTTCAAGATGCTCAACCATAAAGTTAAAGTAGCGGTCTACAGTTTCACCCCATGTTTCACGACGATTTTCATCTTCAAGCCATCTCGCATATCGAGATAAAGCAATAAAGTTTTCATATGGGTTTTCAATTGAATTAGACATTTCTTCTCCTAGTTTTTTGATTGAGGTTTAAGTGTACCACATTGACATTTTGAAAATCAAAATTTAAAGATTTTTATATATTTCTTTTAATCTTTGAACAACTGGTTTTGTAACTTCAAGCCAATCGTACTCTTGATGTATTTCAAAAGCTTTTCTAAACGTTTCTTTTGCAACATTTTCATAATTATTTACACAGTTAATCATATTTGTTTTTAAACTTTCTTTATTTGGTTCATACATAAATCCAGGATGTATATCTTGCCAAGGATTTGTAGAAAGATTTGTTTCAATTACAAAAGGAACATATTTTTTATAATCTGCCCAATCAACTGTGCTTATTACTGGCATTCCAGTTGCTAAAGCTTCTAAAGGTTGAAAACCAAAACCCTCTCCCCAGCTAGGGTAAACAAAAACATCCGACAAAGAATATAAATCAATCATTTGTTGATCAGTAAAAAAAACATCTATACAAACAATGTTGTCATACAAAGCTGACGGTGAAGACCAATACCCCCATTTATCTTTAACTTTAACATTATTCATTCTAGAAGCTTTCATTATCAATCTATATTTAGGATCATTACCAAACAATTCTATAAATGCTTCAGTTAGCATCTGTGCATCTTTTCTGGCAAAAGGCTCACCTATATGTAAAAATGTAAATGGATCATGAGCAGATTTTCTTTTTTTGGGAATAAATCTTTCATCAATGCCATGTTTATAATAAAAAACAGGTTTATCTGGAAAATGATGTTTAAAAATATTTGCTACCCATGGAGATGTGCCCCAAATTTCATCTGCTTCTTCAAAATTTTTAATTTGATCTTTTGTTAAACCAGTTGATTCCCAAGCAGAGTAAGCAATCTTGTAAGCATTTTTATTTTTAAATTTATGGCTCCATGGATCTGCCCATGAAATTTCAATATCTGGATTATCAATTTCAAAACCACAATTTACACCAAGTTTATTAAAAGATTTATATATCATTTGAGCTGCTTGACCATATCCAGCATTTTTAGACATATATCGCATTGCGTCACCAGTAAAGGAAATTTTCACGCTTAATTAGGCTCCAAACTTGTTTTTCTAATTGTATCATGATACGATTGTGTTTACTACTCTTTCCTCAAGGAGGTTCAAAATGAACAATGAGAACAAAACAAGGATAAGAACAACGTGGACAATGGTGTGTGTGATGATTCTCACATTATTTTTTGGAGTAAATTCCGAAGCCCACGCTTTAACAGCAAAAACTATCGTGTATAATAAAAATATATTATATATTAATAAATATATTAATTTAGTTAATATTAAAAATATTATTAATATAGATATATTAAATAATAATAAAAGAAATGCAAGCAATACAGTTTATTTTATTAATGATCTGTCCACTGGCAAAACTTTTGAAATGCCCGCTTATAGCAAAATGCTAAAATTAAATCAAAGAGTAGATCCAAGGGTAATAATATCAAGACTTTCCAATGCAATTCTTTCTCAAGAGACTGGGGGAGTTGGTGCATATTATAGAAAGTCTTATTCCAGCAGTGCATGTGGAGCTTTCCAATACATGTCTACATCATGGAATAACTTTATGGGATACAAAAATGCTTGTGATGCACCAGAATGGGTACAGGATGAACGTATGATTGGCGAACTAAAATCGTCTTATGCGCTGTACCATGACTGGAGAAAAGCTGTAGCAGCACATTTGTGCCCATCAAGAGCAGGCAATATGGCAACCTGGTTCAAGCCAGTTTCAGGGAATCCTACTGTCTACCAATATGTCACATCTGTATTTCAGAAGGCAAACATAGCATACTGATGAAAATTCAAGTATTCTCTCAGTATTACAACTTAGCGCAGGCGGGCAGGGTAAAACCTCTCGCCTGTCCTAATCATAAATCAGATTACACATTTAGCGATGTTATATATTGGCTTGTGCACAAAAGTGTAGAAGACGATATCGTGCTATACTGTACAGCATGTGGGTACGAGCAAATTGCAGGACTACAGCTATATGAAAATATTTTAAAGGAGATCAGAAATGCCTAGTGTTGGCGATTATTTTGTAGTAAGAACAAATGGCTGGGCAGGCTGGCTAATAAGATTTGGTACTGGTTCAAAGTGGAACCATGCTGGAATCTATATCGGCGATGGCAAAATTGTAGAAGCAAGACCAGTAGGGGTCACTATAAGTGATTTTTCAAAATATGACGGGATGCCGATACTCTGGAATACTAAAGTTGATAATGTTTTGCCTGAAGTTGGACAACATATTGCAAATAGGTCAAAACAGTTTGTTGGAGATAAATATGGGTTTTGGTCAATTGTAAACATTGCCCTTAAAATTCTATTTCTTGGCTGGTTTCCAAATATGCGACGTGCTGAAAACGAAAATAGCGTAATTTGCTCTCAACTTGTAGCTTGGGCATACTCAGTAGGTGGAATTAAAGTTTCAAATAAACAACATGCTCTTGTTACACCCAAAATTCTTGCAAATCGCTTGACGGAAAAGTGAGTCGGAAGTAGGAAATGGACCTTTTGCCTATTGTAAACAATCGCTCATGTGGCGAATGTACAAAATGCTGTGAAGGTCATCTTAGGGGCGACATCAATCTGTCGGATGGTCGTAAATCCTGGATTGGTCAAGAAAAAGACGGCACTTTGCACCCATGTGGGTTCTTAAATCAAGGCGTTGGATGTGGGGCTTATGAAAATAGGCCTACAATCCCCTGCAAGGTCTTTAAATGCGACTGGCTAACCAATTCCGATATGCCAGAGTCGTTCAAGCCTAGCAACTCTGGAGCTATTTTCTCCACTCGCACTGTAAAAGGTCAAACATATACAAAAATTATTGAGGCGGGACGAAAGTTAGACTCAGAAGTTTTGTCTTGGGCGATAGAATACTACCTTGCAAGAGGTGAAAACTTCTCTTGGCGTGTTTTAGACAACATTTTTTGGCTTGGAGATGAAGAATTTAACAAGATGATGAATGAAGACTATCCATTATTGTCAGAAACAAATGCAAATGGCGAAAATAATCACTGAACGAGCGTACATTGAGCCGTTCGGGGAGGATGAACAGGAAAATTTTGCCATTTTGCTTCATATTAAGCAGGGAAATGATCATCATTACGCTGGAAAGGTCGAATTAGACCGTAATATTCCATGGATTTATTTCGAAAATACGCCTGATGGCCATTTAGAGATCAATAATTCGGCGGGTATGGAGAATAATAAATGGGATCACATAACATATTACATATTGGATAATAAAGATGAATAGTTTTGCCTCAATGTGGTATGGATCACATTTAAATAATCTAGAAAAACTTACCATTAAGTCTTATTTGGCTAACGGATATGATTTTACCCTTTATGCTTACGATAAAAGCCTAGAAGTGCCATCTGGAGCGATATTAAGAGATGCCAGAGAGATAATGCCAGAAGATATGATATACGGCGAGAAAGGATATTGGCAACCATTTTCGGATATGTTCCGATATAAGATGCTAATGGATACAGATCATATATGGGTAGATATGGATGCTATATGTCTAAGAGATGATTGGAACTTTGGTGATTATATCCTAGGATTAGAAGAAGATCATGAGTATATATCCAAAGTAAACAATGCTGTTTTAAAACTCCCGCCCAATAGTGAAGCTTTAAAATACATGTATGAGTATTGCTTAAATGTAGACAAATCTGCAATTAATTGGAATCCTTCATATCCTGGACCACCTATTGAATTAGGTCCTATATTGCTAGAGCAAGCAGTTGAAAAATTTAATTTGAAAAAGTATGTTCAGTCAGAGAAAACTTTTTACCCTATAAATTGGCAATATGCGCATATGCATTTTCATCCCGACCCTAAAGTAGCAGAAAAAATAAAAATCATATCAAAAGATAGTTATACTGCTCACATCACTTCTTCTGTAGCATCTACTAGAGTTAATAAAAATTTTTTTCCAAAAGATAGCTATATCGGATATCTTGCTAAAAAATATGGAATGGAGGTATAAACATATGAGTGAATTAAAAGAACCTAATGTAGATCTAAATGAAAACATAAGAGATTTATTAGGAGCTATATTTATCCAAGAACAGCGTAATTATGATATGCTCATGATTATTGCTGATAAGTTAGGTGCAGATGCCAATAAATTATTAAAGATGCATGAACTTGGAGAAGTTCTAGCTCCCGCCCCATCTTTTAAATTTGAAGATGAAGCAAATCCTGATAAAGATCTAATTCACGACTTTGAATAAATAATGATATAATTATATTATCATGAGCCCAAGATACAATAGACGCAATATGCAATCTCCTTACTTTGAGAAAAAACCATATGGTCATGATAATCCAGGTGCAAAAGGTGCTGAATGGGAAGCTGCTATTGAAGCTTTTTTCTCCCGCCTAATTTCTAAAGTTAAATTCTGGTCTAAATAAACCATTTAAATGATCCATAATTTTAGTTATGGATCATTCTATTTTCTCAGGAATTTCTCAGTTTTAAATTTGATCAAAATGTTAATGTATATTTTTGATGTATGATACATTTTTCTGGCACAAAAAGCAAAAAATAATAGTCCGCCCGAAATGTCCAATTTGTACACATAAATGACCAGTCACACTTAAAAATATTTTTTAATTTGTCCTATTTTGTCCGTTTTGCGACTTGATTTTTCCAAAATAGTATGCTAGTATTCTACTATAAGAGTTAATAAAGGTTATTAACACTAAAAAGAAAGTGAGTCTAACTAATGACTACATATAATGAATACTATAATGAAATCCGTACCGATATTGCTAAAGAGTTTGGCTTAGAGTTTGGTGGATTCGCTCCATCTCCCCGCCCTGCTTTATCAGTAAATCAGGCTCTATATCTTAACGCTAAGTATCAGAGCGACCCTCTTGCTCTTGAGCCTAACCAAAAGGCGGTTGAAATCGCCCGCCGTTATGGTAGCCTAGTCAAGATGTGGCGTAACTCACAGACACGCTAACGGCGTGTCGTGTTGATTTTGTCAGTGCTATCTGATAGACTACCGTCATAACAATTAAATAAAGATAAATCCCGTGAGCCCTACACAGTAGGCAAATAATCGGGCAAGGAAAAGAACTACTAAAGAAAGGTGACAAAATGTCATACTCATTTGATAACACTAACACAGATCGTTGGTCTGAATTGGCTGATGGATATCAATCAATGCTTGATGAATTAAATAATGAAGAATTAGAATCAGTATTTGTACCAGTTGATTCGTTTGATGAATTGGAGATTTTATAAATGATTATCCTAACCTATATTGTAAGAGGGCTAATGCTACTTGCACTCCCGCCCCTATGTATGCTAATGTATGCTATTGTAAAAGACGTAAAGACTTGGGGGCAAAATGAAAACTAAGATAATCGTATTAGGTATAGCGTTAGCACTTATGCCAAATATGGCACAGGCTAAATCTAATAGTCATAAGTGGCATTACACTATGACCTACCACCGCCCGACCCACGTTCGGTGTCCATATGCTGGGTGTCGCTCAGACCTTCAACCCTAACAAATGTCAGTGGTCTATGGTAGACTACTACTAACAACAACAAGAAAAGGATAAAAAATAATGACAACAGAAAATCGTACATATCAGGTAGGCGATCTTTTTACTACACAACGTAGCAAGGTAACAGGCACGATCAAGGAGATCGTAAATGTTAAGCCTAATCAGTCTCGTGTTAAGTTGTCAGTAGACGGCAAGGATCGCTGGACTACTGTAACAATCAAGTAAGTTTGGCAAATCGCCAAATATCCTGAGCAAGATATAAAAAGGCTCAACACAAAACCCAACAAAGAAAAAAAGAAAAGGAAAACTAAATGTCACTCAACGGATATACATATCAAGTCGGAGATCTATTCACAACCTCAACAACAGGTGTAACAGGTCGCATTAACTCTTTCGCACCAATTAGCAAGACTGTAACTCGTGTTGGTCTTACTTTAGCAAATGGTCAAAAGCGTTTTGCAATGGTAAAAACAGCAAAGTAATGATATAATAAATCTTGGCGGGACTGCCCACTAATACTGACACTCCCGCCATCTACTAATAAAAAGGATAGAAAATAAAATGATGACAAGAAAAGACTATGTTGCAACTGCTGAAATTTTAAACTCTTATGGTTCAGAAATGAAATTAGAAGTGTTAGAAGATTTAGTAAATGATTTCATCGAAATGTTTGCAGCAGATAACGAGCGTTTTGATTCTGACAGGTTCTGGGACGAATGTTTCAAAAATCTATAATGGAAAAAGTTAAACGCATACAAGAGCTTAGGCGTAGCAATGCTGCTACGCCTCTGCAAAATAAAAAGAAATATAATCGCAAAACAAAATATAAAAACAAATTAGTTGAATAATCAACTAATTTTTGTCGATGCGTTATCCACAGGTTTATCCACAGATTGTGGATTATAATTAACCTTAAGTTCACCTAAAATATACGGCGTGTCGCTTGATTTTTCCGTTTAAGTGTGATAAACTTCCAGTTATAAAATTAAATAATGCTATAAAGCGTGTGGCTTATATCACACCGCTAAGCGTCTCAAAGGTTGAGACTACTAGCCAGTATACTTGATAGTAGCGAAAAAGTATGTTAAACTAGCGATAGTTAAACAGTTAAAAAAGAAAGGTGGTCAAAATGACTACACTAACAAATATAGGCTTAGCCTTAAATATCCCTGCTACCTTAGAAAATCGTATTATTCACGATTTTAACAATGGGGGATGTACCTCATCTTATGGCTTATCTACGCCTCAGCGTATAGCCTTATTAAAAATCCTCTTGGGTGGTAATGCCCCTAAGTGTGAGTGTATCCACTGCCTCTAATGTCAGTGGTCAATGCTATAATTACCAATTAACAAGAAAGAAAGAAGGTAGCAAATATGCTAATCTCAGAAGCCTTAGAAGGCAAATATGTAAAGTCCTCAAAAGGACAAGGCATAATCCAATATGCAGATTTCCGAAAGGATATGCACCACTCTACACCAGAGGGTTATCTTGCTTATGCTTGCAAGGTTCGCCCTACGTATAACCCCGAAGTGCATAAGTTTATTCCAGAAGATTTCTGGACAACAATTTATGTCGGATTGGATAGTGAATTACTATGACAATTAAAATTGGTGGGCTAGGGCAGGAGATTTCTGCCTATTGCCCAGTATGCTCACAAAAGATGACCCATATGTGTATTGCTACACTTGGAACGGGTCGCACAATTCGCTATGCTTGGGAATGTCAGCCTTGCGAATTATCTCTTAAATCCGATAAAGATGGCAATGCTCATCTTCTAACAGAAATGGCTTACTATGTCTGATGCAATATTTATATGCGATGATTGCGATACTCTTGCAACAGTGTCAGTGGGGTCTGATACAATAACTATAAATCCCTGCAAATGTGTAACACTAGATTGGAATAACTAATGTATAAAATTACAACAACCTATGACGAAAATCCCGTCCCACACTCTATTCACTCTTATGCTGATGCACTTGATGCGTTTGACTCGTTTGGTCGTTGCACCGATTGGGGATTTGCAGATGAATATGCAACCTACAATTTAACTTTACCTGATGGAAAAATGTACACAAAGATTTTTTATCGTAGCGGAAAAGTTGGTGGAAAGTAATGGTAACAACAATTCACCTTGGTGGAATAGAATCAGAATGTGAGAAGTGTCGTGAAATTGCGGGAGAAAATAATGAATAAAGTAAATCGTGTTCAAGAGTTGCGGAGATCAAATGCTGCAACTCCAATTCGTAACAAGAAAAAATATACACGCAAAATAAAATATAAAAAATAAATTTGACAATTAGCTTATTTTGGGTCGACCCGCCTGACTGGTCATTGTCAATACGACACGCCGTTTACGGCGTGTGATTTTAATCTCATAAATACTGGCGGGTACAAGTGGATAATGTCAGTGGGTTCTGGTATACTTCCAACTATCAAGAAAAGAAAGGGGCATTAAATGTCTACTATTGCCACATATTGCAAAGATTGCAATAAGCGTTTATCTGATATTTCAGTATATGACGCTCCCTATACTTCCGATTCTACTTGCTGGGAGTGTATCTTCAAGTCCTGCGATTTTTGCTATGGTCAAGGAATTACTGGCTGGGTATCTCCAGATGGTGATTTTGATTTTGATTATTGCGAATGCAACCCACTATGCCTAACACTAGAGGAGGTCAAATAATGACTAATGAAACTATTTTTGAAGTCGCTTGCCTATACTATGAAGTATGCGGTACAAGCGAAGTATTCTACTCTGAAGAAGAGTATGATATTTATGGGGATGATTATGTATGCCCTGAATGTCAAGACTCTGTTGCAGAGTTTTACTCTGATTCCTTCCCGCTTTATCTTGAATATGATGAGGGGGAGTAATGTCTGATAAGTCTGCTCAAGATCTGTTTAATGAAATGGATACCCTCTGGGATAATTTCAAGAAAGCCACTTGGCAAATGTCAGTGGTACCTGCTACAATAACATCCTCAACCCAACCAAAGAATGGAAACTAACAATGAACACATCCCTAACCCGTGGCGAAGCCAAAGATACAATTGACTTCGCAATTGAACAATTTATCAACGAGATTGAAGTCTCTGACGGTATGCTATTAACGATTACCTATGCCGTAAATAATGACCTGCAGATTCGTGATTACTTCCTTGGTCTCCCGTCCGATTATGGTATGCAGGTATGCGTTGATTTTGTCAATTATCTTTCACGAGTAACTAATGCACGAGAAGGATATGCATATGACACAATTTCTGCGATGTATCATATTGAACAAGGCAACACAGACTTGGCTAAGTCTCTGCTAGAAATTGCAGAAAAAAATAATCCTGATTATAATCTGATGAAACTTGCAAAGAGAATTCTTTCAGCAGGTTGGCCAGGTTCTGCATTAACTAGAATGCGTAATGAATTGCATTCTTCAGTTGTGGATACTATCACCGAAGAGCCAAATATTTTAATTGGGGAGGTGGCGTAATGGCTAAGCATCCACCAGTCGGGAATGCCAAATGGCATTCCGTGTTTGCAGATGACAATTGCAAAGTTTGGCAAGATGGCAATGATGATATTTTTTTCAAGGTTGCGATCAAGGGTCAACGTGTAAAATATTTTTACAATGAAACTGCACACAGTGACGTTGCACGTTACTGTTCAGACAATTTAGGAATTCGTTATTGGTCCGTGTTAGATTAATTTAAATGGGGTGGGTAATGACTGCAATGGCTTATATTTATGTATACGGATTAATATGGGCCATTGCTGCATTCTTAATTAAAGCTTGGGAATTATTAAAAGATAATTAGCGTGTTGCATTTGACAAATGCATTTTTTTGGGTCGACACGCTCGGGCGTGTCGTACACAGGTTGTGGATAAAGTTTGACTAGTCAATTACGAGGTGATGTTTATCACATTCAAAAAATCGGACATTACGGACAAATGTTTGTTTATCTTGCTTTACGGAATAGACAAGTGTCAGTGCCATCTGCTAGAATAGGCATACATTAACAAGAAAGAAGGAAAATATGACTAACCCTATGTCACAAGTTCACCGCTCAGAAGTTGAGTCTGGTGAAGTATCTCTCGCTGTATCTACCCGCACTAACCCTGCTTGGCATAGTTTTGCTAACAAGGTCTTCACAAAAGATGAAGAAGTAACAACCGCACAAATGCTAGAGGGTGCTAAGTTGTCTAATTGGAATGTTCAATTAGAGTCTGTGTCTGATTTGCTTGCAGATAATTATACTACTGTTAGCGAGAATTTTCTCGTTACACGTGATAACCCTTATACAGCAGGACAAAAAGATGTTCTCTCAGTTGTAGGCTCACGCTATAAGACAGTTCAGAATGAAGATTTATTCTCATTCGCAGATAACTTACACGATGGCAATTCAGATGTCTATTGGGAAAGTGCAGGTTCTCTCAAGAATGGTCGTGTTGTATTCGGCACAATGTCAATTCCCCGCACTATGGTTCTTGACCCTAATGGTGCTAACGATCAGACTAATCTTTATCTCGTAGTCTACACTTCACACGATGGTTCTGTTGCTGTTCAGTCTGCAATTACCCCTGTTCGTGTTATGTGTCAGAATACACTTAATTTCGCTATGCGTAAGGCTAAGCAATCTTTCAAGATTCGCCATACTCAGACAGTAGATGGAAAGATCGCTGCTGCTCGTGAGGCTTTAGGCTTGACATTCTCCTATATGGACGAATTCGAAAAGCAAGCACAAGAGTTGTTCTCTCGTGAAGTTACCAATGCAAAGTTTTCTGAGATCATTAACAAATTATATGTTAAGCCAGAGGCAGACGTTAAGGGTGCTGTAAAGAAGTGGGAAAACAAGGTTCTGCTCATAGATGAGTTGTACCATAACTCTCCTACTAATGCTAATATCAAGGGTACAGCGTGGGGTGTTGTAAATGCACTTACCGAACGCCTTGATTATTATCGCACAGCCCGCAAGGGTGGCGATTCGCTAATGGCAGGTGCAAGTGGATTTGACCCTGTTGTTACAGCAGAAAAAAATAAAATTGTTAAGCAGGTTCTTGCACTTACCGCTTAATAAATCGTGAGGGGCGAAAGCCCCTCACCATCACGGTCTGTTAGATTAATTGGTTAAATCGCTACCCTGTCACGGTAGAGATCACGGGTTCAAGTCCCGTACAGATCGCAAAAGTTTGACTGATCATCACGGCGTGTCGGGTTGACAAAGCTGCAAAAATGGGTCGACACGCTCGGGCGTGTCGGGTGTGATAATAAACACAGTTACGATATACGGCGTGTCGGATGGAAAATGTCAGTGGGTTACGATATAATAATGCCCTGATGAAAGGAAAACTAATGAACTGGTTTAAATGGGATTACGTTTGCCCATATTGCGATGCACATATTGAAATGACTATTAAACCTAATGGTCATCCACATAGCGAGATTTGCCCAAAATGCTTTGAGCGTTTAACACTAATGTCAGTGGTAGATGTTACAATTAGTCCTATAACTACTAAGAAAGAAGATGAAATGGAAACTCTTACTAATCCCGCCGATATTTACAACCCAAATGCTTTGGTTACTTACAAGAAGATTGTAAATGGTCAGGCTGAGTATGTAACTATTAAAACAGTAGAACTTGATTGGGATATGAACCGAGCAAGACAAGATGCAAAGCAGGTTCTCAATGACTATGAGAAGGCAGTTGCACTTGAGGATATTATCAAGGAAAACTATCTTGAGTCTGGGGATCAGGGAACACTCCTCAAGATTGCAGAACTCTTTAATATTGCATTAACTAAAGATATTGAGTTTGTTGCAACTATCGAAATTGCAGGAACAGTTACAGTTGATATGACAGATGAAGATGCTTTGCAAACTTTGCTAGAAAATAGCATAAATGTGTCTTCCTATGATGGTGATTTAGATGTGTCTGATTATGTTCTTATTAACTATGAGGAGAGATAATGGTAATCACTTTACAAGTCCCGACCAAAGCCCAAATGGGCTATGGTTTGGGCAAGTGTATTCAGTATGGCGTTGAATACAATGTCTTAAATGATTTACAAGTTGAATTAACTTCTGCTGATGAAATCAAACTAACTAAAATGGCAGTTGCCTTTCAAGGCAAGTTGCTTGATGTAAAACAAACTGAATATGTGGCTGGGGATCTTCCAAAGTATGAAGTCCAGTATGCTAGAACTAATAGACCTATTCAGACACGCCGTAAATAGATTTGCCAAAGGCAACCTGCCTATGGTAGAATAACACCTCACCCAACAACAGAAAAGGAAACAAAATGGCTAGAGCAATCTCCGTTAAAGTAGCAACACCAAAAGTAATTGCTGCACTAGAAGCAAAGTTAGCATCACTAGAGTCTACACTTGCAACATCACAAGCAAACGAGGAAGCATACCAAACTGCTTGGAAACAATATCAGACACAGTTACAGAACTATTGTGTTGCAAATATCTCGCAAGCAACTAACTTCCGTGTATCAAACCGCTCATATAATAATCTAGTGAACATTGACTATGATGTTCCAACTAACTTGGCTGGATTCCCAGTAGAGCCTAAGCGTGATTTTGAGGTAGTGTATGAGCATAACGTTACTTCTGCAAAAGAAGA